>ERZ1740058.474-NODE-474-length-30312-cov-7.203193_pt1 | contig 30312 bp, 23 predicted proteins | sample MGYA00581745_ERZ1740058 | MGnify/ENA primary metagenome ERZ1740058 (study PRJEB43018, sample SAMN04849742) | marine metagenome | isolation source: floating plastic debris | place: Pacific Ocean | collected 2008-08-30 | study: EMG produced TPA metagenomics assembly... | reverse complement strand
AAAGCGCTAGATGCCGTCCTTGCTACTCTCTAACCGTTGTGTCACCCCTTCAGGTACTCAGCAAGAAGTTCACTGCATACAAAATGGCCAGTGGCAACAGAAATGACAGCAGCACCATTGGATTAGCAACAATATCTTTAGCCTTCAGCGCCATCGCCACAAACACAATGCCTAAAACGCCCAGCGTTGAAAAGGCAGGAAACTTTCTCTTCAGATTCTGGTGATATTGACGCTCACCTACAATTCTGATTAGCGATACGCGAGTGACGAACCCTAACAGCATCGGCAGAAATACAATAATGACAATCTGTCTGAAGATGCCAGCTAAAGGAATTTCTACCACTGTACCCATGAGCCACTTCGCGTAAAAAGGTGTCGCCACCGATCCTAAAATAAGGCCAATAACCGTCATCTTAATAGCAGCGCTGATATTTCCCCTCGCAAAGCCTGTCCAGGAAATGGTCATGCCGCTAGTAGGCAGCAGTGAAGCGAGCAGCAAGCCTAATGCAACGATAGGCTGATCGGCAAAAAACACTCTGCCCATACCAAAGGCAAAAAAGGGAACAATGCCAAAATTCATCAGCTGCGTGACGAGCTGTACCTTGTAGTCGCCGCCCGAGAGCACCTCCTGCACTTGTAGGTTGATCATCATTGGATACACCATCAAGAAGGTGAGTGGAACAATCAGCGCTTTAAGCGCAGAGGGATTAACCAACGCACCCATCATAATGCCAGCCAACATACAGACCGGCACAGACCAAACCAGATGCTTTTGAATGAAACCTAACACCTTCCACATAGGGTGTTTTCTCCTTAACTCGGATCGCGTCAGTATCTGCGCCAAACACTAGACTGGGGGAAGGCGTGCAATACCGTTAGCGGTGACCGGCTTATTTCTCTGTTTCGCCTGTTGTCGTTTAGGCTTAGACCCACCAAGGTTTTTGATTTGTTCTGGGATCTATCTCAGTCCACGGGTATAGCCATACTATTATACCTAGACATGAACAATATAAAGGGGTAAAGGAGCTGGCCCTCTAACGACATTTCCCGCTGAGTCATAGAGCGACCCGTGGCAGGGACATTGGAATTGTTGATCTATTGGATTCCAGGGAAAAGTGCAGCCCAGATGCGTGCAGTTATCAACGATTCCTCTGTTATTTAGAGTACCGTCTTCACTCACGCTCAGGTACGTGGGCTCTCCAGCCAGCCCAGCGACAAGGGCACGTGAACCAGGAGATTCTGCCAAGATTTGACTGGCCGGGATAGGGTTACCCAGCTAGTCTTTGGCTAAGATTCCACCCCCTGCTGACACCTCTTTGGGAGGAATAAAGAATCTACCGACTGTGTAGAGTCCCCCACTTGCAGTGACAGCAACGGTTGCGCCGGTCAAAAAGTTGAGCAGTTGCCGTCTAGAGAGTGGCGGAACCTCGGACGAGAGACCATCAGGTGAAAGTATTTGATCCATTGTAATAAAGCCTCCTTGTTGTCAGCTAGAGCGGGCAACAAGATGCCCGCTCAGCGTATTGATTATGAAAGAGAATTTGTTGGGCGAGTATTAATTCCCAGCAGTTTATACAGTCCGCAAAAGCCGGTAATGCCGGTGAGCAGGGCAATGACACCTACTGCATCTAGGACAAAGCCCACACTAGAACCGGCATAGACATGCGCGCCTAGATACAGGAGCACGCTCGCGACAAGAATGCGGAGAAAACGGTCTACGGCACCAACATTGCTAGACATAAATTTAATCCTCCAGTGTTTAGATAGAAGTGTGAAAATGAAAACAGCTAAGCGGCCATAGCCATGGGTGCAGCGGCAGGCAACCGCTCAATAACAGCCTGCATTTTTTCGCTGGCGCCGAGCGCGATCGCCTTCGCCTCAGGACTATGCACCATTAAAAACATCATCAGTGGATCGATCGCCGAGACTTCAACGCGGCCATCCTCATGCTCTTGCACAACAACATTGCAGGGATACAGCGCTCCGGCTTTGTCATCCTCTTGAATCATGCTGTAGGCAATCCCTGGATGGCAGGCCCCGAGAATCTTGTAGCGACGAAAGTCTTTGCCTAGCTTCTTTTTGAAAGCAGCCTGAACGTCAATTTCGGTCAAGATACCAAGTCCTTCTTGTTTCAGCGACTCCGTTACTTGTGCGATCGCCTCTTCAAATGAAGCACCTACCACCTTACTAAAGTGATACATCGTTAATAGCTCCTAATTATGCAGAAATTGTGTGTACGACTCTGTATCAGAGAAGATCGAAATCTTACAGCTTCGACCAGATTGATTATATAACTATATAGTAATTAATGAATATAATTTCGAAGAAATCTCTTGATATCAATATTTCATAGATTTTTATCTATGAGAGCTTATTATCCGCATCTGAGGGTATGAGAGTCTACACATTGCATAAATAGAGCCTACTCGTGCCTATCTCTACAGGCTGTTTGCATGTAATAAATGCATGTAATAGTACTATATAGCTATCGAGTAGTATTATAAAAAGAAGCGCTTAAATAAGCTTGAGACATACGGACAGCTGCGATTCTCTTGCTATGAAAACTTACAGGCTTATGAGCGCTAGCAGTACTTCCTCATACTTTCTTCAAATTGTCGAGCTAGAACAATTAAATGCTTCGAGGAGTGTTCTTGCCTGAGGGCTTTGCTAAGCATTCGGTCTGTCTGGCTATTGCTTTTAGATTATAAAAAGGAGATTTAATAAATTCCATGGCAAATGTTGTTGTTATTGGCGCAGGACTAGCCGGACTCCCCGCAGCTTACGAGCTACGCCATCTGCTACCAAAGGGGCATACGGTCACGCTTATCTCTAGCGAATCGAAATTCACTTTTATTCCTGGATTAGTCCGAGTAGCGCTCAATCTCAAGCCACTCTCGCATGTTCAATTAGACTTAGCACGGCTAGCAAAGCGCCATCACCTTAACTGGATACTCGGTAAAGTGGTCAAGCTCGATCCAAAAATGCGATGTTTGACCCTTTCAGGAAAGGCGATTTCAAGAGAGACCATTTCAGGAGAGGCGGCTTCGGGAGAGACCATTGATAGTGAGCCTGGTACCGACACCGAGATTAAATATGACTACTTAGCGATCGCAACGGGCGCATCTCTCGCCCTAGATCTGGTCCCTGGGCTTGGCCCTCACGGTGGCTATACCCAGTCCATCTGTACGCCAGACCATGCTCTCACTGCCCGCCAAGCCTGGATAGACTTTCTCAAAAATCCAGGCCCCATCGTGATTGGAGCCGCGCCGGGCGCCGGTTGCTTTGGCCCTGCCTACGAATTTGCGCTCATGGCCGATCACGAGCTGCGTCGTAAGGGATTGCGCAATCAGGTCTCTATGACTTACCTCACCCCCGAACCTTATGCAGGACATTTAGGCGTCTCTAATTTGAAGCATGCCCGCAAACTGACGGCTGAGTTGATGCAGGAGAGAGATATTAACGTCGTTGAAAATGCAGCCATTGCCACCGTTGACGAGCAGACAGTGCATTTAAGTAATGGACAAACCTATCCGTTCAAATACGCTATGATTTTACCGGCCTTTCGGGGCGCGAGCTTTATCCGAGAGGTGCCCGGACTAGCTGATGAACAAGGATTTATTCCAATTTTGCCGACCCAGCGTCATCCTGACTTTCCTGAAATTTACACAGCCGGCGTTAGTACTAAAATAGCCCAGCCTGATAAAACTCAGGTACCGATTGGATTACCCAAAAGCGGACAAATGGCCGAAGCGATGGCAACGGCTGTAGCCCACAATATTGCCGTAGATCTAGGCGCGATTCAAGACTCGCTGAAAGTCCCTACGCTGGAGGCGCTTTGCTTCGCAGAATTTGGCGAGACCGGCATTGCCTATGTTGCCGCACCTGTGCTGCCCCATCCTAAAACAGGAGAGCGAAAGCGTTCCTACGCCGTTAGGGGGCTATGGGTTGTATGGGTAAAAGCTGCCTTTGAAGAGTACTTTATGGTCAAAATACGAGCAGGTGTTGGTCTACCGTGGTTTGAGAAACTAGGACTAAAAACATTGTTCGGGCTAAAAATGCTTAAGTCTTTATCCGAACCCCTACCAGTGACGCTGCCAGATATGGCCTCAGCATCCCAAGAGAAAACCACTATTCATACAACCCGTGGATAAGGCAGGCAAAAAAATATAGACACGCTCATGATAATTCTATGTATTAGAAGATAAACATAAACAATTGGGGCAAGAAAATCCAGTCAAAACAGGAGTAACGTGACATGAAAACGAAAAAGCTTCTTCCTCAGGCACTGCACACAGGTGATATTACGATCATGAGTAATGTCACCTGCATCACTGCCACTGGTGATAAAGTTGCTCGAATCGAAGAGAGTTGGAGAGATGGCGTCAAAAATCCGGCTGCTGTGCATGTAGATTTTGAAGTGAAGCAGTCAAGCCACCTTCGAGCTGTTCTCGAAGATACGCAATCGCTGGGCTTAATTCTACAACCAGAAGATGCCGTAGAACTAGGCGTGTTACTGACCGCTCTAGGCATGCAGAACAAAGGGTCTCAAGCTGTAGCAGCAATCATGAAGCGCCTATCAGTCCTATTAGCCGAGCGCTAGATGCGCTAGATCAGGTGAAACAGCATTTTTAGAATTTATCGATGCAAGAGGAACGTTATTATGAAAGCTGAGCAAGCAGTAGAAAAACTTGCTGACATCCCACTCAATCATCTAAACATTATGGGGCGCATTCACCGCTCAGAGGTGAACGGCCCGGGTCGTCGTGCCGTCGTCTGGGTACAAGGCTGCTTAAGAGAATGTCCAGGTTGTTTTAATCCAGCGTCATGGTCTTTTGAAAAAAACCAGATACGCTCTGTCGATGAACTGGTGAAGTGGGTTCTTGATGAACCTGAGAATGAAGGCATTACCTTCTCTGGGGGCGAACCCTTTTGGCAGGCGACAGCCTTAGGAGAGGTTGCTCGCCAGCTAAAGGCACATGGACTGAACGTTATGTCCTTTAGTGGCTTTACCCTAGAAGAGCTACAAAAAGAGTCTGCGCCAGCGGGTTCTCAGGCTCTCCTAGAGCAGCTAGATATTTTAATTGATGGCCCTTACGTTACCTCTTTAGCGATTCACGACCCCACCTCACCCGTGTCCTCTCGCAATCAACGGGTGCATGTGTTCAATCCGGCCTTGGCAGATCGCATAACATGGGCCAGCGACCAAATAGAGGTACATGTGTTCAAAGATGGCAGCCGACTTATTACGGGCTACCGCAGTCACCAGTCTGATTAGCCGGTACGCAGTAGCAGCAGGCGTAATATTGTTACTGAAAGCTTAGATTTCTATATGGTAATATAGTTTTTATAGAGGCACCTAATTTATCTTTCCGAAAACAGTAACCCATGCCACGAAAAGCCAGTACAAAAAGCAAGCGCACTCGCGCTGAATCGACAGACTCAAAAGTAGCTCAGCTTTCACTGGAATCACTAGAACTGGTTGCTAACTTTTTCAAGGTTCTGTCTGAACCTAGTCGCTTGCAGATTGTCTGCGCTCTGAAATCGGGGCCTCACAACGTTACTGAAATTATTGAGGAGACAGGACTTGGGCAGGCAAACGTATCAAAGCATTTGAAGCTGCTGGCTCAAGCTGGCATTGTCTCGCGGGAGCCGCGCGGTGTTTCAGCCTACTACAAAATCTCAAACCAATCATTTTTCCAGCTTTGTGAAATTGTCTGCGAAACGCTTTCTATTCAGCTCAACGAGCAAAATAAACAAATCAAAGAGCTAGTAGCCGCTTCGCCAAGCAGTTGAAGCTTAAATCCTCAGTAAAAAACTAATTAGCGTTCTTGGACTTTGTTGGGGTCGAAAAGTTGAGTTCGAAAAGTTGGATTTGAAAAGTTGGATTTGAAAAACAGTGCAGCAGCTGTTTTATCCTGCTATAGCAAATGTCCTAATGCATTAGGACATTTGCGCAGAAGCGTTGCTTATCTGCTATGAGTTACAGCCTTTCGTAAGTGTCCTAAGCAACGCTTCAAAAGCTACAATAGGCAATCTCTATGAGTAAGCGCATTCTAATTTTGACCGCCGGTTCGAGGGGCGATGTTCAACCGTACGTAGCGTTAGCCAAAGGTCTACATCGAGAAGGTTATGAGGTCGCCGTAGCCACCGATGCAACTTTTTTTGCCTTGATTACTGGGTAAACCTACAATCATTTGTCCGTTCTTTGGCGATCAGCCTTTCTGGGAAAACAAGTTCATAAGCTGGGGGTAGGCCCCAGACCAATTTCTCAGAAGAATCTAAGTCTCAGAAGAATCTAAGTCTCAGAAGAATCTAAGTGCAAACAGCCTGGCACAGGCGATAGAGGCGGTATAAAATCCTAGCATGCGTCAAAGCGCTGAGCTTGTAGGCGAAAAGATTAGGGCTAAAAATGGCGTAGCTCAAGCTGTTGAGCTTGTAAGATGATACATGTAAGCAAGGAAACAACAAAGTGAGTTAGGAGAAAACCTGACGAGAGAATTGCTCAGCGTCCTCAGGCGGAAGATGATCAGCAACGAGCTGAACAAACTGGCGGTTATTAGTAGGATGAAGTGCAATGACATCCTCTATCAGCATTTGAGCCATGGGTGCAATATAGTAGGCAGCTAGCTGCTGTCGGCATTTATCGATGCAGTCTTTAGTCAAGCCTGAGGGATGAGGGTGGGGGGTTTGTGGCTTGCTGACTTGTGGCTTGCTGATTTGTGGCTTGTTTACTTGCTGAGGGGACGCGCTTAGTAAAGCTTCGGGTTTTGATTGAGCGCTGGGCTGCTGATTGCTGGGCTGTTGATTGCTAGGCTGTTGACTGCTGGGCTGTTGATTGCTGCGTTTTGGTGTGTACGTACTGTTAGAAGGCGGTTGCAAAAAACTGCTTTTAGAAAATCTGTTTTTGAAGGTGAGTGCGTCTTGCGGATCTGGAATGTGAGCGGCTACAAGCGCGATGAATTGATGCAGCGTTGAGGGCTGTTGGATAGTGATGATGTCATTGAGTATAAGGGTTGTCATCGGACCAATGTAATAGTCACCAAGCTTGCGCTGACAGCGCTCTACAAATTCTGGACTCCAAGGTTGAGAGACGTGAGCTTTGGATTGTGCAACACTGGTCTGGGCTTGTTTGTAGGCAACTTGAGCCGGCGATCCAAAACGGGGTGCTTGGGAAAGAGGCAGTACAGCTGTAGGCGGGAGTAAGGTTTTAGCCTCCGTAAGACTGTCTGGCGTCTTCGATGAGTGGCTTGGATAGGCCTGGCTTACCTGAGATAGTGTGTGCTTGACTTGATCTAAACACGTTCCAACTAAGTTAGCCTGCGATAGGTCAACGTTTGCCATTTGGGTGTCTATCAGATTTGCGTGGCTGAGGTCGGCCTCTCGCAAATTAGCCTCGCTCAGGTAGGCTCCACGTAAGTTAGCGCCGCTGAGGTTGGCCCGGCTGAGGTTGGCACCAATCAGGCAGGCTCGTCTAAGATCAACGCCTCGCAGGTCGCTCCCCATCAGGTCAATTTCAAAGAGGTAGGAATGCGTGAGGTTGATACCTCTAAGATCTGGTAGCTGGTGGGGGTGCTGTTTACGCCATTGATTCCACTGGGCGACGCCGCTTTCAATTAAGCTTTGGTAGTTTACTGCTAACACGGCATTGCCCCCTTTCTACCGTAATTTTTCTTAGCTTGCACTGGCTGCTTGGCTGCTCGGATTGACCGTCCAGATTAGCTGCCCAGATTGACCGCCCAAATGACTATCCAGACGACTGCCCAAATGACTAAGGCGTGTGATATATGGCGTCTGTTTGTGTCACTAATTAATATGATTATGTCACTAATTAATATAATCGGTCTTGTATCAAGAATTACCTTTAAATTGAAATCACACTCTATATATAGACAGAATATATAGATAGAGTGTTGAATCTATAACAATTAATGTTCTTTTCATTAATTTATTATAGAAACCTTGCATTGAGCTATTGTGGCAGGCTGATTACCTGGTGCGGTGCAGACATTTGAATAGTGCGATCGCCCAATAAAAACTCACTATAGTCAGCAACATTATCTAGACCTACCAGGTTCAAAATAATTTCAGCCACAAGCCAGAAAAAGAGCTTACTGATAAGGGGGTGCCATTGTTGCCATTGACCTTTCATGATGTTTGCGAAGAGGGAAGGAGTGACAAGAGCTTCTCTCTATACAGATTTAATAGGGCGTGTGATTTGATTTATGCAGTCGGGCTATGTCAGCGCTTGATCCTGTCTTAGATCTGCATAAAGCAACGATTGTCAACGTACTAAAGTGAGTTCTGCAATCCTTTTGATAAAGCGATGCCTCACTCTGACTCTCTGTCTAGATCTCAGTCCGGCTCTCAGTCTCGCTCTCAGCCTGGCTCTCGACCTGTTTATCGGTTTTGTTTTGGTGTAGCCGCGGGCGTTTTATCGGGGTTTGCCCTAGAAGCGATGCCGGCTCAGGCCGCTGCATTCTCTTTCTCAGGGAGCCGCCTGACGCTCGATACGGTAAGCGGGTTGCCTGAGACTAAAGCGTCAACGTTAGGGACTGATGCGATCGCGCAAACCCAGCAAGGATCTGCTGATAACTTTTTTGATGGCAATTTGGCTTTTGTGGCTGATGAGAGTACTCGGCTAGATGGATTGTTTGAAACGCGATCGCTCGGCAACGGCGATGGTTACTTTGGTCAGTCTCATATTGCCGCCAATGCGTTTGCTGAATTTTTAGTGACGCCAGCGCAGCCCTTTGCCTTAAACTTTCAATTTTCCTCTCTCTTACAAAATGTTGTTGACACTGTTTTTGAACGAGCAACCGCTAAATCAAGCGTTTCCCTTTCTTTACTTGATCCCAATCAAACGGTGCTGCAATTTTTCACGCTAGATGCCAGTGTCAACACTAGCCCTGTCGATCAACAAAGCAATGAGGCTTTGTTTGTCAATACCAATGGTCAGATTTTGAATAGCAACCAGCAGCTGCTACCTGGTACACACCAAGAGACAGGCAACATCAGCTTTGCAGGCAGCTTTGCGCACAGTGTTTCACAGCCAACGCTCCTCACGTTACAAGTCACCACAGCAAATCAATCTTGTATTCAGGCACCCATCGATAGTGCTACCTGCGCTAAAGTCCCCGACAATTCTGGTGTTTTGCCCTTTGCGCTGGTCACTGCGCTGGGCCTTTTATTTATTCCTCGGCTGCGCAACTCAAGCGGGATTGCAGGATCTTGACATAGAAACTGGCATAGGGATTGATAAAGAGAGAAGCGTTCTTTTTCCTAAAAGATTCTCTTTAAAAAACTGACCGTTGAGAAACCATAAGCTATACGCTTCGATAGCAAGTCTCGTATCCTCAATCTAGTACAATTTTTCCACAGCTGCGGGGCCGCTGGCTTAACAACAATGAACAGGGCGCTGACAGCTTATAGTGGGAAAAATCGAAATTTGGCGCAAGTCACATGGTAGATCGATTTCAACAGCTGACGGTGGTCGCAGCCACACCGACATTAGAACTTAACAACGCAGGTCAAATCGCTTGCTTTGAGCTGTTTAAAGATGTTCATCGCCTCGGGCGTGATGCGGATTGGTCAGACTTAAGTGCAGGAATCACCGGTTGGAACGTGCTCTCCAGACGACAGGCAATTTTGAAGCGTGAGGGTGAGGGCTACCGCATTTTTGATGGCGATGGTCGAACCACTAGCCGCAATGGGATGTTTGTCAATCAGGTGCGCATCAACAGCACCGAAGGCTACCTATTGCTCGAAGACACTCAGTTTCAGATTGGGCTTTCTCCTGAAAACCGAATACTGGTGACCTATCGGGGCAGTGCGCCGCTAACACAACGGCCCAAAACAGTGCCCTCTATGCGACGGCTGACGCTCAGCGGACTTCAAGACTGGCCGGTCGAGCTGGGCAGGGCACCCACCCCCCATCGCTATGCTTCAATGACGCTCGATGCGCCAACCGTCTCTCGGGTCCATGCCAAAATTTGGACCGACGGCCCCTCTGGCCATACCTTGCAGGACTCTAGCACCAACGGCACCTTTTTAAACGGCCAGCGCATAAACCGGCGCTGCCAGCTAAAAGAAGGTGATTTGATTCGTCTCGGGCCCTTTACGCTGAGCTACCATCCGGAGCACCTATTACTTGAAGATACCGGCAGCCAAATTCGCCTAGATGCTCACCATCTAGTTAAGCAGGTTCAAGACAAGCAGGGTAATGAAAAGAAGATTCTCAATGATATTTCTTTGGTGATTGAGCCCGGTCAGCTCGTGGCCCTAGTCGGGGGCAGTGGCGCCGGAAAATCTACGTTGATGAAGTCGCTGCTGAGCATTTCACCTGTGACCACTGGCGCGGTATTTCTCAACGGTGAAAACCTGCGGGATAGCTGGGGTTTGTATCGTACGCAAATTGGCTATGTGCCGCAAGATGACATCATTCACTATCAGCTGACAGTAGAAGAGGTACTGACCTATGCCTGCGAGCTGCGACTACCGCCGGATACGGATGTACCCGCAGTAGTTAGTAAAACCCTCTCGCAAATAAAACTCTCCCACGTCCGTCATACCTTTGTGCGAAATCTCAGCGGCGGCCAGCGGAAGCGGGTCAGCATTGGGGTAGAGCTGCTAGCCGATCCGAAACTGTTTTTTCTAGATGAACCCACCTCTGGGCTCGATCCAGGACTGGATAAAGAAATGATGCGCCTGCTGCGAGATCTGGCCGATCAGGGGCGAACGATCGTGCTGGTCACTCATGCTACGGCTAATATTGGCGTGTGCGATCGCATTGTGTTTTTAGGCCGCGGCGGCTACCTTTGCTACTTTGGCCCACCGCAGGCCGCCCCAGATTTTTTTGGTCTACCCCAAGGGCAAGATCGTGACTTTGCTGATATTTACCTCAAGCTAGAAGGGGGCGACAACGAAGCGACCAATCGAGAGACGGTGACTGCCTGGTGCACTAAGTATCATCAATCGCCCGCCTATAAAACCTACATAGCATCGCTGCTGAGCCCAGGCCAAAATCAGTCTTCGCTTACCCAAGAGCGGGGTCAAGATCAGAGACAAGAGCAGGGTCAAGATCGAGCCCGCGATCGCGTCAGCAAAGGCGTTTCCTTTTGGGGGCAGCTTAGTTTGTTGAGCAAGCGATATTTAGTGCTGACGTTGCGCGATCGCCTCAGTCAACTGCTTACGCTGATTTCTGGGCCTGTCGCTTTGGCGCTCACTGGCATTATTCTCAGCAGTGAAACCCCGCTGGCCCCGCTCGCCGAGCCCACCGCAAGCCAGGCCCCGCTCGCTTTGCGATTGGTCTTTGTTTTTAGCTGTATCGCAATCTGGGTAGGGCTTTCGAGCGCAGTTAGGGAGATTGTTAAAGAAGCCGCTATTTACAGCCGGGAACGGCTGATTAACCTGGGGCTGTTTGCTTACCTGGGCTCTAAAGTACTTATCTGGCTAGGAATTGCCGCTTTGCAGTCCATACTTATGGTGGGCGTAGTTCTGCTGGCCTTCGACTCACCGAACTCAGCGCTTCTCCCATGGGCCTTGGGTCTAGGTATCACCAACTTTTTAACTATCTTGGCCAGCGCAAGCTTAAGTCTAACGATTTCATCACTGGTGAAAACAGAAAATGCGGCCAATAATCTGTTGCCACTGATTATGATTCCGCAAATTATTTTTTCAGGCGTGCTGTTTGAGCTTTCAGGCATTTCCAGGCAACTCTCCTGGCTGATGATCAGCCGCTGGTCAGTGGGGGCTTACAGCAGCCTGGTAGATATTAATGCCATGGTGCCTGAGCCAGTGACGCTGCCTGACGGTAGCATACTCGAACAAGTGTTTTCTTCCACCTCTACCTACGACTCCACCTGGGGAAATGTGAGTCTCAGCTGGGGGATTTTGTGCCTTCATATATTGTTGTACTTGAGTGCAACGCTCTGGTTACAGAAGCGTAAAGATATTCTTTGAGTAGGTAGCTTTAAGTCCAAAAAGTGTTGTGCTAGTAAGTGTTGTACCCGTAAACGGCGCGCCAGTGTCTCTGTAGATATCGATTATGCAGCGTCGGCTGTGCGCATCGACGCTGCATAATCGAGTCACTTTACTCGTACTTAAATTTTAAGATGTGTCTTTTTAGATCACTCTCTTTAGATCCATTAGTTAAAGAAATTAGTAAAAGATTAGGAGAAGAAACCATGCAATCAACGCGCGATCGCCAATCATGGTTTGTAAAGTACGGTATCCTGGCTTTGTTGATCACGATGCTGATTACGCTGGTGTCCTGTGTTGGCTCTAATAAAACTACTGTCGAGAATAGAGACAGCCGGGGTGCAAAAATATTGGCGACCGCCCAGGCTACCATTGCTGGTACCAGCTTAGCACCCGCCATCAGCGGCAACATTTCACTAGAAGAAACCACCGCTGGCCTCGGTATGCGAGGCACGTTCGAGAATGTTCCGGCTGGCATGCACGGGTTTCACATTCACGAAGGCGAGAGCTGTGCGGAAGAAGGCAAAGCCGCAGGCGGACATTTCAACCCCCGAGGGGTCGTCCATGGCCATTTACCCAGCACAGGATTTGAAAATGCTCATGCCGGCGACCTGGGAAATCTTCAGGGGAGTGCTAAGGCCACAACGGAGTGGGCTCTAGAGATTTCTGGGCTGACGCTAACGCCAGGAGAATTTTCGGTGGCTAATCGTCCTTTCATTGTTCATGCGGACCCAGATGATTTGAGCCAGCCTACGGGTAACGCTGGAGCGCGAATTGCCTGTGGCATGATCACGTTACAGTAATTGCTTCGAAACGTCTGTTCTGAAGTGGCTGTTCTGAAGTGGCTGTTCTGAAGTGATTGCATAGGGGTTAAAGAACCTGAAGGTCGCTGCATAACCCAACAGAAATCAACGTATCCAAACACAGTTGAAGCAAACCGGTTACCGGATTCAAAACAATGCCTGTTTCACTGGGAACAAGTCAACCGGCCCAAGCCCTTAAATCAGGGGCTGCAAAGCTATGGATTCTGTTGATTGGCGTGAACCATTATCAGGAAGAGACGCTGCCGTCGCTACAATATCCTGCGCCCGATACCGAAGGATTGGCTCAGGCGCTCAGTGAAGCAACCCAGGCTTTTCCTAGCAAAGAGCTAAGCATTTATCACGACTTTGCTGAACAGCCACCTACTGCCAACGCCGTACGCCAACGCCTGGCAGCCGTGACCCATGCCGCTCAGTCTCAAGATACTGTGCTGGTTTACTTCTCAGGCCATGGCATTTTTGACGAAGAGACTCAAGAAGTTGTCCTGTGCCTGAGCGATACCCAAAGAGACGCTTTGCACAGCACAGGGCTTGCCTTGCAAGATCTGTTGCAAGCGCTTAATCAGTCTTTAGCTCGGCAGCAGCTGTTGTGGCTAGATGCCTGCCATAGTGGAGGGTTGGGCCAAAGGAGAAATCAGAAAGGAGACCAGAAGGGAAGCCAGAGAAGACATCCGGGAAAAAGTAAAGGTGGTGCCTCAAAAAGCGGGCCAAAAAGTAAAGACGCGATCGCCCTGACGCCTGATCCTACCCCTCAAATGGTTGAAGTATTGCGCCAGCGTGCCGCCCAAGGACAGGGGTTTTACGCCATGCTCTCTTGCGATCAAACCCAGCAGTCCTGGGAATTTCCAGAGCTAGGGCATGGAGTGTTTACCTATTTTCTGATGCGTGGACTGCGGGGGGAAGCCGCCGACGCGCAGGGCTTGATCGATGCCGACAGCCTTTACAAGTATGTATATCACCAAACCCTGCGCTATATCGACAAAGCCAACCAGCAGATTCGGCTGGTAAATCGACAGAAAAAGAGCGGGCGAAAAGGCGAAAACGAAACAGAACTGCACACCGAATATTCTCTGCAAACACCCAAGCGCATTGTCGAAGGCATGGGAGAGATGGTGTTGGGCATGCGACCGCTGAAGGTGTCTGCCCAGCCCCATCGCCGAGCCCTGATTATTGATGGTCTGAGGGGCTATCAAACGACCCTGGCGCTCAGCAAAGTCTTGCAAGATCTCGGTCAGTACTCGATTGACTACTGGCCTCAGCCAGGCCAGACCTGGGACACTGTAAAAACAGCTATTCAAGCCTGCTTAAACCCGACTCCAGCAGGCGATAGTAGCCTCAGACCTACGGTGCTTTTGTATCTGCGCGGACGGTTAGAACAAAGCCCGGAAGGGGAGGCATGGCTGGTGTTGGGCGAGGGCGTGCGGATTTATCGGTCCTGGCTGCGACAGGTGCTTCGACAGGCCAGGGAAACCCAGCAGCTGATTGTGTTGGACTGCCCTGAAGCCAATCACCCTGAAACGGGCAGCGCAGAAACCACTGGGACAACAGCCCTTCAAGCGTGGATAGACGATTTGCAAATAGAGGGCGATCGCGGCCAGTGCATTATGGCCGCCGCATCACTGATGACTCAGCCCGAGCAGTTCGCCAAGGCCCTGCTCAAAACCCTCAGCGATGCCAACCGCCATATGGGTCTGCCTGTGGCCGCCTGGATTGCCCAACTCCAGCTTCAACTCGCTGGAACGCCGCTGGCACAAGCCTCTCAAGATATTTTGCCTCTGAGCTGGCTATCGGGAACTCAAGGTGTGATTGAGGTGGTGCCCTCCCAAGTCGGCATTCAAGCCAGCGGGCGATCGCAGGCTCTAGATCTGGGCGTATGTCCTTACATGGGCCTACGGGCCTTTGGACTAGAGCAATCTCAATATTTTTATGGGCGGGAGTCGCTGACTCAGCAAATTATTGAAGGGCTGCGACACAGGGAATCTTTAGCGGTTGTGGGCGCTTCGGGTAGCGGCAAGTCGTCTGTGCTGCAGGCGGGAGTCCTAGCTCAGCTGTATCAGGGCAAGCAAATTCCGGGCAGTGAGCAGTGGTGGATTCGAGTGGTACGGCCAGGCACAGCGCCGATTAAAACGCTGGCGCAGCAGCTGGTCGATCCTGGCACAGAACGGGAGCGCAGCTATCAGGCGCTGCAAATTGAGGGGCTGCTGTATCAGGGGGGCGATGGCTTTGTGCAATGGCTGCGATCGCGCCCAGAACCTGTGGTCGTCCTGGTAATTGATCAGTTCGAAGAACTCTTCACCCTAGCACCAGAAAGTGAACGGCAGCCGTTCCTAGATCTGCTGTTTGAGGCGCTGCACTATGCGAGCGATCGCTTCAAGCTAGTACTGGCGCTAAGAGCTGATTTTGTGCCCAACAGTTTGACCTATCCGGCCCTAGCAGACCTGCTGCAAAACCACAGTGTGCTCGTACCGCCCCGACTCACGCCCGAGGCCTGTCGTGAGGCCATCTTAAACCCCGCCGAGCAGGTCGGGTTGCAAATAGAACCGGGGCTAGTTGAGCTACTGCTACAAGAAGTGGAACAGACAGCGGGGGAGCTGCCGCTGCTGGAGTTTGTACTGGAAAAGCTCTGGGAAAACCGGCAAGATGGCAAACTCACCCTTGCCGCCTATCAGCAGCTGGGCGGACTGCGCGGAGCCCTAGAACGCCAAGCCCAGGCCGTGTACGACAGCTTAGGCACCAGAGCCCAAGACTGCGCCCGCTGGATTTTTCTGGCCCTGACCCAGCTAGGAGAGGGAACCGAAGATACCCGCCGCCGCGTGTTGAGATCTGATCTGGTGGTGGCGAAATATCCGCGATCGCTCGTCGATGAAACCCTACATGTTCTCACCGCGGCCAAGCTGGTCGTTATCCGCGCTGACGAAACCCCACCCTTTGGATATAGCCGGGGCCCGAATGACAGTGACGACAATGACAGTGGTGACAATGACAGTGATGACAGTGACAGTGGTAAAAACGCTGCGGAAGATCCCTCTGAACGCCCCCCTTTGCTGCGCCCCACCGAACCGACCGTGGAGGTCGTCCATGAAAGCCTGATTCGCCACTGGTCTACTCTGCGCTGGTGGCTAGAAGAAAACCGCACTCGGCTCCAGCTTCAGCGGCAGCTTTCTCAGCTTGCCGCCGACTGGCAGTCCCAAGAGCAGCCTGATTTTTTGCTGACCGGTGTGAGATTAGCTGACGCCGAAAAGCTGTACATCAACTACACCGACGAGCTACCAGAAGTCGTTCAGCGATTTATTGAAGCAGGCATCACTGCCCGGCAGCAGCGGCAGCAGGCCGAAAAGCGTCGTCTTCGCCGGGCGCAGCTCACAGCCGCAGCTATTGGGCTACTGGGTGTGGTTTCGCTAGGATTGGGCGGCGTGGCCTATCGGCAAAATGTTCGGGCGCAGCTGCAAAATATAGCTGCGCTGAACGCCTCGTCCGAGGCGCTGCTGGCTTCGCATCAATCGCTCGACGCCTTGCAGCAGGGCATTCAATCGGGCCAGCAGATTGAACAGTTCAGCTGGGTGCAAAAGCAGATCGCAGGCCCGCAGCGGTGGTCAAACCTGCGACTGCAAACAGCGGGCACGCTAGAACAAGCGCTCCGCTTTGGCCGCGAAATCAACCGCTTAGAGCGCCATTCTCAGGCCGCCAACGCCGTGCAGTTTAGCGCAGACGGTCAGCGCTTAGTCTCGGCCAGTAACGACGGCAGCGTGATCGTTTGGCGGCGAGATGGCTCCGTGCTCACCCAGCTGAAACTGGCTGGCGAGGGGGTCAGGGCTACCGATGTGCGTCTGATTGTGGGTGAGACAGAAACTGCTGAGGCTAACCTGCTGATTGCTACCAGTGAAGGCAATGTAGAACTGTGGCGGGTGAGTAGGGAACAAGGAAGACAGGAGCAAGAAGAACAGGGGCAAAGGGAAAATCAAAGTGAGCTGAAAAGCACGCTGAGCAGCCACACTGACTGGGTAACCAGCGTAGCGGTCAGCCCGGATGGACAGGTACTGGCCTCAGCGAGTCGCGATCGCACCGTTCGGCTCTGGAAACGAGACGGCACCCTGATTAAAACCCTCAGCGGCCACACCGGCTGGGTCAACCGCGTGCGCTTTAGCCCCGATGGCACAACCCTGGCCTCAGCCTCAGAGGACGGCACTATCCGACTCTGGAAACGAGACGGGACGCTTCTAAAAACTTTAGACGTTAACAAAGGCCAAGGCGAACCCGCTGATACGCCCGTGCGCATTACCGACGTTGCTTTTAGCCCAAATGGTCAATCTCTGGCCGCCACTCGTAGTAACGGTTCCTTTGGTTTATGGTCACTTGCCACCGGCGTCTTGCAATACCAGATTTCACAGGCTAAAACCGATGCACCCACTGCCCAAAATCGGCTCACCGCTGTCGCTTTTAGCCCCGATGGCACAACCCTAGCCGTCGCTGGAGCCGATGCCCAGGTGCAGCTCTGGCGGGCCAGTGATGGCCTTAAGCTGGACCCGCTGCGAGGGCACGCCGGAGAAATCACAGCCCTGAGCTTTAGTCCTGACGGCGAGCTGGCCTCTAGCAGTACTGATGGCACGCTGCGGCTATGGCAGCTGCGATCGCCTTCCCCACTCGCAGATCTGGGCATTCATAGCGTGGCCGTAAGTCCAACTACCACCGCCCCCTATCTGGTCGCAACGGCGGATTTTGAAGGCGACGTGACCCTATGGGAACAGCAGAGTAACAGCGAGGAGGCCGCCGCTGTGCTGAGAACGTTGAGCGGCCATCAGGGCGCAGTGGAAGCCGTTGCGTTCAATCCGGCAGGCACTCACTTGGCGTCGGCAGGCTCGGATAATCAGGTAATTTTGTGGCGAGCAGCGGACGGGACCCGGCTGGCATCAGCAACGGGTCATGGTGGTGATCGGGGCGATCGCATCACGAGTGTGGCCTTTAGCCATGATGGCAAACGGCTGGCCACAGGCGGCGCAGACAAAACGGTGCGATTGTGGTCTGTGGTGGGCGATCGGCTGACGCTACTGTCCACGTTATCCGGACATACAGATGAGGTCACCAGCGTTAGCGTCCATCCCCTTCGGCCCCTTCAGCTTTCGGGTAGCTATGACAAAACGGTGCGGCTGTGGCAGATTCCGACGGATGCACCGCCAGCCGGAAAACCATTGAGCACTAAGGCGACGCTGGTTCAAACCCTGAGTGAGCCAAATGAGGCTGTCTCGGCGGTGCAGTTTAGTCCACAGGGCGATCGCATCGCTGCCGCGAGCTGGGATAGTCAGCTCTATGTATGGCAGCTGCAAGGGCAATCGCCTCAGCTGCGCACAACGCTGGGCGGGCACGATGGCGGCGTGAGCGCATTGACCTTTAGCCACGATGGTCAGACCCTGGTATCGGGCAGTGCGAATGGAACGGTGCAGCTGTGGAATCTTCAAACGGGGCAGCGTTTAAAGCAGCTATTTGGCGATGCGGGAACAGTCAATGCGCTGGCACTCAGTGCGGATGCTCAGCTGCTGGTGAGCGGGGCAAAGCAGGGGGGACTTGGACTGTGGACTATGCAGCTGCCAGCCCTGATTACCGAGGGGTGCGATCGCCTTGGCAGTTATCTACACACCAATCCTACCCTCGCGCCTGAGAGTCAGACCCTGTGTGAAGGTTAAACGTCGTTTGGACACTGTTTGGACACTATTTGAAAATTTCTGGGATAAACGTTCTGCAAGCCCTGCATACTTCCGCCAAAGGATCCGTACTAAGGAAGGAAGATAACGAGGTTACCCCAATGATTTCTCGCTCACTATCCCAACCTGTTGGCCGCCCAACACGGCTTTTATTAGGCACGTTAATGGGTCTGATGGCGCTAGGCGGTACCGCTCAAAAAGCCCAAGCTAACCCCATCCAAGCTATTCCTATCGTAGGCGACTTACTCAGCTCCACACGCCCTGCCCCGCTGCCGTCAGAATTAGACTTTTTCCACGATAACGTTCAAGGGAACAACGTCAACCTGTGCGTACTTACTTGCGGCCCCGTTCCAACCGCCCGGCCCCCGGCTCCTCAAGGGGTGCCTCAACGCATTCCTCAGGGTGTCCCTCAACGCATTCCTCAGGGTGTCCCTCGAAGTGCTCCGCAGGGTATTCCTCAGGGCGTACGTCTTCCCCAAGGAGCACCTGCCGCAAACGCTCCTCGCCCTTATGGAAGCAGCCCCAATGGCACAGTTAATGTTTCCCCAATCAACATTCCGCTTTAGCACCCGTTCACAGCCGCCCTTCCACAGCCGCCCGCTAATATGTGCTGGGTATGTGCCGGGGGAACACACATTTGTTCATCGCCATTGAGTCGGTGAAATCATCTGGCGCACTTGGCCGATGACAGTAGCCTTCTAAACAGTAGCCTTCTAAATGGCGATGAACATTAATTAATTTCCAACAAGCTGATTCAAAGACCCTAAACCTCAATGGCATAATGATTGGCACTACATAGCTTCCTTCTCAGCTTCTTTTTCCAGAATATTCCCCCTAAAAGCAGCCCCGGTCATGGGGAAAACAACCTATGAGACTACGGCATTTCATACTGTCTTTGGTGATGGTCAGCGCGGTAGGCTGCACCAACGTTGATACAGAGTCCACAGACAAAATGACCATTGGGGTAGTGAGCTACGGCGACTCAGAAGTCTCCCTGGAGCAATATCAGAGATTTCAAGCCTACCTGGCAGAACAAACTAAAATCGCCTTCGAGCTAGAATTTGCCTACAACGAACTTCAGGCCGTTCAACATATTGATAGTGGCAACTGGTCATTGATATTTGCCCCACCCGGCCTAGCTGTGATTGCGGGAAAGCAGGGCTACTCCCAGCTCTTTACGCTAGATGATGCTGATAAGTCTGAACATTCTCTTATTGTGGTGCCTGAAGATAGCCCGATTGAAACGCTGACCGACCTGACTTTTCAAACCGTTGGCATGGGAAAGCCGGGCTCAGCAGCAGGCTACTACTTACCCCTATATAACCTCTACGGGCTCACCCTGGAAGAAGTGCAGTTTGCACCCACCCCTCAAACGCTGTTGAGTTGGTTAGAAGACGGCACTGTCGATGCTGGGGCCATCTCCGAAAAAGAGTTTGAAGAATACAGAGGTCAGTTTGAAGATACTCCTTTTAGAGTCCTGTATCAGAGCAAACGGAACATTCCGTCTGGCGTTGTTCTGTTGGGCGTTGTTGAGCGCGCGCAGGGTGAGTTTGTTCAACGGGTTATGCAAGAGGCACCCTCAAATATCACCAGCGATGCAAAATACATACCCACCGCTCCCCTGCCTAATTACCGCGACATGGTTAAAGTTGTAGAACGGATCAAGCCGCTCGAAGAACAGGTGCGGCAGGTGCCTGCCGTTTTGACCTTAGAACACTTAGCCGCTGAAGACGCTCAGGCAGTGGACCAAGAAGCGCAGGAGACTGACGCTGCTGACCCTATTGAAGCCGCTGAATAATTTGAACGCTAAGCCGGAAGCGCTAGCGCTGATAGTTTGTCGTAAACGATTAAGTTTCTGCAAAGTGCTATATCTAGGCCTTACATTCTCGACTAAGCTTTGAATTAATAAAAGTTGAAAGGTTCTGTCTATCGATGCTTACACTATCGATCAGGACTGCTGGGCTAAGGGTTTCCGTTTTTAGGATTGCCAATAGGGTGGCCTGCAATTGGTTGTACCAATATCAGGTACCGAAATAGCTTATATATCAAAGTTTCAATACCTGCGCTAAGTAAGTTTGGTATGTCCTATTAACGCTTGGACCCTATCAACGGCTTTTGCAGGGTGCTATCTGTCTGTTTTTGGAGCAAATTTTTAGGCCCAATTTTTCAGACCAACTTTAAAGTCACAACCCTCGTGACAAGTCTATTAAAATTACGACCTCTTACAAGCATGAGTAATCCCATATATGCTGTGCTCGCGCGAGTCTTCACCTGGCAGCGCATTGCCTTAGTTGCCCTCCCCCTGGGCCTATCTTTTGGACTCGTCTCCCAGGCACAAGCCGCTTCTCTGACTACCTCTTTGTGGAACGAATCCACCGACGGTGACCTCTCTGACAGCGGACTCACGCCCACTCAGCTCGGCCCACTGGCAGCCGGTAGCAATCGACTCAAAGCCACCTTCAATGCGGGCGAGCTCAATCCATCTCCCGACTATTTCACCCTCGAAATCCCAGATGGGTTTGCCCTAACCGATATTGTCATGCCCGAATGGAAAGCTGCCCCCACCTTTGAGGACATTGCTTTCTTTGCCGTTCAAACGGGCGACGTTTTTGACTTTGTGGTCCCTGAAGACCGGAGCAATGCCAACGGCCTGTTGGGCTGGACACACCTACGTTCTACCCAGGTTGGTAGCTCTAAAGTACTGACCGAGCTAGCTCGGTCGAATCAGTCCCCAGCAGAAGCAGGGGTGGACGCCTTTTATAACGAGGAGGCCGAGACGTACTCCCCCCAACAGCTGGTTGAATTTCCTGAACTTCCCGATAACCTCAGAGCCCTCAGCGAGCAGTGGGTACCCGGTGCAACAGGCTTTGAAGAGCCTCTAGGTGCGGGTAAGTACACGTTCTGGCTGCGCCAGGGATCGGATACCAATATCACCACTGACCTCGACTTTCAGATAGGCGCGCTTGATGGGGCGAAGAGCACCCCCGAGCCGCTGAGCATAGTGGCACTGGGCCTGATGTCAGGAGCCGGACTGCTGCTACAGCGACGACGAGCTTAAAGAACGCTCAAAAACTGCATAATGTCAGCTTTTTGGCCTTATTAAAGACTAGGCCACTGAACAAAACAGGCACCTCCGCTTGAAATGGAGGTGCCTAATCAGTGTCTCTTGCTAAAGTGAGTAGTGACACTCCCAGTCATCAGCCCTGCTTTCTTTAATTCCGATAGTTCGTTTCGTGGGGCTTAGTCAGATGTTTTCGGTCACCATGAGTAAGCCAATTATCCCTAGCGGAACCCTAATTGATAATCGATACCTCATTCAAAAGGTATTGGGTCAGGGTGGACTGGGACGGACCTATCTGGCACTCGATACCCGGCGCTTTGAGGAAGCCTGTGTGCTCAAGGAATTTGCCCCGAGCGGCAGTGGTAAGCACAGCATTCAAAAGTCACGGGCACTTTTCAAGCGAGAAGCTGAAATTCTATACCACGTTCAGCATCCTCAAATTCCTGATTTTTTAGCCTGCTTTGAAGATGACGGGCGTTTGTTTTTAGTACAGGAATACGTCAACGGTAAAACCTACTCCGATCTGCTCAAAGCGCGTCGCAAGCAGAATTCTGTTTTCTCTGAGCAGGAGGTGATTGCCTGGCTCAATCACCTCCTGCCTGTGCTGCACTACATCCATGAGTGCGGCATTATTCATCGCGATATTTCGCCGGACAACATTATGCTGCCGGTAAATAACCACCTGCCTGTCTTAATCGACTTTGGGGTGGGAAAGCAAATTGTTGAAACCTCTCAACTGATGGAGGGGAGTGATGACACTGACGAGATTTCATATGTCGGCAAAATGTCGCTGGTCGGAAAAGTTGGCTACGCGCCCCACGAACAGATCCGGCTGGGCGTCTGTTCCCCCAGTAGTGACCTGTATGCGTTGGGTGTAACAGCTGTAGTACTTCTTACCTGCAAAGATCCCTCAACGCTGATGAATCAATACTCTTTGAAGTGGGAGTGGCGAACTCGGGCCGAGGTGAGTCCGGCCTTTGGCGAAATTATCGATAAAATGCTGGCCGACACCCCAGCCGATCGGTACCAGACTGCGCCCGAAGTATCCGCAGACCTAGCTGGCCTTCAGGGGATAGCAATCACGGCTGCTGACAGCCTAGAATACCTACCAGAAACCTTTTCCGATAGCCTAGATCTGCCGCAGACAACCCTTAAACCACCTGTCCCACTGCCAACCGTTCCGCTGCCGACGATTGTCTCTCCAGCAGATTTAACACCGAGGCCGCCGTCTGCCGCGTCACCTCAGCCGCCACGTCCCCCGGTGAATCTGCCAGAGCAAACGGGTATGTTGCCTCCTGATCTTGCAGATCCTGCTTTTATAGATCCTGCTTTTATAGAGCGGTGCCAGCAAAAGCTGGCGGAATATATCGGTCCGATGGCAGCTTTTGTTGTGGACGAGGCGATCGCACTGCACCATCCACAGTCTCCCCAAGCACTGGTAGAAGCGTTAATACCCGATATTCCCAGTGCAGAGGAGGCGATCGCATTTCGCAACCATTTATTGAAATAATCGGTTTGAAATAACCGGTTTGAAATAGTTGGTTTAAAGTAGCCTGCATCCATATTCGACTTGAGCCGCATCGAATGTAAGCTGCCTAAGCTACAGGGTTTCAGTCGGATCCTGCGACTGCGATGAGTATCCTGCACTTTGGTGATTGCGCATACTTTGCTCTTGCGTTCGGTTAATTCTATCCATCGCTAGCATCAGACTGCGCTTCATGCGGGTAAACGACTTGGCCAGCATACCGACCTCATCATTCGAGGACTGCTTAAACTCAACCGTCAGGTTACCACGGCTCACTTCTTCCGCTGTTTTCGCAATCTGCTTGAGCGGATTAACGACCTGCTTACTCAGCAGCAGATTCACTAAGAACAAAATCAGCGCAAATATAGCAGAGACGACGCCTACTAACAACAAAGTTGCTCTTCGCGCTTTGCTGATGACCGTGCTGGCAGGCACTGAAATCATCTGTGCGCCAACAATCTCGTCCATTTCCCAACCGAAGCCATTGTTAGGCCCGTAGAAATCAATCATGCTGGGTGGCGCTTTTTCTACCGTACTGTGGCACTGCAAACAGCTTTCTTTTTTAATTTGAATGGGTCTGGCAATGTAGAAAATCTTGCGGCCTTGAGACACGCGCATCCCGCTCACTTCTGACTTATCAGGATCCGCCTTAAAGTCCTCTACCAGCTCAGTTTCAAAAGCATCTGACTTATCTCGCAAGTTCGTTGGATTTAAGGTGGCTTCCTTGTAGAAAAATTCGTTGTAGTCTGAATTCTTTCGCAAGTTCTCAAACACCTCACGGGCGGAGAACGCTGGTACGGTTTCCGGCAAAAACTGGGTTTCAAGACGATCAATCAGCTCTGGCTTGACGCGATCGCTGGTATAGCTACGTACCGAGTTCATTGTTTCCATCAGCAGCAAGGCTGTATTGGTCACCTCGGCCTCTGCATTTTTTCGCAAGACGGTAGAAAGGGTGACTTGGGAGAGCGCAATACCCGCAATCAAGATCAGCAGCAGCGCCGCTGTGAATTTCTGTCTTAAATTTAAGCTCTTCAACATGGCTAACCTGGATGAAAGAAAACAATGAAAGGAAACGCTTTTTAGAAATACTTCCTGGAAATACTGCTTGGAAATACTTTCTGGAAATACAATCTGCTGATAGGGGACTGTGTTGTGTTTAAGGCGTGGGGAATGGGGAATGGGGAATAGGGGAATTGTTAGTAGAAGAACTGGTTGTGGCAGGATCTTCTGACGGCTGCTGGGAGGGTCGCTGGGCCAGGCAGTAGTTGCTCATCCAGGCCATGCCTGTGAGCGATCGCAATGGCATCACAGACACGTCTGTCTCTGGCATCTGTAGAGTAATTTGCGCGGGGGGAAGTGTTGTGGGCACTAGCCACTGCATCAGAGGTGTTTGCTGTAACAGCTGATCGAACGTGCTAACGCCCTGCTCACACAGCCCGCCAATCCACTCGACCTGGGCGGTCAAAGGAGGTAGGCTTTCAGCTCTGACAGCGTTGAGCGTTGCTTGAATCGCGGCGGGTTGCTGCGCTACAAAGGCTGTATCACCCGGCGCTAAACCCACAGCCATATCAACCGTGTCGTAAAATACTGGCAAAATAAAGTTTTCAACAAAGCCCACTGCGCCGTTGGCCACCGAGACAAATTGTCCAGCGTTGAGCTGCACCGAGACTTCGCCATCACGGCTAGTGACGGTGACCGGACCCGCTGGGCTTTCAGTTAAAACGCCGACCACTGAAGCGTCGCTAGCCGCATCGTGCTGCACAAACAGCGCCGTACCGCTAGCAACAATGTTGGCCTCAGGCGTATTAATTCGACTGGCACCTAGCCCCGGACGAATCATTAACAAAGTGCTGCCGTCAATCAGCTCAAAGCTGCGCTGGCCAGCGGGAAATCGAAACGTGGTGCCTTCGCCCGTACGCACCAGGGTGCCTTCGTTGAAAATCAGTTCTGCGCGCGATCGCGCCCCTGTTCGCAGGGCATCTTGGGGCACCATGCTAGCGCCTACAAACGTAGACTGATTATTGAGCGTGACATCATTTTGTAGGGCGTAAATTTCGGCACTGGTCAGGGTCGCCTGGGCCTGAGCGAGCGGCATTTGGACCCACAGTCCTACGCCCAACATCCCTATGCCAAACAGCGTAGACAACACACTTAAACGATGTAGTTTCATTGTTCTTTACAGCATTAGGTGGATTCTTAAAAACGTAAAATTTCTGGGTCGTATTGACTGGGAACAGGATGAACTTGCCAAACAAGCCCTTCTTGATCGGCCACGGCGACATCGACATAGAGACTATCCACAGCTTCTGTTGCTACTGCCTGATTATTTTCAAACGGTTGCAAATCTTCAGTTAATAATTTCAATGCCACGCCAGCAGAGACTAGGCCTACCGCTTTAGTGAGTTCAAATCGCCAAGCATTATCGGCAACCGTCAACGGCGTGACCTGTAGGCTGTAGGTCTCTCCTTCGATGTCAAGATTGCGGCAAATGCCCTGCTGTTTGGCAGTTTCTGTCGTTTCCTTGGCGCCACGGGCCAGGGCCATTGCAGGCTGATAGGAGAGCTGTTGCCAGCCCAGCTGAGGAAGCATCTGATTGGCCAGACTGTCGGTCAGCTGATTTATCCCTGATTGTAGCCACTGCCGCAGTGGCAAGGTTGATTTACCCCAGCGCCGCTCGGCCAGCTGCCGGCGCCAGCCGCCGTGATTCAACAATGCGCCCCATTGTTCAAAGCCTATTGCCAGGCGAGGCTCTAGCAGAGAAGGCGCTGCCAAACGCTCAATCAGCTGATGGGCTTGGGTGACGCTGAGCGTGGGTAAAGCGGTGAGCATCTCACGCTTGATCGCTTCTGGGTAAAGGTCTTGGGCGATTTGTAAAACGCTTACGTGAGGCGTGACGGCAGACTCTTCTAGGCTGTAGGTGCGATCGCGCCAATCATACTCACCGCACTCTTTAAGCCTCTGATGGGTTGTAAATCCGGCAAAGCGCACCCAGCCGGCATCAACATTTACCTGTAGTGATAAGTAGTAGTCACCTACCCAGCTGGGAATATCTACCCAGGATTGAGGAACGCGTAGCTCATCACTATCTAGGCTTTCGGTCAGCAGCACAATCAGACGAGCCCCCTGGCAGTCAAGGGCACTCCCGGTTACCAGTTCCCAAACAGTGGGCTGGAGTGCGTTGGCCAGTGTGGGTTTGGCCTTTAGCCCTTCGGCCTTTAGCCAGGCCAGCAGGGCGGTGAGTCCTAGCTGGTTCAGGTAAGCACGCCAGCGGCTAACTGGGTTAGAGAGAGCCCGACTTTGCTGCCAGGCCAAAGCTTGCTGACCTGGATCAATCTCCAAGTAGAGCGAGTCTAAATCGTATAAAACAGCATCGGCAGTCATGGGTCCAAAAGCGTCTCAAACGCGAGAATAGGAATTTAGGAGGGTTTAGTCTCAGGGTTTAGTCGAAGTGCACGCGGGCGGTGCGCTAGCGGTGCGGTTCAAGCTGTAGCTTAGAAAGTGCGTCGGCCGGACGATAGTGCGTCACTAGCCATTCTTCTAAGGCTGCGCTTGTGTGCTTTAGTACGTCTGGCGACGGTGTAATATGCAGGGTTTCTTGTCCCCACTGCGCCAATGTTTTTGCCAATGCCTTTTTGAGCCGTGTTAGCGCGCGTGAAATAGCGTATTGTTTCAAGCCTAGTTCACTGGCGATTGCCTGTTGAGTAGCCCCTTCCTGGTAATAGAGAGTCAGCAGGCGTTGGGAAGGCGGGTCGAGTTGGGCGATCGATTCTTTTAACACATCACTTAGCTGCTGCTGCTGCGCCGTGCGCTGGGTCAACTCTTCTTCTGCAAGAATCTCTTTTATCGGTGAGGTTTGTTCCGCATCTGTCAGACTATCAATATATTCATTGGCATCCTGGCCCGCCATGAGGGCATTCATAGACACTGCCCCTGGATACAAATAGCTGCGTACTGATTTCGCAGCCGCTGAGATCATTCCTTCTATTTGTGACGGAGAAAAGGTCTCACTGGGTCCGCTCAAATTCACACCATCGGCATTCGCCTGCTGAGTAATGGCCTGCCAAGTCGCCGCATCAGGGGCAGACAGGCGTCGGGTGCTGCCGCTTTGCGTCGGCACATAAATCAACTGATAGGCTCGCCACGCCAGTAAGGTTCGCTCAATTTCTAGCTGGCTCAAACCTTGTTGCGTCAAAGCGGCTACCAGACGCTTTTGGCTAACTTTGCGTAGCAGCGACCAGTCTGTGCAAATGTCCACTTCCTGACGCTGGCGGAGGCGATCGCGAATCAGGCTGCTAAAGGCCGCGCTTGCATAGCTTTTGAGGTCAAAGCCTTGCTCGGCGTTAAAGCCTTTGAGGACTTTGTCGATATGTGCGATCGCCAGCTGAAAACAATCGGCCACCCCATATTGGGTACTGGTAAAGCTCGTACCCGCTTTGTAAGCCGCCCAGTAACAAGCCTCTTGTAGATACGAAAGCAGGTGCGCTTGGGCGATGCCCTGAGGCTTTGCCAGCCATTGTTTGTGCCAATACAGCACCCAAAAGCGCAGGGGCCTAGAAATTTCACTATCTTTAGTGCTTTTCCGCGTAGAGACCTTACTCTCACAGCAGCGCAGCATATTTCGCTTCAGCCGTGGATCGCTGTGCCAAGTACGAAAGCGATCGGCTTCAAATTGAACAAAGGAGGAAAACGTTTCAATTAAGTCGTGACGAGAACGCATAAGTACAAGTATAAGGAAGTCATAAAAATCAACATAAGAAATAGTCGTGTATGTAGTTTGCCTGGTACCCAGATTAATCAAGTTTTCTGCTTCAGTCACGATTACTTCTAAATTCTCAAGATTTGCCGCTCTCTATGTAACAAAAGGCCCAGTAACAAAAGGCCCAGTAACAAAAGACACAGGACGAAACTTTCATCCTTTCCAGCGCTCTGTTCTGAGGAACATCACCTCTAGAAAAATAGTCGGCAAAATTATTTAAAAACAGAGAAAAGGATAGTTGCTTAAAACTGCCTCCCAGAAAAGGATTACAGGCTCACTGCTGAAGTAGCAGCTGTGTTTATGAAGGACTTTACAGCCTCTTTTCACAATCTCTTTAAGTAACAAAAGTAAAAGAAACGAGCCAAAATCCCCAGCTGTGGTTAAATTCAGGTGTGACCGTAAAAATACTTAATTCTTTCAAAAATAGCCTGCATAAGAGATAACACTCAACCGTACCCACGGAGGGATGCTGCGTTCTGTCGCCAGCACCTCACCTAACAGGGTGCATGTAAGTCATAAACCTTCAATCTTAAAAAAATGGCAAATTACAACGAGACCAATCAAGGCGATCTTTCAAACGATTTCAAGAATCCAACTGCGATCGCGCTGTCGACTGGCTCAAACATTATCACTGGTAAAACAACAAACTCGCCGTTAGATCGAGACTTTTTCACGTTCACCGTTCCTGATAACGGCTCTAGAGTTCGCAATATTCTTCTCAAAGGCTACAGCGCACCAGGAGGCCAAGACTCTTTCTTTGCCGTCGACACAGGAAATCAAATTTCCCTGGCATCCGGCGGCGACATTTGCAGCGCTATTCCCTCCGACGCAGACAACTTTATTGTCAGCGAGCTAATCGATACTGCCCAACTAGATCAAGATTTGCTGGCGCTGAATGGTGGACCTGGACAGCTAGGCGCAGGTACGTACACCGTATGGTATCAAGAGACTGGCAATCCTACAGACTATCAATTTGATGTCCAGCTAGAAGGTGTGATAGCACCACCTGGTGAAAGTACCGCCAGTAAACTTCTGACATCAGATAATAATCTGGTCAAAGTCGATTTGGGCGATGACGACGCCAATGCCTTCCAGTTCAGCATCGATAGCCTAAACCTCAGTGACGTTAGTGAATTTCAGTTGTTTAAGACTGACGGTGATGGCAATGTCCTCGGCGGTGGTCCTGTAGAAACTTTTTCTCTGTTAGCGTCAGTGCCTGAGCTAGCCGGGCTCTCTCCAAAATTTACCGTTGAGGGCCTTGCCGATAACGAATACTGGCAGATCGCAATGGTAAACCCTGGTGGGACAACAATCGCAACACCTACGCTCATTAATGATCGCGAGGTCGCGCTAGACTTTGGCAACAGCAATCTGTTCACGCTCAAACTCGACAAGTTTGACATAGGTCTTGCCACAGATGCGCTTCAAAAAAACAGTAACGGCGATGAATTTATCGACTTGTCCAGTGAAAACGGTACAGTTACCGCGACCTTCTCGGTCTTCCGCGAAGCCGATTTCAACAATACAGTCGGATTCTATGTCGCTAATGAAAACGGAGATGTTATCGATCCGCTCACTGGACTAACGATTTCTCCGGGTGAAAGTGGCTATAAAGAAGCCGCGCTAGCACAACGGCTCGATACCACGCTATCTGGTGTCAATGGCCAGGAAACCATCGTTGGCAATGTCACTCTCGAAGCAGGCGGCTTTTTAGGCATGTTCCTGGCCGTAGATACCGCTGACCTCACGTCAGGAGATGTGTTTTTCTCTTTCGCGGGTGCTAATAGCGACGGCAAAGATCACGTTAAGGCTTTGGGTGATAACACCTTCGGCTTCGAAGACCTTGTCGGTCTAGGCGATGCTGACTTTAATGATATGACCGTGAATCTTTCCTTTGCATAGGCGATAGGCAATAAGCTATATCGGTTCAGTTCGATCACCCAAGCCCCCTGCTAGAAGCACAGTGTGTTTTAGCAGGGGGCTTGGGTCTGCTTGAATCTGGTAGTCCGAGCTAGGCAGAGGGTCTGGGCAGAGGGCCAGCAGTAAAGGCCAGTGGCAACCTATTCATTTGCAACACCCTTGGCTATCGCTAGGTGCCTGAAAACCCTGTCTATATGAGGTTTATCCCTCAAAGGAAGATTCTCTAAAAAAGTTTTTTCTGAAAAATTGCATATCCTTTCAATCTCTCCCTATTAAATAAGTGTCGGGAGGTTAACCCCCCAAACAACACATCACTTAACTCAAGAGAGAAACATCATGTTGAAGAAAACACTTGCTTTTGGTCTACTCGCTGCTGGCACAATCGGTCTAGCGGTTCCGGCTCAAGCTCAAAATGTTGTTAGCGGCAGTCAGTCCATTGAATCGCAAACGGTAGGCGTCAACGGCTCTAACGTCGTCAGCGTCAACGATCAAGATTTGCAACAGGTTTTGGTGGATAACGATCTTGGTAACTTTGGTCCCTTTGGTGAGCCTAACAT
>ERZ1740058.473-NODE-473-length-30419-cov-6.922935_pt1 | contig 30419 bp, 22 predicted proteins | sample MGYA00581745_ERZ1740058 | MGnify/ENA primary metagenome ERZ1740058 (study PRJEB43018, sample SAMN04849742) | marine metagenome | isolation source: floating plastic debris | place: Pacific Ocean | collected 2008-08-30 | study: EMG produced TPA metagenomics assembly... | reverse complement strand
GTTCAGCGAAGCTAACCGACGAAGGAGCTCGACGCAGTCAAAAAATGAACGAAAGATAAGCTGAAACAGGAGCGACTAAAATTTTGCAAGGTGTCAACTATAAAGAATTTAATTCCTAAACATACTCTCAAAGCAATGAGAAATTGACTACCTGATTGTGAAGTAAGCTCTTTTTAGCATATACAGACTACGGCAAGCTCACAGGGTAACACTACTAAATGTATATTTCACAAAACAATCAATAAAAATGAAAGCTACCACCCTATTTCTAACCCTAAGCCTATTTTATTTTTTGGGGTGTAAAGAAAATCGTCGAAAACCACCTGAAGATCAACGCTCAGATATACAAGCAGACACTTTATTTTCCAGTGATTATAAACATAATCTGGTCCATGTAAATGGCACATATTTTTTCATTGATCAGCAAGTAAACCTTATAAAAAAGCTGGGAAAGTGGGAACAGGCAGAACTATTTGACTACAGAAGATTAGGCTTTGCTAGAGTTAAAAAAAAGGGTAAAAACTATCTGTTAGATACTTTGGGGAATTCTTACAGAGTAGCCTTTACGGTAGAAGATTTAAGTCCTGAAATCATTGCTCTATATCTATCGGGGCAGGAACTCGACGAGTTTCCTACGGAAATTTTAGCATATCCAAAGTTAGAAATATTACTTATTAATTGGGGTCATCGTTTAGAAATCCCTTCAGAAATCTCTCAATTGACGCAACTCAAGTTTTTAACTCTCCGCAGTTGTAGAATTGAAATACTACCTGAAAGCTTTGGACAGCTACAGAACTTACAAGTGTTAGATCTGAGTAGTAATGAACTCAGCACACTACCCGAAAGCTTTGGACAACTACAGAATTTACAAGTGTTAGATCTAAGTCGTAATGGACTCCGTACATTACCTGAAAGCTTTGGACAACTACAGAATTTACAAAGATTATATCTGCGTGGTAATCTGAGTGGTAATGATCTCCGTACATTACCTGAAAGCTTTGGACAACTACAGAACTTACAAAGATTAGACCTGAGTGGTAATGATCTCCGTACCTTACCTGAAAGCTTTGTACAGCTACAGAACTTACAATACTTATATCTGGAGTTTAATGATCTCAGCACTTTACCCGAAAGCTTTGGGCAGCTACAGAACTTACTAAGATTAAACTTGGATAATAATAAACTCACTACCTTACCCGAAAGCTTTGGACAGCTACAAAATTTGCAAGAACTGTCTTTGCGGTGTTACTGGATGACAATTGAAGAAAAGAAGAGGATAAATAGATTACTACCAAATTGCTACGTATATCCTCTTTTTCAAATAAAGAAACCACCTTTTTTTTAAGCTTGGTTCTAACCGTTTTCTAGCTCTGTACAAATTTACATTTCATAGCGGGCACTAGCACTTGACTCGAGCCCTCTCCAAACACCTGTAAAATCTCGTTCAACATAAGTTACCAACAGCCGCTTTACCTCCACCTGATTAAGGATAAAACAAAGGTATGCTTTTCAGGCAATACAATTTGGGTATACTTATGAATGTACCTATCTTGTGTATGTGTAACGTCCTTGTGGTTGGCTTTTGAAGAAGGTAACCAAGTAGTGTAATCATCAAGGGCGTCGAATAGACTAACTATTTAAATGACATATAGATACAAGCCTACTGCCATATGAAATACATTGATTTACCTCGACTCAACGAAAGGTTGGATACGCTCAAGGCGGCCTTTCACGCCAAAAAGCCTTTTAAGTATTTGATGTTCGATGACTTCTTCCCTACACCTGTCGCCGAGCAAATTCACGACAGCTATCCCACCATCGCTGACGGCCAATGGGATGGAACCACCTATTTAGACCAAAAGAATAAGTTTCAGAAAACTAAGTTTGAGGAAGATTCAATACTAGATATTGTATTCAAAGAGCTTAACTCGAAGGAGTTTTTAGATTGGTTGGAGCAACTGACGGGTATAGAAGCGCTGGTAGGTGACGAAGAACTTTTTGGGGGTGGGCTCCATCAATCCATCAATGGTGCCTTCCTGAATGTTCATGTCGACTACAACATTCACCCAAAAACCAAATACCACCGCAGGCTCAATGTGCTGGTTTACATGAATAAGGATTGGAAAGACGAGTACGAGGGCCACCTAGAGCTATGGGACTTGACCAAAGATAAGAAAGTACTCATTGACAGCTACGCGCCCTCTTTCAATCGTTGTGTTATATTTGAGACCAACGAGATTTCTTTTCACGGGCACCCCAAACCCCTAAAAACCCCTAAAGGTGTAAACAGAAAGTCGCTCGCTACTTACTACTACACAAAAGACAGACCCCAAAATGAAATTGCTAGTGAACACAACACCATCTACGTCAATACAGAGGGCGTTTCTGGCAACGTTAAGCGGTTTAATGCGGGCGTGAAAGCCTTTTTAGAACGCATCAATCAGAAGTAAGTGATTTTGAAAGCACTTGTGGAAGCTTTCAGGACTTGATAAAAGCCAATTGTATCATATAGAAGTAGTATCAGCCCACCTCCCCGCTGGATTTTCAGGCCAACGCGCTTATGTTGATCTTAAAAGCAGACAGTTGAGGAAAACCTAAACATACTATGAATAAGGAAGTACCTTGTTACGCTTCAGATACTTCCTATTAAAGAGATAAAAACCGTATGAACCCCAAAGAAAACCTCGCCAAGCTTCACCTCAAATTACCTGAAGTATCAACACCAGGAGGCAACTACCTGTCCGTCAATATCAGGGCTAATATTGCTTACGTAGCGATTCAATTCCCAATACTCAATGAGGAATACCTTTACAGAGGACGACTAGGTGACGAACTATCCACCGAAGAGGGCTATAAAGCCATGGCGCTATGCGCCTTAAACGTGTTAGCCCAAATCGATAAGAAAGTAGGTTTTGAGAAAATAATGGGACTCAACCACATTGATGCCTACTATCAATCAGGTGCAGGCTGGGATGATGCCCCCAAGGTAGTCAATGGTGCCTCAGACTTATTTGTAAATATACTGGAAGCCAAAGGCGAACACGCAAGAGCGATTTTTGGCGTGGCAACCTTACCCAGAAACTTTAGCGTAGGACTGACCGCTTCATTTACTTTAATAAATTAACGAGATATCGTGCGTTATAAACCCATAGGTAGGTAAGAACGCTTATCAAAAAGTAAGGTTTTCCTGAGTTAAATCACTCAGTAAGTGCTAAGTCGATTAAGATTGATTAAAACCGCATCAATAATCCCACACGTACCTCTGCCATTCGTAAAGGTGTATTGTAAATCCAGCCTACGTGGTAGTCGTGCTCTAGCTTATTCTGCTGATTCACCACCTTAGTAGTCAGTATCTCTTGGTCTTGTTGGGGTGCTCCACCGCCTTGGGGTGTACTTTTATCAGCATTCATGTAGCGTACATTCCCCCCACGAAGGTAGCTAAGCGCCACATCCAAGAAATAACGCCCTGTTGACATCTTATTGAAGGCCGTTTGTAGGTCAATACGAACGCCTGCTCCTATACCCAGATAAAAAGTATGATCTACTAGAAGTTCTTCATCTTCTAGCAACTCACACTCATCGCTATTAGGATCTTCTATGGTAAGATCAGAGTGGAAAAGACTCAGCCCTACCTTTGGCTGTAGGTAAGGAATAATGGCTCCTTCTGTGGCTAAGTCATAACTACCATTGAAGGCAAAATTACAAATATTGTTGGTTACATGGACATCTGCTTCTATAGAAGAGCCATCCGAAAAATCATAAGCACGTCGCTCTTCGCTTGCGCCGTATATAGCACCACCCATCTCTAAACCTACCCGCCAGCGAGTATTAGGAAGCGCGTAATTGGCCTGTATACTTGCGCCGTGAGCGCGTTGTATGTTAAAACCCATTGCCTGTTGTGGCAAAGAAAAATTGTACCCAATCCCCACATCAATTTGGGCCTGTAGGGTAGTAAACGTAAGTGCAAAAATCAAAAAAGTGTAAAGTGCCTTCATAGTCATTATTTTTCTTGTGAATTTAAATATTTATTGACTCACAATCAATCTTTTATAGTTTTTTATCTAGCGCGTGTAAAGTAGCTTCTACTACCTTTGTTACTAGTTGTAGGCTATCTTCTGAGAGATGTACGCTTATATCGGTAGGTTGGTGATAATGCTGAAACAACGGTGCCTGCGAGAGTATCCCCCATAGCGTTTCTTTTTCCAATTGCATTGCTTGCGCTTGGTAGTATTGTGTACTTATGGCGATGTCTTCTTCCGAAACGCAAGTCAGTGTGAAGGCTTCTTCTAAGCCTGCCTCCCTAAAGCTTATATGGTCTGCTACATTGGTAACGATTCCATCAAAGCGATAGGTAGGGATTTGCTGCGCTTGGCTCGTTTTTTCTAGTGTGGTAAGTAATGCTCCTTGGGCTAGATCACTTAGCGACCAAAGCGCCAGTTGATTACCCTGCCCTACCATTTCCAAATTAAGTAAACCAAGCCAAGCCTTCACATCATAATGACTCACATAAGCTTTTGAGCCTTCTAGGCCAGTTTCTTCTTCATCGAAGATGATTACTTTTAGTTGTAAATGCTGGAGGGGCTGCTGAAAAAACTTCGCAATAAGCGATAAACAAACGGCAATAGAGCTGGCATTGTCATTAGCACCCGGTGTGTAAGGCACTACATCGTAATGAGCACTTACGCCTACAGTCGCCTTATTTGGCTCTATACTGGGTAAAGTCACTACAATATTTTTACCTGTAGCGTAAGTATGTATCTGGTAGGGCACACACCAATCTTCGAGTTGTTGTACAATTACCCGAAAACGGTCTTCTTTCTCTGTGCCTTCTAGCTGCCTTACAAGTGGTAATAACTCCATAAGCCGAATTTTACTTTTGTAATCATACAAAATATGATAAAACGTATTGACAATATTACGATTTCTCGGTGAAAATTTTAAATTTGTTGAAATTAGTAAGGCTTATGCAAAAACCTTTACCTCAAGAATATCCTACTTATGCAGGCTACGCCCTACCCCTTGTAGAAGATGATCTACTAAAACAGCTCACACAACGCACAGCGCCTATGCTTGCTTTTTACAAGGGTATCGATGAAGCAAAAGCCGCAACCGCCTACGCACCTGATAAATGGACGATAAAAGAGGTGTTGGGACACGTAATAGATACAGAACGTATATTTGCCTACAGAATCTTATCTTTTTTGAGAGGAGAAACACAGTCTTTACTAGGTTTTGACCAAGACGCCTACATTGCGCAAGGCGCTTTTAACGACCGTTCTTGGGAAAGTTTGGTAGAGGAAATGGCACTTGTACGACCAAGTACCATTGCTTTAATAGAGCATATTCCCCCTACCCTTACCCAACGCACAGGCATCGCCAATGGCCACTCTTTTACCTTACGTGCCCTGGTAGCCCTCCTGATAGGTCACGAATTACACCACGCGAAGATTATACAAGAACGATATTTATAAATTTAATTTATCTACTTAATGATACACGCCATGAAAAAAAATATAGGGTTACTCCTATTCCTATGGAGTAGCGTAGCCCAAGCCCAAGTCACCTTTCCTGTAAACGACATCAATACGCAGAACAAAACAGTATTTGCCTTTACCAATGCTACTATCTGGGTGGATTACCAGACCAAGGTAGAAAACGCCACCCTCGTGATTGAAGGAAATACCATTACCCGTGTGGGGAAAGGGAGTGCCCCTAAAGAAGCCTTCACGATAGACCTCCAAGGCAAAAGTATTTACCCTTCTTTCATAGATTTATACAGCAGCTACGGCTTGCCTGAGGTAAAAGCGATGCCTCGCTTTCGATGGGGTGGAAAGCCCCCACAAATTGAATCAAATAAGAAAGGCGCTTACAACTGGAACCAAACCATACAACCCGAAGTAAATGCAGTAGAACTTTTTCAAGTAAACGATAAAAAAGCAAAGGCCTTACGCGAGATCGGCTTTGGTACCGTCCTCACCCACCACCCAGATGGGCTAGTGAGAGGGTCGGGCGCTTTGGTAACCCTTAGAAAAGACCGAGAAAACGTTGTTGTACTTAAGGGAATTGCCTCTTCTCATTTATCTATGACAAAGGGAAGCTCTCAACAGAGTTACCCCTCTTCTGTGATGGGCCGTGTAGCCCTTATTCGTCAAACGTATCTCGACGCTGATTGGTATAAAAATTATAAAGGACTAGACAAAGAAACGAACATTTCTCTGGAAGCCTTCAATGATTTGGAAGGGCTCCCTACCATTTTTGAAGTAAATAGTCGCCTCAATACCCTTAGGGCTGATAAGATAGGTGATGAATTCGGAAAGCAATATATTTTTAAAGGAGGGGGCGATGAGTACCAACGTGTAAAAGCCATCAAACAAACCAATAGCGCTTTTATCATTCCTCTTAATTTCCCAGAAGCCTACGATGTACAAGATCCTTACGATGCCTACTTGGCAGAATTGAGCGAGCTAAAGCATTGGGAACTCGCGCCTAGCAATGCCTCTATGCTACAAAAAGAAGGCGTCACCTTTACCTTTACAGCAGATGGACTCAAGGATATGAAAAAATTTCATCCGCACCTGCAAAAGGCCATCAAACGGGGGTTAGAAAAACAAGCAGCACTCAAAGCACTTACCTATACACCCGCCTCTTTACTAGGTATGGAGGATGTGGTAGGTAGTTTAAAAAATGGGATGTTGGCCAACTTCATTATTACCTCTGGAGACATCTTTGACAAAGAGACCGTCATTTACGAAAACTGGATTCAAGGAGAGCGTCACGAGCTTAGAGATTGGGCTGTAAGCGATCTAAGAGGTGTTTACCAACTTCCTATCGATGGGCGTACTTTAGAGTTAGCTGTTGAAGGTACTGTCGAAAAGCCTACCTACACCATTACCCAGCCCAACGATAGTACGAAAATAAAGGTGAACGCCCAACGCAACAACAATTTGGTTACGTTGAGCTTCAACCTCGATAAAACACAACCTCAACAGATGGTGCGCCTCTCAGGCTGGTACGATGGCAAAAATATAAAGGGTGAAGGACAAAAGCCTGATGGTAGTTGGTTCAAATGGACGGCTACTTTCCAACGCAAGCCTACTTCTAAAGAAAAACAAGAAGCGAAAAAAGAAGAAGCAGAAACGCTCGGTAAAGTGATCTATCCTTTTGTAGCATATGGCTGGGAGACACCCCCTAAACAAGAAGACATTCTTTTCAAGAATGCCACCGTCTGGACGAACGAACAAGAAGGAATTTTAGAGGAAGCAGACGTATTGGTAAAAGGGGGAAAGATTGCACAAGTAGGTAAAAATTTAAATGCTGGAGGCGCCAAAGTAGTAGAAGCCACCGGCAAGCACCTGACCAGCGGTATCATCGACGAGCATTCACACATTGCCCTTTCTAGCGTGAATGAAGGTACGCAAGCCAGTTCTGCTGAAGTACGTATGTACGACGCCATCAATTCAGAAGATGTCAACATTTATCGTCAGCTTTCCGGAGGTGTTACGGTAGCCCAATTATTACACGGCTCTGCCAATCCTATCGGTGGGCAATCGGCCTTGGTCAAGTTTAGATGGGGCAGCACACCTGAAGCACTTAAAATTGAGGGCGCAGAGGGCTTTATCAAGTTTGCGCTAGGCGAAAACGTAAAGCAAAGCAACTGGGGTAACTTCTACACGGTACGCTTTCCACAAACCCGTATGGGGGTAGAACAGGTAATGGTAGATGCTTTCACCCGTGCCAAAGAGTATGAAGCCGCCAGGCGTACCAAAGGTAATGCAGTCAGAAAGGACTTAGAACTAGAAGCCCTTCTTGAAATCGTCAATAAAGAGCGATTCATCACCTGCCATTCTTATGTACAGTCAGAGATTAATATGCTTATGAAGGTGGCCGAACAATTTGGCTTTAAGGTAAATATCTTTACCCATATTTTAGAAGGCTACAAACTAGCCGACAAAATGGCCAAACACGGCGCAGGAGGCTCTACCTTCTCTGATTGGTGGGCATACAAAATGGAAGTAAAGGACGCGATTCCTTATAATGCTGTTCTGATGCACGAGCAAGGCGTAGTAGTAGCCATCAACTCAGACGATGCAGAAATGGCGCGTCGCCTCAACCAAGAAGCGGCCAAAGCAGTAAAATACGGTGGCATGTCGGAAGAGGACGCTTGGAAGATGGTCACGCTCAACCCAGCTAAACTCTTACACCTTGAAGATCGCATGGGCAGTATCAAGGTAGGAAAAGACGCCGACTTAGTACTTTGGTCAGCTCATCCGCTTTCTATCTATGCACAAGCAGAGAAAACAATGGTAGATGGCATTGTCTATTATGATCTTAAAAAAGACGAGCAAAAACGCGACTATATACAAAAAGAACGTGTACGCATTATACAAAAAATGATGGAAGCCAAAGCAGGTGGTGCAGCGGCACAAAGACCACCCAAAAAAGAAAGGCACCTCTTTCACTGCGACGATATGGAAAGCCTTGAATAAAAAAGCTATAATATTTCCCTTTACAAGAAGCGCTTTCTATCTAGAAAGCGCTTTTTAGTAGCTATTCCTCCCTACGAGAGAACGTTCACCAAGTAAAGCCCTCCTCTCATCCCCTCTTTCAGTCCGTTGACCGAGAGAGCAAGTTACGCACGCCTTTCTGTATTACATTTGTAACAGATACAGAAACACATTATCATATAATTAGTCGTTTACATTTTGTCTTTTTATAGTTGTTTTGATGGTGTGAAAAAGATAGTAGAAAAGCCGTAATCAATGATTACGGCTTTTTTTATGTTTATATATCCCTTCTTAAGCATTTTAACCAGTAAATACATACATTCACCGTTACTTTTACGCCATTCACAGATATTATTCACTTCGATAGGTGCTGTACTTTATCTTTGTAATCATATAATTCAAACACCTCGAGCATTTATCCGCTTTTTGTCTTGATATATTTTTAGGGGAAAAACCCAAAGCCATAGTTAACAGCTATGGCTTTTTTATTGGCGTTATAAGCCTGTTTTATAAATCTCTACATATGAAATTTAGTGTATATTTATTACCCGAGTAAAGTATACCGTTCACCGATATAGCCAATGCGTTTACAGAGATCACACACATCGTAGTAGGCGTACCCGTATCTTTATAGTGTTAATTAAAAAACAGCGTCATGAAAAAAATATTCACTATATATCTGATCTTATTTGTACATTACACCCAAGCACAATTAATCAGCTCCTTTTCTTGGGATCAAGGCCCTGTCACCAAAGCTACTTTTGGTCCTGATGCTATATCGGTAGGGAGCTCCAGTAGGCTTTCACCTATAGACGACCAAGGCGCCATAGGTCTCAATCCTGGCTCACCTAAAAGAGACATTGACTTAGTACTTGATGGAAGTGCCTTCAACGTAGAAGGACTTGACGTTTCTATCCTCTTTAGAAGAGAAGAATCAGTAGCCTATTTCTTCCAAAGAGGCAGTCATTTTACCTTCGGTATTAGTGGTGGTAGCCTGTTCGTAAGGTTCCGCCTAAAGAATGAAGATGGTAGCTTCGAAGAGATTCAGTCTGGTAGTATCCAAACAGTTCCTTTCGACGACGTTTTCCACGCTTATCAATTTGTATATGATCCTAACCAAGGAATGGCGAACGTCTATGTAGATGGTCAATCTGTTTATCAATACATAGGTGGCACAGGAAGGGTAATGCATTGGAATACCAGCGAAAATATGGTGATTGGTGCTAAGTCTGACGCCTCTGGACGCAACGTTCCCATTTACGACAACGCCCGTATCAACCAAATCGTCTATAACCCTGTACTTCCGCCCCTACCCATTTCTTTGCTTAGCTTCGAAGGGGAAGTACAAAATGAGGAAGTAGTATTACAATGGCAAACGCTTACCGAGCTTTACACAGACTATTTTGTTATTGAGCGTTCTGCTAATGGAAAAGATTGGGCACCTATCGGTAGGGTAGCGGCCGCTGGTAACAGCAACGAGCTCCTTGCGTATACATTGGTAGATGCTACTCCTTTAGAGGGTCTTCAATACTACCGATTGGTAGAGTTTGATCAGAGTGGAAAGCGATATGAGTATACCATTATAGATGTAAACGTAGAGACAGCACCTGTAGCTACCATTACCCAGCCCATTTGCTATCCCAACCCTGTAGTAGGAGGTAATACGCTGCAAGTAAAATTCACTGAAGAGATGGCTACTACGGTTGTACTTTATGATATGCAAGGTAATCTACTGCAAAAGCAAGTAGTAGAAGCCAGTCAGGTTAGCTTAAAAATGCCTACACAACGAGGCGTTTACTTGGTAAAAGTAATCAGCGAGCAGGTAAATCATACAGAAAAGATTATTGTCAACTAAAAATGACAATGTTTACACTGAGTACTTTATTATCAAAGAAGCTCCTTTCTGGAGCTTCTTTTTTATTTAACTTCTCTAGACTAACCAAAAAGTGGTTTATAAACAGTGTAAATTGACTTTGTACAAGTGTAAAACTGACTTTTATCATAGAAAAGCTTAACAGCCTGCTATAATTTTGTAAACAACAATAGAATCAATTTAACAACTATGGTTACCACGACCACTTTTACTATGCCCCAAAACCAGCCATTACTAGAAACACTCCTAAGTACTTCTTCTGACACTATTTTGCTTACAGATTTAACAGGGAAGATACACTTTATGAATCCAGCAGGAGAAAAGCTGCTAGGTTATACTCCCCAAGAGATAACCCATCGTTCTATTCGGTCAATTATTCCTACTTTGGAAACTTTAGACTTCTTTTCTGAAGAATGCGATTCGAGAGAGCTAGAAGGCTTTACAAAACGTCAAAAGCCTATTCTGCTCTCAGTTACTATGCGCAAGACAGAAGAAGAAAAGGAGGCCGTTTTACTCTTCATCTTAAAAGATTTGTCTGAGAAGATTTCTCTAGAGCAGTACTTTAAGCGACGTACCGAAGAAGTAGAAACCCTAGAAGAAGAGCTTATAAAACAATATGATGCCTCTAAGCAGTTGGCCAATGAAAAAAGTACCTACCAGCAGGATGTACGCCAGCATATAGAAGCCCTGCAAACTACCCAAGAAGAGCTTGTAAGGCAGTATCGTACTGCGCAGAAACTCCAAAATGAACTGACAACACGCATAGAAGTGCTCAATACGACGGCGATCGTCTCTGAGACAGATATTTATGGCACCATTACTTTTGTAAACGATACCTTTTGTCGCATTGCGCAATATACTGCCGAAGAGCTCATTGGACAACCGCACAACATTGTAAGGCATCCTGATATGCCTAGTGAAGTATTTAAGGAGATGTGGCGTACCATTAAAGCAGGAAAAATTTTCCAAGGGATTATTAAAAATAAGGCCAAAGACGGTACACCCTACTGGGTAATAGCTACCATTGCACCTATTAAAGATGAAAACGATCAAATCTATAAATACATAGGTGTACGGATCGACATTACCCAACTGATGTTGCAAGAGAATCAGCTCTTAGAGCAATCTAAAGAACTACAACAACAGTCAGAGGAGCTTCGCCAAACCATCGAAGAGATACAGACCCAGCAAGAAGTCATCAGAGAGCAAAAAGAACTCACAGAGGCGGTTGTGGAAACCGCCGTAGATGGCATTGTGATGACTAACGAGAAAGGAATTATTGTTTCTGTCAACCAAGCTGTTACTGATATATTCGGTTTTAGAAGAGAAGAGTTGTTAGGAAAAAATGTAAGTATCTTAATGCCCGAGCCATATGCGCAAGAACACGATGCACACATGGCACGCTACATGAGAACCCACGAAAAACACGTGGTAGGAATTGGTAGAGAAGTACAAGGGAAAAGAAAAAATGGAGCGGTATTTCCTATGCATTTAGCATTGAGCGAAATAAATACCTACAACGAAACAATCTTTACGGGGTTTATTCGCGACCTTACCGCTACCAAGCAGCTAGAAGAGGAACGCATTGCTAAAGCCATAATAGAAAGAAAACATAAAAATACGACTGATAGTATTCAGTATGCTTTGCGTATACAGGAAGCCATTTTACCACCCAAGAATTTGATCGACAACTTTCTAGGAGACTACTTCATTTACCACAAACCGAAGGATATTGTATCGGGCGACTTCCACTGGTTTTCTTACACAGATCGATACATCTTCTTGGCCGCCATAGACTGTACAGGGCACGGCGTTCCAGGGGCGTTTATGTCGCTGGTGGGCTATACAGGGCTTAGTAAAATTGTAGAAGAATACGGTGAATACGATCCAGCTAAAATTCTCACCTATCTCGATCAGCACGTGATAGATACCCTTAAACAAGATCAATCTTCTACCCAACAAACCGTGAGCGATGGTATGGACGTTGCCCTTTGTCGGATCGACCTCTCTACACAGGAGCTCGTATACGCTGGGGCACATAATCCGCTCTATCTATTTAGAAACAAGCAGCTCTATGAGCTTAAGGCCGATAAGTTTGCCGTAGGCGGATACATACCAACGAGCCGCCGTCCTTATCAAAAATCTTTTAGAAATCATACGATTAAGCTGGAAAGAGGTGATAGTATTTACCTTTTTAGTGATGGCTTTCGAGACCAGTTTGGGAGTAATGAAAACATCAAGTATATGACCAAGAACTTCAAAAAGTTGCTGTCTACTATTCACCAAAAACCTATGAAGGAGCAACAGGCGCTTCTAGAAAAAGAGCTAAAGGAATGGAAGGGCGACTACCGACAAATAGATGACGTACTTGTAATAGGCGTACGCTTTTCCTTTAAGTTTTGATGTTTATAAGGATTGGGGATAATTTCGTTCTGTCATCATTTTGAGATCATTGGTGTGCTTCGTACTTTGACAGCATGGAAGCACGCCCTACACAATTATACCTCATCCCTACACCCATAGGCAACCTAGAAGACATTACGTTTCGTGCGGTACGTATTTTAAAAGAAGTAGATACGATCTTAGCCGAAGATACGCGTACTACCCAGAAGCTACTGAAACATTACGACATCCAGCGTCCTTTGCAAAGCTATCACAGCTTTAATGAACACCGTAACCAAGCGCACCTAATTGAGCGACTCCAGCAGGGAGAAGTGATGGCGTTGGTCTCAGATGCTGGTACACCTGCCATTTCTGACCCTGGTTTTCTCTTAGTAAGAAGTTGCCTAGAAGCACAAATCCAAGTTGAATGCCTTCCCGGCCCTACTGCTTTCATTCCCGCTTTGGTACAAGCTGGCTTACCCAACGATAAGTTCGTATTTGAGGGCTTTTTACCCCATAAGAAAGGCCGACAAACCCGCCTAAAACTCTTAGCAGAAGAGCCTAGAACCATCATCTTTTATGAATCGCCTCATCGCCTTGTAAAAACGCTCACCCAACTTAGTGAATACTTCGGCCCACAAAGACGCTGCGCTGTAGCCAGAGAGCTGACAAAGGTATTTGAAGAAACCGTTCGGGGTACAGTAGAAGAGGTAAAAAATCACTTTGAGCAAAAGGGTGTAAAAGGAGAAATTGTATTAATTGTAGCGGGAATGTCTTATGTGCCTTAGAAAAACATTGAATTATACCAGATCTACGCACTTGAGTATTCCTTCTATTGCTTGGCTTCTGCTAAATGATAGTTGTAGGTAAGAAGCTGCCCTATACTTCAAACGGATCTCTTCACCCGTTTGAAGTACTACAGCGTGTCAGCACCTTGCAGTGTTTGTTATATATTATAGCAATGTAGGTCTGTAAGCCGCTTATTTACTGCCACTTAAATAGAGAAATAAAATAATCGAGGCATTTCTAAAGGAGCTTTTTTCGGCTGGCGTTATTTTCATTCCCATCTTTTCGTCTCCTTTCATTAACTCTCCACTTTCCGACCATTTGATAAGTACGCCGGAACCATTATCTATGGTGCCATTCTCATCAATTTTGGCTAAAGTTTCCCCTTTCGCATCAACGAGCATATCACTCTCTCCCATTTTTGCAATAATTTTCTCCTCATACGAAAAAGTCCCATCCTCCGTTATATGCCCTTTTACTTCACCTTTGATCATAATGCTCCCGTCTTTTTGCACAGTAACAACTGTTTTTCCGTCTCCATCTTTAATTTCAAATGCCGTATCAGTTCCGTAAGGAATTATCAGCAAAAAGCTTACAAATAAAAATAAGTTTCCCATGGTATTTATTTTTGATTTACCTACTCTTTTTTCGGATTTTCGGCTTACTCCCCTATTCTTTACGAATTATTACTAGATTCTACCTATCGTACATCTTAAAGGTACTCAATATGCCTTTGGTTACAAGGTATTTTCTCGTTTTTCTTTGAGGTTGCCCAACTCAATAAAGTGGCGTCTAATAACTTTAAGTTTTTTTGATGCTACAAGAAGTACTTTTAGGTAAGTCTTAATAGAAAAGTGACAGGCATTATTGTTTTTAAACAAAACCTTGAAGGCTTTACAAGCCTTCAAGGTCGGTATCCAATCGCTTTTTAAAGAGGGCTTAGGCTTGTGGTACGGCGTCTATCTCTGCTATTTTCCCTTCTAAGTTTTGCTTGCGCCACTCTAGTTCTTCTATTTCTACTTTTTCTAGTACGGCATCTTCTTCGCTTACCAAGCCGCCTCTGTTTTTGCGTTCAGCCAGTTGGTTTTCTGCTAGGGTAACTGCTTTTTGTTGTTGCTCTACCATAGTAGGGTCGGCGTTGTTACTCTGGAGGTAAGCAAGGATTTCTTTGCTTTTTTCTACATTCTCTTCTAAGAGTTTTATTTCTCCCTCACTTACTTCCGACTTGTCAATACGTTTGGTAAGCTTGGCGCGGGTCTCGGCAATCTCGTCAGTGAGCTCTTTAATTGCTGCCGACCACTTGTTTCGTAAATAGGTTAATTGTTGAGCGCTTAGCTCTGAAAAGTTAATTTCCATAAGAATTGTAAATTAATTATAGTGAATAAATAAAATGCTACGCTGATAAAGGTGGTTGGCATAAGGCTTTTTAGATGTTTTAAAGTACATCAAATGCCTACTTTAGCGCACCTTTCTTTCATTTTACAGTACGATCAAATATAGATACAAAAGCAATTAAATAAAAGTAATTTATTATAAAAATATTTAATATTTTACATTTGTTTTAGCAACACTTTTGTTCTTTATTTTTTTGTCAACAGGCTTGTTAAGTAACTATTTATCAACAGGTAAGAAGTTTTAGGGAGGCAACACTTTATTTTTATGGTTGTAGGGCAACAGGAAAAGGTTATTTTTTAGTTTTAACTTCATAAGTATAGCGAAGTTGAAGCATAATAAGTATTGTAGGCTTGATAGAGGTAAGTGAATTATTGAAAGGTGTTTAGATGTTTAATTTGTTGCTAAATTTTACTGAATTCTAGTTTTTGATATAACCGAGCTTGCGAGCTCAGCGTAGCTAACCGAGCCTCTGGCGAACTTAACGAAGTTAAAATAAACTAAAACCTTGTGAAAAGTTTTTAACTTTATTTATACTTGAGATGGGTAGGCTAATGACAGGTGTTTGGATGTTCATTTTGCCTTGATGCAACCGAGCTTGCGAGCTCAGCGCAGCTAAAACGAACCAAAAGATCAAGCCCTCTCATGCTGCTTGCGCGATGGCTTGCTCGCCCTCGCGAGAGGCCAAGCCATCGCGCTTTTATCATATCATAGAACTTGTATTGTAGTAATTCAGAATAACACCATTAGAACAGCTATGATCTGATTTTGATACTTAACAAGCATAACGTAGCTCGGTCGCAACTCTGTTGCGATCGCTTATTCATTGTAGCATTTTCAATGCGGGAAATGTATCATCTCACAAAATTTGTATTGCAAATACTATAGAAAATGCGACCAGAATATAATTGTAATCGAGCGGAAAAGGTAATAGGTATTTTAATATTTTAAGCTTGATAGAGATAAGTAAGTCTTGAAAGGTGTTTGGATGTTCATCTTTTTAATTTTGCTGAGTGTCAACACATTCTAGTTTTTGATATAACCAAGCTAATGAGGTATACTTGTATGTTCATTTTGTCTTGACACAAAACGAACCAAAAAGTCAAGCCCTCTCATGCTACCGCCCACTAGCTTGCCCACCCTCGCGAGAGGCCAGCCTTACGCGCTTTTTTTGAAGATTAAAGGGTAAATTCCTATTCGTTATTATAGTTGCGATGAGCTCCTTCGTTGGTTTTGTTACTTCTTTTATGAAGACAATAAATTCTCTAGCTCCCCTATTTTCTTGGTTAAGTTTTGTTTACGCCAAATGAGCGTTTCTAGGTTTACCTGGGCAAGGAGCCATTCTTCTAAGCGCTGCATACCGGGCTGGGTTTGTAACGCTGCCAAAGCTTCCGTAAGGCGGGCTACCTCGTTTTCTTGTTGTTTTAGAAGGGGGGCTGCGGCTTGGCGATCGCTCAAAAAGGTTAGAATGGCTTGTTGTACTTGTAGGGTACCTTGTAGTGTGCTGATTGCTTCCTCTCGGTGTTGGTACTTTTCAAGGCTTTCTGCTAGGGCTTGTTGGCGTTGGGCAATGTGGTCGGTAAGTTCTTTTACTTCTGCGAGCCACTTACTCCTCAAGTAGTTTTTTTGCACGGTATTGAGCTTATCGAGGTTGAGAGCGAGCGGATCGCTTGCTAAGGTAAGGGCGCTGCGTTGTAGGGCGGGTTGTGTAAAGTCGTTGTGGTAGAGCTGCGCAATACTATGGCCTGTCAACTGGGTAAGGCGTTTGATAAGTTTAGGGCCTGGGCGTTGCTTGCCTGTTTCTATTTTACTCAGAAGGGAGTAGTGAATGGCCAACTCCTTGCCCATAGCGCGCAAAGAGAGGTTGAGGTGGCGGCGGGCATTGGTAAAAACCTGTTGATAAATACTTGTTTGTTTAGGCAGCATGTAGCTAGATGATAATTGTTAAGTGATAGAAGGTGTTGACAAACGTTAGCTGTTTATTTGGCAACACGTAATGGTTTATAAAATTTGTCAACATTTTATTGTTATAATATTTTGTCAACGCTGTTTGGGTGGTGGATTTTGGCAACATTGGTTGGGTGGTAGTTTTTCTTTATTTATTTGGGGAAGGTTAAGTTCATTTTTTTGAGCTTCACTTCGTTCTGGTTCTTGACGCAATCGAGTTCAACGAAGCTAACTGAGCTAATGAGATATATCTGTATGTTCATTTTTTTAGCTGCGCTGAGCTTCACTCCGTTTCGGTTCTTGATAAAAAAACGAACCAAAAAACCGACCAACGGGAGCTCTACGCAGCCAAATCAAGCCCTCTCATGCTGCCTACACACTAGCCTGCCCACCCTCGCGAGAGGCCAAGCCTACGCACTTTTATTTAAATCGGCTATCACAAGACTTATACAGTAATAGTTCAGGATAACACCAATAGAGTAGCGATAATCCAATTTTAAAGTCCAACGAGGATACGAGGGTTTATGAGCAAGCAGTATTGGGTTAGCTTTATTAGACACTTTTACGTAAGTCTAAAGACTTACACTATAGTCACCCACAAGTCCCCTCTCCGCTCAGACTTGCGGTAGGTACAAGAAAGTTTGTGAGCAAGCAGTATTGGGTTAGCTTTACTGGCTTCCTTCTCATAATCTACCACTTACTTACTACTATCTACTTCCGACTCATTCACTCAATCACTCATTCAGTCTTCAATCACTGGTTACCCACAAGTCCCCACTGCCCTCCTTCGTCAGTTGCATCAAAAACCAAATAATTGGTTTTTAGTCTTGTGTCTTATCATCTACTCAATACTTACTACTATCTACTCCCAACTCATTCACATAATCGCTCCTTCAATCCCTCAATCTATCAGCACCTACTCATTACTATATACTAACAACTCACTCATTCACACAATCACCCATTCACCTCTTAGTCTCTCATCACCACAAAAAACTTCTTAATCTCCTCCATTTGAAAGATGTAGGTGCCTTCTGCCAGCCTTGAGGCGTCAATCTGTACTTCCCACGTGTTCAGTGGCCACGTACCCCGTAGGTATGGCTTGCCTAACATATCATAGACTGTCCACTGCTGTTCGCGGGTGAGCGCTGCGGGAATGGCTACCGTAAAGCGCCCATTGGTAAGACTACTAGTAGGGTTCGGAAATAAAGTCACCTGCTCAAAACGCTCCGCGAGTCCTTCAGCATTCGGGATGCCTACTGAGGCAGGTAGATCTACAAAGGCAGATTGGTAGATTTCTTTGGTCTGCTCATCCGCTACGAAGACTACTAACATATACTCTCCATCACCGATGTCTTTGTAGGGCTGGAAAGTATTTTGTACCGTCACCTGATCACCTTCGTTCCAAGTTTGCTCGAAGCGGGTGCCTGCTGCGGTGGGTAGCATTTGCCTTACCAAATTATAGAGCATCCGCCCTCCATATTCGGCTTGCTTTTCTACCACTGCCATTTGTACCAACACTGCATTGGGGATCAAGATGCTATCGCCTACACTGTTTCTAGTAATGGTAGCTTCTAAGGTAGCAGGATTCCCTGCGGTAGCGCCCGTAGGAGGCGTGATGACGATATCGAAAAGGTTTTTGACCAAAATACGCTGTCCGTAGTAGGTTTCGGTGGTATCGCTCCAACTACTAAAGCGTTCTCCCGCTAGATTGACCAGCGAGCCATCAATCACCGTTTGAGGCGGGCTATCTGCACCATAATGTAACGCCCGTGCTGCATTGGGCGGATAGCTCTGTGCAAACTGGGTCACTTCATCTCGTACAGGCCAGACGGTATGGTAGCGTAAATCTACTACGTTGACATCCCCTCGGTTGGCGTTTAGGAAGTCTTCGAGCAGTAAGTCTTGGGTTACTTCTGCCTGTAGGTTGGAGAAGTGTTCGATTAGCACGACCCGCTCTCGGTTTAGTACCTCAAATTGATCTAAGAAAAAGCCCTCTCCTTTTTCACCAATGTTGTCCGCATTACTTCCAAAAAAGAGACGGAAACGTACTGGATCGCCGTTGGCGCGCTCTTTGACCGTTGCTAGGTCTAAGGAGGCTTCTACCCAACCCGTACTATCTGACCAGCCGATCCGAAAAGGGTCTTGGGCAGGGTAGTTCACATCGGTGGGAAAGCCAATAATGTTGGCACGGTTATGCCAGTTCAGCCCAGCGTCTAAGCCACCCAAGCGCTCCCAGACCGTTACCCGACGCGTCTCTCCATTAATCAGCGAATCTCGATCGATCCCTACTTGCATTACTACCCCATCGGCACCTGCTTCCAAATCATACCTGATCCGCATGTTCATAAAAGGATTGTCAATACTCGTGAGATCAATACAAGGGCTTTCTAGCCACGAGTTCTGATTATCTTCATAGTTGTTACGCCAGACACCAATCATCCCCTCCGCTACCGTTGTATCGGTGATTTCAGTACGCTCCCAGTCTGAATTACGCGCCAGTCCGTTGCCCTCCCCTATTTGTCCAGAAGAAATCCAACCTTCCCCATCGGTCTCAAAGGTCGCCACGTAGCCCGCTTCGTTATTGATTTCAGGAGTAGGGTACACCGCTACCCTTTTGGTAATGGTACTATCACAGCCAATGGCACTAGAAGCCGTTAGCGTCACTTCATAAATGCCAGGCGTATTGTAAGTAATGGTACGATCAATGACGGGGTCTGGAGCACCCGCCGCTTTGGTAATCACTACTGGAGGAGCCTCGTTGTCAAAATCCCATACCCACTGGGTAATCTCTGAATTCACATTATTATCGCCTCGAACTGCCTCGTTTACAAAATCAATCGGTTGCCCTACACACGCCTCCTGAAAGAAGAAGTCAGGATTAGGAAAGCTACTCACCAGAATACGCACGTCAGTGGCAAAGCCTAAGCACCCAACAGCAGAAAGCTGCTGCACCTTGAAATCGTAGGTGCCTGAGGAAATCGAAGAAACGATACGAGGCAGATAAGGTTCATCGAAAGCGATGGTATCAATCGGAATGTCGTTAATGGTAGACCAGACCACCCGATTGGCAGCATCAAGACTCACCCCTTCTATCTCAAGGAGGTTTACCAGTGGTAGCGGATCACCATCAATACAGTAGCGTATTTCAATCGGGTCAGTAGGGTCTCTAGGCGCAGCAGGTTTAGGATTGACTACAAAAGGGGCTGACTCGTTGCTGTAGGTACAACCACCATCCGTTACAAAGTCGTAGGAAATACGATAACTTTCGCCCACTGCATTAGGAGGTAAGGTAATCCCATTCTCATCGGAGTCAATATCATTAGGCGCGCCATTGACAAAGTTGATGGTGTAGTTGGGTTCGCCTGTAGCGGGGACTTCAAAGCGAATGGGATTAATGTTGCCGTTGGCTCTAATACGTTCCACTTCAAAAAAACGCACCCCTTCTGTTCCTACCTCAGCGTCGCCAATATCGCCCAGTAGCTGAATGGAAGCGTCTTCAGCGCAGTAGGCTTCCTGTAGAGCAGCACCACCTACCAGTGTAATGTTAGGCGTAAAGGCCCGTTGGATGCGCACGCGCTCGAAAACACGCCCCTCATAAACGGTATCACCCGCAGCATTGGTAATTTGAAAAAAAATATCTACCCCAAAGCTCGTCTGATTAGTACCTGTCACGTAGCCCATATTGATGTAATAGCCATCGGTTACATTGCCCCCAATAGGTGAGATATTATTGATGGTAGGGCTTCCTGTAATCTCGGTCACATCGCCAATTCTGTTTGCTTCTACCCAACTGATGGGGATTTGGGTACGGTCGTCGTTATCGCAAACGGTAGAGTTGGTAATCCCTACTAGCTGGCTAGGTCTGCTACTAGAGATGGAGATGGGTACTCGAATATCGGTACAGCCTTGTCCACTGAGGCGAAAACTAAAGAAATTGTCTTGATCGGTGGGGAAATCGTAGCCCGTACCATCCATTCTGAGTACAGGTGCTACCTCATCAGTACTAGACGAGCCTTGTACTAAAGTATAGTCTTCTCCTGCAGTAAGCGTGGTATTGTTTACAACGATCTCGAAAGTAGCAGTGGTGGCACCGCCTCTTGGCAGCGTAAAGGTAAATAAGTCGTTACCCGTAAAGCTTTGGACAGACGGATCGGTGGGATCTGTAAAAACGCGTACAACGGCGTTATCGCCAAAAGAGGAAGTAAGCGTTACCTCGTCTTCAAGGTTACAGTTGCCATCGTCGTAACGCACTACTAGGCGATCGCCCGCGATCCAATCAACCGAGCTTTCGGGCGTAATGGTAATATTTTTGGTATTCTCACCGCCTACCGTTACTGTAAAAGCGGTAGAGGTACGCAGGTCTATTTCATTTAAGAAACCTTCTCTGATTAATAAAACGCCTATATCGGCGTTGGGGAAGTTGCTATTGAAAGCTGCTGAGAGCGTAATGGGCTGGGAACCACAGACCCCACCTACAGGAGCGGTTTGAGTAACGCTAAGCGTATTGGCATTGATGGTAGCAAAATTGACCCCTGTACCTAGCCCTAAAGCACCTGATTCCAAGCGGATGAAGGCATTACGAGGATTATCTACTACTGCTACAATTTGAATATCGCTGATGGTAATTATATCAAGACTGGGATCGCCCGGAGCGCCGATTTCTACTTCTATGGTAGTCGCGTTAACGCTAAATTCTCCAATGCTTACATTATCCCCCGTTTTGGTGACATCAATAGCATCTGCCACAAAATCATAATCAGCCGCTCCAGGGCCAGCCAATACTAATTCAAAGTTCTGCTCGGTAAAGTCGCCATCGGCACCTTCGGAGATTACAATGTCGGCTACATCGAGTGTACCCCCACAAAAAGTGTTGTCAGCGTCATTAACGGTAACCGCATTGGGTTGTAGTGTAATAGGGAATGTAGCAGAGCGTGTATTTACAGGCTGGAGAGCCAGCACAAAGCCTGTTTCCTGCTGCGTGAGGGCAGCAGGATCAAAAGGCTTGAGGAGGGAGGTCATCCATGAAAGACCTGCCAACAGAAAGACAAAATAAAATGTATAAGGCTTGTTCATTGTTTCTATTGTTAAAGTTTTTGGTTGATTGTAGGGTATAGGTTCTAGGTATTGAAATGGTAACTATTGTAAGCTAGTCTTTGAGTAAGCGGACGCTATGACGGGATGTTTTATCATCAGCCTCATCAAGATCGACTATATCATCATCCACATCGACAGACTCTGCTTCAGTCTCATTTACTTCATTAGACAGCCAGTAAGTACCCTCGTCATCTTTATCGACATAGAAAGTACCGTATCTACCTGCTAATTGCTCATCCCAGCCACTGCTACCACCCATTCGCATCGCTACCGCAGCATCTTGGTCATCTCCGCCTAGCGCTTCAATCAAGTCATTGATATCGCTTCTAGCGGGCAGCTTCCAGCCAGCGGGTACAGCCGTATTGGCAGCGTCCCACGTATACAAGCGACCGTCTTCGGCGCAGTTAGCTGCCTCATCGTCGTAGCAGAAGCTATCATCATTGGTGATATAGTTCAGGTTTTCACCGAGCCAGATTTGGTCACCGATTTTTACTACGCGGTAGACAGCATCATCACGGGTATCGGTAAATTGTTCAAGGGAAGTACCTGTGACGGCTACGGTTACTTCACAGTCGCTGGCATCGCGTACCGTTACGGTGTAGTTGGTCGCCTCATCTACTTCGATACGCGTATTACTATCGAAATTTTCACCATCAATCGAGTAGCGGTAAGGGGCGGTACCACCCGTAGCAGCTACATTGATCTCAAAGGCTTCGGCAGTAGCCGTGGCACTTAAGTCGCAAGCAGGCGCATCGTCGTCATTGTCGCAAGCAGTGACACTTACAAGCACCATAGCTAGTAGTAAATAAAAAGCGTGGGGAAAAGATAATCTTCTCATGAAAATTGTTTTTTAAAAGGTTTAAACTAGTAAAATTGAATTGTTGGGTTTTACATTAAAGACAGTAGAAGCCTTTAATTAGCTATTTATAGTTTTCAGGGTTTGTAAAGTTTTTGAACTGCTTATTAGTTGTGTTGAATTTACAGGCAGTATATGCTTGTATACCGCCATTTAACTTTTATAAATCCAAGTCAATCATTAGCAGCGATGATCCATTTTGGAAGTAAGTTATTAGGAGATGTATCAGATATCGTTTCATATGTTTGTAATGATGGTTGATCTAGTTATGTCTATGCTATCTTTTGCTCATATATTTTCTCACTTATTATTTGAGTTTAAAATACCCCGAAATGATTCTTCCCGTCACTAGTGCGCCATCTTGGCTCGGTGCAGGGAAGTCGAATTGTACGCCATCGAGGATTTCATAGCCAACACGCTGATGGGTGGCGGCGGCTTCGCTTACCACATCTTCGTCTAGCTTGCTGTTGTAGTAGGCAATCTCTACAATCTTTACCTCATTGTTAGTGACAGTGTAAGAATTACCACTGTAATCGTAGGCGGTGACTTGGAGCGTTACTTTTTCGTCTTCCATTTTTAGATGGGCTTTGGAGAGATTGTCGATGGTGAGTATGCCTGCGTTAGCGTTGCCTACTTTGCCGTTGTAGCGTACCTCTTTGGCATCTTTGGTGACGTGCTGACCTGAGAGAGGCGACTTGTATTCCTTACTCTGCTGTACACCACCTGACCTTTGCACTGTATTTTGTCTGCTTTTGAGGTGGTCTTGCTCGCCTACCTCGGTATCTTCTGTAGTACCTTGCAGCGCAGCGATGATCTTTTGTAGCTTGGTCAGCGCTACAGAGGGGGTTTCAGTTGCTTCACTCAGCATGGCTGCAATTACCTCGTCGGCTTGCTCCTCGCTGATATTCTTAGGAACGATTTGCAAAAAGCGCTGGGCTTCGGTGTCGGTAAGATTACCAGGGGCGCCTTGGTGGGTAATGCTACTCCAAATGCGTTGTACAGGATCGGGCGCAGTATTGATCTGCTCCATGACGGTTGGGGTGATCCCCACGGGGGCTTTATCTTCGGGTTGGTACTTCTTTTCTCTATCGGGTGGAATCATCGAGCCTTGATTGCTACCCGTAGCGTAGTTGCCAATGTTTTTGTAAAGCAGCAAGCCAATTTCTATGATGTCCCAAGCGGTCATCACCACATTGACAAAGGGGATTACATGAAGGGCTATTCTGCCTATTATTCTTAGCCCTTTTTTGGCAGCAATCGCACTAATCACTTTGGCAACGGTGCGCTTTCCTTCCTTCAACGCCACTTCTTTTTCGAAGAGTTCTATCGCTGCCTTTCCAGTAATCTCAGCCATCTCGTCGGAGAGGCGAACGAGCTTAATTTCTAGTTTAGTTACTTCTTCGGCAGCTTCTTTGAGTTGGCTGGCAAGCCTTTCTTCTGGGATGATCCCTTTGATTTTGGAGGTTTGCATTTTTGCGTAGGTCTTGTCACCAATACCCGTTACATGTGTAATCTTATCTTCTATACCCATTCCTTTAGGATATTTTCTGACAATTGCTTCAGCCTTTCCTTTACCAACACCTTCTAATTTTCTGAGTTGTGTTATTTTTTGGTCAGTCTTTGATTTCTTATTGAGTATTCCAACTAGGTGTTTTCTCAGTACTCTGGCATTGTTATTTTTTAGCCTTGTCAGTTTACTTCTTGCCTTAGCCAGCTCTTTCTTGGTAGCTTTTTGCTCTGCCTCGCCTATTGCTAGCATTTTTTTTCGGAGCAGCTCTCCTTTGGCAATTTTCTTTTGGGTAGAGGTAGCTGCACTATTGAGCTTTTGTATGGCCTTTTCGACCATCTTCTTCGTGGTTTCTTTTTTTGGGCTTAGGCTAACCGTACCATACACATCTGCAGTTACCCCGTCAGGATTTTCTAAGCGCCCTACAATCATCACCTGCACTGTAAAGGGCTTGACTTTCTGCTCCTTCTCATTGAGCGAGAGCTGTGGTCCATCAATGTAGGCTTTCAAACCCAAGAAAAGCTTACCGTAGCTACCTTTGCTGTTCAACCGCCAGTTTTGTTCAGCAAAGTTTAGAGAGGCTGTTTTGATGACCCCAGCGATGTCGCCCTTTGTGCGATCAAATTGGGAGCGTAGCCCATCAGAATTTTCGGGTAGCTTTGGGCCTGTAAATCCCTCTTTAGTGTTGGTAAGCTCCCCAGTAATGACCGAAAGCGATATAGCTGTTTCTATGTCAAAGCCTTTCCATTCTCCCTCGTGCTTCCACACTTTCATCACATTTTTGCCTGATACCTGCTTGAGGTACTGGTGGAAGTCACTAGTTTCTAGTGTAGGGTCTGGATCGGGTTCAGGCTCTTTGGTTTGGGCTAGCTCAGGATCAGCAAGCTCTTTAGTACTTTTACTAGTTTGAGGTGTCACAAATAAAGCGCCCATGGACTCATTTTTATTGTTAAAAGACGAGCTGTAATTACTCTTATCTTTTTTCTGGCTACGTTCAAACATTATAGGGTATAGATTTATGGACTTATGCTTTTTTAGCTGTTTATATTTATTAAGACTTTTTAGGGTTCTGGAAATCACCCACCACACAATTTCAAGGAAGCACCCTCACTCATTCACTCTCTCCCTCAGTCAATCCTTCAACACTAGGCGTTTCAAAGTATTCTTCTTTAAAGATGTACTTGCCTGTGGTATCGATGTAGGCACGCTCACCAAAAGGTGCTTCTACAGATACAATTCCTCCTTGAAAGTACCATACTTCTTCATACTGGGGTTGGATTACGATCTCACCTTGCTTATTGATAAAGCCCCACTTATCATCAATCTTTACGGCTGCTAGTCCCTCCGAAAAAGGACGAAGATCATCAAAGCTTTGCTTAATAACTCGTTGATTTCGTTTATTGATGTAAAACCCTTCCCATTTATTTGGGTCATCCCCTTCTCCAACCGCTACAATGGCTAAACCTTCTTCAAAACTGCTCCCCCCCAAGTATTGAAAAGGAATCACTACTTTACCTTGCTTATTAATAAAGCCCAAATTATCCCCAATGGCTACTGCTGCCAAACCTTCTGAGAAGCTTTCGGCAGAGTTATACATAAAATCAATTACTACTTCACCTTTAGAATTAATAAAGCCATATTTTTCTTTCTTTTTTACCAAGGCGAGTCCTTCACTAAAAGCATAAGCAAAGTCATAAGCAGGTGGGATTATCAAGCGGGCTTTCTTATCGATGTAGCCAAATAAGCCTGAGTCTAATTGTACTGCTGCTAACCCTTCACTAAATAACCAAGCATCATGGTACTGGAAGTCAATCACTACTTCACCTTGTTTATTAATATAGCCGTGGCGCTTACCGTTACTCACAGGTGCTAGATCTTCGCTAAACTTAGAGATATACTGATACCGAGACTCAATCACCATTTTTCCTCTGGCATCTATAAAGCCCATTTTACCATTCAGTTCTACTTGACAAAGCCCTTCGCTAAAGCGGTGGCAGCCTTCATAGGTAGGTGGCACAATTACTTTCCCCGTATGGTCTATAAAGCCAATCAGTTCATCTTGGGTAAAAGGATACAGGCGCTTGGCAAGTTCGTAGATGTGCTGTGCAGGCAGGTCATCATCTTCTTGGGTAGTTTTATTTTGTTGGTCTTGGCTCATACAACTGTTGGTGAGAAGTATAGAGAGTAGAATACTGTAGGATTGTGTAAGGTTCATGAGCAGTGCAGAAATTTATAAGTGATTATTTTTCAATATATAAGTTAAATATAGGGTTATAGCATAGGCATCTTATAGATGTATTGATAGCACAAAGATAAGTGTTGAAACAATACCGCGAAACGTGAAAATCACCCATTTTTTGTGGGTGTTTTCACGGTATTTTTTCGGGTGTTTTCGCTGTACCCTTGGGAGAAATCACCCAGTTACCCCTCCCTACAAAACGGAAAAGGGGTTTGCAGTTTTTGTTCAAAATAAAATTTGTCATTCTCGTAGTTTTTTATAGATGATAGTTGCAGTTCAGATTTCGTAAACCTGCACTACTGCTCTATCTTTGTAGTCCGTTCGTTTTTCACTCAGTTTGTACAAACTCTTCTATTGCTATATTTTTTGTCTTTTCAGTCGCTTGGCGCTTACCAAGTGAGCTGTATACTATAGGCATCTTGCCTGATACTTCTCCCTACTTTTGATGAGGTGAAAATGCCTACACGAGGAGGAAGCACCTCAGCAGCTTAGTGGGCTACTGAGGGATCACTTCAACCACTCATCTCTTATAAACTGTTTTCAGCCTGGTATTTTCCAGTAATAATTGTAAGTACTTGATTAGAGAATTTTTAAGAATTAAATTCTGTATAGTTAACATTTTGCAAAATTTTTATTGCTTATACTTCTATTTTACCTTTTGTTCATTTTTCCTTGATGAAAAACGAACCAAAAAATCAAGAAACCGAGCTTGCGAGCTCAGCGAAGCTAAATCCAAAGCTTCTGCCCACAAACCAGCCCACCTCCCCGCTGGATTTTCGAGCCAACACGCTTATATAAATCTTAAAAACAGATGGTTAAAAAACTTAAACATACTTTTAATTATAAGTTTCTGAATAATCATTGCTGTATACGTGTAGCAAATACCTGACATTAAAATCTTATTATTTTTTGATGATCTTGTCGCACATCACCAATATTTTACTATATTGCTATTCCTTTCTTCCCCCTTAATTACGATACACCTTACAGGGAGGGACGACAACAGTGGTAAGCGACTATTCTACTGTATACGCGGAAGAAATAAAAGCCCTCCCTGTGTATAGGTGTATCTCAACCTTTTCCCCTTCAAGTTTTTGTATTTCTTTTATACAAAGAAAGCTTGTACTACTCCAATGCGCTCGGAGTCACGCAATTTTTTTTGAAAATTTCACTTCCATCCTTCCCTCTGGTTCGTAGACATAGCTACTGCGGTAGGCATCCCATTTAATGGGAGCACCCAAGTCTTTCATTAAATTGATAAACTCATAAAGCGTACTTTCTGAGATATCCAGCCGGGCGGCGAGCACGGCTGGGCGACCAGTAGCCTTCATGCGAATCAGGCCATCTAGCCTATCTAAGCGATCGAAAAGTTTCCTTGACATACGCGGGAAGATTTGAGGATGAGACACAATAAAAAAGGCGGTAGTAACGCCTTACGGACGTTTTTTTGTACTTTTGCATAACGGTTTCGTTAAGAGGTCTATACTCCCTCCCGCCTCACTTTTGCCAAGGCGAAGCGGGAAGCTTTTCTCAAAACTACAGTACGTCCGCCTCGTATAAAAGTCAATTTTACGACATTTGTGACGGCTATACTCTAAAAATCAAAGTTTACTATAAGTATCATACTCTTCAAGGGCTTCTTGCTGCAAAGCTTCGTTCTTCGTTACCGATGTTATAGCGGTGGATTTACGCTCAAGCAGCGTAACAAGCAGCTCGTATACATCTTCGAGCGGTAAAATATCTGGATATGCCTGCGTCAGAGGGTCAAGGTCGGTGGTACGCAGCATAGCTAGTTTTTCTCGAATGGCTTTCTTAGGTTTACGTGGTTGATAGTTGTGCTGCGCTACATAGGCTAAAATGTACACAAAGGCGCGAATCCGCTTCGACTTCGTCCAGCGCTTTTTGTACGCAATAAGGGCAGTCACCCTGCGATCCATGCGGTCCCAATCGCCTTTCTGTGCGGCCCATAATATTTCTAGTAGAAGGAGCCAGAAGTTCAGCCCTTTTTTGTCCCGTCTTAGTTCTAAGCTCTCCGCATAGAACTGGTCGTAATCTAGCTTGGTTTGCCAGCGTTTGGGGAGTAGAATACAAATATATGCTTTAAAAAGCTTAAATTGTCCGATACCTTTGGGAAATTGTGACTCAAAAGCAAGACGATTACGCATAACCTCATCCAGTACGTCTGCCACTTTAGCGTACTTTCTTGCATGAAAAAGTAACAGTATGTGGTGTACTTGCATCACATACCAGTTCATCTTGTATTTTTTAAAATGTGTAAGTCCTTGTTGAACAGACTTCAATCCAGTTTTGATATCTCGATGCATCAAACAAGCAAGTGACTCAGCATAATGCGTATAGATAGTTTTTACGACGCTTTCCTTTAGTTGTCCTTGTTTTAACATAGTTCTTGTTTTTCGCATCAAAGCTGCTGTTTTTCTGCTGCCTCCAAAGCTCTCGCTTTTGGTAGAAACGAAACGAATGTATAATAGCCAAGCTGTACTCAACCCTGTTTTTTTCCACGTATTATATGCCTCTTCAATTTGCTTGTCGATCGAAGAAAGAAATTTAGCTCTGTTATTCGTACTTTTTGTCTGATAACCTATTAACTTACGTTTGATATATAATTTTTGCTTCTCATATTCTAGATATACATATTTTTCCATCGCTTCTATGTATTTTTTAACATTGGTACGGTCATATAGGCTAGTAAACCCAGAAATAAAAGAAGCTGCTTGGGTAGCAATTCCATACTCCTCGCACTGTTCACAGGTAGCAATACAAAGTAAAAGAATATCTCTTGCTTGCTTATCAAATCCTGAAGCTCCAGCGCTAACCCCTTGCAAGTATAGTTTATGTGCTTCAGCAACAACTTTAAGTTTATTCTCCTCTGGATACTCATAAAAAAGTAAGTTGTTTCTCAGCTTTTCTATCACTCTACTTTTAAGCTTTATAAAGGTTGCCTTTCTTACCTCTCGGTGGGCGTAGATATACTCACAGAGCATCTCATCTGTTACTTCTATGCCTTGCTCGTACTGTGCAAAAAGATAGGCCAGTGCTTTTTCTTCTACGGTTTCTTTTGCTCTTTTTTGTAAGGCTAGGGGTGGGTAGGTGGCGCAGTCTTCTACCGCCAGAGCTACATACTTGTTGAGATCGTTCATAACTGTTTTTTTACACTTTATTATTGAAAGGAAAGTTGTCGATATATATGTAAATTACTATTCTTTTTACTTGTTTTCTTTTCGATAGTTAAGAAAATATACTCGGATGGTATCGGAGTCGATCATTTTTTTGAGGATTTTTGCTTTCTTTTTTTTTCTTTGGATGGTTTGTGGTGGTATCTGGAAAGGGGATGTGTGTTTATTTAGTAGTTGAATTTCAGCTTTTGATGTAACCGAGTTTTGCGAGCGCGACAAGTAAAGCCTTGTGAGAAGTTTTCTAACTTTATTTTTCTCTTGAGATGGGTAGGCTAATGACAGGTGCTTGGATGTTCATTTTATTTTGTAGCTGCACTACGTTTTGATTCTTAATACAACTGAGCTTGCGAGCTCAGCGTAGCTAACCGAGCTAATGAGATGTACTTGTACGTTCATTTTTTTCTTGATAAAAAAACGAACCAAAAAAATCAAGCCCTCTCATGCTGCTTGCCCACTAACCTACCCACCCTCGCGAGAGGCCAAGCCTACGCACTTTTTTTGAGAACTGAAGGGTGCTTTCTATTCATTAATTATAGGTGCGATGAACTTACGTTCTGGCTCATAGCTCGGTCGCAACTCCGTTGCGATTGTACGTATCCCATTAAATAGGACCATATTTACGCCACCATTGCAGGTGTTTTA
>ERZ1740058.471-NODE-471-length-30505-cov-6.330936_pt1 | contig 30505 bp, 30 predicted proteins | sample MGYA00581745_ERZ1740058 | MGnify/ENA primary metagenome ERZ1740058 (study PRJEB43018, sample SAMN04849742) | marine metagenome | isolation source: floating plastic debris | place: Pacific Ocean | collected 2008-08-30 | study: EMG produced TPA metagenomics assembly... | reverse complement strand
ACCAACTCGGGGCGATACTGGGCGTAAGGAGAAGCGGAGTACGACCACTTCATAATAAACATTTGTTCCTGCCACAGCAATTCCTGGCTAATGAATAAACCAGCTCCCAACGCATTCGCTACTACATCTCCCACCGAAAATCCCCAATCCTTCGAGAATCCGTCAAATGCCTCAACACTGGTAAGAAAAACTAAGCCGGTCATTCCGCCGTACCAAACCGCCCGGGTGTTATCCATCCCCGTCCACTTTAACGACTCGGCGCTTAGTCGGCCTATATGCTGAGCGGTGGCAATATGGCCTAATTTATCCATATAGCCCCAGCCATCGTTATCATTGAAAAAATGAAACTTGTCAAGATCCTGGTACCAGATCGATCCTAGCCCGATCATACTAGCCGAATACGCTAGTCCACCGGTAATCACTACCGCACTCAGCCTTTTCTGATTAATCTCAGTAGACTGTGCGAACAGACTGGCGGTGATTAACAGGCACAGTAACTTTAAAAAGACGATTTTCAGGATTACTGCTGGCAATGAAGTTAGATATTAAAATTGATCTTATGTTTCCTCTTCGTATTCGGGACAATCGAGACGAATATCGGCATCTTTTAGCTGAATCTGAAGGAGATTGCAATGATAGTAGTCGGGTTGTTTTCTGTAGAATTGACACCTGAACTTGAAGTCTACCTTGCTGGTTTAGCTAATAAATCAAGTGGGTGATAGAACGAAATAGTAGCGTCGATTGCGGTTGTTTGTACTATTGCAATATGTTTTCTACGGGTTGTAAATACCCGGATAGCTGATAGATAAACTCCCTTCCAACTTTGGTAAAGAACAACGAATAACGTCGACTGTCGGCCGAAGAATTATATTTTTCTAGATGGCTCTTTTTCAGATGTATCTCAAAGTAAGATACTACATCTCATCAAGATAAGATAAGCCGCGAGAATGCTAAATTATTCTAGCGATACTCCGGGTTGGGATGGTCGAAGCGGCAGCCAGCCTCCCATTCGGAGCGTTGGTTACCGTGGGCGGGGATACCTCCAGCTTCTTTCAGCATTCGGGCCAGATGCAGCAGATTCCAAGTCATAAAAGTAGTATTGCGGTTCGTAAAATCATTTTCCGGTCCACCCGAGCCTTTATCGAGATAGGAAGGACCCGGACCGGCTTCACCCAGCCAGGCGGCATCGGCCTGCGGGGGAATAGTATAGCCTAAGTGTTGTAAAGAATACAGAATGTTCATAGCGCAGTGCTTAGCTCCGTCTTCGTTTCCGGTAATGAGGGTGCCGCCCACCTTGCCGTAGTAAGCATATTGCCCCTTATCGTTAAGCATTCCGGAATTTGAATACAAGCGTTCAATCACCTGCGTACACACCGATGACTTTTCTCCCAGCCAAATAGGGGTGGTGAGTACCAGAATATCGGCGGCTTGCACCTTCTCGTACATTTCCGGCCAGGCATCTTGCACCCAGTCGTGCTCGGTCATATCCGGATACACTCCAAAGGCCAGTGGATAATCTACCGGGCGCAGTACTTCTACCGAGACCCCATGCTTCTTCATAATGTGTTGGGAAATATCAATTAACCCCTGAGTATGGGAGCGCTCGGGCGTCTTCTTCAGGGTGCAATTGAGAAATAGTGCGGAGAGGTGGGAAAAGTCAGTAGTCATAGTTTTCTAATTTTATGAAAAATTTAGGGTGTAATAGAATAGTATTAAGTATCTGATTATCAGTATTTTACTATGAATGCAAGAAACTTTTTTGTACTAAATAAAAATAAATTTAGAAAAAAGGTAGGGTGTGCCTTCAGTTATGCGGTGTAAGTGTAAAGTGTGTTCACCAAAAACAAACTAAAAAATGAGAAAGCTAAAATTAACTTTATTCCTTTTAACCTTCGTGTCGGCAACTGGACTGTTTTATTCATGTGATGATGAACTCAGTGGAGATAGCGGGATGACCCCTTCGTTGGACGAATCGGATTTAATCGAAGCAATTATTTCGTCCACCAATAAGCAAATGATTGATACCGAAACATTGCCAGCAAGTGCGCTTACCGCTATTGATGAGAACTACTCGGAAGATTTTATATCAGCGGCTCAGTTTGCTCCTGAATTGGGGTATGAGGTTGACGTTCAACGAACCCAGGGTGCTTGGCTAGGCGAACGTTCGCAACTTTACTTTGATACTAACGGCCGGGAATTACGGACTGAGGGTGGAGAATTGGAACCGGGAGAGCGACCCGAAAGGAAACGCCGCCACCGACGCCCTCGTGTCCGGGATTGCTTTGAGTTCGTATTTCCGCTATCTATCACCATGCCTGACGGTAGTACGATCACGCTGGAAAGCGGAAGCGACTGGCAAGAGGTAAGGGCTTGGCACCAGGAAAATCCTGACGTAGAAGGTCGTCCGGCGTTTGATTATCCAATTGAAGTGGTATTTGATGGTGAGAATCAGGTGATTAATAACGAAGATGAGATGCATCGCCTGAAATTTGCTTGTAGAGAAGCTAATAGAACGCCCCGATGCTTCGAGATGGTGTTTCCATTTTCGCTAACGATGCCCGATGGCAGTACTATCACACTGGAGTCCGAAGAAGATAAAGCTGAAGTAAAAGCGTGGCACGAAGCCAATCCAGACGTGAGAGAGCGAGGAACGCTAGTTTTTCCTGTTGATATTTTGTACGCTAGTGGTGAAACCCTAACGATAAACAGTGCGGAAGAACTGCAGCAAGCAAAAGTAGATTGTAGAAACTCTCAGGAGTAAAGAAAAAAAGGAACCGATGCCTTGATTGTAAACAGTGGAAGAGCACGGTAGCGGCACGGTCGGATGATCGTGCCGCTTTAAAAAATGTATTAATTTGACGCGGGAAGAACTAAAAAAGTGTTTTGATCAGTGGTTTGATGAACTACGTAATTACGTGGCCTATCGCTGCTGCGATGCTGAATTAGCTACCGATATAGTGCAGGATGCTTACGTGAAAATCTGGGAGAAAAATCTTCAGTATCATCCCCAGAAAACGAGGGGGTTGTTATATAAAATAGCTAGCGATCTTTGGGTGTCCCACTACCGAAAAACGCATTCTGAAGCAAAACATAGGCTATCTTTATCCCTCAATCAGCAAAGTAACGATACCGAAGATCAACTATACTACCGGGAGCTGAAGGCCCAATACGAACAGGCGTTAATCGCTTTACCTGAGAAAAAGCGGGTCGTTTTCCTGATGAGTCGGATGGATGATATGACGTATCCGGAAATTGCCGCCCGGCTCAATATTTCGGTGAAAGCGGTAGAGAAAAGGATCACTCAGGCACTACAGGAACTGCGAAAAATACTAAAACATGAAAAATCGGAAATATGAACAAAATTTGACTCCCGAGCAGGAAAAAGAGCTGTTCTCCCGACTGGAGCTGCCCTACAGCCGATCCAAGGAAGAAGTGTGGAATTCGCTGGAAAAGGCTATAACGGAGAAGGAAGAGTTTGACAGGCCAGTTTCCGGTGAGTCAACCAAGACTATTTCGGTCAATTGGTTTGCCTGGAGTGCGGCGGCCGCCATTGTTCTTCTGTTAGGTGTAGGGTTATTCGCCCGATTTTATAGCACGAGTGTCAGCGTGGCTGCGGGTGAGTTTGCTAGCGAGACCCTACCCGACGGCTCCGTAGTGCACCTCAATGCCGAATCGGCCATTTCCTTCGCCCCCTATTGGTGGTTTATGCAGCGGGCAGTAACACTGGAAGGAGAAGCATTTTTCGAGGTGACGAAAGGCAGCAAGTTTAGTGTTCATTCTGATCAGGGAACTACCACTGTGTTGGGAACCAGTTTTAATATTTACGCCAGGGGTGATGATTACGAGGTTTTTTGTGCGACCGGAAAGGTACGGGTATCAGGAGAAGCAACAAATCCGGTGACTTTAGAGCCTGGCGACTTTGTTGCACTCGATCATGACAGTCAACTTCAGTCAAAAAGCAATAAAGTGGAAACGACAGTACTTTCGTGGAGATTGAATAAGTTTACTTATAACACTACTCCACTTACCAAAGTGGTTGAGGATTTGCAGCGGCAGTACGGTATTAAGATCAATCCTCAAATAGAAAATATAGATCAATACCACTACACCGGATTATTTCAACGAAGCGTGACGGCTGAAGAAGCGCTGGAAATTATTTGCCTTAGCTTTGGTCTAACTTTTGAGAAAGCATCGGAAAGTACGTACATTATTACTGATCACTGAAAAAGAAGCTCCTAAGTATTTGTGCTCTTCCGATTACCGAGATATTCACTTTGCCTCTCACTATTGATTACCCTGGCTTCGGCTGAAGTATTTAGCCAGTCGGTACAGCTTGACTATTCGGAAGAACCGCTCAACGAGATTTTACTGGATCTGAATGACCGATACGGAGTGCAGGTATCCATTAACTCCGAACTTTCGGCAAAGTGTCTTATCACCGTTAACCAAAGCTTTGCTTCAATAGATGTGGCGTTGCAGACGCTAGCCGACCAATGCCAGTTGAACTTGACTCAAATCAGTCAAGTATACACATTTCGTGAGAAATCGGCTTACGCGCCCGCTGAAAAAGGTACCACTTCGCATTTGTTCCAGGGAATTGTGGTGGAGAAGGGTTCTGGGGAGCCGCTACCCTTTGTTACTATCCAACTTTCCGACCGATTTTTAACTACCGACGAAAACGGGCGATTTTCTTTTAAATCGCTGAACCGGCAGGAGAAAGTTTTTCTGCACTACCTGGGGTACGCTGCTTTAGATTCAACACTGGTGAATGGCAATAACTTAACTCTGACACTGGAACCCCAAGTGACGGAGTTAGATGAAGTTGTAGTTCAGGGAGATAGTGAAGTTCCGGCGACCTATGCTGGCGAGGAAGCCGGACGCATTAAGTTTACCGATGTAAACAATAATCTGGTGCCGGGTATTAGCCACAACCTGATTTTTAATAATCTTCGGCTGTACCCCGGAATTATGGCGGCGGGCGAACCAATTGCTGATTTTGTAATTTGGGGCTCTTACGCCGGACAGAATCATATCATTTACGACGGTATTAGCTTATTTAATAGCTGGGGAATCAACCACGATATTGGGCGGGTAAATCCTCACATGATTAAGAATATGGAAGTGTACAAGGGAGGGTACAATGTGCCCATCGGCGACCGGATTGGCGGAGTTGTTCTTGTTGACGCAAAGGCCGGAGACCGAGAGCAAATACGAAGCGATGTGAGCATTTCCAACCAGTTAGCCAGTGCCTATCTGAATATTCCAATTTTTAGTGGGTCTTCAGCCCTACAGCTCGCCGGTAGAAAAACGTATTTTTCTTTATCAAACTGGTCTATTGAGTACCAGGGAGAACGGGATTTTATTGTTCCAACTTACGATTACAGTGATATTAATCTGAAGTTTACCTCAACTCTGTCTAATGCCAACCGCCTGGAAATTAGTGCCATTGCCAGTGAGGATTCTTACAACGGGCAGCTACGAAGCCGGTTGAGGCGAGGATTGATCGAGGATATAAATGTGAATTCGGTGCAAAGGGGAGCTTCACTAAAGTACACAAAAAGCTGGAGCAGCGGTGGAATTTCCGCTCTTGACCTATCGCACAGCTATTATCGTCCCGAGTCGACCAATAGCTACTTCATCGAGGATCTATCAATGAGCGACCAGCGACTTCAGCCTCGGCTCTGGACAAACCCGGTGCAGGAATTCACCGCCAAGTTTACCCAGACATTCCCCGCCACCAAGTATCATCAGCTACAGGCAACCTTAGGATGGATTACTAATCAAACGGAACAGCAGGTAGGTGGGGGGCGAAGATTTATTCGTAATACTCCGGAAAGCCTGGGTAGATTCACTGGCTACCTCCACGATCAAATACAATGGAATCAGCGATTTTCAATGCAACTAGGAATAAAAGCTGACCTTCCGACGACTACTAATCGTTTATATCTTCAACCCCGAATCAACGGGAGGTACCGGATTACTGAGCAATGGAATGCTCAGTTTGGGTGGGGTATTTATAAGCAGTTTATTACTCGTAATCCCGCAATTGACGAACTAGGAAATCGGGCAGACGTATGGGAGATTGCCGATGATGTAAGGACACCGGTACCAGAATCCGTACACCATGTATTAGGAATTTCTTACCATGCCGATCTGTTTGATTTTGTGCTGGAAGGATACTACAAGAATGAGAGTGGATTTAGCCGCTACGTTCTTAACCGGAATGCCGATGCTATACAAATTGAGGGTAGTGCCCAGGCAATAGGACTGGATGCTTTTATTAGAAAGAAACTGTACCTTCACGAATTCCGGTTAGCGTATTCTCTAGGGCGAGTCAGAGAGCAATTTGAGAGTGAGCGAAATTTTTCTGTTTACCGATTAGCACCCCAAAGTCAGCAGCACGAAATTAAAGGATCGGCTAAATTCAATTTTTACCCTATCAGTCTGTCTCTGGTGCATGTCTACGGCTCGGGCTTTCCGAACACCACCATTCGTCGCAACGCCGAAGACTTTGTTACTTATGCGCGAACTGATTTGGCTTTACAGTATAACTTTCACTTGAATCGCTTCTCTTTTGACACCGGACTTTCCCTACTCAACCTGTTCAATCAGCGAAATATCCGTCTCAACCAGTCAGTAAATGTGCCCGATGGTGAAGTGATTAACACTTTGGGCATTCCATTTACCGCATTAGTCTACCTGAATATTAGATATTAAGCTTAGGGCAAAGGCTGAGCGAGAATAGACAAATAAGTTTCAATACCGCGGGTTAGGTTGCCTAGCCGCAAGTTTTCGTTGGGGCTGTGCTGGTTGTTATCGGGGTTAACGGTAGGTACAATCACGGCGGGGATTCCCAGCGTGTTTACAAAAGGAGCAATGGGTACTGAGCCGCCGGTAGTGCGGATTTTAATCGGAGACCCACCAAAATGATGGGCCAAGGCGGCTGAAAGCCAGTTACCTACTTCACTATCCAGCTTAGTGCGGAAGGCCGGATAAGATATCTGGGAGCGGAAGAAGGCGATCTTCGGATGGGTAGACCGTTCTTTATCGGTAGGAAGACTGTCTACCAAATGGTAACCTTGCTGCTCAACGTGTTCTCTTACCAACCGAACCAGTCGTTCAGGGTCGCTTTCCATCACCAACCGGATATCTATCTCCGCAGTAGCGGTACTAGGCACAATAGTCCTCACCCGTTGGGCTACCCAACCAGAGGAAAGTCCCCGGATATTGAGTGAAGGGTACTGTATTGCTTCCTGATATGTTTCTCCCACCTGGTCGGCTTGGGCAATACCCAGCTTCTGCTGAATATCACCTTCATCGTCTGGTACTTGGTTTAGCACTTTCTTGGTTGCTGCGTTCAGCTCAATTCCGTCGTAGAAGCCAGGTATAGTAACCCGACCACTTTCGTCCTTCATAGAAGCTAGTAAATGACTTAGCCGGAAGCCTGGATTTGGAGCGTAGTTTCCGTAGTGACCACTATGTTGGGGTACCCGCGGGCCGTACACCGTCAGGGTTACCGTAGCGATACCTCGAGCCCCAAATTTGAGCGTGGGCTGGTTGGTGATATGGGGTGGACCGTCGTAAATAATCAGCATATCAGCCGCTAGTGCTTTTTGGTGCTTCTTAACTGCTGCGGGAAGATTGGGAGAACCCAATTCTTCCTCAAAATCAATGATTACTTTAATATTGTAGTTGGGTGTAAACTCCGCCTGCCCCATGGCATCTAGTGCGGCCAGAAACATAATAATCGGTCCCTTGGCATCGGAGGCCGAACGGACAAAAACCCTCCAGTCCTCGTAGTCCGCCTCAGGAGTTAATTCGTTCCAATCTACTTCCTGCCAACTACCATCTTCCGCCTGGCTCTTGAGTACCGGAGTAAAGGGGTGGGACTGATTCCAGCGGCTGGGATCTACCGGTTGCCCGTCAGCTTGGAGGTAAATCAATACTGTTTTTCCCGAAGGAGCAAATGATTTCTCGGCGAGCAATAAGGGTATCTCTCCTTCAGTGGCGAGGCGTTGGGTTTGAAATTTGTAGCTCTGAAAGGCACTATCCAGCCAGGCTATATTGGGTTCAATATCTTTTGGGTAGTGGGCATCATTAGGTAGGCTGAGTAAGCTGTGAAAGTTCGACCAGGCGTGGGGTAACTGCTGCTCGGCTAGCGTTACAATGCGTTCGGATGTTAATTCCTGGCAGATGCCAACAAATGAATGAAGTAAGAAGGCGACTAACAGGCAGTAGGAAAGTGGGGGCATAATGGCTAATGGCAATTATTGGTTAGGAGTAGGCTTAATAGTTATTGTCATCATCCGTATCGTTATCATCTTCATCATCGCCGCTGTAGTCGTCTCCGGTGCTAAAATCACTACGTAGGGTGCCGTCTTCATCGTAATCATCGTCATCTTCAATGATTTGCCGGGCCTCCAGTACGGTCATGCGAATTAGATAGTAAATATCCTCAGTATCAAAGGGTAAGGCTGATACTTTTTTTCCCTCCCGATTCACAAAAGTGATCAGGTTTTCTTCGTAGCCATAGGGATATTCGGCCTTCACCTGTTCTATGATTTCCTCGGGCAGATTATCATAGTCCTTTACGATACGCTTCTTATCCATAGACAGCAGCTTTAGAGGTTAGTAACGATATTGAAAGCAGTTTAAAAACACTCGGCGAGAAAAACAACTTATTTTTTATGGGTCGCTGAATAAATAAATATCCAAATCTATGAATTCATTAGGCATGCCGTAGGAAATCTTTTTTTACAAACATTCTTTTGTAAATTGGTGTATACTGCATTGAAATGACCAAAAAGCTGGATTCATCCATTAAATTCCTGAACCTTGTCGCTGATTATAATCGGGAACCCATGTTACTGCTAAGTGCTGAAGGTGAGATTAAAGAAGCTAACCGAACTGCGGATCGACTCTTTGAGCTAGCAGAAAGTAAGATAACTCACTTTGATCAGTTAAAGATATTTTTGTTTGATAACCAGTCTTTTACTTGGGAGTATTTGGAAAAGAATATTTCCTCATTACCGATAATGGTCTCTTACACCAACGATAAGTCTGATACAAAACTGGTGTTTCAGTTTTCACTTAAGGTGCATAAGTCGGATTTGGAAACCACCTATTTTCTGGTGCTTGATCCAGTACAGGACGATTCGGTCGATCTGGAAACGTACCGTCAGGCTGAAGAAATGTTTTATAAGTCGTTTCATCTTAGCCCTGATGCTATCAGTATTACCCGGCTATCTGATGGACTATTTCTAGAAGTGAACAAAAGCTTTATCCAGCTAACGGGCTATCAGCGGGAAGAATTGATTGGCAGAACAGTTACCGATGTTAATCTATGGTGTGTGCCCGAGGAGCGAAAGAAAATGACTGATGGACTGCTGAAGGGCGAAAAAAGTTACATGGAGGCCACTTACCGGATTAAGGGTGGAGAACTGGCGGAGGGGCAAATTAGTGCTCGAGCAATTACTATTGACGGAGAAACCTGCTTAATCAGTGTAGTGCGGGATTTGCGCCATCAGAAGAAGATTGAACGTGAGTTGCGAGCCAGCAAGAAGCAGCTTGAAATTATTAACCGGGCCACCAACGATGCTATTTGGGACTGGAATTTGCAAACCGATGAGCTATTTTGGAATGATGGTATGCAGCGTATTTTCGGGTACGAGTCAAGTGACATAGAATCGGTTATTGGCTGGTGGGAGAATAAAATTCACGAAGAAGATCGGCAGAGGGTGGTAAAGCGTATTCTTCATTTTGTAGAGAAGGGGGAAGAGACTTGGTTTGATAAGTATCGTTTTGCCCGCAAAGATGAATCTTACGCTTACGTTTACGATAAAGGGAACATACTGTTTGATGAGAACAGCAAGCCTGTTCGGATGATTGGCGGAATGGTAGATATTACTGACCGGGTGCTAGCCGAAGAAAGTTTACTCATTCGTAACCAGCAGATTGCCGAATATGCTTTTTTTAATTCCCACAAAGTACGGGCGCCACTTAGTCGCCTGCTTGGGCTAGTTTTGCTGCTGGACGATAATCATATCAGCGTGGAAGAGCAGAAAGACTTGTTAGATAAGGTAAAGATAACCGCCGAAGAGATAGATGATATGATCCGGGAAATTACAAAAATCTTCTACTAATTAGCGGGTAAAAAGCCTCTTGATGGCCCGAGCCATTTTCTTTTCTTTTTCCCAGAAAAACTGAAATTGACCCAACAGCGTACCGTACGCTAGAAGTAGTACCTGGTAAGCAGGCATTACGAACAAAATGTAAGCAACTACCTTAATCCACATCTCGGTAGTTTCGTCAAAGCCCATCCAGCCGAAAAAGGCTTTACGAATCATTACTACGGTACTACCAGTGAGAGAAAATACTACTAAAACTAAAATTACCTGCCAGATACTTTCCAACTGCCACTTACTCTGTAATTTCTGTAGAAATGAGGGCTTTTCTAGAGATGTGGTAATAGCTACTTCTTTTTTCATATACTTTGTAAGACTAACGATTTTTTCAAATATAGCCCCCAAAGTAACCGAAAAATATGATAAAAGTCAGGTTTTTAAATGTGTTTATGTGTAAAGGTGTTCGGGTAACTTGAACACCCGAGCACCTGTCTACTTAATCTCAAATGCTACTCCTAATGACCAAGTAGTCCCGTCGTAGATATTCTGGCGATCAGTAATAAATCCGCCGTAATCGTTGAAGGCCGCAGTAATCATCCACTGATCATTAACGCTATACATACCCGTGAAACCGTAGGTGGTGTAGGTAGTTCCTTCTCCGTATAGGAATGAGACGGTAGGTTGTATATCGTCTGAGACACTTTCCTGAATACCTAATCGGCCAATAAGCCATAATCGGTCAATAAACCGCTGCCCTAGTTCTAAACCTAAGCGGTATTGATCAGAAAAACCTTGGGTACGTAAGTTATACTGGCCGTATAAGCTGCCGTACGTATTGCCCGAAGGTAAGCTCTGCGATACGGCTAACGTTGACCATACGTTAAATTCACCATCACTGATAGGTAGATTGATTCGTTCGCCAGGAACAATTGGATCCTGTACATTTGCAAAATTAAACCCATCGCCAGTAGGAATTTCAGCTTCAATAGCGAAAGATATAGGTAGTTTCTGAGAAAGAGCGTACTTAGCTCCTATCCGAATATCACTCACACCGCCTACCCGCTCAGTACCGCTAAATCGATTAGATTTGTACAGCGGGAGGTTGACGATTCCAGTAATGCGATTGGTAATCCCGTACTCTCCGTAGATGGTCAGTACCTGGCTTTGAAAGCGATCGCCCTGATCGAACAAGTCACCCGTGACTGAGTAGAAATCGTTAGAACCGAAGGTGTTAACTGAAGCTTGCACAAATGCTCCACCTTTTTCCCTAGTCCAACCGCTTTGCGCTAAAATGCTGGTTTGAATCAGCAATAGCAGATAGGTCAATGATATTGTATACTTCATGACAAGTAAGATATTAAGCAAAAAAACAGAAGCTGCCTTATTCTTTCTCTACGGATCGTTACAAAGGCAAACTTCTGTTCTTAGCTGTTTACTTCTTCTACTTATTTTATTGGAGCTCAGCGTTTCCGAACGGGATACCAACCGACTCGCACCATAGAATTACGTGAGTAAATCTACTCTCAGGAGCACTCGATAATTTAAAAAAGTCTTCCCCGGTCATCCCCACAGCACCTACTAACTTTGCGTCAGGGTTTCCAGCTCCAGCGTTTCTTTGAAGCTCTTGTGAAGTGGAAAAGTAGATAGTGACCGTTCCAGTTGCTAGATCAGTGGTAAAATCGCTACCAAAACGTAAAAATGCTTCGCCATCCTCATCAGTGCCAACTTGAACCATGCCAGCAGTTGATTTATTATTTTGATCAACAAAAGTTCCTTGCCGTTGAACCGTTAGGTTACCAGTAGGTACTGAAGAATCAATTGTTATTGTTTCGGCGTCGTCTTCGCAGCTTACAAAAACAAGGGTGGCAGAAAGCATTAAAACGGATAGAGTCAAATTCTTTAAATACATAATCAAAATAGTTTGAAAGGTTATAAAATGATTTATCCGTTTTTACGCCACTGGTTAGGGGGAGTTATCGCAAAAGTATAACATGAGTATAACAAGTGAATAGAGAAACTATCACAAGAGCGTAGTGTTACAGTATTTTGGTTTTTGTGTGTTACAGTATTTTACACCAAAACACATTCTTTCAAGTTGACGTAAAGTCGAGTTTACTAGACGGTAGCACTGAATAGCTGGGTTGTTGGGCGTTTTTGCCACAATCGGGCATCCAGGGCCATACAGACGTTTCGTACGAATGGTTTGCCGCGTTCAGTTACCCGGATGAAGCCGTGGCCCAGGTCTACCAGACCGGCGTACTCCATCGGTTCTAGCCGCTCTATAGCCTCGTTGAGATGATAGTTTTCGTGAAGCTCTTCGTCCCAGCGGGTATGTCCCTGGCACATCAGATTCAGAATATGCTCTCTTAGTAGTAAGTCTTCTTCAGTGAGAACATGACCCCGGTAAATCGGTAATTTTCCGGAATGGATTTGCTGTAGGTAAGCCTCTACGGTTTTGGCATTTTGGCCGAAAGCTGTCCAGGTATCGCTAATGGCAGAAGCACCTAATCCAATCATTAGTGTAGTTGCCTGGGTGGTGTAGCCCATAAAATTTCGGTGCAGGTATCCAGTCTGACTAGCTTCGTACAGGGCGTCAGAAGGCAAGGCAAAATGATCCATACCAATTTCGTAGTAACCGTTTTCTTCAAGCAGTTCTTTTCCCAGCTCGTACAACTCCCGTTTGGTTTCGTTGGTAGGTAAGTGGTCTTCAAACGACTTTTGAGCGGGTTTCATCCAAGGCACGTGGGCGTAGCTGTAGAAGGCAATCCGATCAGGACGCAACTGTACTGTTTGCTGAATGGTGCGGCGTACCGTTTCTAAAGTTTGCCGGGGCAGCCCAAAAATTAGGTCGTAGTTCACCGAAGTATAACCAATCTGTCGGGCTAGTTCGGTTACTTGCTGCACCTGCTCGTAGGTCTGTATCCGGTTGATTGTTCGCTGTACTTCCGTATCAAAATCCTGGATACCTAAACTCAGCCGTCGGAAGTCTAAGCGATAAAGGGTGCGAAGGTGTACCGGACTGGTATTGTTGGGATGGGCCTCAAAACTAAGCTCAGCCGTGTCGCTAAGTTGTCCTAGTGCAGTAATGCCTTGAATTAGTTGTTCCAAATGAGCCGGAGCAAAGAAGGTTGGAGTGCCCCCACCCAAATGTATTTCCTGAATAAGAGGAGCGTCGTTCAAGGTATCTACGTACATACTCCATTCCCTTAATAGAGCGTCAATGTAGGGCAACTCTACATCGTGATTCACTGTAATACGAGTGCTGCAACCGCAGTAGGTGCACAAACTCTCGCAGTAGGGGAGGTGAATATACAGGCTAATGCCCTGTCGCTTGGTTTCCTGATAGGTTTGGTGAACATGAAATTTCCATTCCGACTCGGTAGGCGGATTCTCGTTCCAGTACGGAACGGTAGGATAGCTAGTGTAACGAGGACCAGGAACGTTGTACTTGCGAATAAGAGAAGTGTCTATCATTGTTTTCTATTGTTCAATGGCTCAATTGTTAAATATCACTGGTCATCCGTCGTTCATCATTATCAATTGTTCATTGCACACTTCACATTGCTCATTATTTAATGGCATATGACTGTCTCGCTGCCTGCCGAACTAGGTAGAACCGGGCTGAGGTAGGGGATATCCAGGGATAATCCCCTAAGAATAAAGAACACGCCGATCACGACCACGAATACCGGAATGGCGGTACGAATACGATTGCGTACTCCCACCCGGATACTGTTACCCAGAAAACTAATCAAAGTCATAGCGGGAAAAGTGCCTAAGCCAAAGGCCAGCATATAAAGTGCACCCAGCAGCATATCACTGCTGGCAATAGCTCCAGCAATGCCTAAATACACCAGTCCGCAAGGAAGCAGACCGTTTAAGCTGCCTAGTACGAAGCGGGCCCCGTAGGTACGTACCTGTAGCCAGTGCTGCATCCGCACTTTTACCCATACAATGCCTCGAGAAATAGTGGAGTTTGGATTTAACTGCCTTTTCCAGGCAAAAGGGATAATCATCGCTACGATCATCAGAATACCAATACCAATGGAGAGCGACTGTTGCAAACCAGCAATTGCTAATCCTTGTCCGATTAAACCAAAGATAGCACCCAGTAAGCCGTAGGTAAATAGGCGTCCAGCATTATACACTAGGCTGCTCATTGCCCGTTGGGGAGTGGGTCGCACGGATGGCAAAGCGAGGGCAATTGGACCGCACATTCCCACACAGTGAAAACTGCCTAATAATCCAACCGCAAAAGCTGTAAATAATGCTGCCATGGCTATCGTAGAAATATGGGCTTTTCCCAGTAGTAGCTTTTAGAATCGGCAGCTAATGCTACCTGCACTTTGTAATAGCCTTTGGGTAGCTTGTCAGTACTTACCTGCTGTTGTCTCGCCTCATCAATCTCAATCTCAGTAGAGTAGTCAAAGCGAGCATCAGAAGGGCGAAACAGGCTAATGGTGCCTTGCATATTATCTGCTAGTGCCTCCGGAAACCTTATCGTAATTTGTTGCTCTTCCTGAGAAATACTAAGTTGTTCTTCTAGTTGATTGGCATTAGTCGTATGCTCAATCCGGTTTTGATACTCCAGTTCCTGCTGATAATAATCTTCGGTAACTAGATCCACGTTGGTTTGAAAACTCCGTACTGCTAAGTATCCAATAAAAAGGGCAAACCCAACAAAAACCCATACAATACTCCATCCCCAGTTCATATCTTTTTCTTTAATTGTTCTATTGCTGAATGCTATTTTGTGTTAGTTCGCTGTCTTCTCTTCCGTCAATAATTGTTAATTGTACACTGCTCATTGTCACTTGTTTGGTCCTAAGAAGTTCGTTTTTACCGTTTCAATAAGTTCATCGTTGCGGTATACGCCTACTTCAACCGCGTTTTTCATTTGAGACACATCGTCGCGATCAAAAATGATAAAGAATGCTCCTTCGGCTACATCCTGCTCTTTTACTTGTAGCTCGTCGTTACCAACCATCTGAATGCTACCTTTTTCATCCAATAACTCCAGTCGGATCGGCATTGCCTCATTGGTTTTGTTAATGATTTTAACGTTATACAAGTTGCTGATCTTATTATCGCCCTGATCCTGATAGAGCATACCCGGCGTACGCAGAATACTGGTTTCCACATCAGTGCGCAGAATTAGTAAACTAGTTAGAACTCCCAGCAATGCCAGTAGTACTACCGAGTAAGCGATGCTTCGCTTCGTCCAGTGGAAAGGGCGGTTTTCGGCAATATTCTCTTCGGAAGCGTAGCGAACCAATCCTCTTGGTAAATTGATCCGATCCATAATCTCATCGCAGGCATCCATACAGGCAGTGCAGTTCACGCACTCCAGTTGGGTGCCATTCCGAATATCGATGCCGGTAGGGCAAACGTACACGCACTGCTTGCAATCAATACAGTCGCCTTTACCTACTTCCTGTCGGTCTTCTCCCTTACGAAACTTGCCGCGGGATTCCCCGCGGCCATAATCGTAGGCTACTACTACCGACTGGCGGTCTAACAGTACACCTTGCAGACGGCCGTAGGGACAAACATTGGTGCAAACCTGCTCCCGGAAGGAAGCGAATACGAAGTAGAAGGCTCCAGTAAATAGCAAGATGGCGGTTAGTCCGGCTAAATGCTGACTAGGCGGGTCAGTCACAATTTGAAATAGCTCCTCAATTCCGATGATGTAGGCTAGAAACGTATTGGCAATCAGAAAGGAAATAGTGAAAAAGATAGTGTGCTTGCTACCTTTCTTGATAATCTTTTCTTGATTCCAGGGCTGCTTATCTAGCTTCTTTTGAGCGGTATAATCACCTTCAATAGCGTACTCAATCTTGCGGAACACCATCTCCATGAAGATCGTCTGGGGGCATACCCAACCGCAGAATAGCCGACCGTATACCACCGTAAACAGTACGATAAATACGACCATCGTGAGTACTCCTAAAGCAAATAAGTGAAAGTCTTGCGGCCAAAATACCTGCCCGAAAATGATGAACTTCCGTTCCAGTACATTCAGCAGCAGAATTGGTTCGCCACCAATTTTGATAAACGGTCCACCAAACAGAATCGCCAACAAACCAATACTAACCCAGGTACGGGCATTGTAGTACCTTCCCTTCGGTTTTTTCGGATAAAGCCAGACGCGCTTGCCCTGCTCGTCAACCGTGGTGATCTTATCCCGAAAGGTTTCCTCGGAGGTTCTTGGATTAGTGGGTGTTGTTGCTGAAGTACTCATAGTATCACTTAGCTAACGCTACGCTTGATTCTCTCTCGTATAGTTCGCCTTCCGGCTCCTTAGGGTTGGGAGGATCGGTTCCTTCCAGGGTAATAATATAGCTGGAAATATCCTGCATCTGCGCGGGGCTTAGCTGCGATTCCCAGGGAATCATTCCCTTGGCTGGAATGCCATACTTAATGGTCTTATAAATATCTTTAATGTCGCCCCCGTGAATCCAGTACTGATCAGTAAGGTTGGGGCCAACCCCGCCGCCACCTTCGGCACCGTGGCAGGGTGAGCATTTTTGCATGTACATGGACTGGCCACTAGCTAGCCGAGTATCGTCCTCAATCATCGTTACATTGGTTTCGTCCACGCTATTCTCTTGAGTAGCCAGGAAAGCCTCTATCTCGGCTTGGGCTGCTGCCATCTCTTTTTCGTACTCCGCACCCTGCAGATCGCCAGTATCAAAAACGTGGTAGTTTAGTAAGTACACCACGCCAAATACAATAGTGACGTAGAACATCGCCTTCCACCAGGGAGGTAAATTATTATCCAGTTCGTAAATACCATCGTACTCGTGGTCGGTCATTACCTCCTCTTCCTGCGCTACCGGTACCGAGTCGGTAAGCTGATGCATCACTCGAGCTACAAAGGTTTCTTTAGGCTCCAGTACGATCTTCTTGTCCCCTGAAATCTCCACGACTTCCGGTTCAGGAACAAGCACTCGATTGGCAATCATCCGGATGACGATGTACAGCGTAAGTACTACCAGAAGTAATAAAACCTCGAGGGCTAGCACACTCCAAACGAGCACTTCCTGGGCGTTGGCTTCCCACCAGGAAGCGGAGCTGCCAGCATCCTGAGCAATAGTAGCTAACGGCAACAGGCTGAATAGGGTGCCTAGCAGTATCTTTTGAGCAATTCGGTTCTTCATGATTGAGGGGAGTTATCGTTGGAGGACACACCGTCGTCTAGCGGTATCTGCGACATGGTTGAAATATGTTCTTTACTGGCACTGAAGGTGAAGTAAAGGAGGGCAATAAAGAAGATAAAGAATATTAGAAAGGAGATGATCGGGTAAATTTCTATTCCCGAAATAGTCTCCATATGGTATTTAATGAATTTTAGCATGGTATCTTGTGATTGCTGATTATCAATTGTTTGATGGCTGGGGGCGGGGTGCTTGGGGCAGGGAGTTATTGACTCCTCGCTCCAGGCACCCTGCTCCCAGCTACCTTCATTCTTTCACTTGAATATCTGTTCCCAGGCGTTGCAGGTAGGCGATCAGAGCGATAATTTCCCGATCTTTCTTCACCTCAATACCGCTTTCCGCCAAGGTTTTCACAATCTCGTTCGATTGGGCATCTAGGTCAGCCATGGCCTCTTCTTCGTAGCCTTCCGGGTAAGGAACACCCAGGGTGCGCATAGCACTGATTTTATCGGCTACCTGACTTACATCCAGGTCTTTTTCGTACAGCCAGGGGTAAGGGGGCATAATGGACCCGGGCGACATTGACGTAGGATCTAACATGTGGTGGTAGTGCCAGGAATCCGGGTACTTACCTCCCTCTCGTAACAAGTCCGGGCCGGTGCGCTTAGATCCCCACAAGAAGGGGTGATCGTACACGAACTCACCTGCCTTAGCGTATTCGCCGTAGCGTTCAGTTTCAGAACGGAACGGTCTAATCATCTGCGAGTGGCAGGCATTACAGCCTTCTCTGATATACAAATCACGTCCTTCCAACTCTAATGGAGTGTAGGGCTTAACATGGGTGATCGTAGGTACATTAGATTTAATCAGGAAGGTTGGAATCATCTCTACCAATCCACCAATAAGGATGGCGATTAAGCTCCAGAACAACAGGGCTACCGGACGGCGCTCAAAAATGCGGCGGTGCCAGTGCTCATTTTTCGGAGCGTGGTACTCTTTCTCTAACGCTGGTGCTTGCGCTTCTTCTTCTTTCTGGAATTTACCAGCGTAAGCGGTTTTAACCAGGTTATACACCATGATCAGGGCACCTATAATGTAGAGGGCACCACCTCCCGCCCGTAGCATATACATCGGACGAAGCTGAGTAACAGTTTCTAGGAAGTTGGGGTAGGCTAACAGACCTTCAGCAGTAAATTCTTTCCACATTAGGCTCTGGGTGAAGCCCGCCCAGTACATCGGTAGGGCGTAGAAAATAATTCCTAACGTACCCAGCCAGAAGTGCATATTAGCCAACTTAAGCGAGTGAAGCTTGGTATTATATAATTTTGGAATCAGGTAATACAGCATCCCGAAGGTAAGGAAGCCGTTCCATCCCAGGCCACCTACGTGTACGTGGGCAATAATCCAGTCGGTGAAGTGCGCGATAGCGTTTACGTTCTTCAGCGAGAGCATCGGTCCTTCAAAGGTCGCCATACCGTAGCAGGTAAGGGCCACTACCATAAATTTCAGAATCGGATCTTCTCGTACCCGGTCCCAGGCACCTCGCAGTGTTAACAGTCCGTTCAGCATACCGCCCCATGAGGGAGCAATCAGCATGACTGAGAAAACAACGCCTAGCGACTGAGCCCAGTCGGGTAGCGCATTATACAGCAGGTGGTGGGGGCCTGCCCAAATGTAAATGAAAATCAACGCCCAGAAGTGAATGATAGATAGTCGGTAGGAGTACACTGGACGATTAGCTGCTTTGGGTACAAAGTAGTACATCAATCCCAGGTAGGGAGTAGTGAGGAAGAAGGCTACCGCATTGTGTCCGTACCACCACTGCACCAGGGCATCTTGCACTCCGGCGTACCAGGAGTAGCTTTTGAACATGGCGATGGGCAACCCAAACGAATTTACAATATGCAGCACCGCCACCGTTACAAATGTGGCAATGTAAAACCAGATAGCTACGTACAAGTGTCGCTCCCGTCGCTTCAGAATAGTAGCAAACATGTTCCAGCCAAACACCACCCAAATACCAGCAATGGCAATGTCAATCGGCCACTCCAGCTCGGCGTATTCCTTACTAGTAGTAAGTCCTAACGGAAGGGTGATAACCGCCGCCAGAATAATGGCTTGCCAGCCCCAGAAATTGATCTTGCTGAGCGTATCGCTGTACATGCGGGCTTTACAAAGCCGTTGGAGCGAATAATAGACTCCGGCAAAGATACCGTTACCCACAAAGGCAAAAATCACGGCATTGGTATGCAGTGGGCGAATCCGGCCAAAGGTAGTATATTCCAGGCCAAAACTTAACGAAGGATATACCAGTTGCAACGCAACCAGCAAACCTACCAACATGCCGACAATACCGAAGGCAACAGCGGCAATTAAAAACATGCGCACGATAGTATTATCGTACGCAAATGTTTCTAATTGATTGCGCTGCAACGATTTTTCGACAGCATCGCGGTCTTTTGTACTGAGTAGCTGTGAGGACATATTAATCTACAGATTTTCGTGGATGATCATCAAATAACATTCGAATGGAGGGAGTGTAGTCGTCTTCGTATTGACCACTACTGGTAGCCCAAAGAAAAGCGAGCAGAAAGCAGATGGCTACCAGCAAGCTTATTCCGATGAGAATGAAGAGTACGCTCATAATAATTAATTTACTACAAATAAAGCTTTGGACAGAGCTGGATGGAATGATGCTAATCACATCAAAAACTGATTTATGTCAGTTTTTTCATATATTGAGAGATTACCATTTTTTTACAGAATCATGAAAAAATTTTTTCTTCTCCTAACTGTTGGGCTATGGGTAAGTGCTACTTCCATGAAACAATCGCCAACTTTTACGCAACTGAACAGCGAACAGCCAAACTAATCAACGTGACTACTGGCCTCGCCATTTTTATTAGCTGTCTGGGTTTGCTGGGATTAGTTTCATTTACTACTCACCAGCGGGTAAAGGAAATTGGTATTCGGAAGGTGCTTAGCGCAACAGTTGCTCAACTGGTAGCTCTCTTCTCTCAAGAGTTCATAAAGCTAGTGTTAATAAGTTTTATTATCGCTGCGCCCTTAGCCTGGTACTTTGCGTAAGAGTGGCTCGCCGGTTTTGCCTATCGTACCGACTTAGGAATATTTATCTTTCTGCTGACCATACTCTCAGCGCTGGGCCTAGCTCTGTTGACAGTTGGGTTACGCTCGTGGAAGGCTGCTCTAACCAATCCGGCCGATTCATTAAGAAGCGAATAACCACAAGCAATCTAGATGCTATTCCCTGCCATAACGACTAAAGATTAAAAACAAGATACTTACGGAGCCGGATTTAGTAGCTCGTCTTGGCCATCGAGATAACGTATCCGAGTCATTTCCTCGCTAACCTTCCACAGGCGTCGAGCAATCGCTGGATTATTGGAATAGTCGTCAGCTTCTACTTTAGTAGGATACCCTCGCATTTCCTGAAAGCCATTGGGGCCGATGAATTCACCGCCTTGTATGTCTTCGGCCAGCGCTGCGTATAGAATGGGTAATGCCCCTTTCTTAGCAGACTGGAGAAATAAAGCTCCTAACGGCCTAATCAAGGCGGGAAAATACCGATCCAGTTCGGTATTGGAGAGGCCAGGATGGGCGGCTAACGAAAGAGTATTTTGACCAGAGGCTGATAACCGACGCTGAAGTTCATAGGCAAATATTAGGCAAGATCGCTTACTTTGTCCGTAGGCTTTACGCTTGCTGTAACTGTTCTTAAAGTGCAGATCATCAAACTGAATCTCAGCCCACTTGTAGGATAGACTGCTTAATGTAATCACTCGGGAATCGGAAGTCCGCTTTAGCATCGGCAGCATCTGCCCAGTGAGAGCAAAGTGTCCCAGATAATTAGTCGCCAACTGATTCTCAAAACCGTCTTCGGTCACCTCGTAGGGCGACATCATAATGCCTGCATTATTTATCAGCAAGTCTAATCGGTCAAAGTGGCTTTGAAAGTGTTTAGCAAATTTATTTACTTCCGCCAAGCTGGATGTATCAATCTTCATCGGCTTAACTTTAGCATCGGGGTAGTTAGCGAGTATCTTTTGCTTGGCTTCCTCGGCTTTCTGCATGTTCCGGCACGCCATTATTACCATGATATTTTTCTTGGCTAAAGCCAGCGTAGTTTCATAGCCTAGTCCGCTATTAGCCCCGGTGACGATAGCAACCCTGCCCGATTGTGAAGGTACCTGGTCTGTATTCCATTGAGACATGATGTTTTAGTTTAAAAGTGAAAAAATCTCATGAATCTACTATAACACTTCGTACAGCTTAATTTCCTGCGGTGCTGAGGTTGCACTATGGTTAATTAGGGAAGATTCAAATTTCGGGCTACCAAAAGGTTTATGGTTATTGCCAAAACCCACTGGCTCTTTAGGAATGCCTAGAAAGTTTCGATCTAGTTCACTGTTCGTGTTCAGGTCTTGGTAGATTGATACAGCGTATTGTCCGAATGGTACGTCAAACTCAGCTGTGACATATTCTTAGTCTGTTGCCAGTATTATTTCATTTTATGTCTGGTCTAACCATTTTTCTTCTTCTTGAAATAGGGCTACATTTACCTTCCGCCTATTGGTCTCAATATCAGAAACCTTGATCCTTAGGGTTGACTGACCTTGAGACTCAAGCCCAGTCAGTAATAAGACTAGTAAAAAAAGTAGCTTTGCTTGAATTATATTATATAGCATATCTTTAGTTATTTAGATTAAAATGATTTACAGATACTCGATGCTCTTCTGTGCATAAAATTGAATAATGGGAGATTAAAAATCGATGACAATGCCTAGTGATGGAAGAGGGGTATCATTGGCTAGTTCATTGACTTCAACCACAGTTGCCGGCTCAACGATGACACCCGCAGCATTACGATCAAGTCCATACACTGGCGGCTCAGGAATTTGCTGGGCAAAAACGTTTTGTACTTCTAGAAAGATATTCAGTGGCCATTGGCTAAAATTCCATTTCTTATCAATTCTAATATCAGTCTGGTTAAAGGGAGCCAATCGTTGCTCTCCGAAGGTAGAATAATCAAAGAGCAATGCCGGATAAGTACCCTGTTCATTGGTAGCGACTAAATCTACTTGAGCAAATGGGGTTTTTCCCACGTAGCGTACTCTTCCACTTAGCTCCCAATTAGTACCAAACTGATAGCCTCCGGTAAAGGTGAGCAGTTGTCCGCTATCCCAGGCACTGGGTAGGTAGTTGGTAGGATCAAATGCGGTAAATTCACTAGTAAACAGGGTATACGCGAGAATAGCGTAGGATCGTTTGGTCAATTTCTTTTGGTAGAGAAATTCTACTCCATAGGTACGACCCAATCCGATGCTGACGACAGGTTCGTTGCCCAACACTTCAAAGCCTGAACCTAGGTTAGCCAGTGATACACTATCGGTTAATGAAACCGGATAATCGGCGTATTCTTTGTAAAACCCTTCAATGGATAGTCTGGAGGCTGGGGTAACGAGGTACTCTATCCCAACTACATAATGGTCACTCTGAATGTAGTCCGTATTTTGATTGACAAAAACTCCTGCATTGTTTTGGAATCCTAAGATCGTGTAAGGGGGTATTTTATAATATCGGCCTACGGAAGCATTGAGTGTCCACTTCTGCTGTTGATCTAGTTTGTAGGAAACTGAAAACCAGGGACTGAGCGTGGATAGTACATCCGAGCCATTTTCAGTAAAACTATTTCCATCAGCCCGTACTCCTAGCGAAATTCCCAATCGGTCATTGAACAGCTTTTTAGAAGCTTGCCCGTGAAATCCGTAGCGGAAAAACGAAAGATCCGTTTCAAAACGAACATCGTTGATAGCGTCGTTAGTATTGTTGATATAATTAGCCCATTGCACCACAAAGCCACTGCTAAGTGTCCAACTATTAAAAAAGCGAGTGAAGTTATAGCGCAGCTTGGTCTCCTGCTCTTCCGACTCGTTACGGAATAGAATTCCTTCCTGATTCATATTATCGGCGTACCGAATGAAGTCATTTTGCAGCGAGTTGGTACTGATCGTAGTGGTCATGAAACCTGGCTTATTTTTGAATCTTTTCTTCCAGGTAGCCCCCACTGCATTTGTCCTTTGTTTGATAACGGGTACCTGATCTAAGGAAGCCTGCTGTTCAGGATCAAATTCATCGAGGATATTGACAGAAAAATCATCGATAGACCCGAGTCCGGTAATGGTCAGGTCATTATAGTCGTTGAGTTTATGGGTGCCTTTGTACTGATAATCCCAATAGTCAGGCAAAAACGGAAGTCCTAATAGTTCGAAGAGAAACTGCAAATAAGATCGCCGTACTGAAGCAATGAAAGAGGTGTTACTCGTTTCCTGATCTTTTTTGAACAATGGGCTTTCTACTGTAAGTGCAGTTTCACTGCTACTGACCCGAATATTGGTACGAAATTCTCGGTTGTTACCATCCCGTTGGTCAAACTGTAAGGCACCCGATAACACATTGTCGTATTGGGCATTAAAGGCACTGGTGGATAGTGTCACTCCTTCAAAAAAGCTAACGTTTAATAAACCCACCGGACCTCCAGCGCTTCCTTGGGTGGAAAAGTGATTAATATTGGGAATCTCTACTCCATCTAAGTAGTATACATTTTCATTCGGCGCACCTCCTCGGATGATAACATCATTTCTGAATCCACCTACAGAGCTAGCTACACCTGGTAGAGACTGTACTACTTTCGCAATATCATTATTGCCACCCGGATACGTAGCAATCTCTTCGGCAGACAGCCGCTGTATAGATAATGGGGTTTCTTCAAGCTTTTCAAAGGGATTGGCCGTGACAACAATATCTTCTAACTGCGTTTGGCTCTCCGTTAAAGCAAAGTTTACATCTGGGGTACCACCTGAACGAACTACAATGTTAAACTTTGTTTCTGTTTGGTGGCCAATATAAGAAGCCTGAATGCTGTAGGCTTTTGGTGGCACGCTGGTAATTGTGTAGTACCCCTCAATATCAGTAATTGTACCGAGTTCTGATTCTACCAGCTGAATAGTTACTCCGATCAATGGTTCCCCCGATTGAGCATCCGTGACATAACCGGAGATTGATCCGTTATTCTGAGCAATGAGCAGCGTGCTACAAAAAAGGGCGAGAGCGCAAATTGATAAAAATTTCATCCCAAATACTTCTTCTGTACTTCTGCAAAGATGCGAAGAGAAATGGCAGTATTAATGAGAAGAATCTTGCACTTATTCGGACGAATCTTGCATAAATGAGCTTCGGTACTGAGTGGGGGTTTGCTGAGTGAGTTGCTTGAATAGTCTACCAAAGTAGGATGGATCGGAGAAGTTAAGATCAAAAGCCACTTGAGTAATATCTTTGGAAGGGTCTTGTAACAGCACTTTACTGTAGTTAATGGCTACTTCGTTGATATGTAGCTTAGGGGGCTTATTAGTAACTTTATTCACGCATCGGTGTAAGTAGTTTTCTGAAACAGCTAGAGTATCCGCATAAAACTTTACCTCTCGTTGTTGAAGGAAATGCTCGTAGACTAATTCCTTGAATAACATGGTAATTTCAGAAGAACGATCAGGTTTGGATAATGATGCTGGTGAGGCTTCTGCTAATCGTAGTACAATAGATTTTAGTAACGAAATTTGAATTTCCTGAGAAAATACGTTGACTCTAGGTTGCTGAAGAAGTAACTCGCAACACTGTCTTAACCACGCCATGTCCTCGGGAGAAACATGATGTTTAGGATAGAAGGTAAGGCGGTTAAGTAAAGTTCTGTCAATAAAAATTTGGGGTAGTAATGCACTGTCAACGTAAATAAAAAATCCGTCGGTGGCAGGATTGATAGACTTAATCGCGTTGAGATGACCTTCTCGGATGAAGAGGACATCGTTAGAGTGTAATTCAATCAGTTCATTATCTACCTGTTGGGTACCTCCACCCGCTGAGAATAGTAGCAAAAAGTTATACTTAGCCCTAAACAACGGAGTGGGAGACTTGATAAGTAAAGAAGCAATAGACAGTGGATAAATCTGTATGTCGCTGGGTTGAAATGCGAAAGAAGCAGTACCTGCTCTCATATACTGGTCTACAAACTTATCAAAATCAATAGGGTTAAAATCTGGGTAACTCATACTTATTAATACTACCAGGGCCAAACTACTCTTCTGCGTGCCGTACGTAATCCAATTGGGTTGACTTATCCTTTCGGAAATCAAAAGTGCCGTAGAAGAATAGACGGAACGTGTGGTTGAGATCGTACTGAAACCCGGTATTGCGCTGCTGAAACACCATCATATAGCCGGTATCAAAGCTCCACTGCTTGGTCAGGCGGTATTTAATGCCTAATGTCAGTCGGTTCTGATTAAAGGTGTTGTACACCACTCTTTTTCCGAAGTTTACGTGGATTTCGTCAGCGATTAGCCACTGCGCTCGGCTGTTCTTGGAAAAAGGAATACTAGCACTTAACAACATCCTGACCCGGTTAATCAAGTAGTGATCATTCAGTGATTCGCCGTTGATATGGGTGTTAAAAATGCGCTGTTCATTGCGGATCCGAAAGAGAGTGTTTATCCCCGGGTAGCGGTGAGAGAAACTGACCTGCTGGTAGATACGGTTCTCATTGGTGTAGCGTTCCCACTGATTGGCCGATGAAGAGGTAAGCCACATGTGCGCGTACCCGCCGGCTACCCGTAAATTACGTTTTATTGAATACTGAACCCCACCCCGGATAAAGTAAAAATTTGCATTATTGAGAAAATCCATCCGGCGAATATGGAAATCGGTTAGAACACTCCAGTGGCGGGTTAGCTGATACAGATTATTGGTTGAAATCCAGAAGTGCTGATGATACGTGATTTCTTTCTCAGTTTGCGCCCAGGAGAATGTTCCTGCTAACAGCATAAAACCGAGTAGTAAAACCTTTAGCTTCATAAGTTTCACAATACACTGTCTTGCCTAGGGTGAGGTTCTTGTATAAATTGCTGGGCTTTGGCGTAAACCGCCAGAGTAATAAACCCGACTACCGTAACCGAACTGAGCGGCATTAGTATGGCGGCAATTAGCGGGGTGAGCAAGCCGCTCACAGCAAACGATAATCCTACAATATTGTAGAGAAACGAAAGCAAAAAGGCGGCTTTCACAATACGCTGACTAACCTTAGAAAAGCGAAGGAAAGCAGCCATCTTAGGCAACTGTTCGGCACTTAAAATAGCATCGCAGGCGGGAGAGAAGTGATATACATTATCGGCTACGGCAACCCCTACGTGGCTTTGTTTCAGGGCACCGGCATCGTTTAGCCCATCGCCGATCATCATGGGGAAGTGACCATCGTTTTCTAGTTGCTGCACGTAGTTGAGCTTATTCATCGGCGACTGCCGGAAGTGTAGTTCATTAAAGTAGTCTACCAGGTTTTTTCGTTCCCGATCTTGATCTCCCGAGTGAAGATGCGTGATGTAGCGAGGTCGTAACTTCTTCATCAGTTGCCGAAAACCAGGACGGTACTGGTTAGCAAATTCAAAATACCCTCGTAGCTGACTGTCTACTTCTACGTAAACACGGGTGGCACTGGCATCGGTCTGTGGTTCCCTCGTCACCCAGTTAGCGGAGCCAATCTTCCACTGGTGTCCCGCTACTTGGGCTGAGATACCTTGTCCGGCAACTTCCTCGAAGGTGTCAGTAGCTAAAGGAGTGGCTAAGGCTGGCTGCGATTGGTAGATGGCCGTACTAAGTGGATGCGTGGAATTACGGACGATTGAGCTTAGCATAGCCTGCTCCTTCAAAGAAAAAGAAGTACCGATAAATGGTAGTTGTTGGGGCTGAGTTTGAGTGATGGTGCCGGTCTTGTCAAAGATGATCTGGTCAACCTGCGCCATTTTCTCTACTACGTTGGCATTCTTCAAGTACAGTCAGCGCTTACCGAAGATGCGTAGCGTATGGCCGTAGGTAAACGGAATAGCTAGTGCTAGGGCACAGGGGCAAGCCACAATCAGTACTGAGGTTACAGTATTGATGAGCAGGCTACTATCGGTAAAGTACCAGTAGATGGCGGTAGCCGTACTAATGAGCAATACTGCTATCGTGAAATACCGACTTACCTGATTGGCTAGATTGGAAAGTGAGATAGCCTCCTGCTTCTGAAAGACGTCCTGATTCCAGAGTTGGGTAAGGTAGCTGTTGGCCACTGGTTTATGAATTTCTACCGTGATGGTGCTACCTAACTGCCGCCCTCCGGCGTACAGTAGATCACCACTGGTCTTGGTTACCGGATCAGACTCTCCGGTTACGAAGCTGTAGTCAATATTGGCTTTCCCCTGAAGTAAAATAGCGTCGGCCGGAATCAGCTCCTGGTTACGAAGTAGAATCCGATCTCCCACCTCCAGTTGGTGCAGGGGAGTGGTGACCTCTTTGCTGTTTTCAATTTTGGTAACGGCTACCGGAAAGTAAGAAGCGTAGTCGCGTTCGTAGGAGAGTGCTTGGTAGGTTTTACTCTGGTACCATTGGCCAATCAACAGAAAGAAAACAAGGCCATTCAGCGAATCTACGTAGCCTGCGCCAGTCTGAGATAATATTTCGTAAGCGCTGCGCCCGAACAGCGCCAGAATTCCCAGAGCAATGGGCACGTCCAGGTTCATATGGCCGTGGCGTATCCCCTTCCAGGCTGAAGTAAAGTAGCCGGAGGCCGCGTAGAAAAACACTGGCAAGGCTAGAGCCAGATTTATATAACCGAAGAAGTGACGGTAGTTATCTTCCAGGGCAAACCTAGTATCCAGGTATTCAGGAAGGCTAAGCAGCATGGCGTTGCCAAAACAGAACCCGGCTACTCCGGCCTTGACGGCTAGCGAGGAGCTTTTCTTTTGAGGCTTATTGGCAGTCTCGTTTTGAGTAGAAGCCAGAGATATTTCGGGAGTGTAACCTAATGAACTTAGCAACTCGGCTAAAGCTCGGGGCGAAAGCTCATCAAGATTAAAGGTGATACTCACTTCCTTTTTCAAGAATTGTACCCGGGAACGCAGAACACCCGAGTGTAATCGAGCTAGGTTTTCCAGTAACCAGATGCAGGAGCTACAGTGGATGGCTGGAATAAACAGCGTGATCTTGGCAGTTGAGCCCTCTTTGAAATCCAGCAGTTTGGTAGCAATAGCTTCATCATCCAGAAAAGCGTACTTATTTTCTTCGGTACGGTTCCGCTGACTAGTGCCGGGAGTCTTTTCCAGATCGTAGTACTGCACCAGATCGCTTACGTTCAGTATCTCGTATACCGTTTTGCAGCCTACGCAACAAAATGCTTTCTCGTCAAAAGTGATCGTCTCATCCCGGCATTCCTCCCCACAGTGGAAGCATTGGGTATCCGTAAGTGATTGGGTCATATACGTAGTTTAACTCAGAAGTAGATCAATAGCAATCCCTAAGCTGGGAATTGAAGGTTGAAAATTGATTCACTTGGTAGATAGTTAGTGACAAACTGAGGTAGCGGGCGGCTTCGGCTGCTAACCACCAGGGTACCCTTGTCGCGTTCAATAGCTACAGGGAGCAGATGTTGGTACTCCTCACTTATTTTATGCACCGCCAAGTCGTAAAAATGAAGCTTGAGATACTCAATGAGCAGCTTTTCTTCTAAGGGTGGAACCGGTTGCGTATGTAACAGTAATAAGGTGACAGGTAAGGAGGTACTAAACCGGTTAAAATCCTGGCCGAACTGCTGAATCATTGCGAAGTCCTGAGCGCTACCATCGTAAAACAATACTAGCTGCTCTACGGGAATTAGTGGTTTCTTCAGCACCAGGGTGGGGCAGCGAACCTGCGCTGTAAGCTCGTTTAGCGTAGCAGGAGAACCATGCTGCGTGTACTCAGCCGACACTAATGAATCTTCTACTACCAACAGGTCGGCGAACTGCCCTTCTTGCAGCACATCACCAAAGCTAGCCTCGTAGCTTCTCATCTGAGTTACCTTTTTCGGTAGCTCTAACTTGCTGGTTCCATTAGCTCCGTGACCATTCTTCCTACCAACTGCTGCCAGGAGGGCTTCATACAGAGCTAACTCCAGAAAGGATACCTAGGGTAGGGCTTCTTCCGTCTCCGACAAAATCGGAAGCGTAAGTTTTACTAGAAGGTAAGGCTGATATTGCAAATGCTGATCAATCCAAAGGGTCTGATCGTAAAACGACTGTTCGTCGATGCCTAGAAGTACAATTTTCCTGCGGTGCATAGCTGGTAATTCTAAAATATCTGTAAATCTAAGCTTATCCCCCCCTTTCAGAAATGATGCCCATCAAAGGAAAAACTGATAAAAGTCATAATTTGAATAACGAATTTGTAATATCTTCCCGGAAAGTGAAGCAGGTCAAATTATTTCGTAATTTTGCCGCAGATAATCATTATTGATACAATTTAGTAAGTGAACTTAGTACTAACTTTTTAATCTAAAACAACTATGGACTCTTACAGTATTTTTGGTAAAAAACAGAAGAACAAATCTCTTTCATCGGCCGATAAATTAAAAATTGTCGGCTTTGTTACCAGCACTGCTTTGGCGCTAACCGAAGCGGCCAAAAGCTGGGTTCATCAACAGTCGTATGATCTGCTCGGAAGAAAAACCCGTCAGCAGCGACAGCAGGAGCAGGGACTGATGCTAGTAGCCGGTTTTATTGGGGGAATTGTAGCCGGAGCGATCACCGCCCTGCTAGTAGCCCCCGAGTCGGGCGGAGAATTACGGCAGCGTATTACGGGCATGTTTGGTAATGGCCACGATGAAGATACTGCCATTGAAGAAGCTTCACAGAAAGCCGAAGAACTGGCTGAAGCCGCTAAGATCAAAGCTGAAAACGCCGAGCGTAATATCAGCGATAACTAGCTTGCTATTATCGGGACTTATTGGTAGTAGTGGCCCGGATATGAGGGTGAACTACTCGGAAAAACAAAGGCGGAAACAATGCTAGGTAGAACATGCCGAAGTATCCAGCCGGTAGCGTAGGGCTTTCCGCATGCGATTCCAGGGTGTAGTAGGGCTTGCTGGCCCGCTAATGGTGGTCGGCGTGACGTGACAGTTCAAACAGCGTAAAGCGGCTGGTAACCGCATCCGACTGCCAGGCGTGCTGTTTACCGACTCGTTCGCCCTCGCGACGTTCCAGACCGTAGTGCTCAATGTAGTTCACGTACTCTAATAAGAAGAAGGCGGCGACTGATTGTACCAGGTAGGCACCCAATACCCACTTACCCAAGACTAATCCTAAGGCTACG
>ERZ1740058.470-NODE-470-length-30590-cov-12.210349_pt1 | contig 30590 bp, 19 predicted proteins | sample MGYA00581745_ERZ1740058 | MGnify/ENA primary metagenome ERZ1740058 (study PRJEB43018, sample SAMN04849742) | marine metagenome | isolation source: floating plastic debris | place: Pacific Ocean | collected 2008-08-30 | study: EMG produced TPA metagenomics... | reverse complement strand
CAAAGGCTTGCCGGCTCTACCTCCCGCCATCTTCTAAACCCGTCGAACTCACGTTAATCAAAGTGGAAAATCGTTCACCGGGGGCAGCAACGACACGCTAACAAGCCCAATCCGTCGTAAACTTGCGAGAGTGTTATCCGCTAGCCTGACCTTTCCGCAGCATGATCGATCTCCAGCAAGCTAACCAAGCGCTAGCGCCCGAGCTGAAAAGCAAAGATGCTAAGCAGATTGTGGTTTGGGCTCACGAGACCTTTGGCAAAGGCTTGATTATGAGCACCAGCTTTGGCATTCAATCGGCGGTTATGCTGCATTTGGTGACCCAAGTGGCGCCCGATGTTCCAGTCATCTGGATTGATACCGGATATCTGCCATCTGAGACCTACCACTTTGCTGAATTGCTTACCCGGCGTCTGGCTCTCAACCTGCGGGTCTATCAGTCATCGATGAGTCCGGCCCGCATGGAGGCGCTTTATGGCAAGCTTTGGGCTAGTCGAAATATCGAAGATCTCAATCAATACAATCTGATTCGTAAGGTTGAACCGATGCAGCGGGCTCTGCAAGAATTGAACGCGACGGCTTGGTTGGCTGGCCTGCGGGCCGACCAAACCGACCATCGCAAAAGCCTGGACGTGGTGACACAGCAGCGCCATATTTACAAAATTTCGCCGATTCTCAACTGGTCATCCAAGGATGTCTATGAATATTTAACGGCGTTTGAGTTACCCTATCATCCGCTGTTTGACAAAGGCTATGTCAGCGTGGGGGATTGGCATTCGAGTCGACCCCTGACGGCAGCCGATAAAAGCGATCGCGACACTCGATTTCACGGCATGAAGCAGGAATGTGGTCTACATTTACCGCAGACTCCCGGCGAGGCCAAAAGCTTGGATTCCAGCTCCCTTTAGTCAGATGGCACCGCGAGGCGCTGAACTCGACACGGATTGCCCACTGCGACAACCTGATCGGGAACCGACTTGGTGACCACACTGCCCGCCCCAATTGTCGTATTCGGACCGACACTGACACCGGGACAAATAATGGTGCCGCCACCAATCCAAACATTCCTGCCAATGGTGATGGGTGCGGCCATTTCTAAACCGGTTAGCCGTGATTGGGGATCAGTAGGATGATAGGCCGTATAGATTTGCACGTTGGGGCCAATTAACACGTTGTCGTCAATGATGATCCAGTTGCAATCTAAGAACGTGCAGTTGACGTTGATATAAACATTCTTGCCCAACTTAATATGTTGCCCATAGTCGCAGTGGAAGCGGGGATAGAGTTCACAATCGGGGCCAACGGCAGCGAACAGATTATGGATTATGGCCGTTCGCTCTGCCTTTTGATCTGGAACCGATTGATTGAATCTGTGTAACTGCTGAGCCGCTGCCAGCCGTAGCGCTATTAATTCTGGGTCGTTGGCCAAATATGGCTCGTTAGCGAGCATTTTTTCCCGTTCGGTTTTTGGCATAAAAGCAAACTGGAGAGCGATCGCCTTTAACAATAGGACGAAGCTGCACAATTGCAACCGCCCCAGGCAATGTGCCGGTCTTATCGGGAAAATCCTCTGCCTAAACTGTTGCCATATCAGTATCTGCTCTAAATAGGTTCACACTATGGCAATCCGAGAAGCTTCTACTTATTGGCTGGCTGATGGCATTCCTGTCACGATACGCTCTGCGACAGTTGCCGACGCGGCCTCTACCCTGGCGCTGTTTCGCTCCGTAGTCGAAGAAGGTGCGTACACGCTGGCCGAACCAGTTGAATTTGCTCAAACCCTAGCGGATGAACAAGCCGCGATCGCGGATGATCTTGATCATCCAGGGCAGCTCTGCCTGGTTGCTACCGTCGATGGCGTCGTAGTGGGCATGGTGCGAGCAACTGCTGGCTGTTATCGCCGCACACAGCATTTTGCGGATATTGATTCCATGTGGGTTGCTCCGCCCTGGCGCGGTCGTGGCATTGCCCAAGGGCTGATGGATGCGCTCATTGCTTGGGCTGAACAGCATGAACATTTGGAGAAATTGGGCTTGTTCGTATTTTCCACCAATCAGCGGGCCATTCGATTTTATGAAAAGCAGGGGTTTGTGATTGAGGGACGCTATGCCCGCGATATGAAGCTGAGCGATCGCGAATATGTCGACACCATTGCCATGGGCAAACTCCTCAAATCTGACCAGTTAGTGGCTTAATTATCAAGGATAAAGGCAGAAGGATAAAGTAAAAGCAATGCTGCGTAAGGTTCATAGCGACTAGAGATGAGCAAACTCAACTGCGATTTGCCCTGTTAATCACCAGAGGCTTAGCTGAACCTCGTCTGGGTCTCTTGCTCAAATCTGAACACCCAAGCCGCTAATGCGCTGGAGCAGGTCTTCAGCCTTGGCTGGATCAGATTGTCGATAGAGCGCGATCGCTTGGTGAAACGCTTGAATACTCTCGGGAATTTTATTGAGCTTAAATAAGACGACCCCCAGGTTCTGGTGCGCTGCGGCATAGCTGGGATCGCGAGCGATCGCCTGCTCGTAGGCCGCTACCGCTCCGGCTAGGTCGCCCGAAGCCCGCTTGGCGATACCCAGGTTGAAATGCGCTAGGGCGAAGCTGGGAGCGGCTGCAATTGCTTGATCATAGAGCGCGATCGCGCCTTTCAGATTTTGACTGCTCTGGTAAAGGCTGCCCAAATTCAAATAGGCTCCCACCTTGAGCGCGGGAGCAATATCTTGAGCCAGCGCTTTTTGATAATGGTCGATGGCTATCGCCGACAGTCCCCCATCGCGATAGGTCAGCCCGAGATGATAGTGCAGTTCGTAAAGTGTGGCAGCGTCGGCTGGTTGAGCAGCCAGTCCCCGTTCGAGCAGCGATCGCCCCTGCTCACTCTGACCTAGACTGACATAAAGTGCTCCTAGCTTGTTGCAGATATAAGCATCTTCAGGGTGCTGCGCCAGATAAGCCGTCATAATTGTCTTAGCCCGAGCGAACTTGTCTCGTTGAGCGATCGCCTCAGCCGCGTAGCCACTGTGAGCGATCGCCACCTGCGGCCATAACATCACCTGCCAGTAAGGCTCGGTTTGCATCACCTGAGTAACGCTGTCATCGACCGTTTCGTGATAAGGCCGCGCAAAATAAATGTCCTGCCGCCGCCGAAACAACCGCGACACCTCCGAGTAGGGAGCCTGAGCTGCTTGACTTTCATACCGCAGCAAATTCACTGCCAAAATCGTCGTCAGATCCTGGTCTCCAAGCATATTCTCGGCGCGAACCTGGCCCAGTAACTCACGTCCGGCATCTGTCAAGGTTTCATCCGCATCCAGCACTAGAATCCAGTCGCCCGTTGCCGTTGCCAAAGAGTAATTTCGGGCAGCAGCAAAATCCTGGGTCCACTCCGCTGTTTCAACAATCGCCCCCCAAGATTGCGCGATTGCGATCGTGTCATCCTGCGATCCCGTGTCTAATATCCGCATTTCATCGACGCAGCCCTTCACACTGGCCAAACAGCGCGGCAAATTGTCGGCCTCGTCTTTAACGATCATGCAGAGAGAAATAGTCATCAGTGCCCAGAGTTCAGAATGCAACGTCAGGATTCGGCATTTAGCGTAACCCTTGCGGAAAGAGCAGAATCTAACAAAATGTGGAGTTTGAAGAAAATGGTCTTGCTCGCGGGCAAGAGTCTGGCCCTATTCTTCCTTGCCACCCTACCATCCTGCTACCCTGCCACCCCATAACTCCCCTACTCCCATCTCCTCACACCTCAAGGAGTCGCTGTCGGGCTTCGCTCAGCGCTAGGCGAACTTGCTCAAAGCTGGTGCCACCGTAGCTTTTCCGAGCGGCAACGACCTGGCGTGGAGCGATCGCCGCATAAATATCATCTTCGAAGGCGGGATGCAGTTCCTGCCATTCTTCTAGGCTCAGGTCTTTGAGCAGTTGATTGTTTGCCAGACAGTGCCGCACCACCTTGCCAACTAAGTTGTAGGCTTCGCGGAAGGGAACGTCCTTGGCCGCTAGATAATCGGCCACATCCGTCGCGTTGGAAAAGTCGGTGGTGACGGTTGAGGCCAGTCGTTCGGCCTGAAATTCTAGCCCCTCCTGCAGCAAAATCGTCATCGCTTCTAGACAGCTCTGCACCGTTTTAACTGTGTCAAACAGGGGCTCTTTATCTTCTTGCAGGTCTTTGTTGTAAGCCATCGGCAGACCTTTCATCATGACCAACAGGCTTTGCAAGTGGCCAAATACTCTCCCCGTTTTGCCTCGCACCAACTCTGGCACGTCGGGGTTTTTCTTTTGGGGCATAATGCTGGAGCCAGTGGAACAGGTGTCAGTGAGCTTCACGAAACTGAACTCGGCTGATGCCCACAGAATAATTTCTTCTGCCAAGCGAGAAAGATGGACGACGATGAGGCTAGCCGCCGCCGTGAACTCAATGGCAAAGTCGCGATCGCTGACCCCGTCGAGACTGTTGCGGTATATTCCTTCAAAGCCCAGCAATTCCGCAGAATAAGCCCGGTTAATGGGAAAAGGCGTGCCGGCTAGTGCTCCACAGCCGAGAGGAGAAAGGTTAATGCGATGCCGTAGGTCCCCCAGCCGTTCCCAGTCACGCTGCGCCATTTCCACATAGGCCAGCAAGTGGTGGGCGAGACTGAGCGGTTGCGCCCGCTGCAGGTGAGTGTAGCCGGGAATAATCGTGTCTATGTGGCGTTCTGCCTGGTCCACCAGCGCCTGCTGAAAGGCCCGTAGTTGCGTACGAATGGCATCAACTTTATGACGCAGATAAAGCCGAATGTCGGTGCCTACTTGGTCGTTGCGCGATCGCGCCGTGTGCAGCTTCTTGCCCACATCGCCGACAATTTCGATTAGGCGATGCTCCACAGCAAAGTGCACGTCCTCGTCGTCAACCGTGGGGTTAAAGTGGCCTTGGCGGTGCTCCTGGCGAATTTGTTCAAGTCCAGCAACGAGCTGTTCGGCTTCTGAGATGGAAATGATGCTGGTTTGGGCCAGCATTTTCGCATGGGCCACAGAGCCATTGAGATCATATTCCAGCAGTTCGATATCGAATGTAATACTGGCGTTGAAATCAGCGATCGCTGGATGCAACGCCGATTCAAATCGCTGACTCCAGGCTTTGGGGGCAGGGGAACTCACGGGCAATAACCTTGTCTGTCGAGGGGAATTTCACCAGCATGCCATTTCTATCGGTAGGTTGTAACCCCACGCAGCAGGTATCCCAATACAAATCCAATGATCAAGGCCCAAACTTGTCCCGATTCAATGAAATAAGCCATCGCATTGCCAAAATCAGCGATCACGTCTTGGTCGAACTGTTCCTGAGCCAGCACGACTGCATTATTTTGGTTGAAGGCAAGTCCTTGGTGGGCCAAAATCTCGCTTGAAATTTCTGGCGATCGCCAGCCATGCTCGCCAATGGAAACCCACAGTGTCTCTGGATTCATACCTTAATCTCACATCACTCGATGGTATGAATTGAACCACACCAGGGCGTAAATAGTGTGTTTCTGCGTGTCACTCTGCTGAAAAGTGATCGTTCATAACGCCGCTGGGCATCCAGTGAAACTGCACGGATTTCTGACAGCTGCTTTTTGCTCGTCAGACTGGTTTAAAGAGGCAATCAGTGCTATATCGAGCGAGGCGGCAGCACCCACAAAACTGCGGGGCAAATAATCACGGTAGACAGGGCGATCGTGAAGCAAACCCAAAGTCCTTGAATCTGTTCTGAAGTCATGGGAAAAATCTCCGTCATGTACTGGGCTGGTGATAACAACCGGCTGCATGAACGGTTTTCCCGGAAAATCTATGTGTTTTACATCTTTTTGTTATGCGATCGCCATCACAAAAGCCAGTTCAGAATCTAAAGAACTGCTCGCAAGAGAGCAACCATGATCATGCCCGTTGTGTAAACTCACCAAAGGGCTGGATTGCTTCTGTACCTGGGGTTTTGTCGTTAAGTAATGACAGTCTTTAGAGATCGTGATCGAAGCTTTTGAAAATCTAGCTTTGATCATGGCCTTACCTACTCGATAACAGCAAAAGGCGGCACAGAAAGCCTGTACCGCCCATGGAGATTCAGCGAACTATTCCGATTGCGAACTAATCGATAATCGTGGGAGCTACCAGAGATGCTGTACGCTCAGGAGCGGTGATCGCGCTAAACATTGGCTGAGCCGGCTGATTAGCAACTAGCATCATCGTGTCCTGTACGCGATTTAGCACAGCCACCGTCTTGGCATCGTAGGTCTGCGTTGCTATGTTGGGATACAAACCAATACCAATCACAGGCACGAGAAGACAGGCTGCAATTAAAACCTCACGAGGACGAATATCCAGTATCAGCGGCTCTTTCTGAACCACTTCACCAGCGTCACCGTAGAAAATGCGGCGCAACATGGTCAGCAGATAGACCGGTGACAGAATCACGCCAATGGCCGCCAGAATAATAATGCTAATTTTGAAGGTCAGCGTGTAAGCATCGCTCGTTGCCATGCCTAAGAACACAGCAATTTCGCTGACAAAACCGCTCATGCCAGGCAATGCTAAAGAAGCCATCGCTGCTGCAGTGAAAAAAGCAAACGCTACAGGCATTTTGCGAGCCATGCCGCCGAGCTTAGTCATATCCAAAGTGTGAGAACGCTCGTAGGCCACACCCGAAAGGAAGAACATTACCGCTGCAATTAAACCGTGGGAAATCATCTGCAGCATGGCACCGCTGATGCCAATAGTTGTGAAAGCAGCGAAACCGATGAGTACAAAGCCCATATGAGCGATTGAAGAGTAAGCCATGCGGCGCTTCAAGTTGTCCTGTCCAAAAGCATTTAATGAGGCGTAAACAACGTTCACCACACCCAGAATTGCTAGGAAGGGCGCTGCGTACACGTGCGCATCTGGCAGCATTTCAATGTTCATGCGCAAAATGCCATAGCCAGCCATCTTCAACAGTACGCCCGCCAAAATCATAGAGACTGCTGCAGGGGCTTCGCTGTGAGCATCGGGGAGCCAAGTATGTAGCGGAAAAATCGGTAACTTGACGCCGAAAGCAACCAGCAGACCGGCATATGTCAGCAGCTGAAACGGCAATGAATACTCCTTGAGCGCCAAATCCGTGAAATTGAAACTAACGGTATTACCGTAAAACGCCATTGCCAGAGCTGCCACCAAAATAAAGATGGAGCCAATCGCTGTATACAAAATAAATTTAGTGGCAGCATAACGGCGCTTCTGGCCGCCCCAAATTGAAATCAGCAGATAAACCGGCACTAACTCAATTTCCCACATCAGGAAGAAGAGGAGCATATCCTGACAGAGGAAAACGCCAACCTGAGCGCTGTACATCAACAGCAGCAAGAAATAATAGAGACGTGGCTTAGTGGAAATATTCCAAGAAGCCAGGATGGCTAGAGTCGTGACCAAACCGCTCAAAATAACGAGGGGCATGGAGAGGCCATCAGCGGCCATTGACCAATTCAAGCCAATTTGCGGCACCCATCGATAGGTCTCAACCAGTTGCAAACCAGGCTCTGACAGTGAGTAATACCGTCCGAAGGTGAAGAGAATCAGGGCAAACTCGGCAAGGCCCACTGCCAGGGTATAGCTACGAACAGCTTTGTTGCCGTTGCCGGGCAATAGAGGAATCGGAAGACTTGCTAAAAAAGGAAAAAGGACAATCGTGGTTAACCACGGAAATTGCTCGCTAATCATGACATTCACGTGAGTTCTACTGAACAAGGGCACATAGAACGCCGGTTTAGGAGTTGTCTAGCTCAAGGCTGATGGATACATCTAAACAATGCATCGCTTTATTGTCGCAGCGGCCTTAACCAAACCGTAAGGTCGGAGGAGGTCAGCAAGTGATCTCAGCGAACTGACATCACGATGACTAGGCGAACTAACCGGGAAATTCAAAATGAGCATTTCTACTCATTCCCATGTATGGCTTCAGTATACGCAACTTAGTTAACTTTTGCGAAGGTAGTTTTATGAGTTTTCTGCAAAAAGATATGTTTCAGAGCCTGTAAACGGTATCCGACGGGGGATTTGCCGCGACTCATGAAAATCAGTAATGTGACTAAGCACTTCGCTTTATGTAAGCAAATATCAACAAGTAACCTAGAATTGACCATTGATAAACGTCAAGCAAGTTTATAGAGCTGAGTCTGAGAGGGCTGTACAGCCTCGGAGGAGTTGAATACTGCGTAACGATCGCCAGTACGACACAACAAAAACCGAATGATGCAGATACTCTCAACAGCAAAAAGAAGTGTCATTAAATATTTAGTGATGTAAAGCCTAAAAACGGCCCCTGCTGCGCTAAGGAAGTTAGTGGCGCCAGCGATCGCTCGGCGATATTTATTCTCGTTAGGCTACGAATTGTTCTCTGGGTGCCGGTTCACCGTGAAAACTGATTCCTTGTTCTATGCCCTATTTCAAAGTAATCCCGCGATTCTCTTTGAGCTGATTGGGCGGCCAGTGGACGAGGCCCAGGGTTATCGATTTGCCTCAGAAGAGGTGAAGCAAACCGCCCTACGGCTAGACGGCGTATTTTTGCCGCCCAGCGATCGCTTGCATGCTCCAGTCTATTTTCTGGAAGTGCAGATGCAGCGCGATCCGCTGCTGTATCGACGGCTGTTTGCAGAAGTGTTTCTCTATCTCAAGCAGTATCCCCAAGTGCGACAGTGGTGCGCTGTCGTAATCTATCCAAATGCAGCAGCCGAATTTGCTGAGCCTGAAACCTTTGGTAATCTCTTGACGTTGCCCGAGGTGACGGTGGTTTATCTCGACGCTCTTAGGGCGATGTCAGAGCTGTCGCCAGGGCTAGGCGTCCTACGCTTAATGACGGCACCTGTTGCAACTGTGCCCGCAGCTGCGAGAGGCCTGATTGAGCAGGTTCAGCGCGCATCAATGACGGCAACTGAGCGTACTCAGCTTTTAGAATTGATTAAGACGATTGTCGTGTATACCTTTCCTCGTTTAACGCGAGAGGAAATTGCCACCATGCTTGAACTGACTGATATGAAAGAGACCCGCGTTTATCAGGAAGGGCGGGAAGCGGGGCGGGAAGAGGGCTTAGAACGTGAGAAAGCGCTGATTTTGCGGCTCTTGCACCGCAAGTTAGGAGAATTGCCTAGAGACTTGCAAGAACGGGTAAGTCAGTTGCCATTGGCGATGTTGGAAGCGCTGGGAGAGGCGCTGTTCGATTTTGAGGAAATTGCCGATTTGCAAGCCTGGTTAGCGCAGTTGGCAACTACGGAAGAATAGCAATCGCTCCTCTGGATTTGGGAAACGGCATTCACCTCTCTCAGATTTTGGGGATCAGGAGAGCGTTGGTGTCAGTCCTCGTTTAGTGGGACTTCGCTAACTTTTCATTAGCGCTTTCTGCCATAGTTTTGGACGTGTCACTAAATTAACGTCAGAAGCCCAGCAGATTGAGTAAATACTTCACACAAGTCAGCTCTGCTCTATTCCACCGACTCAATTTCATTTTCCACTGGGTTTGGTGCCAGTTGACCAGCAACCCACCAGCCAATAAGACCGGCAAAAAACAGAATGCCGGCAGCTACGGTGATAATCCACCAGCGGGGGATCATTGCTTTAGGCGCGCCCTCTGAGGTGGCCGGAGTTGGTGCCGCAGCGTCTTCTTCGCCATAGAGCAACGCTTTTGAGGCATCGGTGAGCTCATCTTCTCCAGGCGCCTCTGGTTCGTCAGCGGTCTCAGGCATCGCACTATAAACCTTGTCGAAGAACGGCTTAACGTGCATCAGCGTAACCGCTACGTTGTCATGGCCATTCTTTTGATTCGCTAACTCAATCCAGGAATCAACTGCCGCCTGCAGGGAAATAATGCCCTTAGTAATCAGACCAATATAGTTGGCCCAAGCTTTTTCCACTTGGTGATTGTCGCTTAACCCATCGGAGCATAAGAGCAGCACGCCTTCTTCATCGAGAGTCAGTCGCTGCACATGGGGCGTCAGATAATGACTGCTGCGAGTCCCGATCGCTTGCGTCAACGAGCTGGCCTCTGGACGCTCGCGGAGGGCGCTGTAGAATGCTCGACCAGCCAAGGTTTCGCGACCGGCAATGTCGTCATCGACGGTGAGCTGATGGCAATAGTCGGGAGTAATCCAATAGGCCCGACTGTCGCCCACTTGCGCGAGATAAAGCTCATCCACCTGAATCCAGCCGTGGGCAGTCTTGAGTCGCTGGGGCACCACCACCGCCATTACTAGCGTGGTGCCCATACGCTGGCGATCGCTGCGGCTCTGCAAATCATTTTGGGTATTGACCAAGTCATTGACGACGCGAATAGCCGCTTCAATTTGCTGAGCGACGACCTGGGGCGGAATCGCGTTCTCATCGTGCCCCGATTCTGCCAGCAGTCCTTGCACTTGGGGCTGTAGCGATCGCACCACAATTTGGCTGGCCACCTCTCCGGCTTCATGGCCACCGACCCCGTCACACACAATGGCAATACGCGGCGTCGGGATTGCCGACAGTTCCCCAACGGGATAGCAGGCATCTTCATTGCGAGACTGATGTGGACCAGCATGGGTATTGCCGGCCACTTGAAAGCGAGGACGGTAGGGGGCTGATTCTTTAAGTAATAAATAGTTAAGGTCAATGGTGAGCTGCTCCGGGCTGAGCTCACCGGACATCATGCCCTGCTGCACACTAGCAAGCGCCAGCGCGATCTCAGGTTGGGCAGATTCAATTAGCGGTGCCCAACTTTGGGCCAGCTGATCCAGCGTGGGTGTCGCTGCTGGTATGAGTCGCAGCAGCCGAAGGCGCCAACCTTCCACGCGCACGTTTTTCGCATCCAGCAGACTAGCAGCAACTCCCAGCGGCGTGAGCACCTGCCAGAGCTGCCAGAGCTGCCAGAGCCAAGACATTTGCCGTGCCGCTGATACTGTCGTCCAGCGATTAGTCAACGAGGGATACAGTTCGCCCGAACGAGCATCAATCGGGGCGTTTTCCAACAAAATCAGCGGTGGCTTTTTCCCGGATTGCTCAACTACATCGTAAACTCCGGGCACATGCACCCGACAGCGATGGGCGTGGAGATAGGGCAGTACCGACTCGGGCAGCGTATCTGGAGTTGCCGGCGGCGTGTCTGGCTGCGTGTCCTGCCAGATTTGTGGAGCGATAACTTCATAGCGATCGCCAATGGTTTCACCCACCGCCCAATTATCTGCCCCGGGCCCGACTGCCCACAGACATACTCGGGTTTTTGTCCCAACTCGCTCTGCACTCATGGTCATTGGTTTAGATGGCCCTAGCCCATCACAAAATTGCGGTTCATCGGTAATCTGGCCGACAGCAGCCAAGATTAGGTTTAATCCTAGTGGATCTTTTGATTTTCGCTCACTGAGTTTGCGGCATATTTAGCGTTTTGCTGATCTACGGCACGTCATCAATTAACGACAGCCCCCTGTGAAGGGCAGCCTAACCGCGTTCACCCTGAAACATCAGATAAAGGCTAAATCGCCTTTATTATCCGGGTTTTATCGCTAAATGATGACAGAGCCTCACATTTTTAATGCTCCATTTTGGCTGTGAAATTCTGGACCGATTACGGCAAGAATTTAAAGCGACTCTCGATTTTCGGTTATAGATGTGAAACCGTTTTCATCTCTACACTTTCAGTTTCAACCTCTGTAGCTCTAGAAAATAGAACCGGCCTCACGCAAAAGCTCTATATGTCCTCCGAAAAACTCTGGAAACATACAGAGCTAAAATGGCACCCCTTTTCAGCAGAGGCTTTACAAAATCATCAAATTTCGCTGTATTTGTCCCGATAGCGATGACGTCTTCTAGGAAGGGTAAATGCTGTTGTGCAGCTTTCCTAACCGACCATTGGCGGGGGGCTCCATCGAGTGGAAAGCAAAAGACAGCACGTTTACTATCCATACGGGGTTGTCGTTTATGAACGTTTGCCAAAAAGTGGCCGTGCTCACGGTCGGATCGACTGCTTCTGTCGCTTTACTAAGCATTGATGCCCAAGCCCAATCAACCGGCACTGCCGCCGATTTGCTGCCTCTGGATTCGCAAGGCACATCCAACGATTCGATCGCTTCGCTTCAGCTTAAAGCAGTCAGTGATGTAAGTGTCACAGTCCGGCCAGAGGCGACCTACAGCCCTGAAATGCTGCAAACAGTTGCTAGCAACATCAATCAGACCAATCAGCCTGATGATGACGAAACTTCGGACATTAGCGATTTAGTCGATTTAAGCTTTATTGAGCAATTTATTGATGAGGATGGCAATGTCGATTTGCCGTTAGGAATTACCGTTTACGAAGCAATGGGCACAACTTCAATTGGCTTTGGAGCCGAATTTCGGTAAATCAAAGCGGCAAAATATAGCCATATGGCGTGCAGCCTACAGCGTATGAAGCGTATCAGGCAAAACCTGAGACATAATTGGCTCAGTGCTATTAGTCATTTATTATTTTTTCTGGTCGCTTGTTGATGCCTGCAACCGCTACAGACGTTTTCCTTGCCTACTCTCACAAAGACGAAATCCTGCGGGAAAAGCTGACCAAACATCTAACTGGTCTGCAAAAGCAGGGGATCATCAACAGTTGGGACGATCGCCGCCTGGAACCCGGCACTGAAAAGGTGGCCGCTGTTCAGCAGAAAATGAATACGGCAGGCATCATTTTGCTGCTTGTAAGCGCCGATTTTTTGAGTGAACAGTGGGATCAGCAAATCAATTTGGCAATGCAGCGTCATGCAGCCGGCCAGGCAGTGGTAATTCCAGTTATCTTGCGAGACTGTGACTGGCATCTGGCTCCATTTGGACATCTTGTGCCTTTGCCACGCAGTGGTCAGGCCGTCACCAGTTGGGACGATCAAGATGCCGCGTTTGCAGAAATTGCAACGGGCATTCGGCAAGCCGTACAGCTTGAGCCATCACGTCATATCAGCTCAGCAACCTTTGAACAGCGATCGCCGACCCAATTTCTGCAGCGGATAGCGCTGCAGAAGCTCATCCGATACGGAATGACAGTGGCTGTGCCCATAATTTTGATTCGTTTTTTGGGCCTGTTGCAGCCTGCAGAGTTGGCTGCCTATGACCAGATGATGCGGTTGCGATTGAGTGCAGAGCCCGATGACCGATTGCTCATTGTGGAAATTGATGAGGACGATCGCGCCAAGTGGGCCGATAGTCCTGAACGCCTGGTGCGTGGGGATTCGTCATTGCCAGAACCAGCCATTCAACAGCTACTGGAAAAATTGGAAGCTCAATACGCTCCTGCTGCGATCGGGTTAGATATTTATCGTCCTGCTGCCACCGATGCTGATTTTCCCAGTTTGCAAAACCAGCTAGAACACAATGAAGATCTATTCGTGATTTGTAAGGTTACTGATTCTAGGAATCCTGACAGTCAGGATGAGAGGATTAACTCGCCGCCGCCTGAGGTTGCGACCGCTCGGCAGGGTTTCAGCGATTTTGTTAGCTATGACGGATCCACCGTAAGGCTCCAGCTATTCCACATTCCAGATGACGTGATGCCTGACGATTCACCTTGCAGGGCACCTTTTTCGTTGAGTTTGCGACTAGCCAACCATTTTCTAAACGCGAGCGTAGTCGCAGACAATAGCAAGATTCAAACAAACGATATGACCCTAGCCAGCTTGCCTGCTTTCGCTGGAGGATATCAAGGGACTATCAATGCCTCTGAGCATCAAGTGTTGCTTGACTACCGAGCACCGCAAGGGGACATCAGGAAAATTGCCCGCCGTGTCAGTCTCACTGAAGTGTTGGAAGGAGCGCTTTCGCAAGAGGACATCGCAAACTTACAGAATCGCATTGTGCTGATTGGTGTAGTGGATGAAATAAAAGGAGATCTATGGTGTACCCCGATCAGCGATTGCGAAGTCCCTGGCTTGATCATTCATGCCCAAATGGTGAGTCATTTATTGCGGGTGTTGACCGGCGAGCAGCGGATGATTTGGGTCTGGCATTGGTCCATCGACTGGTTGTGGATTGGGGCGTGGGGCATTGTCGGCGCAGCAATTGGCTGGCATGTCGAGTTGTGGCAGCGGGTGCTCATTGGGGGAGCGCTCGCCACTGCTCTCCTCGTTGCCCTTTGCATCATCACTTTTTATGGCTTTCAGGGCTGGATTCCGTTGGTGCCCGCCGGATTGTCACTTATCATGGCGATAGCGTTGGCCTATGGCCGCAAACACTTCAAATCGTCGAAATCCCAGCCTTCACAAGTGAAATAGGCTACTGAATCATGAAGTCTAGATCCGCCAAAATGAGATTTGCTGTGGCGATTGCCTTAGGCTTGGTCATTAGCAGTCAAACGCCGGTGCTGGCACAAAGCTTTGTGGAGCGGGTTAAGCGGTTGTTTGGCGGGGGCGGGGGCAGGGATACGGGTCGCAGACGCGGCGGCGGTACGCTCGATTTGTGCCCCTATGTGGAAGAGTCTCTGTGGGCGTTTGCGCCAGTTGACTCGCTGGCCGAGAATGCTGAACCGCCGGAGTTGGAGTCGGTGCTGATGCCGACAGTTGGGGCCACAATTCAGCCGCAGCCCACGCTATGGTTCTACGTGCCCTATGGCGCCGCCGCCAGTCGTCCGGTAGAGTTTGTGCTGATTGACGCAGAAGAAACGATTCTGACCCGTCAGCCATTGACCCTACCCGAAAATCCGGGTGTGATGCCAGTGTCCCTGCCCGATGAAGCGGCTCTGGAAGCGGGCCAGCGCTATCGCTGGGTGTTTTCCATCATCTGCAATCCGGCCAATCGCTCAGCAGATCTGACGGTGAATGGCTGGATTGAGCGCGTTCAACCGCAGTCAGACATCGAAGCGGCGATCGCCACCCTTCCCGCGACGGCCCGACCATTGTTCTATGCCGAAAATGAACTTTGGTACGACACAGTGGATGCCCTCGCTCGCCAGCGCCTTGCCAATCCCAATGATGCAGAGTTGGCCGCCAACTGGCGAGCCCTGCTGGAAACCATCGGTCTAGAGGACACCGCGATCGAACAGGGCACAATACCGATCGCTCCTAGTTCCAGCCCTGCCACTCCCCCTGAAGAGTGAAGGCCGCCCAATAATACGGTGTTTGCCACTGCGGTTCGTTCCACATAGAAATTTGAGCGTCGCGCAGCGCTTCAGCTGGCGTCATGTTGATTTCTGGATCGAGCATGCGTTCATAAAACCGACCCATCAGTTCTTGAGTTGCCGTATCTTGCACACTCCACAGGCTGGCGACCACGCGATCGGCCCCCGCCGCAAACAGTCCGCCGGTCAGTCCGGTCAGTCCCTCCCGCGTCACATCGCTATTGCTCAACCCGGTGCGGCAGCCGCTTAGCACCACCAATTCAGTCGAATCCAGATTCATTCCGTTAAAAGCATAGGTGGGCGAGAGCAAACCCGGCTGCAAAATTCCCTCTTCGCTAATGGCCGACAGCACAATACCCGATCGCTCGGGTGCTCGACTGTTGAAAATGCCGTGGGTGGCAAAATGCACAATGCGGTAGTCACCCAGTTCGGGACTGAGGGCGGCTTCGAGATCAGCATCGTGCTTGAGATATTGAATGCGATCGCTCGCTGGAATCAGCGGCTCAATATCCGCTAACTGCTCTGCTGTCGTCGGCAACTCGCTGTACAACACCTCCACATCGTCCAACTCAGTATTCGGCGTTAGCTCAAATCCTTCTGCTAGGGCAATTCCCGGCGCTTCGGAGTTCTTGTGGCTAAACACCGGATTGGCAAACATCGCCAACTCATGTTCCGGTTCCGTGCGATTCGGCTGATCCTGGCGAATCGCCACTAGCGCCGACGCCGATGGCAGCAAAATCACCTCATGCTCCAGCAGCAGCGGATTCAAATGTGACCCAAACTCTCCCTGCATCGCAGCAGAACTTGGCGACGACTCTGGAGCCGGATTGGGCAGTGCAGCAAACGGCAGATACTGCAAAAAGCCGTCCCCGACAATCACTAGTCGTTCGTGGGCGTTGATTTCATCCTTCACTTCAGCAAACAGCAACCGACTCAGCGCGTCCCCTGCCTGTGCAGTGGTCTCTGGTCGTACTCGGCCACTCGGCTCCGTCAACAAGTCATAGAATGCTCGCGCTGTGGTCTCAATCTCATCGCGCGGCGGCAGCTCAATCATCTGCAGCGGTTCATTGTTAGAAATCACCCACAGATAGCTCTCTTCTTCCCCTAAGAAAAATTCCAGCAGCAGCGTTTCATCATCCAGTTCCTGCTGAATTTCTTCCAGTGTCGCGGTCTCATTCAGCAACTGCTTCCGCACGGATACTTGTTGTGCATCTGTCTGAAAGATATTGGCAGCTTGAGTTCTCGCCCGCTCATTTTGCTCAAACGCCGCAAGGTCAAAATTCGCTTCGGGGTTATCAATATGCTGCTCATACAGCATATTGATGTAAGACTCAAAATATTGCTGCCGACAAGAGAAGTACTCTACCAGCGTTTCACAAATAGCACTATTGACAGCAACTGGCTGCGATTCTGACCAGGGATTATTAGATGACAGTTTGAAATCAATCGTCAACTTGCCAAGATTGGGAATGCCATAACCGTAGCCATAACTAATATTCGTAAAGCTCGATACGGTGGAATTTTTAAAGCTATCAGAAGCGCTCTCAATGGTTGCGATCGCTGTTTCAAAAGATGTCTGAGACTGCGAATATTGACCCAGTGCTTGCTCAGACAATGCCTGTTTGTAATGAAGTTCTGCGACTTGAGCTTTGCTTAACCTGAATCCTTGAATATAAGCTGCATATTGTCCACTCGCCGCCTCGTATTCCTCATTGATTTTCGCCGATTCTTTTATGGCTTGAGAATATAAGTTCTGAGCCATTTCGATACGTCCTATCGCAAATTGCGCATCGGCCTGCTTAACAATCGAATCTAAAAGCAGAGTTCGTACCCAAAATTTTGCTCCATCCTCGAAATAGCGAGCAACTGATTCGCTTTCTGCTGGATTTTCAGCCCCATCGCTATCATTTTCGTTAAATCCAATAAACGCATCAGTGACCTTTTTTAGAGAATCTGGTGCTGTTGCAAGCAACCCTTCAGACGACTGATATTTCTCAATAGCCTGCTGATAATTGCCCTCATCATATAAGCTGTCAGCAATGAATTTTAGCAGAGTCCCCCTCACCCACTGCCAATCTTCCAACGATTGCTCGCTTTCTGACCATTCTTCCAGAATCAGCTCGTTCAAACTAATTGAAGTCGGTTGCTCAGATAGCTTTTGAAAAATAGGATAAAAGGATTTGGCCAGGGGTTCGTAGTCTTCCAGTCTTCCAACCGGTAGCTGAAAATCAGCAGCGTCCTCAAAAGCTACTAGACCAGCAAATGCTTCGCCAATCAGCATAACGATTTCTTGATCTGATAGCTCAGCATCGCGGTCAAACAAAGAGAGTGTGAAGTCTGCCGCCGACTGGATAGAATCGTTGTATGCAGGATATTTTTCTTTGGCGTAAGTTATTAGCGGTTCTGTAATATTAGGGACTAGTTCAGGAATGTAGTTCGCAATATTGTTCTTTGATTTAGAATCATCATCGGCAAATGCTTGCTCACTCAAATCATAGTCAATGAACTCTTCCACTGATTCTCTTGAGATCTCTGTCAAATCTCCCAAAAATGTCTCGACTTCTTGGGCTACACCATTCGCAATTTCATTGAATTCTTTATCTTCCGAATCAATATTATTCGAAGTTTCATTTGCCACAAAGTTAAAGAATTCTTCTAGTCTTATTTCGGCAATTTGATCAAGCTTTCTAATCTCCTGGTCTAGTAAAGGAGAGGTGACCGTATAGCTCGCCTGCTGATAGTCACCCAGCGAACTACGAATCGCTGCAATGTCCAACAATATCGTTGTCTCAAATAATTCCAATAAATCTTTGACAACAGCGAAGCTGTGTCGGTTTTCCAAATCCCATTCGGCAGAGAGCGTTTGAAACATTGGCGTACCGAGCAGTTGTCGATAGCTCTTTGCTGACTGGAGCAGCGGCAAAAGATTCCAAGCTTTTTGATAGCTTATCAGGGCCTCATTAGCTGCTCCAGTACTGCGATGATTGCCAGCAATCTTCAACCAAATAAAAAACTCTGCAGCCGGGCTATTTACTTTGTTAGCTTGCTTGAGCGCTTCTTGATAAGTTGATAATGCGTTTTCTCTCTCATCATTGAGCGTATATAAATTACCTAAATTAATAAGACAGAGCAGCGTGAAGGAAGCGGGATGTCTTTCTGCTGAGTTTGCTAAAATTTCTTGAACAAAAGCGATATGCTTCTCTGTTGTATTAATGGATGCATAGAAGTCACCGGATAGCGGTCTTCCGGATAAATCAATAAAAGCTTGACGGAACAGACTCGAATTTGACTCTAGAAACGGAATAGTAAGTTCATCTTGGTAGTGTTGTATGAACCAGCCGGAACTTGTGATCGATGAGCTGATCGCAACTTCGGAACTACTCAATTGCGCTTCAAAAGATAATTCTTGATCAAGTCCTCTAAAGTTGATCTCGTCAAGGCTAGAAGATAGAAATGGTATGCCATCAAAGTTGAAACCAGCACCCGCTGCTATTGAAAGAGAATTTGATTCAACAATCTGAATATTCGCAATTGTCTTTCTAGGATCTATTTCACTAGGGGAAAGCGTGAGGCTCACGTCATTGAAAATCCCAAGTGCAAATATTTCCTCAAGATCATCTTGAATTTTCTCTTGCTGAAATACGTCACCCGGTTGAGTATCTATTTCGCGCAAAATTACGGATTCTTTCGTTTCGCCCTGGACGGGATTTCCGTTTTCATCAAAACCAGAACCATTACTGTCAAGGAATTGGATATTAATCGCTTCGATTACACCTTCGGCAACCTGAAGAACAACTTCGCCACTGTCAGAGATTTCTGGGGCAACGTCAGTAACTTGTGCTAACGAGTAGCCATTGCCCAAATACCAGTTGTTCAATTCAGCTATGCTACTTTGAAATTCAACTAGATTGATAATCTTTCCGTACTGAGCCCCAAAAATCTCATCAACAACCCGCTCTGGAAGCACTTCACTATTTTCAACAATGACCCAGGTCAAGACCGGATTAGGCTCTGTGATAAAGGTGACTCTGACCCCCGCTTCAACATCTTCCGGCACGGCTTTAACATTACTGAAATACCCCGTGGCAAAAATTGCGTTGATATCTTCTTGAAGCGTGCTGCGAGTCGTGGTTTCCCCAGGGCGGGTACGGATAGCGTCGTAGGCAATGGAGCGCAGTTCTTCGCTGAGTTCGCCAGTTTCGCTGATGATTTCTACTTCAGCAATCAGCACCGGCACTTCCTCTTCTGCCTCTGCTGACGCGCCATCGACCTCTTCGTCAGGAGGGTCGTTCGCTGCAGGAGAATCGATGATGATCGGGATGATCTCGCCTTCAGCGGCTTGCCCTAGCAGGAGCGCAGACTGTGGCAAGCCGTCAATCTTCGAGCCAAAAGTGGCTGAGATATTGGTAATACCCAGCAGGCAGGCGAGGGGAAGAGCGGTGTAGCGGGTCAGCGGCAACCAGGCGGGATATTGGGAGGCCATGCGAATTTTACTCGTCAATCAACAAAGCATGTTGGCCGTATGATATCCCCGCACAGTCGGGCAATGGGGCAACTTTTCACCCAAATTTAGAAATTGGGATACTTCAACAAAAACCGCTGCCCCTGGGTAAGTGACAGCGGTTGAAGATTTGGGGAGTGATGAGCGCGATCGCCCTCTCTCCTCTAGTTCTCCGTCAATTGCGTTAGCAACTTGCTAGAGCGCTCTACAAAGGACTTCATGCCGGTGGCGTCGAAGCCCTTTTGCGCCATGAGCGCCAGGTCGTAAACGTGTTGGCAAATGAGATTGGCCATATCGCCAGCGGGAGAACTGGAGCCATCCGGCTGCACAATTGCCCCCTGCTTCAGCTTCGACAAGTTTTTGATTAAGGGGTGAGCCGTGTTGACCAGCAGCACATGCTCTTCTGGAAATTCGGCGTTGGTTTGCTGCATCATCGCCATCATTTCCTGCATGCGGCGGGCCTGCTCGGGCAGCAGCACCATGGCGGGGGGCGTGTCTGGATTTTCAGCCTTCAACGCTTCCGTACGCACAGTGACCTTGGGCAGATTGAGCGCCCCCTCAAACAAACCTTTGACTTCCTCGTCGCGGGTTTTGTTGGTCGTCGGGTCAACAATCTCGCTCTCTTTTTCCTTGTCCAACAGCGCTTCATCCAGATCGGCATCTACGCGGGCGAACTTGACATCGCTATACTGCTGCTCCAGGAAGGAGACGAAATGCTGGTCGATAAAGGTGTCGAAGAACAGCACTTCGAGCCCCTGAGACTGGTGCAGGGCAATGTAGGTGGCCTGAGAAGCTTCATCCGTCGCATAAAAAATGCGATTTTCGTGGCGCTCTTTATTCCGCTCCAGATAATCCCTGAGGTTCGTGTAGTAGTAGCCATTAGCATCGGTGGGCACGGCTTCATCGTTCACCTCGGCCCAGGCGTCGCCCTCGTCAGACTGCACTTCCACCTTGGCGGTATCCTCAGACTTGTCTTCGCCCAGCTTGGCCGTCGTGCGGAAAATGACGAAATCTTCAACCTGCTGCTTGAACTTGTCATCGTTCATCGTCCCAAACTTGATAAACGTGCCCAAGTCCTGCCAAGACGCGATGTACTTCGCTAGGTCAGTGCGATAAAGCCCCTTCAAGCTATCGCCCACCTTACGAGCGATGTACTCAGAGATTTTGCGTACGGTGCGATCATTCTGCAAAAAGCTCCGCGATACGTTCAGGGGAATATCCGGACTGTCGATGACGCCACGCAGCGGCATCAGGAAGCGAGGAATGACCTCTTCACAGTTGTCGCTGACAAATACCTGATTACAGAACAGCTTGATGCTGCTTTTAGTCACGTCAATGTCGGGCTTCAGCTTGGGAAAATATAGAATGCCGTTGACATCGAAAGGATAGTCAGTGTTCAAATGGACCCAAAGCAGGGGATCTTCTTGGAAAGGATAGAGGTAGCGATAAAACTCTAGATAGTCTTCATCGCTGAGGCTGCTGAGGGACTGCTTCCAAGGGGCCTCATGCTTGTTAATGACTTCGTCATTAAGCTTGATGGGTACAGGCAAAAAGTCGCAGTAGGTCTTGACCAACTGACGAATGCGGCCCGACTCCAAATAATCCGCTTCCTCTTCCAGCAGGTGCAGGGTAACGGTGGTGCCCACGGTGGCACGCTCAGACGGCGACAGCTCGAATTCGGTGGTACCGTCACAGCGCCAGTGAACGGCTTCTGCCCCCTCTTGATAAGAGAGAGTATCGATTTCGACTTGGCTCGACACCATAAACGAGGAGTAGAATCCTAAGCCAAAGTGCCCAATAATGCTGGCGTCGCCGCTGTCCTTGTACTTGCTGATAAACTCTTCAGCGCTGGAAAAGGCGACCTGGTTAATGTATTTTTTTACCTCTTCAGCGGTCATGCCCAACCCAGTGTCGGAAATGCTGAGGGTCTTGGCTTCTTTATCGATCGCAATCTGAATTTCCGGCTCCTTCATTTCACCGGCATACTGCCCTGAGCGCGACAGCAGCGACAGCTTCTGAATCGCATCCACCGCGTTGGAAATCAGCTCGCGCAGAAAAATCTCATGGTCTGAATACAGCCATTTTTTGATGATGGGGAAAATATTCTCAGTATGAATACTGATGTTGCCCTTTTCCAAAATTGTCGGCATAGTCTGTGAACCCAAGTTTTTTAGACTGCGTAATTGGCTAAATTCTCATTGGCGATCGCGGTTTTTATCAAGGGCAAAACTGCTCCTGGGAGAGTACGGGTTTCCGCATGGGGGAGTGGCAGGGTGGATGGGTGGCAGGGTGTGAGGAGCTGTTGGCGCTGGCGGAGTCTGTCAGAGGGCTTTGAAGTGACGAATTATCGAAACTTTTCCTGTGCCCTATTCCCTGCTCCCTGTTCCCTATTCCCTGTTCTTCCTCACAGCATTTCTAGGCGCGATCGCAAAATTTGCGCCTGGGTTTCGGCTTCGGCGAGGGCATCGCGCGCACCTTGCACCACGTCGGCGGGTGCTTTATTGACAAAACCGGGATTGCTGAGCCGCCCTGACAGCGACTTGATTTCGCCTTCGACTTTGGTCAAGTCCTTCTCGATCTTGGCTCTCAGGGCATCCACGTCTACCAGGCCCGTCAGAGGAATCAGGACTTGGACGGTGCCGATTACCCCCGCAAACAGTTTGGTGGCTGGCGTGGTCGATTCCACCGGAGCAGCGGGCGATTGGGTCACCAGAGCCGTCACATTCTGGCCGATGGGCTTAACGGTTGTTGGGGGTGTCGACGGAGCAGACTGGCGCTCTAACCACTCCTTGGCTTCACCCATAATTTCCTGGCGCCAGGCGTTGAGCTGCGACCAGGTGCGCTGCCGCTTTTGGGCATACAGCAGATTTTGCACAATAAACCAGGCGGTGTATCCCGCTCCGATAAGTTTTAACGACGGGCCGACCAGCACAATGCTGTCTAGGGTTTGGAGCACAGCACTCAGCACTTTGATCGCCACAAACAGCGCAAACAGCAGCGCCAATGTCGTGGCCGGTCGTCGCACATCACTAAAGAAACGCTGAATGTAGGTCAGCGGCTCTTCCAGGAGCGGACGCATAGTGACCCAAAAGTCGACGATTTCTGCTTTGATGCCGCTGAGATTATCGGCGCTTGTTCCACTATTCGCTGGCAAGGAGTCGGCCATCGATGAGCTGGGCGCGGTGGTGGGAATTGGCTGTGCCCCTACCTGAGGCGTTGATTCAGGTTCTCCTTGAATGGTCAGCGTCTCAACTTTCCCGATCGCCTCAATGTAGTTGCGCCCTGACTGTAAAATGCGTCGCTCTTCCGGATTAGCGGACTGCAAAATCGTCTCGATTTGGGCGCTGGGTTTGATGCCGGCTTCGGCCCGCAGATTACGAATGGTGCGCAGAGTGCCGATGATGAGATCAAAGTCTGCTTCCAGACTGGGATTGATGGCGCTCGCATCTACTGTGGGATATGCCTGTACCGCCAGGAACGTGTCGTCCCCAGCTTGGTTCAGCGTATGCCAAATTTCCTCAGTGATGTGAGGCATAAAGGGATGGAGCGATCGCAAAATACCATCCAGCACGTGGGCCAGGGTCTGCTGCGCGGCTCGCTTGGAGACCCCGTCGTCTCCCTGCAGGCGAGGCTTCACCAGTTCGATGTACCAGTCACAAAAGTCGCCCCAAATAAAGTCGTAGAGTTCCTTAGTGGCTTCCCCAAAGCCGTACTTGCCCATGTAGTCGTGGACGCGCTGCACCATGCCGTGATAGCGCGACAAAATCCAGCGATCAGCCAGCTCCAAATTTTGAGGGTCGGGCGAAGCAAGCTGTTCGGGCGTTTGCCCGTCTAGGTTCAGCATGACGAAACGAGCGGCATTCCACAGCTTGTTGGTGAAGTTGCGCGACGCCTCGACAGAGGAAGACTCGTCGGTTTGACGGTTGTATTCGATGCGGACGTCTTGTCCGGCCCCCGCCACTTCGCGAATCAACGTGTAGCGCAGGGCGTCGGTGCCGTACTTATTGATCAACACTAGCGGGTCAATACCGTTCCCCTTGGACTTCGACATTTTTTGGTTGTTTTCATCGCGTACCAGTCCGTGAATGTAGACCGTGTCAAACGGCATGGTGTCGGTAAAATGGCCCGCCATCATAGTCATCCGCGCCACCCAGAAAAAGATGATGTCAAAGCCGGTGATCAGGGTGCTGGTAGGATAGTAAGTCTGAAAATCCGGTGTCGTTTCATCCGGCCAGCCCATGGTCGAGAAGGGCCACAGTCCTGAGGAAAACCAGGTGTCGAGCACGTCGGGATCTTGCTGGAGCTGCACGCCGTCGCCAAATTGGGCGATCGCCTTTTCTCGGGCCTCCGCCTCATTCGCCGCCACGACAAATGGTGTGTGGTCGCGAATTTCGCCCTCGGTTTCACTCACCGCATACCAAGCCGGAATCTGATGACCCCACCAGAGCTGCCGCGAAATGCACCAGTCTCGCAGGCTTACCAGCCAGTCGCGATAGACTTTGGTCCACCGTTCGGGCACAAACTTGGGTGAGTTGTGATTGTCCAGCGCATCCAGCGCTTTGTCGGATAGGGGCTTGATGGTGACAAACCACTGGGTGGACAGCAGCGGCTCCACCGGTACCTTGCCGCGATCGCTGTAGGGCACGGTATGCACGTAGTCTTCAACTTCCACCAGAAAACCGTCATCCCGCAGGCGATCGACCACGGCCTTGCGCGCTTCAAACCGGTCCATCCCTTCAAACGGCCCGGCTTCGGCATTCATGGTGCCGTCTTTATTCATCACGGTAATCATTGGCAGGTCGTGGCGCTGACCCATGGCAAAGTCATTGGGATCGTGGGCTGGGGTAACTTTCACGCAGCCGGTCCCGAATTCCTTGTCCACATACTCGTCGGCAATCACGGGAATCTCGCGACCCAAAATCGGCAGGAACAGGGTTTTGCCAATGAGGTGCTGATAGCGATCGTCTTCGGGATTCACCGCCACGGCGGTATCGCCCAGCATGGTTTCTGGTCGCGTCGTGGCCACCTCTAAATGGCCCGATCCATCCGTCAGGGGATAGCGGAAATGCCACAGGTGACCGTTCACCTCCGTCGGCTCCACCTCCAAATCGGAGACGGCAGACTGGCTTGCCGGGCACCAGTTCACCATATAGTTGCCCCGATAAATCAGGCCCTCGTCATACAGCCGGGTAAAGGCCTTGGTCACAGCGACCGACAGCCCCTCATCCATGGTGAAGCGCTCGCGGCTCCAATCGACTGAAACGCCCAGCTTGCGCAACTGACCGACAATGGTGCCCCCCGATTCCGCTTTCCACTGCCAAGCGCGTTCCAGAAAGCGATCGCGGCCCAAATCTTCCAGCGTCTGGCCCTCCGCCTTGACTTGCCGCTCCAAAATCGTCTGCACCGCAATGCTGGCATGGTCAGTACCCGGCAGCCATAGGGTATTGCGTCCCTGCATTCGGCGATAGCGCACCAGGGTATCGATCAGGGCATTTTCGAAGGCGTGGCCCATGTGTAAGCTGCCAGTCACGTTGGGGGGCGGGATCACCACACAAAACGGCTCTCCAGCATGATCGGGATCGGCCTTAAAGACGTGGCGGGCCTCCCAAACTTGCTGCCATTTTGCTTCGGTAATGGCCGGGTCATACTGGCTGGAGAGAGTCGGAATAGATGCCGTCATGGCAGAGAATTCTCGGGTTACTGGGCATTACCCCATGATTTTGCCATGGGAATCAGACAGTTGCGAATAGCTCTAGGGTAATTCGTGCAGATGCAATGGGGGAAATGTCTCGGTGGCAGGGTGGCAGGGTGGCAGGGCGGGGTGATTATTGATGGGGCGCTGCGGGACCTTTTTTGGGAGAATCCGCTCAGAATGCGAACGCGGTAAGGCATAATCATCCTGAAACTCGTTTATGCAGTTACGTATTGGCGAGCCAACTGATAGTAGACTTGGCAAAACTTCCACCCAGCACTGTATGACCCGCGTTGTTGTTTTAACTTCTGGTAAAGGGGGCGTTGGCAAAACCACTTGCACCGCCAATCTCGGCATGGCACTGGCCCAACAGGGAAAACGGATTGTCGTGATTGATGCCGATTTTGGTTTACGCAACCTCGACTTACTCCTGGGGCTCGAAAATCGCATTGTCTATACGGCTTTAGACGTTTTGTCGGGCGATTGTCGATTAGGACAGGCCTTGGTTAAAGACAAGCGGCAGCCTAACTTAGCGCTGTTGCCGGCGGCCCAAAGCCGTTCCAAAGAGGCCATTACTCCGGAGCAAATGTCCACCCTGGTCGCTAAGCTGGCGGCAGCCAAATTCGACTTTATTTTTATTGATTGTCCCGCCGGCATTGAAGGGGGATTCAAGAATGCGATCGCTGCGGCTAAAGAAGCGATCGTGGTCACCACTCCCGAGATTTCGGCGGTGCGCGATGCCGATCGCGTGATTGGTCTGCTAGAAGCGAATGACATCAAGACCAAGCGACTGATCATTAATCGCTTAAAACCGGCCATGGTGCAAGAAGAGCAAATGATGTCCGTGCAGGACGTGCAGGATATTCTCGCCATTCCCCTACTGGGCGTTATTCCTGACGATGAACGGGTGATTGTTTCAACCAATCGCGGCGAACCGCTGGTATTGGAGAAAAAACTGTCCCTGGCTGGCGTGGCCTTTGCCAACATTGCTCGTCGGCTGTTGGGTGAAAAAGTGGCGTTTTTAGACCTCAGCGCCCCCCACGATGATTTATTTTCCCGTTTCCGTCGCTTCTTTCGGGGTTAAACTTGTGGCGCTAAGTGACCAAACTGTCTTTGCGAATTGCCCATGTTGAGTGAACTGTTAGACCGGCTTTTTAATCGGGGGCGGACTGAAACGAGTCGATCAGCGGTCAAGCGCCGGCTGCAGTTTGTGCTGGCCCACGATCGCACGGACCTATCGCCGGAGATGGTGGAAAAGATGCGTCAAGAAATCATTGAAGTCGTGTCTCGCTATGTGGAAATCGACACGGAGGGGCTGGAATTTGCCCTGGAAAATGACGATCGCATGACCGCGCTAATTGCGAATCTACCCATCCGTCGCATTCGTCCCCAAGACGATCTCCCCAACGCTCCCGCTGCAGCTATGACCTTCGTTGACGATGAAACTGCAACGCCGGTGGCCGAAGCAGAGACCGCGCCAGCCAATGATGACGAAGATACTGCACCAGCGCCGATCGTCGATACCCCTGTAGAGTCCTGAGCGCGCATTAACGTGGTTGCAGAGCTATTTGAGGTTAAAGGTCGTCGGTTCATCAGATTGCAGGGCTTGAAAAAATCCGGGAATAGGAGTTTCTGAACCAACATGACCTAAGGCGACGGCGGCGGTTTGGCGAAGGTCGGTTGTGCTATTTTTCAGGACTTGCAGGAATTGGGGAATGACGGTTTCGTCTTGGAGTTATCCGAGGGCTTGGATAACGCTGTGTTAAACGATGGCGTCGTCGCCGGTGAGAGCTTCCAGTAAGAAAATGTTGCGGTGGTCTCGCCGGGTTCGCCGAGGGATTCTGCGACTTTGACGCGGACTTCGGCGTTGGAGTCACGAGTGAAAGGCGTGGGCCAAGGTGTCGAAAACCATTCGGCGGTAGTCGTTGGATGGTTCCATGGGTTCTCTCCAGTGAAGGACGGAAGAAAAGGCTAAGGCTTCGTCTCAATCATACTGTTGATAACATTTTCGATTTATGCCATTGACAGTACTAGTTTTGGAAAGGTTGCCATAATTGAGAGCAATAATACAGCCGACAAATACAGCAGAGTTAGAGAGCGCGATGAATCGTAGTTACCGAAAGTCGACACTTTACACATTGTTCGGACTCTTTGCTTTAACGTTTACTTTGTCGGTCGCATTCGGGACATATCTGCCTAGTTATTCACAACCATCAAATCTCAGCCCTCGGGAGGCGTTGATCGAAGAAATTCGTGAAGATGTGGCGCGACATATTGAGATTCGAGGGGAGGCATTGAGTCATTCCGACATTAAGGATTATTACCTCGACAAAGCTCAGACCGCTGGACTGACAGATCAAGAATTAATTGAAATTTACGAGCAAGCGTATCTTGAGCAGAAGCAGACGCAGCAACCCCAGCCCTGGGAGAAATTTATCCCGAATGTTGGCTGGCTATTTGGCATCGCATCAATGGCAGTGCTGGCTTATGTAACGGTCTTACAAAGCTGGATTAACGCACGGGTAAAGGCGGTAAACGATTGGCTTTACGGCAAACTCTCAGGCACTCGCCTATTTCGTCGTGTGGCTTTGCGGAAGTATCGAGCGGCTCTTGGGCAGGGCTATGGGCAATTGCCGATGCCGTTTCTCAAGAACCGAGATCCGTTGAGAATGGATGACGTCTATGTACCACTAAAGGTATCGGCAGGTAAAAAGGAGGAACGTGAACGAAATACCGTCAGTGTAATCAAGCAAGAGCAAATTGATGCTTATCAGGCCATTGCCGATCATCGCTGTTTGATGGTGATTGGTGAGCCGGGATCAGGCAAGTCGATACTACTGAAGTATTTAGCGTGGTCGTACGGTTTAGGGAAGCTAGAGGGACTCACAGATCGTCCAATTGTGGTTCTGCTAGAGCTTTATCGCCTGAGTGATGGCAGCCTGGATGAAGCCAAGCTTATTCAGGCTTTAGTGGATGTATTTGACCGTAATCACTTTCCTAATGCAAAGCAGTTCATTCTTCAGGGGTTGCAAAACGGGCTGTTTTTGCTGTTGTTTGACGGGCTGGATGAGGTGAATAGTGATGTTCGGACTCATGTCGTTGGCGTGATTCGAGATTTGCTCAAGAAATACAGTCGATGCCGGACAGTGATTACCTGCCGCACGGCCGTCTACGAGGGTGAATTCTCTGACATTGTGGATCGCAAATTGGAGGTCGTAGAGTTTACTGACCAACAAATGCAGCGGTTTCTCAAAGCTTGGAATGTTGAGATGCAGAGGGCTAAAAAGTCCATCAATCAAATGATGGCAGCACTCCGCGAACGACCGTTGATTTTGAAACTGGCTCGCAATCCGCTGCTGCTAACGCTGATCGCTTATCTCTACACCGAACCGGCTTTTGTCCTACCTCGCTCGCGAGCTGAGTTTTATAAGAAATCGACAGGGATATTGCTAGAGCAACGAGAGTATAAGGGGGACGATGACTACAAACACAACATTTACAAAGCTGACGAAAAACGCAGCATCCTGCAGCATTTAGCTCTTTATGCTCAGGACAACAGCCCTAATCTGAAAGATCGCCGCAGCATCAAGGCAGAGATCATCAGAGAGCGAGTCAAAGCGGTTCTGCCAAGCTTAGATATTCCTAAAGACGAGGCGAAGGAAGTTTTAGAAGAGATCGTGGAACGCAGCGGTCTATTCATGAAAATTGATGGGGGAGAGCGCTACATTTTCCCTCATCTGACCATTCAGGAATACTTTGCGGCAGCCGCCCTTGAGGGGCAGGAAACGGAGTTGATTCGTCAGTTTGAGGCTGACCCTACGGCTTGGCGTGAGGTGGTCAAGCTCTGGTGTAGTTTGGCTAATGAAAGTACAAGTCTCGTAAAGGCGATTTATCAACGCGATGCCATCACTGGGTTGGAGTGCTTAGCTGAAGCTCGACAGGTAGATCAAGATTTGGCCAATCAAATTATTGAGCAATTCAAACCAAGACTCGATCAGCCTCAATCGGACGATACTTTAACCCGTGCTTTTGGCTCCGTTGCTGCAAATGATCGGGCTCGTGGCAAAGCAGTGTTTGACTTCTTGGCCGCAACTTTGCATGATCCCAACGCTTCAAATCTTCGCCACAATGCTGCTGCCGATGCTTTATCTAGAACGAACTTACCTAAGGCTGCGAACGTCCTAATCGATTGGTATGGGGACTATAGTTTCATCGTAAGGATGGGAGATTTGGCGGTTCCAAGGCTTGCGAAGTTAGCTCAGCAGGGAAAATTGCAAGTACAAGATGATTTGTACGCTATTGGTACACCGGATGCTGCCATTGCCCTTGTCCCTTTACTTTGGAGTCAAGCAGTAGATATTTCTAGCAGAGCTGCTTGGTATTTAGGAGGACTACTACCTCAACCAGAAATTGCAGAAGCACTTCGAGAATATGAATTGACTGATCAACAAAAACAAGAAGAAAATTTGGGCTGGATCTGGCAACCGTTTGGCGAACCTAGTCATTCCGCGCTACCGATAATTGCCGGAAGAATTGCCTATTTGTTGCATCTACATCCCTTACAAACTATCAGAAAAATTCCACCCGCTCTCGACCCAAGATTAGTCGTACCAATTTGTGCTATTCAATTCAGACTGAGTGGGCTACCAAATACTTTTCCTGCATCCGCCGAGACGTTACTGGAGCAGCCAGATGAATCTTCCCAGCAAGATAATGCATACCTAGATGCAATACACAAGCTGTTGGAGAACTCACAAAACATCAGCATACATTGGAGGCAGCTAATTGCAGCTCTTCCACCCAGAGTCGAACTTGACCTGCTAAGGCGGTTAATTCAACAGCGGCAGCATAATCGTAGTCATTGGCAAAATTTATTCCAGATGGTTGATTATGAAATGAGGACAGGGTGGCACTATCGTGGCATATTGTTGCTTTCGGCTTTGCTTACCGTAACCGCAATTTTTAAGGTCGGTTTTACCATTGCCATCAACCCAGAAGCACCTTTATTTGCCGGTTTTGCAGTTGCTATTGTCCCAATATTCTCAGTTTTTTGGCTAGCAGTGTGGCGCGGCATCGATTCGACGCTTCAACCTGAGCTGTTTTGGGAGCTTGGACCAAAGGGGGGATTCACCTATTTCCTTCAGTACAATCAACTTTTCCGCCAAGGACTGATCTGGTCTGGCGTCGATGCCCTCTACAAGTCTGTCACTGATAGATGGTTAGCTAACATCGCTGTCGCTTTCGTTGTCGCTTTCGCTGTCGCTGACGCTGTCGCTGTCGCTGGCGCTGTCGCTGTCGCTGTCGCTGGCGCTGTCGCTGGCGCTGTC
>ERZ1740058.469-NODE-469-length-30598-cov-6.345284_pt1 | contig 30598 bp, 20 predicted proteins | sample MGYA00581745_ERZ1740058 | MGnify/ENA primary metagenome ERZ1740058 (study PRJEB43018, sample SAMN04849742) | marine metagenome | isolation source: floating plastic debris | place: Pacific Ocean | collected 2008-08-30 | study: EMG produced TPA metagenomics assembly... | reverse complement strand
AGTACAGTACATTATTAACCAGCTCTAGTATTTCAATAACACTGCCCTCTTCCCCTTCGGTAATATCTTTGAGCATTGCGGTGGTTAGTAGTGAGCCGGTAGTGGCCCAAAGCTCGGTACCATTTATACCATTATCAGCGGTAAAAATCAGCGTATTTCCTACGGCTTTAAATTGTCCGAAATTGGTGGAACCAGCCCCATTGGTTATATCAACAATCATGACCGTTCCGGCAGAAGTACCGTCGGTACGCCAGAGCTCCTGGCCGTTTTCTCCATCATTAGCCGTAAAATAGATAATATCCTGGGCTACGGTGAAGTTTCGGAGGTTGCTGCTAAATGGGAGACCACTACCGGTTACATTAGGATTGATGTCTCTCACCAACAGCGTGCTGGCTTCGGTACCCTCCGAGCGATAAAGTTCCCGCCCTTTATCTCCGTTTCCGGCAAAATAGAGAACATCGTTTAGCACGGCATAGGTAGTACTCATACCACCCTGAGGGCCTGGATTAAGATCTTTTACCATCTGGGTGCTGGAAGTAGTGCCCTGGGTAGTCCAGAGCTCAAACCCAAACTCAGGGCTATAAGCGGCAAAATAAACGGTATTTCCAATAGTGGTTAGTAACCGTATATTTGAATCTTCCTCATTAGGGTTGATATCTTTTAAAAGTTGAGTGCCTACCGCCGTGCCATTGGAGCGCCACAGCTCCTCACCGTTTTTGCCATCGTCGGCAACGAAGAAAAATTGATTATCCGTCGTAATTCCTTCAATTTCAGGGTCGAAGCTAAAGGTACTGGCACCACTGCTGGTAAAGTCGTTGAGCAGCACGGGTTCCTGAGCAAGAACCGCGGTACTGAGAAGAATTAGAAAAAGTAGAGATAATAGTTTCATGGCTAGGAGGTTTGGCGCTGAAGCATAGTCCTAAAATTTCTAATATTTATGCAAAAATGAATCACGGTTTTCGGGGATATTGAAAAATCACGGAAAACCGTGAGAAATGCCTGGATCGGTAGTTGAGAGAAGCGAAAAGAGAGGGAGTAGCGTTGGGGAGAACCGCTTAGTGAAGTAGCTTATGCTCCAGGGCGGAGCGCACTAATCCGGCAGTGTTACGGACGTTGAGCTTGTGTAACAGGTTTTTCCGGTGGGTTTCTACTGTATTGAGGCTGATGAAGAGCTTATCGGCAATTTCCTGGGTAGTGTACTCTTCTACAATAAGCGCGAGCACCTCCTTTTCTCGGCGAGTGAGTTTAGGAATAAGGGTGCGAGACGATTTATTGTTCGGCATCATGTCTTGGATGAGAGCCTCAGTAACTTCTTCCGCCAGAAATGTCTCACCTCGATGCACCGTTTTAATGGCCTTTTTTAGCGTGTCTTTATCACTGTTTTTAAGCACGTAACCTTTGGCACCATTATTTAACATACCGCTAATAAAGCTACCTTCGCTGTGAGTGGTCAGGGCAATGACTTTAATATTGGGATGGGTGGTAGTTATTTTCTTGCACACTTCTACCCCATCCATATCCGGCAAGTTAATATCCAGTAATACCACCTGAGGGTTAGCCGCTTGGCATTGCTTTAGTGCTTCGGCACCGTTTAAACACTTACCCACTACCTGGATTTCGTCGACATCAGAAAAAATGGCGGCAAGACCGTCAATAAACATCTGGTGATCGTCTACCAGCAAGATCCTAATAGTTGGTTCCGAGGGCATTTTCATCGTTTGCTATACTGATTAAACTAAAGCGACCTCCTGTTTCACGGGAGCTTCTACGGTTACCGTAGTACCTTGGTCTGGTACAGAGTCAATCGTCAGCACGCCGTTGATGTACTTCACTCTCGAGTCCAGACTACGCAAGCCTAGACCCCCTTTGGCCTGGGCGGCGTTAGCATCAAATCCGTTTCCGTCGTCTTCCACAATGAGGGTCAAATCTCCGTCGTGCTGAGATATCTGCACGATAATTTCGGTAGCCTGTGCGTGCTTCAGAATGTTGTTGAGTAGCTCCTGCACGATACGGTACAGGCTGATCTCGATTTTCTCCGCAAAGCGCTCGTTTATTCCGTATACCTGAAAGTCTACGGTAATCCCTTTACTCTTTTCTATCGCCCGACAAATATCCTGAATGGCCGGAATAAGCCCGAACTTTACCAGAGCACCGGGCATCATATTGTGAGCAATCTTCCGTACCTCATGGCAGGCTTCGTCCAGCAGGTCATTAGCTTGCTGATAAACGGGGGAGTTCACAGATTCAATAGTATCGCCAATGGAGCTGAACCGCATCTGCACATTGGCCAGTAAGCTGCCCAGTCCGTCGTGTAAATCTTTGGCAATGCGTTTGCGCTCCTCTTCCTGTCCACTGACCATGGCGTCCATGGAGATCAGCTTCTGTCGCTGCTCCAGCTCCTGAATCTTCCGGTGGTTAATTTCCTCGTTTTTCTGAGCAATTAGAGTCCTATTTTTCATTTTGGACCGATAAAACCGGATGGTCACCACTATCAGGGCTCCCAACAGTAGGCAGCCGATAATAAAGGCGTTGAGTAACAAGCTTTTTCGGGCTAGCGTAGCTTCCTGTACTTCCCGTTCTTGGGTAAGCAGAGCAATTTCTTTCTCCTTTTTTTCTGTTTCGTACTGAGCTTGTAGCTCACTCACCTGACGGGTAATCTCGGCGTTGTATATACTATCATTTATCGTGGTGACCACAGTCTGGGATAAGTACGATTGTTGGTATTGACCTAAATCGGTGTAAATCTGAGCGAGCACCTGATGGGCGTCCCGCAGTTCTTGGGGAACTTGCAGACTGTCAGCCAAAGCTTTCGCTTTTAATGCGTAAGAAAGACCCTCATCTGAGCGTCCCATTCTCACGTAGGTTTGGGCAATATTGGTGTAGCTGTCGGCAATTTCGCGTTGGTATCCGCCTAGTTGCTGACGCATCTCTAGAGACTGCTCCAAGTTTTTTAATGCGTCTTCGTAAAGGCCTAATTCAGAGTAGGTAAAACCGATATTGAACAGACTCATTGCCATCCCCCACTTATTATCTTCAAGCTCGTTTAATTCAAGAGCCTTTTTGAAGTAATACAGGGCACTATCTTGCTGATGCATGTCCGAGTAAATACTACCAATGTTACTGACGCAGTTAGTTTGCTCAGGAATGCTTTCCAACCTACGGAATATGACCAGGGCTTGCTTTACCATACTAAGAGCCTGGTCGAAATTTTTTAGCTCAAGGTGAACCAAGCCAATACTATTGAGCATTTCACCCTGCATCACCTCATTACCACTCTCCTCAGCTACTTGTACTCCCGCCATGAGATATTCCAGACTCTTGTTCCACCAGCCTCGGTAACTAGACACTACACCCATGTTGAACAGGGTAAAAACGGCCTGATCTCTCTGCTCATTTTCAATGTAGTACTCGTGCACATTCTGAAAATGATGCATAGCCGAGTCGTAGTTGGCCTCGAACCGGTGAACTAGCCCCAGATAAAATAATGCTTTGTAGTAATTAGCACTATCGGCTAACTGCCGACTAAGCTGTAGGGCCTGGAGAGTATATTCTCTGCTTTGAGGAATATCGTTCCGAAAAGAGTTATAAGCCAGTTGAAAGTACATAGGTAGTTTCTCTACTGGCTCTTCGGTTTCGGTAAGTGCCTGCTTTAGGCTATCAGTTGTCGATAAATTCTGGGCGGTGGTAGGTAAGTAAAATCCCAGAAGGAGAAGGGTTATGTAAAGTTGGTTCATTAGTTTTTTTATGCCCTAGTACTACTGATAAAACAAATTATGCGATCGGAAGATAGTCTAAAGAGGTTATAAAGCTAGACGAGAAAGAGGTGTGAGCTATGCTATCAATATAGTCACAGACTGGAGAGGGTGTTTAGAAGCGAAAGCTATTTAGGATCATTTCCCAGACCATTTCTATCACCGTAGTTGGCTTGGGAGTTCATTTGAGGATCGTTTCCTAAACCGTTCCTATCACCGTAGCTTAAATCAGAAATGGGGTCATCTTCCTGGCATGCAGTAAAACCACAGGATAGAAAGAGTCCTATGGCAATTATTGAGAGGCATTGAGAGACTCTCGAACATAAAGTTTTCATAGATGGAAGTAGTTTAATATTTCTACGATTAAATAGTAATATAAGAAATATTTGCCACTTGCCAAACCAGCATATATGTCGGTTACCCTTCCTCGAAGAGTTAGAAATAATTAGCCTCAAAACGAGAAATTTGGGACTGAGAAACTAATTTTGAACTGCCGTTGTAGAATAGGCGCAGAACATTGTACCAGTGCTCTATGAGTAAACTTACCGAAGAAATTGCCAAGCGGCGTACGTTTGGTATCATTAGCCACCCTGATGCGGGGAAAACAACCTTAACCGAAAAGCTACTACTGTTTGGAGGAGCCATCCAGACCGCCGGGGCCGTAAAGTCCAATAAAATCAGTCGCCATGCCACTTCCGACTTTATGGAGATCGAGAAGCAGCGGGGTATCTCGGTAGCTACTTCCGTGATGGGCTTTATGTACAAAAACGGGGGAGAGCCGGTGAAAATCAATCTGCTGGACACTCCTGGTCACCAGGACTTTGCCGAAGATACCTACCGTACCCTCACAGCCGTAGATAGTGTGGTAATGGTAATTGACTGCGTGAAGGGGGTGGAGATACAAACGGAGAAGCTAATGGAAGTGTGCCGGATGCGAAACACTCCAGTAATTGCCTTCATTAACAAGCTCGACCGCGAAGGCCGTGATCCCTACGAGTTGCTGGACGAAATTGAGGCTAAACTGAACATTCAGGTGCGTCCGTTGAGTTGGCCCATCGGGATGGGTAAGTCGTTCAAGGGCGTGTACAGTTTGTATAATAAAAGCTTGTTTCTCTTTCAGCCTAGTAAGCAGAAGTTGCAAGACGAAGGGGTTCGGATTGATGACATCCACAGTCCGGAGCTGGATAAATATATCGGAGAAAATTTTGCCGAGCAACTGCGGGAAGACGAAGAACTGATTACTGGCGTCTATCCGGAGTTTGACATGGAGGGATACCTCAATGGTAAAGTAGCCCCGGTTTTCTTCGGCAGTGCGGTTAATAACTTTGGGGTAAAGGAGATGCTGGACACCTTTGTGCACATTGCCCCGCCACCCAAAAGCCGGGAGACCGAGGAGCGGGAGGTTGTGCCAAATGAAGAGAAATTCACCGGGTTCGTCTTTAAAATTCACGCTAATATTGATCCCCGTCACCGTAACCGGATTGCTTTCGTTCGTATTTGCTCCGGTAAGTTTGAGCGGAATAAGCTTTATTACCATACCCGCCTGAAGAAGAACTTCAAGTTCTCCAGCGTCACCGCCTTCATGGCGCAGGATAAGGAAATTATTGACGAAGCCTTCCCCGGTGATATTGTGGGGCTGTACGATACCGGAAACCTAAAAATTGGCGATACGCTGACTGAAGGTGAAGAAGGTACTTTCAAGGGAATTCCCAGCTTTTCACCCGAAATGTTTAAGGAAGTAGTCAATCAGGACGCGATGAAAACCAAGCAGTTGGATAAGGGGCTATCACAGTTGATGGACGAGGGAGTAGCTCAGTTATTCAGCTACGAACTAGGATCGAGGAAAGTAGTAGGTACCGTAGGGGCACTTCAGTTTGAGGTAATTCAGCATCGGCTAAAAAATGAGTACGGAGCCAGTTGTACCTTTCAGCCACTGAACCTGTACAAAGCCTGCTGGATTAGTAGCGATGATCCTAAGAAGCTACGGGAGTTTATCAACTCCAAGGAGCGTCATATCGCTAAGGATAAAGACGGTAAGTACGTGTTTATGGCCGAAACCAAAGCCTGGCTGCAAATGGTACAGGACAACTTCCCCGATATTCAGTTTCATTTTACTTCAGAGTTTTAGTTGCCGATAGACGGGAATAGAGGGATTGTAAGTAGCTACTAAATTAAGTTGTTTGTTTTTATCTCTCAAGTAGCAATTTATTGTCTATTTATACATAAACTTAGTCTGACGGACTACCTGGGTTAGCCTCATTAGAGGTTGATAATCCAGGCCTTGTTACATTATCTCTTGCAACCTTTTTTCTTCTATATAAAATTGAAGGAAACATTACGGTAACAATTTTTTAAAATAAAGATAATATACTAACTTATCTAATGCCGACAATACGGGGTATTCTTGTGAAAACGAAAGGATAGCTAACTGTGAACAGAACTACTCGGCAAAACCCTCACTGACGAAAGAGTTCGCCAGAACACTGTAACTACACCTCAACTATTTTATATACTAACTAAACCGAGCATTGCTCAGGCGGTGTAGCCTTGGGAGTGCTCCCTCATTTCTAATACCAACCTAAACATGAAGCCTAACTGTAAAGTGGTCTTATCCCTTAGCCTGCTCATAACGTGCTTATGTTATGAAGCCTATTCCGTACCGAGAAATGACCTACCCGAAAGGTACGTTGAAGAACTAGCTTTCACCAAGACAGTCGCCCTAAATGCTTCTACCCTTGAAGAAGTAACCGGTACTATCACCGACGAAAATGGTGAGGCACTCATTGGAGCTACCGTAAGTATTAAGGGTACTACCCGAGGTACGATTACTGACACCGAAGGTAAATTTACCATTGATGCTAATGAAGATGATATACTAGTGATCTCTTTCGTTGGGTACACCAGCAAAGAAGTTCCGGTAAATAACCAGACCAATTTTACTGTACAATTACTACCCGATTCAACCCAGTTGCAGGATGTGGTAGTAGTAGCCTACGGAACCCAGAAGAGGTCAGATGTGACTGGAGCGATTGCTTCGGCCAACGTAGAAGATTTTAATAAGGGAATAGTGGTGAATCCGGGGCAACTTTTGCAAGGTAAAGTGGCCGGGGTAAATGTCTCTAACGTAAGTGGAGAACCCGGTGCTGCCCAGAATGTGATTATCCGCGGTATCGGCAGTTTACGTTCGGGGACTACCCCGCTGTACGTAGTGGATGGATTTGTACTGGATAATACTTCTACTGGAGTGGCTACCAACCCGCTAAACTTTATTAACCCCCAGGATATTGAAAGCATTGATGTGCTGAAAGATGCCTCCGCGGCCGCCATTTACGGGGCCCGGGCGGCTAACGGCGTAATAGTGATCACCACTAAGAAAGGAAAAGTTGGTAAAACTGATATTAACTTATCCATGTCGACCGCCCGTTCTACTATCGCGAATAAAATTGATGTATTTAGTGCTGATGAATTTCGGCGGCAGGTAGTGGCTATTGGTGGTAATCTATTTGATGCGGGGGGAAATACTGACTGGCAGGATGAGCTAACGCAAACCGGTATCTCCCAAAACATTAATCTTTCGTTGAGCGGGGCGGGCAGTGAAAAATTCTCCTACTTTATCTCGGGTGGATACGAGGATCAGGAAGGCGTTTTGGTAAACAGTCGGCTTCGGCGCTATTCGGGACGGGCTAATTTAAACCAGACGGGCTTAAACGGCCGCCTCAACGTGGATTACAACTTCACGGGTTCTAGAACTGAAAATGTTAGACCGGATAACGGGGCCATCGTCGTAGATATGCTGCAGCTCAATCCCACCATCCCAGTTTTCACCAACGGTCAACCTACGTTGCTGGATGATATGTTAAACCCGGTAGTGCGTAATGAAATCTACAGTGATGAGGCTCAAAATAATCGACTCCTGGCTAATATTTCACCATCCCTGGAAATTATTCCGGGATTGACTTATAAACTAAACCTGGGAATTGACTATTCTACTACCAACCGCGATATACAACTTAAAACTTACCAGTTACTGGAAGGCTTCGAGTTTGGTGAGTTAAGAAACGTTACCACCACCAATGAAAACCAACTGGTAGAAAATACCCTGACCTACGTTTTTGAACAAAATTCACACAACCTTACTCTCTTAGCCGGACATTCGTACCAAAGGACGTTTGTACACGAAAAGAGATTCGACCTTTCCAGCTTTGCTAATAATGATGTTGAACCTAAGTATCAAGATCAGACTAGTACCCAGGAACAACCTACTACTCTTACTTCATTCGCTAGGGCAGATGAGTTACAATCTTTTTTCGGTAGAGTAAACTATGCGTATGATAGTAAGTATCTACTTACCGCCACCCTGCGGGCCGATGGTTCCTCCAAATTTGGAGAGAACAATAGGTACGGCTACTTTCCATCGTTTGCGGCTGGCTGGAACCTTAGCCAGGAAGATTTTATGGCCAACAGTCCGTTCAGTAACCTAAAGCTCCGGGCCAGTTGGGGACAAACCGGAAATCAGGAGATTCCTTCTAAAATCACCCAAGCTAGCTTCCTAGAAAGTAAGTCCGAAAATGATACCTATCCGCTGGACCCTAGTGCCAATACTTTAGATGATTATCCTTTCGGGACCATCTTCACTCGTTTGGCCAACCCCGACATTCAGTGGGAGGTTTCTACCCAAACCAATATCGGTATTGACTTTGGGCTATTTGATTATCGTTTAACCGGTACCATAGATTATTTTAATAAAGTATCCGAGAATATTTTATTAGAAGTGGTTCCGGCTGATCCTATTCAGCCCACGGCTACCTTTTGGACAAATGTACCGGACATGGAAATCATAAACGAGGGAATTGAACTTGCCTTAGAGTATAACAACGACACGCCCTCGGGCTTTTCCTACATTATCGGCGGCAATATGACTTATATTGACAATAAGGTAATCAACTCTCCCTTTGCCGTACTAACTACTGGTAGTGCCACCGGAGCCGGACAGACCGGGGCCACCATTAACGGCTACATCAACGGCGAGCCTATCGGAGCATTCTACATGAAGGAATTTATTGGTATCGGTCCGGATGGATTGAACCAATTCCGGGATATCAACGGCGATGATCAGGTGCTGGAAAACGATCGCACCGTGGTGGGTTCGGCACTACCCGATCTTCTTTACGCATTTAATTTTAATCTCAGATATAAAGGGTTCGAGTTTGGAGCCAACTTTAACGGGGTTTCGGGAAATCAGATTTACAACCACACCACCATGTCTATTTTCAATAGAGGAAATCTGGCTTCTTCCTTCAATACTACCGATTTCGCTGTGCAGTTTCCCAACGAGGATATCACTAACTCCAACGAAGTATCTACTCGCTATTTAGAGAATGGAGACTATCTACGTTTGAATAATGCTACTCTAGCCTACACGCTTCCTATTGCTAATATGGGGCTAGGAGATTGGATTAGCAGCGTTCGTTTCTCACTAACGGGCCAGAACCTGTTTGTCATCACTAACTATTCGGGCTTCGATCCGGAGGTGAATACCGGTAGTTCTATTGGCGGGGTGCAGACTTTTGGCATCGACCGTTTCACCTACCCTGCGGCCCGAACGGTTCAACTGGGTATCAATGTATCATTCTAACCAGTGTTTAGGCCAATACCAAAATATCTCCCGAGGTTGAAGCCACGTACCGTGGTTTCCCCTCCTACCAAACAACCTTTAAAAAAATGAAAAATAGTATTCTGATCTTAATCACGCTTATTCTACCCGCCATCATCAACTGGGGGTGTACTGACCTGGAAGAGGAAGTACTAGACGAATCACTTACCGGTTCCGGACAGGCAGAGCTTATCAGCGGATCTATTGCTCCGGCCTACGGGCAGGTTTCCTGGGTATGGCGACATACTAACTACTACGGTTTACAGCTACTGGCTGCCGATGAGGCGATACTGCCCTACCGGGGCGGAACGGATTGGTTTGATGGGGGTAAGTTTATGGCAGTACACCAGCACCAGATGACATCTGGTAACGACCTGGTGGGTAGCTCCTGGAACGAGCTTACTAAAAATCTGTCTCGAGCCATTCTGGCCATAGAAGTACTGCGCCCCCTATCTGCAGATGGCGATCAGGAAGCCACGGGTGCCCTGTACGAGATGCGGGCCTTACGTGCCTACCTTAACATGCTGATGCTGGAGAGCTGGGGCGTGGTATTTGCCAAGGAAACCTCCGACGAGATTTCGGAAGTGTTGCGAGGGCAAGACGCCATCGACTACATCGAGGAAGATTTATTAGCAGTGGTGGATGTGATTAATACCGACCTGGGTCCGGGAAGAATCACCCAAAACGCGGTTTGGGGTTTTCTGGCCCGGCTGTATCTGAACTCGGCCGTATATCGCGATCCCTACGGCACACCGGAGTTTACCACCGAAGATATGAACCGGGTGATTACGTACACCGATAACATTATTAACTCTGGTCAGTATTCCTTATCGTCCGAGTACTTTGATCTGTTTAATGATGATAATATTGGCAATCCTGAAATCATCTTCTCGCTGGATCAGCGCGGAGTATTGAGAAGGGAACACAGCCGTTGGGCGTACTGGTCTATTGCCGGATCTATGTTCCCTCGACCAGAATTTACCAGTGCGGATGGTACCGACGGACCGGCTATTACTTCTGATTTTTACCAAACCTGGGCTGATGCCTACGGCGATGTTGACCCGGCGGAGGCCGACGCTAGGTTTTACCAACAGAACACCATGGTTCCGGAAGAATTGCTGGACCTTACCGGATTGAACACCGAAAATGACGAGGATCATTACTACTGCGTGGCTCCACTGGAGTTTGAAATGGACCGGGGAATTCTTCGAGGGGTACAGTGGGGACCAAGGAAGGGACCCGATGGTGAATTCCTTACTTGCGACAATGGGGTGAGAATTTACCCAGTAAAGCAAATTAAAGGAAATGGTCCAGATCGGGATATCGGGTACGTAGACCACGTAGTGAGGGTTGACTTTACCAACGACGGACGATTACACAATACGGGCTACCGGGTATCCAAGTACCAGTTTAGCCGTACTTCCCCTAACGGTAATAATTTCAGTAGTGTGGATTTGGTGCTAATGCGTTTAGCCGAGATTTACCTGATGCGAGCTGAGGCCAAGTTACGCAGTGGTGATGCAGCCGGAGCCCTGGCGGACGTTAATACCGTAAGAACCTCCCGCAATGCCCGGCCGGATCAAACTCCCCCCCCATTACCCGCTTTAGATTTAGATATTCTGTTCCGGGAACGGGGGTTTGAGTTATACTGGGAAGGTTTCCGAAGAGGCGACCAGATCCGCTTTGGTAAATACGAAGGTTCCTGGACTGAAAAGGCGAGTGATGACGTCAACAAGCGATTATTTCCCATTCCGCAGAATGCCATTGATGGCGCTTCCAATGTGGAAGGTTTCCTGGTACAAAACCCAGGATATTAGAAGAGTAAATGGGAAAATTAGACAAGGCGGCAGATCTATAATTTTGCCGCCCTTTTTCATTTTTAGGTACCCTCCCGTGTTTGACTGAGATATAAGTATTATCCCTTCTATGGACAGTGAAGGGAGGCTGGTTGATTGTCAATTACTCTAATTCCCCGGAATTAAGTATATTCGGATAGTAGTTGAAGAAGTCTATGCAGCAGCCTTCCCTGGATCATTGGACCGTTATTTTTTTACTTGCTGGAGCCCAGGGGCTTTTTCTGGCAACTGTGCTATTCTTTCAGAAGAAAGGCAATACCCAGGCTAATCGGCTGTTAGGAGTCATTATGCTGCTTTTTGGCATTTCACTACTTTACTACGTAGCCTACTGGACGGGGTATATTACCCTATTGCCCTCGGCGCTTCAGGTTATTTTTATTTTGCCGTTAGTCTTTGGGCCACTGTTCCTGTTTTACTTCAAACTACTCTATCAGGAGAAACTTCGTACCCAAGATACCTGGCATCTGTTGCCCTTTGCCGTCTACTTTGTTTTTAACTTTCCCCGGTACATTAGCTGGGAGCCGGCTTGGGCGGAAACACTCTACAGTGATTCAACTTATGTGGTTCGAGTCATCTTGTTTAATGGGCAGACGCTGGCTTACGCGCTTTACTTGTTCTTCTATCTGAAGAAGCAATACACAGCCTCCTCGTTGTCATCCGCTCAGTATCGATGGATGAAGAAAGCGGCCTTTTGCTACGCGGGTTTCGCGGTTAGTTTAGCGATGTACTACGTGCTATACTTAACAATTGACTTTGATATTACCCACGACTATGCAGTATCCTTCTTTATGGCTGGGTTTATTTACCTAGCTGGGTATCTTGGTTATCGTCAGCCAGAAATATTATCCGGGCAAGTTACTAAACCAAAAAAGACGGCTCCCAAGTACGCAAAGTCGAGTCTGACTCCGACGGAGGCCACCTTTCACCTGAAGAATATTATCCGCTACATGAAAGAAGAGCAACCATTTCTGGATTGCGAACTAAAGATGGATGACCTAGCTCAACAACTGAACCTATCCAAACATGCTTTTTCCCAGATTATCAACGACAAGCTGCAGCAAAACTTTGCTGATTTCATCAATCACTACCGCGTAGAAGAAGCCCAGCGACTGTTGGCTAAACCAGTTAACCGACAGGAAAAAATTATCAGTATTGCCTATGATGCGGGTTTTAGAAATAAAGCTTCCTTCTACAATGCTTTCAAAAAGCGAACGGGTGTTTCGCCTACCCAGTATCGCGACCGTATCCTTTCGGCCCGGGAACAAAAGAAAAGAATTGCCTAAAGTTTCGAGTCTAAATTTATCGGATTAGCCCGCTATCCGGGCAGAAAGCACTTTTTTGCGCTTGTCACTACTTCCGATACCCATGTTACTTCTCTCCATTCTTGCTGCTCTATTGTTTTATCCACCAGAATCACCCGAAACTGCTCCCGAAAACCTGTTTGATTTTTGGGTAGGGGAGTGGAACCTCACCTGGCAAGATGCTCAGGGTCAAACCCAGAAGGGCTATAACCGAATCGTGAAAATTCTGGATGATCAGGTAATTCAGGAAAACTTTAAGACGATTTCTACTTCGGTTTCTACTCTAGTCTTTAAGGGCATGAGCCTGTCGGTGTATAATCCCCGTACGGAGCAGTGGCATCAAGCCTGGGCAGATAACCAGGGCGGGTACTACAACTTTACCGGAGAATTTGAGGACGATAAGCGTATGTTCATAACCAAGACTACTAATCAGCAGGGGAAAGAAATCATTCAGCGAATGGTATTTCGGGATATTACCCAAGACGCATTCGTTTGGGACTGGGAATCGTCGGAAGATAGTGGGCAGACCTGGCAACTTAACTGGCAAATTCATTATCAACGCAAAAAATAGCGAATAGCACTATGGTTAATATTCCATTCATGTTTCCGGCCGCGGCTCAATCAAGTTTTGGCCAGGCAGTTGTTTCGCCCCAGTGGCTGGGGGAGTGGACCGTACTCTGGAAGAATACTGTTGGCGATAAGTTTGTCGGCAGTAGCCGGATATCACAACCATTGGATGATTCTTTACTGAAAGAAGAATTAAGGGTAGGAGACGAAGGAGCCTGGGAAGGATGGGTAGGTACCAACTTGGCCAAATTCAATGCTCGCAACCGTACCTGGCACTACGCCTGTCAGGACAACCGAGGTGGCTACTGCGACTTTATTGGCCAGTTTGATAATCGTACCTTCTCCTTGCAGTTTGTAGATGCCCAAGGCGTCCAGGTGAAGCAGCGAATGATTGTTCGCTCAATCAATTCCAATAGCATCTCCTGGGATTGTGAACGCTACGAAGCCAACACCCAGAAGTGGCGTCGAGTCTGGAAAATTGAGTATCGGCGTAACTAATTGAAAGTTTACCAGCTAAGATGAAAGTACATTCGGTCAAAAGATAGAATGTTCTTTTTATTTTTGGTTTATGCCTCAAGAACCCCAGGTAATTTACGAAGACAACCATTTGCTAATTATGTACAAGCCGGCTGGCTGGCTGGTGCAGGGTGACCGAACGGGTGACAAAACGCTGGCGGATTGGGGAAAAGACTATCTGAAGAAAAAATACGATAAGCCGGGTAACGTATTTCTGGGAGTTGTACATCGTTTGGATCGGCCAGTGAGTGGAGTGGTGGCGATGGCTAGAACCTCCAAGGCACTAGCCCGGATGAACCAGATATTCAAGACCCGACAAGTAACAAAGACCTATTGGGCATTGGTACAAAATCCGCCCCCTCAGCCTGAGGCTACACTAGTTCATTGGCTTATTAAAGATTCAGCAAAGAATAAAGCAACCGCTTTCCGTACTGAGAAAAAGAACAGCAAGCAAGCTGAACTGTCGTATCGGATTGTTGCGAGCAGAAATCCCCCTGCGTCCCTATTCCATAGCGGCCTTTTAGAAAAAGGGGAAGGAATATATTTACTGGAAGTGAAACCGCTTACCGGGCGTCCACATCAGATTCGGGTACAACTAGCAACAATAGGTTGCTCAATAGCGGGCGACCTGAAGTACGGGGCTACTGAACCATTATCAGATGCCAGTATTGGTCTGCACGCCCGGCAACTGTCGTTTGAACATCCGGTGAAGCGAGAGCCTGTAACTTTTCGGGCGAATATACCGGGCTTAGAAATCTGGCAGCCTTTTGGAACCTGAGGGCAGACAATCGTAGTTGATACCTGCGTATGGAGTGGATAGAAAAACTGAAGGAACGTTGGGAAGTGAATAGCGTATGGCAGGTAGTCGTCATTATGACTGTGTTTGCCTGTACGGGGTTTTCGGTACTTTACATCAAGCAGCCGCTGTTTGATCTGGCGGGTATTACCCCCGAAACATCCGCCTGGATTCGGATCCCCTTCTATCTTTTGACCATCCTGCCCGCTTATCAAGTATTGCTACTCGCCTACGGGTTTATCTTTGGTCAGTTCCGCTTCTTCTGGAATTTTGAAAAGAAAATGCTAAGCCGGCTTAAAAAAATTAGCGCATTTACCGGAAAAAAAGCTGGTTAAGCAAAGTTTGATAAGCACAGAGTAGCGTGGTAGCGTCAGTCGCACTGACCCACTAGAATATCTTGTTGAGTTGGGTTGTTAGCATTATCATAGACATTATACTTACCATCGAAGTTGTTTTCAATAAATGAGCGAATACCGCAGAAGTTGCTCAAATTAGTATTGCTATGAACTTCTATGCCGTAACCTACCGAACGAATATTATTGAAACCATTAAGATTTGTTAACAGACTGTTATTAGATACATGCAGTAAGAAGTCTACTGTGGAAAGCTCCGGCAGGTCAGTAGTGGTTAACCTTTCATTATACATAACAAATAGATTTCCTGCCCTTGACAAACCATTCAATCCACTTAGCTTTTCCAAAGCTGGATTAGAATTGATGATGAGATATTCCGGAACTACCGTAATTTGATTAAGTCCATCAAGCTTAGCCAATACTAGATTATCTTCAATTTTTAGCTGTTTTCCTACAGATGTTAAATTAGCTAACCCCTCAATGCTGGTTAGTGCATTATTATTCGCTAGGATCAATGTTCCACTAATAGAAGAAAGACTACTGAATGCGTCAAGGTTTGGCAGCACAGTATTATCATTGATGTCCAGATCGCCCTCAACTGAAGAAAGGTTGTTGAAACCATTTATGTCAACTAGCCTGGCGTTACTCCAAATTCGTAAAGCTTCAGAAATAGAAAATAATTTGGAAAATCCGCTAATACTGTAGAGCTGAGGATTATTATTGATCGTAATGAACTGGCCCACATGAGCTATATTTTCAAAAGCATTGAGGTTCTGTAGATTACTATTTAATTCTACTAGAATTCCTCCCTCTACAGAAGAAAGACTGTTCAATCCCTGAATGTCGGTGAGTGCTTCATTCCTCGAAATCGCTAAACTACCCTCTACTGACGAAAGCTGATCTAACCCCGATAAATTAGTAAGTAAGTCATTATTAGAAATAGATAAATTACCGCCAATTCGGGTAAGCTTACTTAAGCCTTCCAAGGAAGTAATTGCCGAAGTAGAGCCGGGCCCAGAAGCAATGGTTAGGTTGCCGGTAATTTCTACTAATCCAAAACCACTTAAACTATCTATCTGTAGTTGATTTGATAGCGTTAAATCACCTTCTAGAGTCCTGATAAGTTCTATTTCATCGTCTGGCTGACAACTGAAAAAGAAAAGGATCACACCTAAGTATACTATTATTCGGTGCATAATTAGTACCTATAGATAGGTAGTTAAAGGTTGAATATTACTAGAAATAATCCCTATCTACATCAACGTTTTTCATTTAAGGCTGTTGCCAGAAACGAGGGGCGAAGCAATATTTTTTACACCGAATATAGGAAAGAGTTTGGGAAAAATTGAAGATTGCAGAGAGGAAGGAGATCTCAGGGATGTAGAATACTACTACCAGACTGGGCAGATTTTAGAACGCTGGTATCAGCAGAGTCTAAAAAGATAGGCGGCAAACAAAAATGGCCAGCGTGTAAGCTGGCCAATGCTTTTGAGTAATTACTCGCTTATGACTCGTTCAGCCAGTACAGTGATGGTGTTATTTAACACTTCAACCACTCCACCTTCTACAGTTACCGAACCTTCTCCCGCATTACCGCGATAGCTAATCTCACCTTTTCCTAGTGAGCTAACCAGTGGAGCGTGGTTACGCAGCACTTGAAAAGAGCCATCGCTACCCGGAAAGGTAGCCGATTCTACTTCGCCCTCAAAAACTTCCTGATCGGGAGTAATTATTGTTAATTGCATTTGAAAATAGTGTTATAGTGCGATAGTGTCAACGTGTTATGGCGACCGTCGCGCGGTGTTATTCAAAGCACTATAACACATTAACACTGTTTTTTACTTCGCTTCGGCCATGATTTTTTCGCCTTTGGCGATAGCGTCTTCAATAGTGCCTACCAAGTTGAAGGCCGTTTCTGGTAGGTGGTCAAGCTCGCCGTCCATAATCATGTTGAAGCCCTTGATAGTATCCTTGATATCTACTAGCACTCCTTGAAGTCCAGTGAACTGCTCGGCTACGAAGAAGGGCTGAGAAAGGAAGCGTTGTACCCGACGAGCGCGGTGTACCACCTGCTTATCTTCTTCCGAAAGTTCGTCCATACCCAGAATCGCAATGATATCCTGAAGCTCATTGTAACGCTGCAAGATGTTCTTTACTCGCTGAGCGGTGTTGTAGTGCTCATCACCTACTACTTCAGCCGACAGAATTCGGGAAGTAGAATCTAGCGGGTCTACCGCCGGATAGATACCGATCTCAGCCAGCTTACGCGAAAGTACGGTAGTAGCATCTAGGTGGGCGAACGTAGTCGCCGGAGCAGGGTCAGTCAAGTCATCCGCCGGTACGTATACGGCCTGTACCGAAGTAATGGAACCGTTGCGGGTAGAGGTAATCCGCTCCTGCATGGCTCCCATCTCGGTGGCCAAGGTGGGTTGATAACCTACCGCTGAAGGCATTCGGCCTAAGAGCGCTGATACCTCAGAGCCTGCCTGGGTAAAACGGAAGATATTGTCGATGAAAAACAGAATATCACGACCCTGGCCTTGTCCGTCGCCATCGCGGAAGTATTCGGCTACACTTAGCCCAGATAAAGCCACTCGGGCGCGGGCTCCGGGAGGCTCGTTCATTTGCCCGAAGATTAGCGTAGCTTGTGATTCTTTCAGCCGCTCCATATCCACCTTGCTCAAGTCCCAGCCACCTTCTTCCATGGAGTGGGTAAATTCTTTGCCGTACTTGATGATGTCAGCTTCAATGAATTCGCGCAAAAGGTCATTCCCTTCGCGGGTACGTTCACCTACGCCGGCAAATACGGAAAATCCTGAGTATGCCTTAGCAATATTATTAATCAGCTCCTGAATTAGTACGGTTTTTCCTACTCCCGCACCTCCGAACAGTCCTACCTTACCCCCTTTAGCGTAGGGCTCTAGCAGGTCAATTACCTTAATTCCGGTAAACAGAATTTCTTCTGAGGTAGAAAGATCCTCGAACTTAGGAGGAGGATTGTGGATAGGTCGACCTTTCCCACCGTCGGGCTGAGGAAGTCCATCAATGGCCTCGCCCACTACGTTGAATAAGCGGCCACGAATTTCTTCGCTGGTAGGCATCTTGATGGGTTGGCCAGTATCAACTACTTCAGTACCTCGAACCAAACCTTCAGTAGCCTCCATCGCGATAGTTCGTACCCGATCTTCGCCCAGGTGCTGCTGTACTTCCAGTACCAGCCGGGTTCCATCAGGACGATCAATGGTTAATGCATCTAAAATATTAGGTAGTTTAGCATCGGACTCGAAACTAACATCGACTACCGGGCCAATTACCTGAACAACTTTTCCAGTATTTGCCATGTATATCTAGGATTAAAGGATATGCGTTGAATTAAGCGGTTGCAAAAATAGGGTATCCCAAGCGGTATTGCAATGAAGCGAATTAGAAAAATGTTTTGCTACGCAAAGTGTTAGAGCAGCCGCCATGCGGTGTTAGAGTGTTAAGGTGTTAAAGTATTATAGTTCGTAGCATAGCACCGTAACACAAAAACACTATAAGACCATAACACTATTATTCTAATCTGAACTTCTGCGTGTATAGGGCTTGAGCGCCGAAGCAGCGGACCACGTAAACGCTACGGGCAGGAGAGCTTAGCGGAAAAGCGAATATCGGGTTCTGGTCCGAAGTAGTTAGGCTTGACTCAATAAGCACGTTACCCAGCATATCGGATACCTGCACCAGGTAATCCCCAGCCGGGAGTTGCTGGGTAAATAGTTTCAAGGTGCCGGCACTGGCATCGGCGTAAACCCGCAGATCATCGTCACCAGACAGGGAAACCGCTACTATATTAGAGTACTCAAAGGATTCGTCAAAATCTACCATCCGTAATCGGTAGTACAAAATGCCGGTCAGGCGATTGGCAATCCCTTCATCAATATAAAGGTAGTTACGCAGACTGTTGGATTCTCCCACTGCTTGGTTGCGAGCTATTTCTTCGAAAAACAAGCCATCGGTGCTGCGCTCGATGCCGAAGAAGTGAGCGTTGGTTTCCGTAGCTGTAGCCCAGTCAAGCCGCACACTAGTCTCATCCAACTGAGCTTTAAAGTCTACCAGAGTTACAGGGAGGGGTTCATTGATATCACTTACCGTCCAGGAAGAAAAACCGCTTACTGAATTAGCTGGAACAGTAACAAGTCTTAAATCGTTAAGTATACTCACACCTAAGCTGTCTGTTACAGGTTCCCAAGTGTCAGAGTCATCAGGAAGTCGCCATACTACTACCGAAGCTTCGTCAAAATCACTGGTAGGGTTATCAAAGGATGGATGCCAAGAGAAGATAAGCTCTCTGCCAGTAGGTTCTTGGTCAGCATTGATAATCCATCTTGATTTTATAGATTGACTCTCGTTTTCCTCTACTATGCCTGAATTACCACTAATCCGTTGAACAACTACGTTGCTTAATGGATTAGCTCGGTTAGAACCTTGAATGCTTAACCCAAGAATGCTAAATGATTGCTGAGGAGTGATTGTACGAGGAGTAGTAGCAAAATTGCCCACAAGTCTACCGTTGCTTTCATTAGTGGTTCTAATATTATCGCCTAAAGTTACTTGTCCGCCATCCGCAGTTTTGATATTTCCGTTATCAAGTGAAAGACTATTCAATACTAAAAGGCTGCCGTCAATAGTTAAAGTATCTTCCTCTACATTTGATGCATCAATTTCTAAGTCGTTTATTTGAGTTTGTCCATCAGAGATTGCTATTATTAGTGATTTGTTTACTACAAGAGAAGTGTAATTACCTTCAACAATATTGATTGTACTATTCGCACTGAGTGAGTCGGCTGCACTTTGCAAGTCCCCGTCTCCCGAACCATCCACACTCACCGAAGAAAGATCGGGTTGAAATCCCACCAGTAAACTGGTATCGTCGCCACTGTTAAGCCAGGGAGAATAAGCTACCGTTGCTGGATCAATTTTGCCAATAAAGTCGGCCTTTTCGGCACTGCCCCACCAATTGTAGGAGGCATCCACGGTATTTCCGCTACTATTCAGAATAGCCGGAGTAGGAGCGCCGGAGAGATCACTTTCATTTAGGGTGAAACCGGAAACTCCACTGTTAACGGTGATAGTTCCTAAGATAGTTGAATTAAATAGTGATACATTGTTACTACCGCTGACGATAGTTACATCATTATTCAAAAGCAGATTCTGAAGTACCACATTCGAGGCATTGATATCGAAAGTATTAGAAATAGTTACTGCTAATGGGACTTGTTCGGTTCCCTCACCGATACCTTCAATAATAACCGATTTATTGACACTGAATGCATCACTGTAAGCTCCCGGGTTCACTTTTATGATGTCATCTGCATTGGCATCTGTAATAGCTTTCTGAATGGTCGCAAAAGGGAAGTCTTCTGATCCATCGTTGCTGTCATCACCCGTTGGTGGAGGACTAACAAAAAAGGTGCTTTGGGAAAAACCAGTTTGCCAGAAAAATAATAGGCTGAGGGTGAACAGTAAAAAATGCTTCATAGCGGCAGTATATTTTGAACTTTAGCAGTGTGTCAGGTCAGTGCCGGGCTAATTTCTAAAAAAAACCACAAACTACCTCCTTTCACAAAGAAAAGTAGCTCGGTAGCAAAATGTTACGAAAAAAAGCGTTCATTCGCTCATTTAAGGCTGCCCTCCATAAGTTTTTGGTTGAAAATACCCTTCCACTACCCTAAATTTGCCGGATTATAAGTAAAAAATACTAAGTCGGCATGCTGATTTGGATAACTTAAAGTACGAGAAACTTCTAAGCCCTTCGGTGATGTTACTCAATCATAAAGTACAAATGCCTGCGGTAAACCGCCAGTCATATAAACTATTTATTGATATGCGTCAGATGAAATCTACTTACCTTATAGTTTTACTTAGCAGCCTGATCATATTCTCCTGTGAGAAGAAAGTTGACGAAAACTTTGTAGCCAACGATTCGGAGTATATTCACCAGTCGATGCAGAAGCTGACCGACGTAATTGTGTATGATATTTTTTCGCCCCCCGTCGCCAGCCGTATTTACGTGTATCCGAGTATTGCCGGATACGAAGTGTTACGCCATCAGCATCCGGAGTATCGTACGTTTGCCGGTCAACTTAATGAATTAGAAGCTGTACCAACACCGGATACGACCCAACCTATTTCCCTGCCACTGGCGAGTGTTCACGCTTTTCTTACGGCGGGTAAGTCATTCATCTTTTCTGAAGACCGGATAGATGAGTACCAGCAGCAGCTTTATCAGGATTTTCAAGAAGCCTTTCCTGATGATATGTTTCAAAACTCCATCGCTTACGGTGAGCAGGTTGCCCAGCATATTCTGGATTGGGCCGATAAAGATAACTATAAGCAGTCTCGTTCATTTCCAAAGTTTACTGTGAACGATGAACTGGGCCGCTGGCAACCCACCCCACCCGATTACATGGACGGTATTGAACCCCACTGGAGCCGCATTCGCCCGCTAGTGATTGATTCGGCCGACCAGTTTGTGCCGGCTCCGCCCACCCCGTTTTCAATGGAAGAAGACAGTCCGTTTTACCAGGAAGTGATGGAGGTGTACGAAACTGGAAATAACCTGGATGAAGAGCAAGCTGAGATTGCTAGCTTCTGGGACTGTAATCCTTACGTATCTCACCATCAGGGGCACGTGATGTTTGCTACCAAGAAAATTACCCCCGGTGGGCACTGGATAGGCATTGCCAAAATTGCGGCTCAAAAATCGGAGGCTGATCTGATGAAGACATTAGAGACCTACGCTATGACATCTATCGCCCTCTTTGATGCCTTTATTAGTTGCTGGGATGAGAAATACCGCAGCAGTCTGATCCGTCCTGAGACCATCATCAATCAGCATATTGACGAAGACTGGATGCCACTCCTACAAACTCCGCCCTTTCCGGAATATACCAGTGGACACAGTGTAATATCCGCTTCGGCGGCCACCGCACTTACCGAGTTGTACGGCGAGCCCTTCCCTTTCGTAGATTCTACTGAAGTAGCCTACGGATTACCCCCTCGCGAATTTGAGTCCTTCAAGGCAGCCTCTGAAGAAGCTGCCATCAGTCGCTTGTACGGAGGCATTCACTATATGCCCGCAATTTCCAATGGAGTAGATCAGGGTCGGAAGGTAGGTGGCTTTATTCTAAACAAGATCGACACCCGGAAAGACGGTTCCTTGGCAGATAACTAACCTAGTCAGAAAGGTAGGTTCAGTTAGGGCGAAAGTTAGGCTATTTGGTTTTGTCAGTTAGCTAATAATTTATGCAACCGATTTAAGTCGACTAGATGCCAATTTTCTTTAAAGCGATTGATTCTTCCTTCTAAGTAGTAATACTATCGTTTATTTGGCAGATAAGGACTGTTTTCTATCAAAAAGTTGGTAAATGTCATCTGTGGTACATATAATAAGTATTAGCGTATTCTATTGTTTTTAAATTTATTTGTTAGATATTTGCGAAAATGCTAAACTAACTGCCATCTTGTGGTTAGTTTTTTACTATTCACTAATACTGCTAATAGCTTATGAGAATTTTTACACACTTTACTTACGTCCTGTCGATGGCGTTTGCGCTGCTTTGGAGCAGCGTAGCGTGGGCGCAGGATAAGACCATTACGGGTACGGTGACTTCCGATGCAGAAGGAGAACTTCCTGGTGTCAACGTACTGGTGAAGGGTACCAGTACGGGTACTGTAACCGACCTGGATGGAAACTACCGTCTAGCGGTACCGGAAGGAAATGACATTTTAGTATTTTCTTCAATTGGGTATGCTAACCAGGAAATTACAATCGGTAATCAAACTACTATTAATGTAGTAATGGCCGAAGATGTTCAGTCTCTACAGGAGATTGTAGTAGTAGGTTACGGTACGCAGGAGAAGAAAGAAATTACTTCGGCAGTAACTAGCGTCAGCTCCGAAGAATTCAACAAGGGTAACGTAAACGCCCCTTATCAACTGCTTCAAGGTAAAGTAGCTGGTCTGGTAGTTTCCCGACCGGGAGCGAACCCAAATGAGGGATTTAGCGTTCGCCTTCGTGGCCTTTCTACCTTAGGGGCCAACTCCGAGCCACTCGTAATTATTGACGGAGTAGTAGGAGCTGACCTGAATGCCGTAGACCCCAACGATATTGAATCAATGGACATCCTGAAGGATGGTTCCGCTGCTGCTATCTACGGTAGTCGGGGTTCTAGTGGGGTAATTCTGGTGACTACTAAAACGGGCAAATCTGGACAGGCAACTATAGACTACAACGGTTATGTTGCTTCTGAAAATACGGCGCGAGTAACTCAGGTGATGAGCGCGGAGGAGTTTAGAAATTTAAGAGGAGCTGATGGAAACATGATTGGTACTGACTTAGGAGCCAATACCGATTGGTTTGATGAACTTACTCAGAATGCCATCTCTCACGTACATAATGTAGCCCTTTCGGGTGGTAGTGAACAAACCACTTACCGAGTATCCCTAAACTACCGGGATATTGAAGGAGTGGCGCGGGCTACTGGCTTTGAGCAGTTGAACGCTCGCCTCAACCTAACCCAACGGGCTTTAAATGATCGTTTGAGTTTTACCATCAACCTATCCGCTACTACTCGAGATGCTGTGGGTATCTACGGTGACGATAGCCCGCTAGATGCAGCTTTCCGTTACGCTACGATCACTAATCCTACCCAGCCAATATTCAGTGATGATCCTGCTTTTGATACGTACGGCGGTTACTACCAGCAAACTTTGTTTGATTACTTTAACCCAGTAGGTATTATTGAGCAAACTGATTTAGATTCTAAAGATAATAACCTCCTCTACAACTTTCAGGCAGAATATGAGCCTCTTGATGGTTTGCGGTTCTTAGCTCGCTACAGCCAACAGCGAGATAATAGAACTGGTGGACAATACTTTTCCAAATTTGCCTTCTTCCAAGGAAGAGATCGTAATGGGTTGGCGGGAAGAGTTGAAGATACAGATATTACTGACTTGTTTGAAACTACGGCTACTTACGACCGAGACTTCGGTAACCTTACCTTTGCCGGTTTGGCCGGATACTCTTACCAGAATTTTGACGAAGAAGGTTTTGGGGCTCTAGGGGGTAACTTCCTTACTGATGCCTTTGGGTACAACAACTTAAGTGCGGCACTAGATTTTCCTAATGGTTTAGGAGATGTATTCAGCTACAGAACTAATTATAAAATCATTGGTTTCTTCGGAAGGGTTAACCTGAACTATGCGGGCACCTACTTCTTATCAGCTAGTGTGCGACGAGAAGGTTCTACCCGATTCGGGGATGGCAACAAGTGGGGTAATTTCCCGGCAGTAAGTGCAGGGGTAACCTTAAGCAACTTGTTTAACATGCCTAGTGTAGATAACCTGAAATTGCGGGTGAGCTACGGAGTTACCGGTAACACTCCGGGGGAATCTTATGTATCATTGCTACGTCTAGCCCCTCAGGGTAACTTCTTTTTCAACGGCAGCTTTATTCCTAGCTACGGCCCGGCCAGTAACCCTAACCCTAACTTACGTTGGGAGAGAAAAGCGGAGCTTGATATAGGGGTAGACTTTGCTATGTTCGGTGATCGTTTTACGGGTAGTGCAGATTATTACAGCCGGGTTACTACTGATCTGATTTATCCACTAACCGTTCCAGTACCACCTAACTTAGTAGGGGAAACGCTACTTAATGTAGGTCAGATGAATAATAGTGGTCTCGAGCTAGTACTTAATTATAATGTGATCAACAACGATAACTTCAGCTGGACTACTGGTTTTAACGGTACCTGGTTTATTGAAAACCGACTAGTGTCGCTATCTGATGAAGAAGCTGGATTAGATTTCGGTGGACGCCGTTTGATCTCTAATTTAGGGTCACCCGGTCAGAATAATACCCCGCTGATTGAGGTTAAAGAAGGCGAAGAGATTGGCCGCATTTGGGGCAAGGTGTACGATGGTCTTACTGAAGATGGTAAGTGGAGATTCCAGGATCTTAACGGAGACGGAACAATTGACGATGCTGATGAAACCTTACTTGGACAAGGGTTACCCGACTTCCAACTTGGTTGGAACAACACCTTCAACTACGGTAACTGGGATTTGAACTTCTTCCTGCGGGGCATGATTGGTCACGACCTAGTCAATACCTTCCGAGCCTTCTATGAGGTACCTGGGGTGGCTACCTCGTATAATGTAGTAAACACCGAGTTTTTTGATCCTAATCTGGATGATTCACCTTTGTTTAATAGTATTCACGTAGAAGATGCTGACTTCATACGCTTAGATAATGCCACCTTAGGATATAACTTCCCACTAGCTGACGGGGTGCTAATATCACGCTTGCGATTGTATGCATCTGTACAGAATCTATTTACTATCACCAATTATACTGGGGTTGACCCGGAAGTTCGTACGGGTGATTCAGCGAATGATGACGATGCGCTGGCTCCTGGTATTGATCGTCGTGATACCTGGTTTACTACCCGAACCTACACCTTCGGCGTTAACCTATCATTCTAGTGTGAATTAGAAATTAAATTATTATGAACAGAGTAACATATATAGTAAAAGTACTCTTCCTAGGGCTCGTAGTATCTGCCTTTAGTGTGGCCTGTACCGACGTGGAAGAAGAAATCTTTAGTGAAGTAACTCCTGACCAGTTCTTTCAAACGGAAGCGGAGTTTGTGTCGGCACTGGGTAATGCGTATACCCAGTTAAACAGTATTGGGGCGAATGGTAATATATTCTCTCTTCAGGGAGTAACCTCCGACGAAATGGTAGTGCCTACTCGTGGGCAGGATTGGGATGATGGCGGCCACTGGCGACGACTACATACGCATGAGTACCAGTGGGAAGATCCCATTATCAATAACGGTTGGACGTTCTGCTACGGAGGAATTAGTACTTGTAACCGTCTAATATTTCAATTTGATGAATTAGGAGTAGAGGGTGCCGAAGAATTTATTGCAGAGTTACGGGCGTTAAGAGCCATGTACTATTACTGGTTAGTGGATTTGTACGGTAATGTGCCAATCGTAACTGATTTTGATGTACCAGCTGACTTTGCTCCGGCTAATAATACCCGTCAAGAAGTATATAATCTTGTGGAGCAGGAGCTAATGGAGGTGATGCCTCAGCTTACCCAAGAGGTAGGAGGGTCTGCTTACGGTCGGGTTAATTACTATACCGCTCAGGCTATTTTGGCTAAATTGTACCTGAATGCTGAAGTGTATACGGGTACCACTCAGTTAGACAAAGCGTTAACCGCAGTAGATGAAATTATCAATTCGGGTCAGTATTCCTTAGCACCCGATTACTACGACAATTTTGTGGTTGATAACCAGAGTTCGCCCGAATTTATCTTTGCAATTCCTTACGACCAAGTGTTCCAACAGGGTTTTAATATCCCCATGATGACGCTTCACTACGGTAGTCAGGCTACCTACAATCTGACTGCCCAGCCTTGGAATGGATTTGCTTCATTACAGGAGTTTTATGAATCTTATGAAGACAGTGATGTGCGTAAAGCTAACTTTATTGTAGGGCCGCAATTTAGTGCCTCCGGTGAAAGAATCCTTGATAATGGAGCCGAAGCCGGCGATCCTGACGGGCCACCTTTAACATTTACTCCAGAAATTAATGAGTTAGGCCCTCAAGCATTCCGTCAGGCTGGAGTTAGAATCGGTAAGTGGGAGTTTGAGTTGGGATCCACCGAGGACCTAAATAACGACCTAGCATTATTCAGGTATACCGATATCGTATTAATGAAGGCCGAGATACTTTTCCGTCAGGGACAAACCGGGGGAGAGGCTCTAGCATTAGTTAATCAGATTCGGGAGCGGGCTGGTGTAGCACCATTCACCGAACTGACTGAAGAGAACTTCTTGGCTGAGCGAGGCCGGGAAATGTTTGCTGAGTATACTCGTCGTTCCGATCTAATCCGTTTTGGCCGGTACAACGAAGCTTGGCAATTTAAACCTCAAGATCCTAGCAATCACGTGAATATCTTTCCGATTCCTCGACCGCAAATTGAATCTAACCCTAACTTAGTTCAGAACCCTGGTTATGCCGGTGGAAGCGGAGGATAAAATATTTAACGTTATATTATTTTTAGAAAGCAAGCAACCCAAACTGCTTGCTTTCTTTTTTATAGCGTGAGAAAACAAGGCGTTCTAAAGCGCAAGAATCACAAGCTATTACATGATTCATAATGGTTAGGATTAACGATTTTCGTTTAATTCTGTATTAGAATGTATAGCAATTTCTTAGCAAGTCTATTTCTCGATTGATGACACGTTGGTATTCAGTTATATTTCTATTACTAACCGTTGCTTGTTCGGGGCTTAATAAAGATTCCGAATTACCTTTCACCATGTTTGTTCAAATGCCATCTGAACAGACTGGAATAGATTTCGCTAATGACCTGGCCTACGATGAAGAATTCAATGTCTATACCTACCGTAACTTTTACAATGGGGCAGGTGTAGGTATTGGAGATGTAAATAATGATAACCTTCCCGACCTGTTCTTCTGCGGTAACCAGCAGGATAATAAACTCTATCTTAACCGAGGTAACTTCCAATTCCAGGATATTACGGAGCAATCAGGGGTAGCATCTACTGGGGTTTGGTCAACTGGAGTGAGCTTTGCCGACGTAAATGGGGATGGTTGGTTGGATATATATGTATGCAAATCGGGGAATGTTGAAGGCGAAAACCGCCACAATGAGTTATTTATCAATAATGGTCCCCAAGCAGACGGACTCGTAACCTTCAGCGAGCAGGCTAAGGAATACGGTATTGCGGATGTGGGTCTTTCCATTCATGCGGCCTTCTTCGATTATGACCGCGACGGTGATCTGGACTGCTACCTGCTTAATAACTCTATTCGCTCGGTTGGTGGCTACGACCTGCGGCCTGGTCAACGTGAAATTCGTGATCCACTGGGAGGCAATAAGCTGTATAGGAACGATGACAAGTTTTTTACTGATGTAAGTGAAGAAGCAGGTATCTACGGCAGTATGATTGGTTTTGGGTTGGGAGTAACCGTAGGGGATATTAACAGAGACGGTTGGTCTGACCTATTTGTATCCAACGATTTTTTCGAGCGGGATTATCTATACATCAATCAACAAAATGGCAGCTTCGCTGAAGTGCTTGAAGAGCAGATGCAGGAGATTAGTTTGGGTTCAATGGGAGCCGATATGGCTGACCTTAACCACGATGGTTATCCTGAGATTTACGTAACGGAAATGCTCCCTGAACAGGAGCACCGTATTAAAACCACGGTTCAGTTTGAGAACTACGACAAGTTTCAGATGAACGTTGAGAATGGCTATTATCGGCAGTTTCCTCGGAACGTATTGCAGCGGAACAATGGCAACGATACCTTTAGTGAGATAGGACGATTAACTGGAGTGCATGCTACTGACTGGAGCTGGGGGGCACTGATGGCTGACTATGACAACGACGGATATAAGGATATTTTCGTAGCCAATGGTATCTACAAAGATTTACTTAACCAGGATTATATTCAGTTCATGGGTAATCCTGAAACCGTACGGGCAATTCTGACTCGAGAGAACGCGGTAATCAAGCAATTGATCGATTCTATCCCCTCTGAAAAAATCTCAAACTACTTATTTCGCCAAACAGATGACTGGCAGTTTTCCAATATTGCCGATGATTGGGGGCTAAGCACACCCAGCCACTCTAACGGTTCGGCCTACGGCGATTTGGATAATGATGGTGATCTGGATTTGGTTGTGAACAACGTGAACATGCCTGCCTTTATCTATCGTAATCAGGCCGACACACTTACCAATCATCACTGGCTACGGATAGCATTGCAAGGAGAAGGAAGCAACCGGAATGGGATAGGCGCACAGGTAAGTCTGTGGTCAGAAGGAAAACTGTATTATCAAGAACAGTCACCTCAGCGAGGGTTTCAATCCAGTGTAGATTTGCGATTGCTGTTCGGGTTGGGCACTATTGAGCGACTGGACTCAATGGAAGTTTTTTGGCCCGATGGGAGGGTAACTAAGAAACAAAATATTTCCACTAATCAGGAAATAATTGTTCAGCAGTCTGAGGCACAGGAACAGCTAAGCAATCCGGTTGAAAAGATTAACGACCCAACTTGGTTTGCTGAAGTGGAAGAGAAAGAAATCGGGTTGTCTTATATTCATCAGGAAAATGATTTCGTGGATTTTGACCGAGATCGCTTGCTGTTTCATATGCTTTCCCGCGAAGGGCCGGCAGTTGCGGTCGGTGATGTAAACGGAGATGGTAGAGAAGATATGTACTTAGGAGGGGCCAAAGACCAGGCAGGTGAATTATACATCAGGCAGACCAATGGAAATTTCAGGAAAAAATTAGTTGATGACTTTGAAGCGGATAAAATCAGCGAGGACGTAGCAGCCACGCTATTTGACGCCGATGGGGACGACGATTTAGACCTTTACGTGGGTTCGGGTGGAAACGAATTTTCTGGCTCGTCGTCGGCTCTGGCTGACCGACTTTACTTCAATAATGGCCAAGGAAACTTTCAGCGCAATCCCGATGCGTTAGCGTATCGTTTTGAAAGCACAGGTACAGTGAAAGCTGCCGACTTCGATCAAGATGGTGACCAAGATTTGTTTGTCGGTATGCGATTGCGGCCTTTTCTGTACGGAGTGCCAGTATCGGGCTATCTATTGGAAAACGACGGACAAGGTAAATTTCAGGATGTGACTAATCAGGTGGCTCCGGCACTAAAAGAAATCGGTATGATCACCGATAGCAAGTGGGTGGATATTGATCAGGATGAGGACCTGGATTTAGTGATTGTAGGGGAATGGATGAGCATTAAGCTACTGATAAACGAACAGGGGCAACTAGTGGATAAAACTCAAGTCTGGGGACTATTGGGCAGCGAGGGCTGGTGGAACTGCGTAGAAGTAGCCGATCTGGATCAAGACGGTGATTACGATCTGGTAGCCGGAAATCACGGATTAAATTCCCGCTTTAAAGCAACTGCTGAACAGCCAGTAAGCCTATGGGTTAATGATTTTGACCGTAATGGTACTGCTGAGCAAATCATTACCACCTACAACGATAGTAATTCTTACCCGCTGGTACTGAAGCACGATTTGGTAATGCAAATGCCCAGTCTGAAGAAAAAGTATCTAAAATACGCCAGCTACCAGGGCGAAACGATAGAAGATATTTTCGAACCTCAGCAGCGAGAAGGAGCCATACGGTATGATGCCTACGTACTGGAAAGCAGCGTATTTTATAACGAAGAAGGGCAATTCAGAAGAGAAAGCCTGCCCACCGAAGCTCAAATCTCTCCGGTACAGGCCATCCGTATACAAGACATAAACAGCGACGGGTATCCGGATTTGTTGCTGGGAGGGAACTTCTTAGGCGCCAAACCCGAAGTAGGTCAATACAGTGCTAGTTACGGAGTGCTGCTCATGAATCAGAGGGGCGAGTGGAAAGAAATTAGGCCATCGGAAAGTGGATTAAGTGTGATCGGTGAAATAAGACATTGGATTGTATCGACAGAAGGTAAAGATGAATCAGAGGGGCTAGTGTAAAGAAATTAGGCCATCGGAATGTGGATTATGTGTGATCGGTGAAATAAGACATTGGATTGTATCGACAGAAGGTAAAGATGAATTGTGGATTGCTATTAAAAACAACGGGCCGGTAGCAGTATTCAAAAAGCGCAAAAACCAGCCTCTTTAGGAAGAATAAAGAAGTAAAGCAGATAGATAGAATGAGAAAGTATTATTGGGGAATTATAATGGTGCTACTA
>ERZ1740058.466-NODE-466-length-30757-cov-13.676275_pt1 | contig 30757 bp, 21 predicted proteins | sample MGYA00581745_ERZ1740058 | MGnify/ENA primary metagenome ERZ1740058 (study PRJEB43018, sample SAMN04849742) | marine metagenome | isolation source: floating plastic debris | place: Pacific Ocean | collected 2008-08-30 | study: EMG produced TPA metagenomics... | reverse complement strand
CTGTTTACTACCGCGTATTGATTTATCGAATCAGTGAGGGTTGGGTAAGGGGAAAACTGACGATCAACGTCAGTCACTCATTCCTGAGCAAGCAGACTTCAATGATGAAACTTTGATGGTTTCCTGAATGAGGAAATTTTTACAAACACGAGGATACAAGCCATGCCTTACAAGCCATTAGATCTATCAACAGCGGTGCCCGTGCTGTCTTGGGCGGGGCATGAGCTGGGTGCTAACGAAACCAAGATGGCCCAAAACGTGGCTTCCCTGCCCTTTGTTCACAAGCATGTGGCCTTGATGCCCGACGTTCATTTGGGTAAAGGGGCGCTGGTGGGCTCGGTGGTGGCGACCAAAGCCGCGATCGTGCCAGCAGCGGTCGGGGTCGATATTGGCTGCGGCATGTGCGCCGTCAAAACCCCCTATCACGCCGATCAGCTCGACGGCAAACTCAAGCAGATTCGCACCGAGGTCGAAAAGCTGATTCCCGTCGGCTTTAATCAAAACCAGCAAGTCGATAAAGACGTCACCAACTGGCAGGGCTGGAGCGACTTCAAGGAGCTGCACCCCAAAGTGCAAAAGCTCCAAGATAAAGCCCAAAAGCAGATGGGCAGCCTCGGCGGCGGCAACCATTTCATCGAGTTGTGTGTGGATACCGACGCCCAGGTCTGGCTGATGCTGCACTCTGGCAGCCGTCATATCGGCAACATGCTGGCCCAGCGCCATATTGAGTCAGCCAAAGCGCTGGCGAAGCTGGCGGATCTGAAGCTGCCCGATCCAGACCTGTCGCACTTTGTGCAAGGCACGCCGGAATTTGAGGCGTACTGGCGCGATCTGCAATGGGCGCAAAACTACGCCCTGCGCAATCGAGAGGTCATGATGGCCCGGTTTAAGCGGGTGGTTGAAACGCAGCTGGCGGGGGGCAAGCCCTTTAAGCCAGAACTGCAGGTCAACTGCCACCACAACTACGCCGAGCGCGAAGTGCATTTTGGCGAAGATGTGTACGTGACTCGCAAGGGGGCCGTGCGGGCGCAGAAAAACGACTACGGCATCATTCCCGGCTCAATGGGGGCGAAATCCTTCATTGTGAAGGGCAAGGGGGCTGCCGATGCGTTTTGCTCTTGTTCCCATGGTGCTGGTCGTCAAATGTCTCGCACCAAGGCAAAGAAGGCCTTTACGCTGGATGATCTGGTGCAGCAAACGGCAGGCGTCGAGTGCCGCAAGGACAAAGGCGTGCTGGATGAAATTCCAGGTGCGTACAAGCCAATTGAGCAGGTGATGGCCAACCAGTCAGATCTGGTTGAGGTCGTGGCCACGCTCAAGCAGGTGATGTGCGTCAAGGGATAACGTCGCAGGCGTTGGATCTCAGACCAGAGCTGAACCATTCAGTTCTGGTCTGAGATCCAACTCGTATTACTCTCAACGTAAGCCTGCGTAATCGCTTTGTACAACACGCTGTATTGCCGACGAAAACGGGGATTCAGACTCAACTCCATGGTTGAGCGGGCGCGGTCATTGCAGCTAAGGGCATCCAGCAAATCTCGCAAGCTATCACGGCGATACGGAAAATTTTCATAAATCCCTTAGCGAAATTGGCGCAGCGCTTCAAGATGGGTTGACATGAGGGGTAGAGCATAGAGTTTTTTTCCTGCTCGGCTTTCACCTGAATTGTCCAAAGTCCAGTGAATCAGGTGTTTGAGGGTTCGATGCCTTCCTTCCCAGTCGGGGGGCAAGAGCTTGTGGCCTAGTCACGCTCTATCCTCCTGGTCATGCTCTTGTGGCCCAATTGGCAGAGGCGACTGTGATTAATCTGATATTTTCACCATGAGGGCACTGACAGTGCAATTCAAACTCAACTTGGGCTGTGGGTAGAGGGCTGGTCTAGCTTTAGTGGCACCACTTCAGCCATGGCGGCATCGGGCAAAACATAGGAGTTACTGAGCAAAACAGCATTGTCATGCTCAACCAATTCGGGAAAGCGTAGTCCCGGCAGAACCGACACCGCAAAAATTTCCTGAACCGCATCTTCAAACTTTAGAAATGCCACAATCTCACCACTGACAATGTTGACCACCCACACGCCGCAAATCCGTTCCGTTAAGGTTTGAGTTAGGGGAATTCCGCTAAAAACGGCAGTCTCTCGAATTTGAGAAAGGCCAATAAAGGCCAGGTCACCCCAAAAATCGATACCCCTTGTAAAGCCAGGGAATTCGGCGACTGTTGTCAGGGTGCCCGTAGCTAGATCGACCTGAGCTAGAGTGCCGCGCCCAGATTCTAAGACCCAAAGGCGATCGCGATACCAGCGCGGCGAGTGAGGCATCGACAACCCTCGCACAATGACCTCATTAGTCGTGATGTCCATCAAGATGCCACCACTGGCTTTATTGGCTCGCCAACCGTCGGGGCGATCGGTCTCGCCGAGGGCCGTCACGTAGTAGGGCTGATTGTCACGGATACCTAGCCCATTGAGGTGACATCGATCCGTCAGATCATAACCAGTTACAAACGGTGGCCGCCAGCGGGGCACAAAACTATAGCGAGCATCCAGGGTACACAAGCAGGAAAACCGAGTATTGATGAACCATAGCTCCTGGTCAACCCAGGCCATTTCATGAATATCAATATCTCCAGTAATCGTTTTACGACGAGGCAGATAACAGCCGTCATGACAACCTAGCGGCGGAATTTTTGCAGCCACGGCAGGCACATTGTGCCACTCTTCGATGCCGTAGGTGGTGCCCACGGCGATCTTTTCGCGATCGGCAGCCACGCCCATGGGCTTATCAAATACTCGAAAATGCGTATTTACCAACTGACCATCAGCCCGCATGAGAATCAGCTTGCCGGCTTGGTAAGTCGAGACCACCAGTGACAACTCTAGTTGGGAGAGCACAGCGTTGAAGCTCTGGGTATGGACGCTCCCCAGAGGTTTACTGGAGTTAGATGAAGTCATTGATCTCTACCAAAATCAGGTCATGGTTAGTCCCAGCAGCGTACTATCCAAATCGCTGGATTTTCTCTCGCTAGTTCCTACTTCAATGGCATAGCCGTCAAGTGTTCAGCAATAGCAATGTGCGTAGGTGATAAACCAATCACTTTTGCTCTCATGAACTCATTTCTCATGTCAGCAACGCCCAAACATCTCAATGTCTGCTCAATGTTGAGTAATACGGCAAGCGTTCAGGCCTACGTTCTACTACCGTGTCAATAGTGGTAGTTCACACTAAAGTAGAGGCCATTATCTTGAATATTATTGTTCCGATCATTTAAATCTACCAACGGAACGCCGTAATCAACCTTGATTTGTAATCCTTGGACTGGCGTCAAAATGACTCCTAGTCCAGCACCGGCCAGAAATCGCTGAGTTGATTGGGTGTTTGGGTTATCTGACTGGTTCCAGACATACCCCAAGTCAACAAAAGGCGCTAACTGAATGATCGGATAGCTCTCCTCTTGGTCGCGAAGAACTGTAATGCGATCCTCTACTGATAATCGAAAGCCATTGTCACCCGATCGCACATTTTGGCGAAAGCCTCGTACGGACTGTCCACCCCCGATGACAAATTGCTCTGATGCCAACAAACTATTGGGGGTCAACTGGGCACTGCCCTGCACAATCAACAAATTATTGACCCCTAGTCGTTGAACTCGTTGGACTTGACCTAGCCAACTGAAGAACTGACCATCTGGGGTGGAGCCAGAATTTTGGGTGGCATTAAATAGCCCCGTGCCAATACTAAACTGCGATTGCACAGCCCAGGCGCCTGACGGATCTCGTTTGATATAGTCTTGACCAAATTTGATGACGCTGGTGCGGCTAATCCCATCGTCATCAGGGCCAATCCCAAAGGGAAAGGGAGAGTCAAACAAAAAAGTTTGGCCTTCGCGATAGGCAAACCCTAAAGATAGGGCAAATTCTTCACGGGGCGTGCGGATTAAAGGTTGCCGAAAGCTGACCTCATAAAATTCAGAATCGCCGTCGATATCAAGGGATGTCTGGGTTTGAGTGCTGTTGCTAAAGAGGGCTCGCAGTTGCAAAGTCCCCTCCATGGCATTGAGAGGGATGCGATAACCCAGGTCATAAAGGTTAGAGCCACCCGTGGTTGAACGACTATAGCCCACGAAGATCTGGTCGCCCCAGCCTGTAAGGTTCTGATAGTTGAGGGTCGCCCCAGTCCGGACATCGCCGATACTAGGCGGCGAATAGTTATCGACAAACAGATGAGCATTGAAGGGTTTAGCTTCGTCAACTGTAACCTGGAGAACCGTTTCGCCCGTCCCTTCGCCGGGCAGCAGGGTACCGGCAACAGAATCGAAGAGTGGATTCAATTGCAAGAGTCGAAGTTGATCTTCGATCGCGCCCAATTGGGCCGGTGCCTCTGTCCCCAGGGCCAGTCGTTGTTCCAGATAGCTGGTGTGGGTTTGTTGGTTGCCCTCGATTTGGATATCGCTAATCGTGCCTTCGATCACTTGGATTTGAATCGTACCATCGGTCACTTCTTGCTCAGAGAGCACCGCCCGTGAGGTGAGGTAACCCTGATCAAAGTAGAGCTGGGTAATCGCCTCGGCGAGGGCTTGCAGTTCGTTGAGAGAAGCGTCTCGACCTTCGAGCGGCGACACCAAGGGTTCGAAGTCGGTGGCGGTAAAGACGGTGCTGCCGACGACTTCGATTTGGGTAACCGAAATAGTGACATCGCCATTAGGGATGTCGGTGGTCGGTGGGGTGGTTGGGGCGATCGGCGAAGTGGTGTCAGGCGGAATGGCGTCTTCAGGATCTGGCAGGGGTTGAGGTAGGCGGTCTTGATTGGGATTGGGCCGCACTGATTGAGCCAGGCTGGGAGTCGCGATCAGGAGGCTGAGGAGGAGCGGGGTAAAAGCAACAAGTTTCATAGAGGCACCAGAAATACGGCATACAGCATTGCGGCGATCGGAGATAAGCCCATTAGGACAAACCAGGCGAGCAATGAGTTACAAACTGCCTTGCATGCGCTAGTTACGCCCCGCCTGGAATCCGAAATACAACTGACTAGGGGGTGGTATTGGATGTCCGATACCGATACTCAATCAAAGAGAATTCGCAGGCTGTCCCTAGTCCTTGTTTGTCGATATCTGAGGGCGGTAAACGATCGGCTAGGCCAGGAATATTAATCGCTACATCGATACGCGGAGAGAAGCCACAGGCAGTTTTGGGCGTCCGTAACGGCTCCTGAATATCAATCCAAAACGAGAGCAGCTCAGAGGTTGACGGCGTTGAATCCGGGGGATCTACTGGAGGGGGATCTACGGGGGGGGGATCTACGGGGGGGAGGCTAGTATTGGTCAGGTTAAAGGTGGCATCCCCTAACATTGCGCTACTAGCAGTCACGGTAAAGTCACCGGCGATGTCATTAGCTGTGAGGGGATTGGCTGTGGCGAGGCCCGTGGCATCCGTCGTGATGGTGCTGCTGACAGGATTGCCAGACGCTCCACTGCTGCCAGGATTCACGGTAAAGGTTACGTTGACCCCCAGAATCGGCAGTGCCGAGTTGACAAAGTCTTCCGTCACTTGGACACCCAAATTGGTGCCAAAAGTGTTGCTAGGCAAAGTACTCTGATTATTTCCCCCCGTCGCCGTCAGACTGTAGCCTTGGGATTCAAAAGCGCCAATATCGACTGGGCCGTTAAAGCGGTTAGCGCCCCGTTGATCGGTGGTGAGGGCCGCCGCTGTGGCGAGGGCATCGCTACCCGTATCGCGCACCGGACTGCCGAGATAGAAGGCATAGGTTTGGGTAGGGCCACCGTAGTCTCCCAGGGGCAACAGCAGCGGATCGAGCGGCGCGGCAACACTACCAACCAGGGTGCTGATGGTGAAGATGCCCTGGTCATCAACACCAATCAGGTTATGCCCCCCATCGACAATCGGAGAATTGACGGCACTTGCTCGTCGCAAATCCGGATGTACCGTAGCTATGTTCTGGGCAACGATGCTGTTGTTCAAGGTTACCAGCGCTGTATTGGCAGCAACACCTACGTTAAGATTAAGAATGCCACCGGCTGAACTACCGGGATTGGTCACTACATTCTCGACAATGGTGCTATTGGTGATGGTGATGGTCGCGCCCATGAGGGAAGTTTGCCCCCGGTTGTAGATAGCACCCCCACCAAAAACGGCTTCATTGCCAGACATGGTGCTGTTGTTGATGGTGATCACCGCACTATCGTCAGAATTTTGTCCCAGGCTGGCAACGCCGCCGCCCACATTAGCACTATTGCCGGTAATGGTGCTGTTGTTGATAGTCATCACCGCTGAATTGGGAGCAGGAGGAGCAGGAGATGTAAATGAAGTGTTGGACAGGCCACCGCCATTGCCCCTGGCGATATTGCCAGAAATGGTGCTGTTGTTGATAGTCACTACCGCGCCGTTAGTGATATTCCCATAGCTAGCAATCGCCCCCCCATCATCCCGCGCTCTATTGCCCGTAATAGTGCTGTTGTTGACGCTGAGGGTGCCGTTATTGTAGATGGCACCCCCATCGGCCCCTGGGAAAAATGCCCCAAATGGACCGCCAGGGTCGGCTACTCCGCCGGAGAGGGTGGTCTCGTTGAGCTCTACCTCGGCACCCAAGGCCACATGCATCAGCCGGAAATCGGGCGCAGCGGCATCGCGGGCAATGGTATTGCCCATGCCGTTAATCGTCAGCGTATTCCCCCCATCAGCCGTAATTGAGGGTAAGCCATTGTCTCCATCCGTCGCGTTATCGACTGCGGTGAGGGTAATATCGTTTGCTAGGTTAATGGTGTCGGCTTCTGTATTGCCATTGGCCGTAGTGATGGCGGCAATCAGGCTAGCCGCATCCGTGGCGGTAAAGACTTGCAACAGCCCGTCATACTCTTCGAGGGTAATCGTCTCAAACGCTCTGCCAGCCTCAATCTGGCCGACTGACCGCTCCAGCAACCAGTCACCGCCGTTGGCCTCGTTGCCAGTTAGGTCAATGCTCCCGGCGACATCTGCTCCGGTCAAGCTGGCAATCTCATTCAACAACGACAGCCCTGCCGGGCCCCGCGCGGTTAAACAGGCGTAGATTAAGATATCGGCTTCCGCACTCAGCAAACCGCCCCATTGTTGCAGTTGAGCCTTGTACTGCTCCAGCGTTTCGTTGCTGACATAGGCGTTGCCTAGCCAAAACTCGCCTTCATTCCCTTCTGAGACGATATGTACCGCATCGACGGCCTCGACTTGGTGCAATACTTCCGTCACCCGTGCGATGCCATTTTCACTCACCGGAATGGCCACGGTAGTAGTGCCGTCTGCCGCGCCAAATAACAATCGGGTATAGTCTGGCACCGTCGTATCGAGAAACACCAGTTGTGCCGCATCGGTACCATCAGAACTAAACCGGGTCACAATGGGCGCACTGTGTTCCCCATTATGGGTGGTAATTAGTTTTTCGCTATCGCCCACTACCGTTACCCGGTTAGCGGCGGCTAACTGGACTTGCCCACCGGCGACATTACCGGCGATCGCCACATCGCCGGGACTCACTTCAGTGCCCCGCAGCCAGGTGCGCCCCGACTCATCGACCTCAACGCCGGTTGCCACGGTGACATTACCGCCCGTCAATAACTCTGAGAGTGATAGGGCGCTGGCTAGCCCATTGGCCTCAACCTCGACCTCATACAGTTCTAAACTCAGCAACATATCGGGATGACTAATCAGCACCCGCCGTTGTCCTGGGATGGCGGCCACGGTCACATTGCCATCGCCCGCTGCCGAGAGCGTTCCGGTATTCACCACGGTGCCACCGATCACGCTCAGGTTCTGCCCGTCACCCACTGCCAGATTCCCAGCATTGACAATACTGCCCGGCTGCGTCGTACTAAAGAGCAGGGCATTGGGATCCCCCATTAGGCTGGCGTAGTCGTTCTCACCCACGGCACTAAACCAGCCATCGCCGAGGCCAATTTCATTCGCCGTCGTCACCATGAAGTCGGCCGGTACATTAAGCGTTGCCTCAGGGCCAAATATGACCCCGGCTGGGTTCATCAAATAAAGATTGGCATTGCTACCACTTACCTGGATCAGACCATTAATGACTGAGGGGTCACCGCCGACCACCCGGCCCAAAATATTCTGAATATCTGGATGGCTGAGAAAGTTGGCAATCTCGTGTTGGCTTAATCCAAATTGCTCAAAACTATGGAATAGATTGGCGCCATCTCCCGAGAGAGCGCCACCGCTGATATCGTAGCGATCGCCGTTGGGGGCCACGATTGTTTGCGTTCCATTTGGATCGGTCGTAATCGATTGGGCCTGTACAGGACGTATCCAAACCAACGTTCCCAGGACAAGACTCAGTGATATCGCGGATTTAAATCGCAGCATAGTTACAAACTCAACTAATGGTAGAGCTAATCGCCTTGAGCGAAGCATGATTTGAGCCGCAACTATATGAGAGTGTCAGCTTGATGAGGGTAAGACCGCAAACTATTTAGGGCAGTTAAGAAAGCGAAACAACGTAGGTTCGTTTCAAACCTACGTTTGCTGAAGCTGAGGAAATCTTCGGCCCAATGCGTGCTTTTTATACTAACGGGAGCTCTCTCACAATACAGCGATCGCTTCACGAAAAGATTGAATGGCGTTGCTGCAATAAGAGATGAATTCATGGCAACAATGATGCCCTCTGGGGTATCGGAACCTCTCAGCACTGAGGTCGCGGCCACGCTCAAGTAGGTGATGTGCTTCAATGGGTGACCTCGCAGGCGTTTGATCTTATGCCAAAGCCTCATTACTAGGTCTTGGATTGAGGAACTCCTCAAACTGCTGAAATCATCGGATAGGTCACCGCAGTTCAGCGAAACTGAACTTGATTTTAAAAAGCGTTCTCCAATTGGAGAGCGCTTTTGGTTTGGGTGAGCTACGGACGCTGCCAGATCTGAATTTGAGTGTTGCCAGCGCCATCATCGGCAAGGCCAATTAATTGGCGACCATCCAGGCTCATGGTCAGTTGGGAGATCGGCTCCTGATCTAGCATGGTGACTAGCTCCGCAGTCTGCAAATCCCGAATCTTCAGCCCGTCCGCCGTGCTGACCATCACCGCATCATTTGTCAGCGTCAGGCGATCGCAGCCCTTCCGCTCTCGAAGCTAGACTTTTGTCCCTGTACCTTGAAGTTTAGTATCCAATCCTCCAAAGCCCGGCAAGTTGAATTAACAATGCCACCTACGGGACTACTCGATGCCAAGTCTGGGCCGCTAAGTCATGCAAACCTCGGTGATCGGAGCGAACTAGCAACAGACCTGCCAAAAGTGCAAATTCAATCCCCCATAGCACCAGCAGCAAGAGGGCTGAAACTCCGTCAACATAGCCCTGTGCCTCAAGCTGACGGTTGAACAACCGGGTGAAACCAACTTCGGTGAAGACCGGTATGGCAATTAAGCAGCCATAGCGAAGGCAAAGACGGGCACTGCTCACGGGACTATCACTGCGACGCGCCAAGCGGATTTTGACACACCATTTACCCAACGTTTGCCCCCGCCAGACTGATGGCACAACCACAAACCAAAGGCTGTAGATAACCACATCTAGCCAGAGGGGATGAGCCGCGAGGAGGACGGTGGAAATCAACCGTGCCAAACTATTAGCCAAGAACCAGTCAATGACAAATGCCACCAGTCGCCGGAAGGGAGAAACAACTGTGGCAGGCAAATGACTTTGCTGTAAATTGGGCAGCCATCCGATCAGTAGCGGCGTGATGCCATAGCCGACCATGGCTCCTGTCGTATTCAAGATTAAGTCGTCTACCTCAAAGGTGCGATAGGGGCAGGGGTAGAAGCCATAGATCCCAGTGATTTGAGTGATTTCAAATAGCGCAGTGGTGGCGATCGCCACGATCAATGCCGTCTTAGCGGAAACTCGGAAGTAATATCGCAGATAAAAGCCCAAGGGCATCAACAGCAGAAAATTGAAAAAGGCTTGCAGAAATACCGGGTTCTCCAGCACTGAAATCAGATTAAAATGCCTCAAAGAAGCCGCATTCGCTTGGGCAATATCAACAACAAACTGAAATGGAATGAGGCGTGACTGACGGGCCAAGGTGTGGATTCCACAAAAATCCGACGTGATTTCAGGCAGAGGCAATGTAACGAGAAATGCCGCACACAGACAAAAAAATAGGAACGAATAGAAAGTCCCGGCTCTGGCAGGTTTGAGATAGCCAAATCGCCGATAATGAACAACACAAATCGGAATCAATAATAGTAGAGCGACCAAGAAGAAAACGTAAGCGGCTTCTTCAATGGGGATAAGATAAGCTTGTCTCATTGTAGAGAGGTGCCTTGCAAGTTCTTGATTACCAACCCCAAATTATAAAGATTGCTCAGGGTGACATGAATAAATAGGTAAAACATCAGAATAAAAAAGCTAAATAGACTTGCATAACCCACCAAGGTTTTGGCTGTGCCGGGGCGTTTTAGCTCGTTGCCTAATCGTTTGGCCAATGGCAAGGGACGAGTGAACACATCCCAACTGTTAAAACGGATATAACGACCAATGTAAATGCCCACATTAGCCAAGAAAACATAGCCAATCAGGAGTAGCCAGCTCATTGCTAGGGAAACATGATTGATCAAGAGAAACTGAATGATTGCTAGAGAATAGCTGCCTAGCAATAGACCCACACCCACAATGGAAAGAATTTCAATGTTGTCAAACCAGAAGGGATCTTGGGCCTCATCGGCAAAGCGATCGCGAAAATGATGTACCTCTGTAATTAAATAAATCGCATTGGGAAAGAAGACAAACCAAATCGCCAACAACCCGATTGTTAGCCAGGTTTCTCGAAAGCCAGTTCTGAGAAAAACGAGGTAGGCAGCCAGCGATAACAAGAGCGGTATCCAGGCCAAGATAATATTCAACAAAAACGGCTTGTAGAACCGCCCACCAAATAGACGACTGCGCAAGAATTCCATGCCCAAAGCCGCCACACTAAAGGCGAAGACCAAGGGCAGTCGCACGAATAGATAAACAAATAAAACTTCTTCGTACAGTACGATATCCATTACTTTGCCTGCGTTATGACCGGAGCGCTGTTACCAGCATTGTGTCGGACTCCCTGCTAAGAGATCAGGATTTTGGCGAAGCCAACGGTGCTTTGACTCGATTGGCTGATGCCTCAGCAGCCTCGGTCTCCAAACAAACTCGGGTAGGCTTCAAGGCTCACTACTGAATCATGTCAGTCGGCAACACAAATTGAGGTTTGAGATCGGCGGTACAGCTTGTATCAGGCGTTTGAGTCGGCGCATTGACGAAGGCAACGCCAATATCTTGAGCGCAGGTGGAATAGGCAATCACCCCATGACCGGTATTGGGAAACTCGACAAAAGTGCCTTGGGTGAGCCCTGCCATTGCCTGGATAGCCATAAAGATCGGGGTTTGTGTGTCATATCGCCCACCCAGCACCAGGGTCGGCAGATCACTCTGGAGCACCTGATGTTCGCTATCGGCGGCAGGCTCCACAGGCCAAACCGAACAAGCGGCGTAAGCCTGTTCTGACATGTCTAATAAGGGGCCCCCTAACCACGGAAACTCGAGCTCTAGAAAAGCGGTGGCGGTTTGCTCAGGGTCACTAAAGTGAACTTGTTCTCGACAGTCTAAGTTCCGAAACATACCGAGCGTAATTTCGGTGTCCAGAGGATAGACCGTATCTAGCGTATCGGCAATCACTTCATAGATGTGACGCACCTCTGCAGTCGGTAGGGTGGCTAATTCAGCGCGCAACGATTCAGCCGTGGCTTCTGGAAAGGTTTCCGTCAGGAAGGCGGTTAACGTGGTGCGATCGCGGGGCCGATCAGACTGATAACCCACGCCGAGCAGATTCACCGTGGCTAGCGGTTGTTCCTCCTCTGGCAACTGCTCGATTTGGGTTTGCACCTGCTGCACCCACTGACTAGACGGGCGCTGCAGTTGAGCCAGTTCGGCTTGTTCTCTCAACAGGCGATCGGCCTCAAATTGCAGATCGCGCGATCGCAAGATGTAATCATCGGCCGACCCCGGCTCAACGGCTTGGGGAGGGGCGGCCTGAGTAAAGATATCGCCAAAGAGTACCCCTTCATAGGTGGTGGTGATGCCTTGCTCCAGTTCATGCACAATTAAGGGCAGATAGGGGGCCACTCGCGGATCCTGATTCATGCGGGTGACCAGTTCCACCAGGCTCTCAGGGGTAATGTTAAAGGCGATCGCATCACCCTCCTCGGTCTCTATGTCTGGCAAGGCAATCGGATTGGCTAGCAGGGTATCCATCAACGCGATATAGCGTTCTTTGAGATTGGGATAGGCGGTATTACAAGCGACATCGGCCTCGCAATCTTCAAACAGATGCAGTATCGATGATTCATAAAACCGGGGCACCACCTCGTATTTATTCACCTGGGGCGGCATCGTCGAGTCGAGCACGACGCTACGAATGCGGTCAGGATAATCGCCCATGACTTGCATGGCCAGGTAAGTGCCGTAGGAAATACCGTAGAGATTGAACTGGTCGTAGCCTAAAGCTGCCGCCAGATTGACCACATCCTGGGCGCTATTGGGGGTGTTGTATTGGTTCAAATCAAACCCATGGTCAAGCAACCCCTGACTGCAAAGCGCGTGCAGCACGGTGGTTTCCTCATCAGTCAGGGGCGCATCGTCCAGGTTGGCGACAATTTGCTCAAAGGTTTCCTCAAACTCAGGATCTTGCCCTCTGAGCACCGTAGCCCCAAAGAAAAATGGGGCGCAGCCGAGGCGAGTGGAAAATTTTGTCCCCCGCTGATCAAATAAGACAATGTCTCGGGTTTGGCGCAAAGGGTCATAAATCTGGCTTCTGAGTAACAGAGGAGCCGTGTCAATAACACTGCCTCCCGGCCCACCGCGTAAGTCGATCACCGGATCAGGCGCGGGGGAGAGGCTGTGGCTATGCAGGACCACATAGGCAATCTCAATTTGTGGCCCCGTGGGCTCACGATAATTTTCGGGAACGGTCAGGATGCCACAGGACGCGGTTTCACCCTCAAGTTCTCCAGCGGGTAGAGCCACCGGGCACGGCTGAGTCTCAATCGGGTAGGTCGTCGACTGTACCTGGGCCCATGCTGGAGAGGCCAGCAACAGCGATGACGCCAGGGGTAACCCTAAAAACACCATGATTAAGGGCCTACCTTATTGAGTACAAGATCGATCAAGCACGATCTGTCCGGAACGATAAACCTGGAGTTGCCCGGCATCAGGATCATCTAAAGTGCCGTCCCAGACCCAATATTCAAAGCTTCCATTCTGAAATTCATACAGCACAACCCCCTCGGTCATATCACGGTGCCCGTTGTTCAGGGCGAAGTCACCGGATGGACCTTCAGAACGATAAAGATAGGCCCCAGAAGAGAGATCTTCGGCAACCTGAACCTGATAATCGCCACAGTCTAATGACAGCAGCAGCGTTGACGTAGTGTCAGCAGCACTGGTCTTCTGCCAGATCGCCATTAGCCCCGTGGCCACCACCAGACCGAGCGTCAGTCTGGTTACGACGTATCTCATAGGAAACCTCTCTGGGTAATTAAACGGTTAGCTCGTTAATGTGCGGCATCACTTAACCGACACAGCTATTTGCCACTGGCAGACAAAACCGCTCGGCTCTATAGAGAAGAAGGCTGAATAGCTCAAAAACAGAACGCTCGGCGACTAATTCACCAGCGCTTCAGCAGCCTCATCGCCAAAATAGATTTGCGTGATCCCAATGCTGACGCCTTGATCATCAGAACAAACCTGTTCTTCTAGGTCACAGCTAATCCCCGGCTCAGGAGCAATCACGGTTTCTGGCTCGTCGCCACTGTTGATTTTTTCAACCCAGGCACTGGCAGCGGCTTCACCTAGATAAATCTGCGTATAACCCAGGCTCGGCCCAAAGCTGTCGAAGCAAATGTTTTGAGTCAAGTCACAAGCAATATGAGATTCCGGCACATAGATGTTTTCATCGCCGAGCTGATCGCTGAGGGATTGGGCGGCATCAGCACCAAAGTAAATTTCAGTAATGCCAATACTCACGCCCTCGAAGTCGGTACAAATTTGCAGCTGTAAGTTGCAATCGGCAGCGCCATCATCGACCGATAAAACTAAGTCAGGGTAATCGTCGTTATTGAGCTTTTCTAACCAGGTAGCCTCAGCTTCATCGCCAAAGTAAATCTGGGTATATCCCAAGCTCAAACCATAGGTATCAAAGCAGGCCTCTTGCTCGCGATCGCACGCAATATGACTTTCAGGAACCCAGATGCGGCCGCCTTCTTCTTGGGCCAGCACGGTTGTCTGCAAGCAAACAGCAGCCAGACTTAAACCAATAATGGTGGAGCCTTTAAGCTTTGTATTAATCATCTGCACCTCACAGCCAAATCCTGCTAACTCTACAGTCCTGCTGGCATATTCCTAAAAAATTTTATGAATTTTGCAGAATGGGAAAACGCCATTTTTGCAGCAGACCACTCGCATATCTAAAAAAATGCGTTCATCCGTCGTCTTATTCGCGAAAGCAAAATTTCCGAGTCTTTTACCGACAGATATTTCAGCCATTATGGTCACGTATTGGCAATTGAAAACTACTTCCAGTTCTCTCTTCAGCGGGGCACTTTTAGCTTGGTGCACTACGGACGTTGCCAGACCTGAATTTGCGTGTTGTTCGCGCCATCATCGGCTAGGCCAATCAGTTGGCGACCATCCAGGCTCACGGTCAGTTGGGAGATGGGCGCCTGATCTAACACGGCGACTAGCTCCGCAGTCTGCAAATCCCAAATTTTGAGCCCGTCAGCCGTGCTCACCATCACCACATCATTCGTCAGCGCCAGGCGATCGCCGTAGCCCCAACTTTCGCGCGCACTCGACAACAGCATCTCAGCCTGCAATTCGCCGGTGGCTGGGTTCCAGACTTTGAGATGCACATTGGGCTGGGTATAAGAGGTTGTAACCACGGTTTGAGCATCGGGGCTAAAGTGGGCCGAGGTCAGGTGAGTGAACCACTGGCGGGGTAACTCCGTTTGCTCCTTCGTGTCCAAATCCCAAATCTGCACCCGACCTCTGGTGTCGATCAACAGCTTTTGACCATCAGCGCTGATATCTAACAAGCGAAAGTAAGGAGGGCTATTGTGAACGGTCACCGGCCCAATTTGAAACTCGGTCGGGCCGGTTTCGGGAAGGGTTGCTTCCAGGTCGCCGGTCTGCCGGTTCCACAGGTTTACCTCGCCGTAGCCGCCACTCACAATGGTGGTGTTGTCGGCGGTTACCCTGACTAAACCGAGGTCATGGGTGGTATGGCCCTGGAGCATTTGCGGCGACTGATTGGGAGTGGTCGCATCCCAGATGCGCACCATGCGATCGCCCGCCCCACTGATGACCGTGTGATTATCCGGGGCGATCGCCAGCGCCGTAATCAGACCCGAGTCACTCTGCCACGTTTGCTTCACGGTTCCCGTCGACAAATCCCAGACTCGAATGGCTTTATCAGAGCCACCGCTGACCAGCGTTTGACCATCCGGGCTCAGGGCCAGTTGGGTAGCCGCAGGATGATCGGTCAACGTTTGTACCTGAACAAAATCGCAATAGGGCGAGGGGGACGGACTTTGAGCACACAGCTGCGTGGCCGGTGGCTGGGTCGAGCGGCTCGGCATCAGGAACTGTTGATGCATCAGTATGGCCAGATTGGCGGCGACAATCACCCCAATGAGCCACTTGAGGGTGCGCCATCCGGCGTGATTCGGGGTGGCAGCCGGTAGGAGGTCGCCCTGAATAATTTGGGTGAGTTCGCGCCGACTGCGCTGGGCTTCCGACCAAAAGCCCCCCAAAAAGATGAGCAGCACGGCCAACGGCGCTCCTAAAAATAGCAGGATTTCTGGCTGCATATCCCCGGTGAGCGCTCCCGATAGGGCGATGGGGAGGGTGAGGCTGTACCAAATCGAGCCCCAAACCCCTAAGAAGACCAAAACGAGCGGGTGTAAGCCCATTGTGATGTGAACCGTCGTGCCTTGAGACTCCGATTCAAATCGACCGCGAATCTGGGGCAAAAAGGAGTTGCGATAGTGAATAATGCGGCGAATCTCGAAGCCCGAGTCAGACAGCGTGCCGGTGTAGGAAGAATGTTTGCGAGAGAATCCCCATCGCATCCGAGGCGCTTCGATGTGAGGTTCTAGGGTCGCTAAAATCACCGGTAGCGGCTGGCGGGTTTGGATGGAAAAGCGATCGCGCGGCAGCAGTTTCATGATTGAAAGAGAACGAGAGTCTGATGGCGATACCTGGGTTGTTCGCCCTGCTGCTTTTAGATACACATCCAGTTACCAACTTTCCGTGCCAAGGGGGGCAGACCACTTTCGTCGTGTCAGACAAGCTAGCAAGCTCAGGGGTCAGTATTCTTGCAAGGCGTTGCTGAATCGCGATGTCAGTTGCCCCTATGCTCCCCGACGCTGCCAAGATGACATCAGGAGCCCGCGATCGCTAAGCATGACGAGTCGGCTCCGCCACCAGTCAGCAGAGGCATCAGAGCATCCTCAAAATCGAGTTACCCAACCCCGCAGCAATCCTCATTGGTTAGGAACCCCTCTGATCGCGTTCGGTTCTACCCCTAACTAACTACCGCACTATCCAGTAGCCTCTATGTATTGGGTTTAGTTGCTAGCGCGTGTTTTTGCCACAGCTAGCCAGCCAACCGGGGAGGCAATTTTGGATACGGTCAATCACGGCAACTTAAGCGATTTGCTTTGCCATGCGAATAGTTTCTCGGCGGCTGATTGCCAGAGCAGCTCATTGCCCCGTGTTCGCAACGCCGCCCTGATGGCGGAGGCCGAATGGCGCGCGGCGATCGCCGCGTTGGCCGAACTTTTACCGACGCTACCCCGCCAGACGACACTGAAAGGGCACACGGTCGATGCGGTAGACGGCATCACCTTGTCCGGCCCGCTACCCGTTCTGAATGAAGCTGATTTTGGTCAGCGGTTCGAATCTTGGGTCGTCACCCCACAACTCCTCGCCACGGCATTACAACCCCAACGGTTTCTGTCACCGGCAGCTGAGCTGCAACTTCCGGCCCAGCGCCCCCAAGGCATTCAGGTGCTACCGCTGGTATTAGAAAATCCGCTGCTAGCGGAGCGATTTTGTCTGGTGATCACCCCGACCTTGAGTGTGGCCTTGGTGCTGGGTCAACCCACCGCCGGTACCCCCTGTTTCCAATACTCTTTCGACCCGGCTGTCTTAATTGCGCTTTGGCAACACATTCGCCACTACATTGCCGAACCCGCTAGCCATAGCCTCAACCCGTTGAACCAACGGATTACCGATACCCTGGGCACACCAGATTTTCGCGTGATCACTCGCTTCACCCAGAGCATGTTGGCTAATTTGCCCCATCGAGTCAGTGAAGCCTTTGTGGAGTCAGACAAGCATGGCAACTTGCACTACACCCAGGTGGCGCATCGAGAGGTGGCCGAGAATGACCACTCACCCCGAGTCACCCACGCGGTAGCAGACACTGAGGCCGAGAGTAAGGCCGCGATTCATGCCGGAGCTGATACCGAATTGCTGCAGGCCATGGCCCATGAAATTCGCACGCCGCTCACAACCATTCGAACGTTGACGCGATCGCTGCTGCGCCGCAAAGATGTGGGCTCCGAAGTCAAAAAAAGGTTGGCCCGCATTGATGAAGAATGCACCCAGCAAATTGACCGATTTAACCTCATCTTCCGAGCGATCGAGTTGGAGACAACAGAGCGTGATCGCCCCCGGTCTTCTCTGACCCCGATTGCGCTGAGCCAGATTTTTAGCGATGCGGTGCCCCGCTGGCAGCAGCAAGCGCAACGTCGCAATCTTGACTTAAGCGTCACGTTGCCGCCGAATCTCCCTCGCGTGAATAGCGACCCCACCCTGTTAAACGAAGTCTTAACCGGGGTCGTGGAGTGGTTTACCCAATGTCTGCCGCCTCACAGTCACGTTCACATGGTGGTGATGCTGGCCGGACATCAGCTCAAGCTGCAGTTTGAAGCCGAATCGACGGAGAAAGGGGGGGCCTTCGACCCCAACGGGGCAACCAAACGGCAGCCGTTGAAATCCATTGGCCAGCTGTTGACCGTCGTGCCGGAGACCGGGGGCGTCAGCTTGAACTTAGACGTCACCAAAAATCTCTTTGAATTTTTGGGGGGCAAGCTGATCCTGCGGCAGCGCCCAGAACAAGGTGAAGTGCTGACGGCATTCCTGCCGCTCGATACGCGCGAGATTTAGCCCCATCGGTGGTCATATCCATCGCCGAAATCAGCTTCAAAGAGAGCTGTTATCCCGGACAGAGACATGCGTTCATGCGCAAACTAGACCGATTGCTGCTATCTGGCTCCCTTTACTATCCCTGATATAGCAACGGCCCATGACGCGATAGTCCTCTGAACCGGTCTTCGACCATCGCGCCACCCCAAACGATAAAAAGAGGCTTTCAGAACCCCGGTTTCTGGGGTACGACCAATCCATCACAGGTTTTCTCCGACAGAAACCACAGAAACCGGGGTTCTTGGCGCTATTTTCAGGGCAAGCCGCAGTTTAATCAGGTCACCTCCAATGCCTGAAATCACCATTAGACGAGCTTCTTATACCGATTCTGCATGACAGCGCCACAGATCGAGGTTCCCCCGCTGTCGCCGCCCCCTTGGGAAAGGGGCTATTCACCACCCGAATTTTACTGCCCCCCTTTTTTCAAGGGGGTTGGGGGGATCGCTCCAGTACGGGCATCTGTAGTCCAGTTTTAGAGAATTAGGATTAATTCTGACTTCCGACTGCTTCATTCCGACTTCGGCCATAGCATTCTGGGGGAATTTCGGTTCTCTACTGAGGTAATGCAGCATCCATCAGAGCAGTGTTCTTTAACTTTGAGGAGAATAGGGGCCTGATTTTATTCGTGAAAGAGGTTGACTAGATGCTTATGATCAGCCGACTGCAAAGATTCATCAATGTCTTGGATAGAACAAAATGGGGCGATCGGCAATTAGTCTTGCTAATACGCCCTGTCATCATTCAAAGCATGAGGCAGAATTAGGAAAGCCAATCGTAAACAGACGCTTTGAAGGGATTTCATAGACATGCCACGCCGCCGTCGAGAAAGCAACTTATGGATTCATCGTTGGTCTCGCTGGATCATCGGCGCGATCGCCCTGATGGGTGCCTGTGGAACGGCCTATCTGACTGTGGTCAAAGTGATGGGGGGGGATGCGGCTTGCCCCACCGGCGGCTGCGATCGCGTACTCTCTAGCGAATATGCCGAAGTTTTTGGCCTCCCCCTCACGCTGTTTGGCTTTTTAGGCTATCTCGGCATGGCTGTCATGGCGTTAGGGCCTTTTCTGATCAATCCTGACCGCCAAAAAGAACTGCGCAATCGGTTCGAAAATCTCACCTGGCCCCTGCTGTTTATGGGGGCCACGGCCATGCTGGTGTTCAGTGGCTACTTGATGTATCTGCTGGCTTTCGAGATCAAGATCACTTGCCTGTATTGCATTACGTCCGCTGTTTTTGCAGCGACAATGTTTGCCATGACGATCTTGGGACGTCGCTGGAATGATGTCGGTCAGTTGGTGTTTAGGGGATTCATCATCGCGATGGTAACCCTGCTCAGCACTTTGGCAGTCTACGCCAACGTCAACAATCCGCAGGGCGCTGACGCCAATATTCCCGGTCAGGCTGGCCCCCCCGTTACGACCGTATCTGGTGAGGCGGAAATGCAGCTAGCTGAGCATTTGACGGCCATTGATGCCAAGATGTACGGCGCTTGGTGGTGCCCTCACTGCCATGACCAAAAGCAGCTCTTTGGCCAGACAGCCGCGAAGGCGATTCCCTACGTTGAATGTGACGAAGAGGGTCAAAATCCCCAGACTGCCGTCTGTCGGGCTGTGCCAGAAGTGCAAGGGTTCCCGACCTGGGAAGTAAATGGCGAATTTTTAGTCGGAGCGCAACCATTGGATACGCTAGCCGATACGTCTGGCTACACCGGCGATCGCAGCTTCCAGAATTAACGACTCTGGGCTCAACAATAATCTCTGTACAGAACCCTTTGTGAAAGCGTTTCGTAGCCCTTGAGCGTTACGAAACGCTTTTGTTTGGAAGCCATGGACTCAGTCGCGACTATCGATTCTAAAAAAAAGCACATGGATATATAGCAGCCCCAGTTCGAGCCGGTCAGCCCCAATGCCTGAAATCACCCTCAGATAAGCTGTTCAATTCTGACTTCGAACTTCTTCATGCCGCATTCCGCTATAGCGCCTGTTGAACCAGCCGCTCCAGTAAACTGAAGGCGTAGTCGGTATGAGCTTGCCCCAGATGCCCAGACCAGAGGTGGAAAACGTCGTCATTATTGGGTCTGGCCCCGCTGGGTACACGGCTGCCATTTATGCGGCACGGGCCAATCTGAAGCCGTTGATGTTCGAGGGCTATCAAGTCGGGGGCGTGCCCGGTGGTCAGCTGATGACCACCACCGAAGTCGAAAATTTTCCAGGCTTTGCGGAAGGCATCACTGGCCCCCAACTGATGACCCAAATGCGGCGTCAGGCAGAGCGTTGGGGCACCGAACTGCTCACCGAGGATGTCGTCGAGGTCAACCTAACTCAGCGGCCCTTTAGGGTGCGATCGCGCGATCTCATCGTACAAGCCCACAGCCTGATTATCGCCACGGGGGCCACAGCCAAACGGCTCAATCTTCCTGCCGAGGCGGCTTTTTGGAATAACGGCATCTCGGCCTGTGCGATTTGCGACGGGACAATTCCGAGGTTTAAGGGCCAACCGCTGGCGGTGATTGGTGGCGGTGACTCGGCGGCTGAAGAGGCGGTGTACCTGACCAAATATGGCTCCCACGTGCATTTGCTGGTGCGCCGCGATCGCCTGCGAGCCAGCAAAACGATGCAAGATCGGGTGCTCCACCACCCCAATATCACCATTCACTGGCAGACGACCGTGACTGATGTGGAGGGCGATACCTGGTTGACCGGGTTGCGCATAGCACATGTCAGCACAGGGGCAGTAAGTGAACTGCCTGTGCGGGGGCTGTTTTACGCAATCGGTCATACGCCTAACACCCAACTATTTCAGGGACAGCTCGACTTGGATGAGGGCGGCTACATCCTCGTGCAGCCTGGCACAGTGGCAACCAGCGTTGCCGGTGTTTTCGCAGCGGGTGATGTGCAAGATCGAGACTATCGCCAGGCCGTGACGGCGGCGGGTACGGGCTGTATGGCCGCGCTGATGGCCGAACGGTATCTCACCGCTCATGATTTAGCGCAGGAATTTCACCCAAGTCCAGCACCTGAAAGTGCCGCTGAGCACGATGCCAGTGAGCGCGCTGCAAGTGAGCGCGATGCATCGGTGGAGCCGCCGATCGCATTTGATGCCCAGCAGACTCGCCATCGTGGTAGCTATGCCCTACGGAAGCTGTATCACGAGAGCGATCGCCTCATTGTCGTCAAATATGTGGCTCCGACTTGCGGCCCCTGTCACGTGCTCAAACCAATTCTTAGCAAAGTGATTGATGAGTTTGAAGGGCGCATTCACTATGTCGAAATCGACATCACTGTCGATCCTGACATTGCGGAATCTGCAGGCATCACAGGCACGCCAACGGTGCAATTTTTCAAAGATAAGGAGTTAGCGGGAGAACTGCGAGGGATGAAAGCCAAAAGTCAGTATCGAACAATGATTGCCCAAAATCTGGCCGCTACCTCGGCTTCGTAGTCAGTAGACAGTCCGGCGTTAATGCTGTCGGGTGTATTGTGGCGACACCCCCCATACCGCCTGGATGAGTTTTGGTGCGTCATCGCTGGGCGTGACGCACCCTACGATAATTAGGGCTACTGCTTTCTAGTACTCCACGGCAGCAGTCAGACGTCCATTCTAGTTTCTCTGCCTCCTTGACCTCACGGCTCCCTAGCCATCAACAATAGTTGGTGCAATCACGCCGCAGTCTACTAGGCTCTCTAAAAAATGAGGAGACGGGTCTGCAGTGATCTGTTTGCCCACACAACCACAGTGAGATTCCCCCTCTAACCCGATGAGATTTAATGCCTATTACTTTGTCGTATCGATCATTTTATTTTTGATTGAGCTATGGATTGCGCTCTATGTTCGTGACGATTTTATTCGTCCTTACGTGGGCGATGTTTTAGTTGTGGTGCTGATTTACGCGATCGCCAGAACGTTCCTCAAAATTTCGATTCTGACAGCCGCCGCCGGTGTGCTGCTATTTTCGTTTGGGGTTGAGATCCTGCAATATTTCAAGATTGTCGAAATCCTCGAATTGGGGTCATCCGCCTGGGCTCAAACCATCATTGGCACCACCTTTGATGGGAAAGATCTGATCGCCTACAGCGTCGGAATTTTGATCCTGTTAGCGCTGGAAAAGTTCATTGGCACCCATCAAAACGAGTGGCGCTCGGTTCAATAGTCAGCGATTGAGGCGGCGGCGATCGCCCGACTAAGCCGACTCAGCCGCTGGCTCGTCACTGCTACGGGCTTGGCTGGTGATGATATCGATCAGGCCATCAATCATGCGATCTCGATCAAAGGGCAGCACCTCATCGCCATGCAGCACGCGTTGCACAATCATATAATGCACAAGCGACCCCGCAAATACCCGCGCCGCCGCCGTCGGGTCCGATAACCTTAGTTGCGTTTGAGAAGATAAATAGAGCGACAGCTGCTCGATCATCGGCTGTTGAATTTCCAGCACAAAGGTCTTGGCGACATCGGGAAATCGCTCTGACTCGCCAATGATAAGTCGCATCAACGATAGCAGCGGTTGATTGTTATAGACTGCCTCCAGCATCAGGTTGGCGATGCGCCGCAACACGACGGCGGGCGGCTCCTCCAAATCAGACTGCGATAACAGATGAAAGAGTGACTGGCGACTGGCGGCGGTTACCGTGCGCATGAGCGCCAAAAACAGGCCCTGCTTATCTTGAAAGTTGCTATACAAAGTGGACTTAGAAACGCCCGCCGCTGCCGCAATCCGATCCATGCTGGCAGCGGCGTAGCCCTGTCCTAAAAACACTTGCAAAGCCCCTTCCAGGATGGCTTTGCCCTTTTCTGTTTGTTCTCTAATAAACGGCAAATCCAGGGACATCGTCACTCTTCCAAGCGGGGATAGGCAAACATACCTCAGCATAAACCGCTGTCTATACCTCAGTCTCTATCGTGGCAGGCTTTCTTGCCGAGTGAATGTCCGATACCAGGGCCGGAGCAGAGAACCGCATCAAGAGACCGTCGACTTGCCAGCAATCGGTGGCCAAGGCTCTCTCAATACAAACTATTAAAAAGACAGCAGCGCCAGCGCCAAGCGGCGTCAAAACAAAGCCATTACAGGAATAGTTCAATTTCCGGCGTCTTTCTATACTAAACGGTTCGGTTGACAAAACCGAACCGTTTAGTACGATTAAAGAGTCATTTACATCATGCCAGTGAGATGCCATGAGCTTAGACCTGTTGAATCATCAGAGGGAGGCAGTGAGTAGACCGCGGCGGCGATCACTGCTGTTGGGTGTCGCAGCAGTCGCCGCGATTGGCGTGACTGCCGGGTGGGTCTGGCAAAATCAGGGAATTTTGTGGCCAGGGGAAGATGTTGAGACCGTTGCGCCCGCCCCGATTCCGACGGTGACCGCCCTAGGGCGACTAGAGCCCGACGGAGAAGCCGTGAGTTTGGTCGCACCCAGCACGGCCCAAGAAACGCGGATCGGACAACTGCTGGTGGCTGAGGGCGATCGCGTTGAAGCCGGTCAGGTGATCGCCATTTTGGATAACCGCGATACTTTGCAAGCAGCCCTGCGTAGCGCCGAAGAGCAGGTCAGAATCGCCCAGGCCCAACTTGACCAGGTAGAAGCCGGGGTCAAAACGGGTGAACTGCAAGCCCAGGAGGCAGAAATTGCTCGCTTTCGGGCCGAAGAGGCGGGTACCCTCGCCACTCAGCAGGCCACCATCAACCGCTTAGCCGCCGAAGTTGAAAATGCTCGCCTGGAATACCAACGGTATGAGTCGCTGTATCAGCAGGGGGCGATTTCGGCCTCTGAACGTGACACCAAGCAACTGACCTATGACACGGCGCAACAGCAGCTGCAGGAAGCCCGCTCAGAGTTAACCCGTTTGCAAACCACCAGTCAAGAGCAGATTTTGCGCGCTGAGGCGACCTTGGATCAACTGGCGGAAGTGCGTCCCGTCGATGTGGAATTGGCGGCGGCAGAATTGGCCGCTGCCCAAGCAGCGGTAGCGGCGGCACAGGTGGATCTTGACAAAGCCTATGTGCAAGCGCCCCAGGCCGGGCAGGTGGTCAAAATTCACACTCGCCCTGGCGAAAACATTGCCAGCGAGGGCATCGTCACCCTGGGTAATACGCAGCAGATGATGGCAATCGCCGAGGTGTATCAAAGTGACATTCAGCGCATTCAGGCGGGGCAGCCGGTCACGATTACCTCGCCCGTGATCACGGGCGAACTCAACGGCACGGTCGAGCGCATTGGCCTGCAGGTGGAGTCGCAGCAGGTGGTGGATGAAAATCCTGCTGCCAACATTGACGCCAAAGTGATTGAAGTCCACGTTCGCCTGGATGACGCCGCCAGCGCTGCCGTCGCTGGCCTCACCAATTTGCAAGTCACCGTTCGCATCGTCACTGAGTAACGAGGAAACTCCCTATGCATCTCTGGAAAACCCTACAGCAGCGCACCTCATTAGGCTTACTGCAGCTCAAGCATGACCCCATCCGCCTGTTGACGGCGATCGCGGGCATTACCTTTGCCGACATTTTGATTTTTATGCAGTTGGGGTTTGCCGACGCTTTGTACAAAAGCAACACGCAGTATCCGCGCGCCCTGCAAACCGACTTAGTGCTGATCAGCAGCGAAGCCAAAAACTTCGGCCAGTTGAGTAGCTTTACCCGTCGCCGGCTTTACCAGGCGCTGGATGTGCCCGGTGTGGCTTCGGCCGATGCCCTCTATCTCGGCTCCGTCACCTGGCGCAATCCGCAAACGGATAAAGAGGCGTCGATGCTGCTGATCGGGCAGAACCCGGAACAACCGGCCTTTGAGCTGCCAGTCGTTAACGAGCAGTTGGAGACGGTGCTGTTGCCCGACACCGTCTTGTTTGACCGCGCCGCCCGAGGCGACTATACCCAAGTGATCGAACAGGTTGAACAAGGCGATCGCGTCACCACAGAAATTGGGCTGCGCACGATTACGGTGGGCGGCCTATTTGAAGTGGGAGCCTCCTTTGGTGATGATGGGGCCTTGATCACCAGCAATCAAAACTTTTTACTGCTGTCGCCCCGGCGCGAGCCTGGTGCAGTCAGTATCGGCCTGATTGACTTGGCGCCAGACGCCGATTGGGAGGCGACTCAAGGGGCCCTCAGAGACCGGCTACCCGACGACGTCTACGTCTTGACCCATGAGGAATACGTTGACTTTGAGCTGAACGATATTCAGGGAGAATCGCCGATCGGCGTGGTCTTTGGTCTGGGGTCAGCCATGGGATTCATCGTGGGGGTGGTGATTGTGTATCAGGTGCTATCCACCGATGTGAACAGCCACCTGGGAGAATATGCCACCTTTCGGGCCATGGGATATCGCAACTCCTACCTGCTCGGCATCGTGTTTGAGGAGGCGCTCATCCTCTCCATCTTGGGCTTTGTGCCGGGCTTGATCGTGTCTTTAGGCATTTATCAGCTGGCGTCGATCGCCACGGCCCTGCCGATGGTAATGACCGTCGGTCGAGCGGCAGGCGTCTTTGCGCTGACCTTTGTGATGTGTGGCGGCTCGGGAGCGATCGCCACTCGCCGCCTACAAGCTGCCGACCCGGCTGATATCTTCTAAACCCTGACTGGCAGAAGGTAGGGCGGGTTTAGCGAGAGCCTTGATTTCATCGATACAAATTATCCACAAAACCCGCCCCTACGAATATTGCTTTTGCTTCTCCTAAAGACTGTTTGCTCCTATCTGCTCCTTTAAGATTAAATTCACTCACCATGGGACAAGATCTCTCGATTATCGTTCACAACGTCGATCACTTTTTTGGCACGGGTCGCCTGCGTAAACAAGCGCTGTTTGACATCAATTTAGAAATCGCCACTGGCGAAATTGTGATTATGACCGGGCCATCGGGCTCGGGAAAAACGACCCTGCTGACGCTGATCGGCGGGCTGCGATCGGCCCAATCGGGTAGTTTGCAAGTTGTGGGTCACGAAATTTGTGGCGCAACGGAAAATGAACTGGTGCAGGCCCGCCGCCACAACGGCTATATCTTCCAGGCGCACAATCTACACGGCAGCCTGACGGCGTTAGAAAACGTGCAGATGGGACTAGAAGTTCACGGGGTTTGGACGAAGTCAGAACGTCACCGGCGCGCCACAGAAATGCTGGAGCGCGTCGGTTTAGGCGATCGCGCCGACTATTATCCCGCTGACCTGTCGGGCGGGCAAAAACAGCGGGTGGCGATCGCTCGAGCTCTGGTCAGTCGCCCCAAAATTGTGCTGGCTGACGAACCCACCGCCGCCCTGGATAGCAAATCGGGGCGCGATGTCGTTGATATCATGCACGACCTCGCGAAACAGCAGGGTTGCACCATTCTGCTGGTCACCCACGACAACCGCATTCTCGACATCGCCGATCGCATTGTGTATATGGAAGATGGCAAGCTCTCTAAACCACCCGAAATGGCGGCAACCGCTCCGTAAGTTGCGGGTCAGCAATCGCGTACCGCTGTCAGGGATTGGGCACTGCCAACCTCTGACAGGGATATTGTTTAAGTGCCGATCTCTGATGGCAGCGGCGAGACGCTTGTCAAAGCATCAGTGCCAATCCAGCAAACTAGGCGCGGCGGCGCATTGGCTTTTTCTCCCGTTCATAATCTAGACCACATACTCGGTGTTGCTATGGCGATTAGAGTTTGGACCAACCGTAGAGTGAAGTACTTGGCGGTGCTGTTAGCCGCCATGATGTTGCAATGGCTGCTAGTGTTGCCAGGTTTTAGCGCCGAACGCATCTTCGTCAGCTTTGGCGCAGTGGAGTATTCCGTTGCTCTTACCAATCTAGAGACCTTCGCCCGCACCGGTGAGCTGCCCAATGAACTCAGAACTTTGGGTCGGTTTCTGACGGACGAGCAGCTGGAGCAACTGCGCACGGGGCTAACGCTGAGTGCCAATATCGATGTCGTCACGGTCTCGCAGTTCTTGTACTCTTCACAGGGCGAGGCTGCCTTACAACTGTTGGGGGAACTGGTGCAAACGGCCGGGCGACAAAATGGGGCTTTGGCGATTCGAGCAGCCTTGATTTTGGCAGCGGCAGACGGTGAGGGCCAATTCAACGCGCTCAACATTCTCAATCGTTTCCCGACGGAGGGGGCCAGGGTTGATTTACAACGGCTCTCCACCGTGGCGAGAGCGGCGCTCACCGAATTGAACGAAACCCAGGCAGCCGTGGCTCAAATTCAGCAGCAGGCAGCGGCCACGCTCGTCGGCGACCTCGACGGCGCTGCGGCCGCGGTGCAGCTGACTGACCCAGGGCCAAATCGCTGGCAGTTAGAGTCGCTCAATCAGCTGACACTACCGACTGATCTGTATCTGCCCGACGGGCAAAATGCGCCTTTGATCGTCATTTCCCATGGGTTGGGGGGCAATCGCGCGACCCTTGCTTACCTGGCTCAACATTTAGCCTCCTACGGTTTCGCCGTAGCAGTGGTAGAACACCCCGGCAGCAGTGCCGCTCAGCTGGAAGCGCTACTATCGGGCCAAACTGACGACGTCATTGAGCCCGAAGAGATGATTCGCCGCGTGACCGCGATTCAGACGCTCTTGGATGAATTAGAAACCGTGGCGCAGGATCCGGCGATTGGCAATCGCGTCAATCTACAGCAGGTGGGTGTTTTAGGACAATCACTAGGGGGCTACACGGCCTTGGCCTTAGCCGGAGCGACCGTCCAAAGCGCCTCTTTAGAACCAGTCTGTCCGGTGCAGACGGCCACGTCCAGCCCCCTCAATCTGTCGCTGCTGCTGCAGTGCGCGGTGCTAGATCTGCCTCAGCCGCTACCACCACTCGCGGATCAGCGGATTCAGGCGGCGATCGCCATCAATCCGCTCGACAGTGCGGTGTTTGGCCCAGTGGGGATGGCGGCGATCGCCGTGCCGACGATGATGGTGTCCGGCAGTGCTGATACCGTAACGCCCGCTTTAACGGAGCAGATTCGCCCCTTTACCTGGCTAGACGTGGCTGAGCGCTATTTCTTACTGATGGAAAATGGCACTCACTTTTCCACCATTTATGAGCCGGTTGCCAGTGAAGACACCATCCCGCTGCCCTCAGGGTTAATTGGCCCCACCCCCGAGGCCGCGCAGCGCTATCTCCAGGCAATGAGCGTCGCGTTCTTTAAGACTCATTTGGCTGGGGAAGAGACCTACCGCGCCTATTTGCATCAAGCGGCTGTGCAACCGCTAAGTCAAGCAGCGCTGCCGCTTTCCCTCGTACAGGAGTTCACGCTTGAGGACTAAGCGATGATGATCCGCTGTCGGGCGCTGCCGACGCTGCCAGGACATCAGTCGGTGAGTCCGGGGACGACACCGGAGTCGGCGCCCCCTCGGTTTGAATCAAGTCTTTCACCTGGGCCAGCACGGTGCCCAGTTTGCCGTCTTCTAACAAACTGTTGATCAGAGCTAGGCCACTGGTGGAGAGCAGCAATTTATTAATGTCGCCCGCGCCATTACCGGCGCCGTCACCCGACCCATTGGCACCGGGAAACGCATAGATGCGTGCATCGCCGATGACGCCAGGTTGCGGTGCTAGCGCCCGCAGGACCTCGGGGAGGCGATCGGCCAGTTCCGGCCAGATTTGGGCAATCACGTCAGCGGTGAGGTTGGCGCTGCTAATAGCATTGCGGGCTTCGATATTGGCCTGACGACCTTCGGCTTCGGCCAGAGCTTTGTTTAACTCCGCTTGGGCCAGGGTGCGAATTGCCTCAGCCTCTAGCTCCGCTGTTTGCTTGGCAATTTCCGCCTGACGGCGTTTGCGAAACACGTCAATCTCGACCACGTTTTGGTCAGCGATGCGGCGCTCGGCAGCCTCTTGTTCGGCGGCGATGACGGCCAGCCGCTGCGATCGCTCGGCTTGCTCGACCGACGTGGCAGTTTGCACCCCGGCTTCGGCCTGGGCACGAGCCGCCTCAGCAGCAAAGCGATCGCTTTCGCGCTCAGCGATCGCGATCGCCGCTTCCTCCTGAGCCACCTTGGATTCACGCTCAGCCTCGGCCAAATCAACCAGCGCGCTGTACTGAGCCGAGTCCACCGCTTTTTGCCGATGCACTTCCGCCACATCGGCTTCTTCGCGCTGTCGGGCCTGGGCCACCTTCAGCACCTTCTGCCGTTCTTCGAGCTCAATATCGGCATCAATTTGCTTTTGCCGCACGCTGAGCTGCCGTTGAATTTCCTCTTCTTCGACCGATTGCTCCTGCAGAATCTTGGTGCGCTGGGCGGTGGCAGCTTCGCGATCGCGCTTCTCTTGAATGGTGCGCTCGCGTTCAGCCTTGAGGGATTCGATTTCTAGGGTTTGAGCCAGTTTGGCGTCTTCTTGATCTTTGGCGATGTCGAGCGATCGCTTCTCAGCATCCAGTTCCTTTTGTTCGATCGCCACGCGCGTGGTCAGCTCGACCTCCCGCTTTTGCTGAATCGATCGCTGAATCGTTTCCGTCCGCAGGCGCACCCCCTGAGCATCGAAAAAGTTATTGGTGTCGTAGGTGTCGCTCTCCTCAATTTCTGAAATTGCCAGGTTGTTGAGGGTCAAACCAACCTTCTTCAAATCCGGCTCAATCAGATTCAGCACCTCTTGGGCAAACCCCAACTTGTCAGAATCAGTTTCAGCCAGGGTTTTGGTTTTGGCCGCAGCGCGAATACCATCGTCAGCCCGCTTTTCCAGGGCGTTTTTAATATCTTCGGGGGTAATTTGGCCGTCTCGCGACAGCCGCGCCGCTGCCGTCAACACGTCATCTTCCGACGCATTGATACAGACGTAAAAGGTCACCCGCATGTCGGCCCGCAAATAGTCTTGGGTGCGCACCGCCAGCTTGCCCGTGCGCTCAACGTCGATCGAGAGTTCGCGCAGTGGCACCCGCGTCAGCTCATGGAAGCCGGGCAGCACCACACAGCCACCATTAAGAATCACCTTTTTTTGTTTGCGGATGATGCCGCCAGTGCGGACAAAGGCTTCGTTGGTGGGCGTGATGACATAGACGCGGGTGTAGGCCCAAATGGCCACTAGCAACAGGGCAACAAACGTGACCACGCTGCCGGAGGCAAGCACACCCAAGCCCCCCAGTTGTCCCACCGTGGGCACGGGCATCAACGGGGTCTCAGCTAACACAGCTACCGTTTCGGTCGTTTCTAGCTCTGCTGGCTCCTCCAGCGAGGGCAGCGGGGGCAATGATTGAATGAGGGTCAGCCAATAGAACATACACGTCTCCCAAAAATGACTCTGCCGGTCTCCATCCCTAGCTGACTGCAAGCTTAAGCAGCTTCAGGCCAGCTTGTCGCCACTCAGCCAGCGCTCCTGATCGATACTGTTCTGAGCAATCACTAAGTAGTAGCCCCCCGTTCGCTCGATCACCAGCACCTTAGCGCCCCGCCGCAGCGTGATATTAGCCCAGTCGGGCAGTTTAGCGCTCACGGTGACTCGGTTGGCGGCAGCATCTTTCACATCTACCTGCCCAATTTTGCCCGACTCTTCAAAGGGCACAAAGGCCG
>ERZ1740058.465-NODE-465-length-30782-cov-6.469294_pt1 | contig 30782 bp, 26 predicted proteins | sample MGYA00581745_ERZ1740058 | MGnify/ENA primary metagenome ERZ1740058 (study PRJEB43018, sample SAMN04849742) | marine metagenome | isolation source: floating plastic debris | place: Pacific Ocean | collected 2008-08-30 | study: EMG produced TPA metagenomics assembly... | reverse complement strand
GGGTAAACTCACCGTCAGTAGTTCAAAATAATACTACGCGGCTTCGGTCAACATAAACACCGATAGCCAAGCAATGTGATGCCATGACCAGCCAATAATTCTTCGAAGTGGAATCCCTTTGGTAATAATCATACTTATTGTCCTAGATTTAAGAGTTAGGTTGTCCTTTACATACTCTAGGGACAATAAAGTAAAAAACCAGAAAAGTAGGTAATAAACCTTTAGTAGCTACCTACTCTCTGGCATGTATATGCTTGAATTTCCACAAAAATTTTTGAGCAACTGACCTTATTGCAGCGGGAGGAAATACGTAGTAGTGAGACTAAAGGCCCGGTTACGAATGATATTATCACTATCGCCGTTGGGAGTAATGTTGGCCAGACCCAAGTCGTAGGTAAGTGCAAACTGCACCCCGTTGCGCTCAACGCCAGCGGTAAACACCAGTCCGGCGTCTAGGCTACGGTAGCGGTCGCTGTTTTCATTACCCCAGTCGATGGATTCATCACCTTCAAAGTCCCAACCTACTATATCTACGTCGCCATCGGTGACAATTCGTCCGCCTAGCCCTAAGCTAAAGTAGGGGCCTAAACCGCCGAACACTTTTATACCCCCAATGTCTATCTGGGTTACTAGGGGAACGGGTACGTGCAAGTACAGAGGACGAAAACGAACGTGATAGTTTATTCCAAAAGTACTGTCTTCTATCCGAGTGCCTCGGCTGGTAAGCAGTAACGCCGGACGCACCGAAACCATGTCGTTAATAGGAATGTCGGCTTCACCTCCCACTTGCCAGCTAAACCGATTTTTAGTATCAATAGCTACTATTCGCTCCACGCGCTGACTAGCTAACCCTAAGCCAACTCGAGCACCAAAGCGTATCTCTTGGGCAAAGGCTGCTGTTCCGAGTAAGATAGCGAAAGCCAGAACTGTAATCTTTTTCATCATTCTAGTCATTTAAGATCAATACATTAGTTTAACAACGAAGAGAATAGCTTAATTAGAGTGAGGTTTTGTCGCGAAGCGCGGGGTAATGATCTAACAATGTCTGTAAGGTCTTAGACCTACATCCTTTCAGATCTTTAAAGATGAATACCGGTTTAGGAAGCACTCGCAACTTGATTGTATTTTCTCCTTCTTCAATCTGAAACTCGATAGTTCTGTATTTGCCGTGTGTTCCTTCACTTAGTTCGGTTATTCCCAGTATAGAACTTGGTTCTATTCTTCTATTTCCGATATAAATTGTCTCTTTAAGATAAAGGGGGTGAGTCCTATAGGTAGCTATCAAGTTTTCTATAACCATCAGCACGAGAGTGAAAATTGCCATAAAGAGAAAGTAAGACTTAAAATCATCTATGCTCACTCTTTTAATGACTAGAAACATTACAATACCACATACATATATTGGGAAAGATACTAACAGTAGTCTTTCCCAATAGGAACCACTTATCCTCATTGAAATTTTTTAGAATAATTGAACTCAGATCATAGTTATTACTAGTGGCTTTTGAAATACTTAGCCTGCTCTTAAGTTCGGTAGCACTAAAACCCAGAGGATCTATTCTCTTCTCCCATCCACCGTTAATCGGTTTCCCATAATTTCTAAGTAATTGTTCAATTCTTACCGTTCTACTTTTTTTTTCGGACAAAGTTAGCCGTCTACTAGAGGTGTTGCCAGCTATAAAATCAACAGGACTATACAAGATTAGCATTTGAGCATCTTCTCAGTTTTTTGCTCTGAATTATTACGGTAAGGTGATTCATTACCCCAATCCTACGTGTCATAAGGTAGACCAGTCAATCGGTAAAGGTTTTGGGCAGATATTCTACTATTATTACCCCGCCTACTACTTCATTTGATTCTGTCTATTACCATCACTTATTTGTCTGATTGTGACCAGTTTAAATTTCTCACTTTTCTTATAGTTGTTTTTCGGACACCCCTTATCTACTATCTTTGTCAAAGAAGCAAACTGGATAAGAAAAGATGGTACCCTCACTCCAACAGATAGATCATGCTCAGTGGGTAGATGAATTGCTCGCTCAAGAGCCTCACTTATTAGAGAAGATACAAGCCAGTCAATCGATTGAACCCCAGGCTGCCCAAAAGCTACTGGTAGAAGTAATGAGGTTTTTGCACTTGATTGGGTTCTATAACCGAAGGCTCACTCCTTCCCTACCCGTCGACCTGGCCTGGCATGAGTTTATACTGTTTACCCGAATGTATGCCAGCTTTTGTCAAGAGAAGTTTGGTCGCTTTATCCATCATCATCCAGGTGGGAAAGAATCGGATAATCAGCGTAATTTTCAAAAAACGTTGCAATTATATATACTGCACTGGGGGCAACCCGACGAAGCCGTCTGGGGCCATTTGGCTACCACTATATTTGAAGAAGCCCAGTGCGGCAGCTGCCTAGGACAATCTTAATTTCATTGCTATGTATTTCTCCGGAAAACTTACCGTTAACCCCTCACAGGTTAGTCAAATGCAAAAAGTAGTTCCCCAAAAAGCATTTAAGCGCATGCTCTACCACCTAACGGCGGGACTGGTTTCTGACCAGGAAGAACAGCAAACCTTTACGGCGGTAGCTATTCTGCAACAGTTTAATCATGCCTTTCGTCAGATAGGCATTGATAACCTCATTCGCCTGGCCCATGACGATATGGATATGTATGTGGATACCGAAGGCAAGCAGGGCGACCTTAAGGAAGCCCTTGACCACTACGATCTATCGATCAATGAGGCTATGTCGGAAGTATTTCAGCAACTCTTTCTGGTACTGGAACACGAGCAGGGATCATTTCATTACTTGATTGAGATTGATATTAACCGCACCCATGCTGTGGGCACTTACCCCATCGAGATTAAGGTGAATGGCTTACTACAAGAATTTCGGGCCACACCGGGTACTTCCTTGAATAGTCTAAAGCAACGCATGAAGGAGATATTTGCCTCTCAAACGGCGTACGATGCCCATCTGGAAGCCCGTTCGCTGGAATTTACTACCTTTTTGAGCGAATTGCAGATGGCACTGAAGAAGTATGTACGGGTAGATGATATTCAGGTAACCATGAAGCAGCACCTGGTAGCCCCTCGCCAAAAGATACAAGATTTCAAAAAAGCAACTACCACTCCCCGTCGACAAACCGCCGAACCCGTATACGGTGATTACTACGGCAGTGATAGCTTCTTTTGGTACTTCTTTCTATGGTCAGACTTGGCCCATGATCATCATATCCATATTCACGAAGCCGAGGTTTTTACTGATGAGGGTGAGTTGTTGGGAACAGTAGAAAGCGTGGATGCTCACGATTTACCCGTACTCAACGAAAATACTACTTACGAAGAAGGCATGGATGGTGCTACTGACTTTATGGACGTAAAGCACGATGATTTCCAGCCCGAACCAGCCGATAGTGGTTCTTGGTTTGACGGTGACTGGGGCAGCGGCGATACCGACCGGGTTGGTTCTTCATGCAGTTCCTGTTCTTCCTGTAGCTCTTGCTCGTCCTGTAGCTCCTGCGGCGGTGACTAAGCAGTATAAAGTGACTGGCACTTGGATGCCAGATTGGTATACTGTCACTTGCCAGGGTTAAATAATATCTTAAAGTAACTGTATCACAAATACCTAATTACTAATTGATTATTAAATTGTTACAGTATTTCTTCTAGACCTTTTTTTAGGCCATAGACTGTTTGTATCTCTTCTACAGTTAGCGGTCTATCAAAAATAGCCAGTTCATCCATCAGGCCAATGTAGTTGAGACCGAGGTAGATATTCGCCTTATCTAGTTCCCAGTTAAATGGGTCAACCACCTGATCCTTAGCACCTTGCAATTCCCCGTTAAGATAAAGTGAGGCACTACCCGCTCCACTACCCAGCGCATTGTAAGTAATCAGGACGTGGGTCCACTCATCTCGGGTAAATGGATGGTTTGTAACCTTCACCAGACGCTTCTCGAACTCAGGATTATCATCAGGGCCAATATTATCAGGGTTCCAGGATTGTAGGTCTCCAATCACGCCCAGACGAAAGTTTCGTGGATTGTTCCGAGTAAAGTCTACCCATATAGAAGCATCATTATACCCTACATCGGTTATCTGAATCGGGTCACAAAAACCTGGCTCTAAATCCTCCTCCGGCGTTAATTTTAGCCAGAATGAAACCGTCCCCGTCCAATCCTGATTGTCGTAGTCCATGTTACCCTCTGCCTTGTAAAAAACCACATCCGCTACTTTCTCTTTGAACTCAAGAGCATCCCCGGATAGTCCTTCACCTGATGCAATGGCTACGTGGCCGGGCAAGGTGGGTTGGGCATTAGGGGCTTCCTTGCGCTCCGGGGCGGAGTAAATACTTGCATCACCGCTAGCTACCTCGGCTTGGGCATCACCATTGAAAGGCGCGTAGAAGGTTAAAGCTTCCTTTAGTTCATTGTGTTGCCCGTAGGAAGTAAGAGTCGCCATGAATAGAATAGCTAAGATTAATCGTATTTTCGTCATCTTTTGGTTTGGTTTTGTTGATTAGGTACGAAGATAAATAGATTACTGAACCTTTTTATCCGTAAGGGGTATTAAAAGTAGAACCTCTACGTTTCAAAGTATTACTCATGACAATTATACAAGATCAAGTCTTGGACGCCCTTCGCACGGTCAACGATCCTGACCTAAAGCGCGATCTGGTTACGCTTAATATGATTAAAGATGTACAGATCAATGGCAATGAAGTCAGCTTTACAGTAGAACTAACTACTCCAGCCTGTCCGCTCAAAGAAATTATCCGTCGCGATTGTGAGGCAGCGATACATAAACATATTTCTCCCGAGGTAGAAATCGACATCAATATGTCGTCTAACGTAACTACTACTCGGCGACAAAATACTCCGCTGCTGCCGGATGTAAAAAACATTATTGCGGTAGCTTCCGGTAAAGGTGGGGTAGGTAAATCTACGGTATCAGCCAATCTGGCCGTTACCCTGGCCCAAATGGGGGCTAAAGTGGGACTAGTTGATGCGGATATCTTCGGGCCGTCTATTCCTACCATGTTCAATGTGGAGTTTGAACGACCTCAGGTAAAGCAGGTAGATGGAAAAAATATTATTATTCCACTGGAACAATACGGCGTAAAACTAATCTCTATTGGCTTTCTGATGAGTGCCGACGAAGCAATTGTGTGGCGGGGCCCAATGGCCAGTAAGGCCCTTCAGCAGTTTTTGAGTGATGTTGATTGGGGTGCCTTAGATTACCTTATTATTGACTTGCCCCCGGGCACCAGCGATATTCATCTGACCCTGGTGCAGTCCGTACCCGTTACCGGCTCGGTAATCGTAACTACTCCCCAGAAAGTGGCCCTGGCCGATGCCCGCAAAGCCCTGGCGATGTTCCGACAGCCGCAAATTAACGTCCCGGTGTTGGGATTGGTAGAAAATATGGCGTACTTCACCCCAGCGGAGCTACCTGATAATAAGTATTACATCTTTGGGGAAGCCGGAGGGAGGAAGTTAGCCGAAAAGACCGAGGTGCCCTTCTTGGGAGAGATACCATTAGTGCAAAGTATTCGAGAGAGCGGCGATGTGGGGTACCCGGCAGCAATACAGTCGGAAAATACTACCGAGTGGGAAGCCTTTGCGGCCCTAGCCCAGGAGTTTGCCCGGCAAGTAGCTATCCGCAACGATAAACTGGATAAAACCAAACCGGTAGAAATGAAAACGTTTCAATAGTCATTAGTCCTTTGTCATTAGACAAGGAGTTTAAGGGTTCATTCAGCTATTACAAGGGACAAGTGACCAATGACAATACTATGAGCAATCAAACAACATTAATTCCCCGTATTGAGCAAGCCCTAGATGAAATTCGTCCGTACCTGGAAACTGATGGAGGTAACGTAAAAGTACTCGGGGTGGATGACAACAACGTTGTACTGCTAGAACTACTCGGTTCCTGCGGACACTGTCCTATGTCAGTCATGACTATGAAAGCCGGCATTGAAGAAACCATCAAGCGACAGGTACCCGAAGTAACCGATGTAAAGGCAGTGAACATGACGGCTCATGATGACCCCAATGCTCGCCTGCCCGATAACTTACAATAGCTTTCAGTCCACAGTCGATAGTCCACAGTCGACGATCAACAGAAAGCTTTTTCAGTGATAAGACTTGATTGTGGATCGTACACCGATCGCTATCGGCCATAGACTGTCGACCGAAAGCTGTGGACTATTTCCTTTTCTGGCGTAAAATCGGAATATTTGTTGAACACCGGAATTTCAACAACCACCTGATCCTATGCCCACCTCTGATAAAGTGACTTCGACTTCGGTATTTGCAAGAGTGCAGGTGCTGATCTCTTCTTACGGACCGGCCATCTTTATCATTGGAGCTATCATTGGTACTGGAAGTGTCTCCTCTTTGGTATGGTCGGGGGCCGAATACGGCATGAGTCTGCTGTGGGCTCTACTATTGTCCTGCGTGTTCTTCTGGGTGTTGATTAGTTCGGTTAGCCGATTGACCTTTGCCGCCGGTGAAACCTTTGTGGGGTTAGCCAAAAAGCACTTTGGTAAGGCCGGAGCGTCCTATATCGTGCTAGCGGTGGTCATCAGTCAGTTTGCCTCAAATATTGGGGTATTAGGTATTGTCTCGGAAGCTTTCGCCTCCTGGCTTCAACTTAATACACTGGCAGTAAGTGCCTTCTGGAGTGGGTTAATTTTTATACTGATTGCCTTTGGTAAGTACGCTACCTTTGAGCGAGTGCTGATCTTTTTTGTTACCGTACTCGGACTTAGCTTTATCGTCAATATGTTTCTGGCCCACCCCTCGGCCGAAAGCATTGCACTCGGACTGGTTCCCTCAATCCCGCCTGGGGGAGCAGTGGTAGCGGCGGCTATGGTCGGCACCACCCTGGCGGCTAGTGTGGTAGTGATGCGCTCCTACGTGGTACACGACAAAGGCTGGACGTTGGATGACCTTAACCACGCCGAACGTGATTCCCGATTGTCGGGCGTGATGATCTTTGTGGTATCCGCCATCATCATGGCCTGTGCTGCCGCTACCCTGCACGTCAAGGGCTTACACATTGAGAATGCGATTGATATGGCGTATACCCTGGAACCACTAATGGGGCGGTTTGCCGCTACGCTGTTCGTAGTAGGCATCGTATCCGCTGGGGTTTCTTCAGCCTTTACCAATGCGTTGGTTTCAACCTGGAGCGTAACCGATTTTTTTGGATTGTCCCGTAATCCACAGACCTTGCATTTTCGGTTAATTGCCTTACCCTTTTGTGCTGCTGGCTTAGTGGCAGCCATCACCGGAGGTAAACCAGTGGTACTGCAGATCATGTCGCTAGCGCTGCAAGCCATCTTTTTACCATTACTAGTGGTATTCTTACTAATTTTAGCTAATAAGGAGTCGGTAGTGGGTAAATATAAAAGTACTCGACTGATCAATATTTTAACCGTGATAACGCTACTCTTTTCTCTGTTTATGGCATACCAGGCTTTTGTTGGCCTGTCCGAACTCTTTCAAACCAATTTCTAACAACTTGACCAACCGAGAATGACTAAAGCCTATTTTATCATACTACTGGCGACAGCTCTAAGTTTACCCAGTTTGCTGCTTGCCCAGTATGGAAAAGTGTACGACAACTTATCACTACCTAGTAAAATACTAGATGGAGACCGTAAATACGCCATTTACCTCCCTCCCGACTACGAAAGCAGCGAACGAAGCTACCCGGTACTGTATTTACTCCACGGGGCCGGGGATGATCAGACAGGCTGGGTTCAATTTGGCGAAGTGCTGCATATTACCGATAAAGCCATTAACGAAGGCCAGGCTACCCCCATGATTGTTGTAATGCCTGATGCTGATACCGGACAGCGGGGTTACTTTAATAATCCTACCGGCGAGTGGCGCTACGAAGATTTCTTTTTTGAGGAACTAATGCCCTACGTGGAAAGTACCTATCGCATCAAAGGGGAAAAGCGCTACCGCGCGGTGGCAGGATTATCCATGGGTGGCGGAGGCTCATTTATGTATGCCTTGCATCATCCTGAACTGTTTTCTTCCGCTTGTCCGCTTAGTGCCTACGTAGGGGAAGTTACCTTCGATCGATTTAAGGAGAGGTTTGCCGGTCGCTACCCCAACCTTTCCGAAGAGAATGCTAATCAATACTACGAACAACATAACGCCCTATCGCTGATTGAAGCCATGCCTGAAGAACAGAAAGAGGCCGTACGCTGGTACATTGACTGCGGAGATGATGACTTTTTGTACGAAGGAAATTCACTGGTGCACATTGCGATGAAGAAGAAGGAAATTCCCCACGAGTACCGAGTGCGCGACGGCCGCCATTCCTGGACCTACTGGCGTGAGGCTCTTCCCACCGTACTCCATTTTGTATCTCAAGCGTTTCATCAATACTAGATTAGTTGAAAATTGATACCGGGTCGCCGAGCGATGGATAATTGACAATTAAAACTTGACAAAAGTCGCCCCACAGATAACAAAAGAAAAGAAAGAAAGAAATAATCATTGCTCATTATCAATTTTCCCTTTTCAATAATCAACTAAATCAAGATATGTCATTGAAATCACCTTCGGTACCTGTTATTGATATTGGACCACTGCTGGAAAAGTCTGAACTACAGGCAGAGGTTGCTCATCAAATCAATCTGGCTTGCCGGAAAGTGGGATTTTTCTACGTGGTGAATCACGGGGTTTCGGAAGATTTACAACAGCGGCTAGAGGAGGTGAGCCAGGAGTTTTTTCAGCAGGAGGAATCCAGTAAGCTAAAGATTGGTATGCAGCAAGGGGGCAAAGCCTGGCGAGGCTATTTTCCGGTGGGTGATGAATTGACTTCAGGTAAACCCGATATAAAAGAGGGACTTTACTTTGGAGAAGAACTGGACTCGGAAGACCATAGAGTAAGGGATGAACTACCAATGCACGGGGCCAACCTTTTCCCGGATGGAATTCCCAATTTTAAAGAGACTATTCTAAAATATATCGATGCGATGACTCAGTTGGGACAAGTATTGATGCGCGGCATCTCACTTAGTTTGGGGTTAGAAGCCGATTACTTCGCCCGACATTACACTACCGATCCTCTAGTACTGTTCCGAATCTTTCACTATCCATCCACCAAACAAGCAATAAATCAATCGGAGCAATGGGGCGTGGGTGAACATACTGACTACGGGTTGCTCACCATTCTGAAGCAGGATCAGATTGGCGGTTTGCAGGTGAAAACTAAAACCGGATGGATTGAGGCCCCTCCTGTAGAGAATTCCTTCATTTGTAACATTGGAGATATGCTGGATAGAAGTACTCGTGGACTGCATCGTCCCACGCCCCACCGGTCGCTGAACAGTTCGGGACAAAGCCGCTACTCCTACCCTTTCTTCTTTGATCCTAACTTTGATGCGCCCATCAAGCCAGTTGATTTATCCCAAACTGATATTTCTGAACCAAGCTATTCTGAGCGCTGGGATAATACGAATATTCATACTTATGAAGGTACCTACGGAGAATATCTAATCGCAAAAGTCTCGAAGGTGTTTCCTCAACTCCGTAAAGATGTTATATAATAGGTTTTTACTTCAGATTTAATAATTCAGCTTTATGCGATCCAACTATCTATTGCTAGTAGGGCTTTGTGCCTTATCATTCATTCTTTTTCCAAGTTGTACTCAAAATACTGATAATCAGACAAACATAACTGATAGTACTGCCCAATCTGCTGAGGAAGAACAGTGGATTGAACTGTTTAACGGTCAGGATATTAATAACTGGATGGTGAAAATACACCACTACGATGAGGGCGATAATTACGGACACACCTTTAGAGTGGAAGACAAGATAATTCAGGTGCGGTACGATGAATACGAAGGTGAGTTCAACGACCGTTTCGGGCATCTTTATTACGAGCAGCCTTACTCCCACTTTCATTTAAAACTAGAGTATCGCTTTGTGGGGGAACTACATCCCGGTGCACCCAGCTACACCCTTCGTAATAGCGGAGTGATGTTCCATTCTCAAGACCCCCGAACAATGCTTAACGAGCAAAATTGGCCTATTTCGGTTGAAATGCAATTTTTAGGAGGATTAGGTGACGGTAACCCGAGACCCACCGGCAATATGTGCTCACCGGGTACCGATGTGGTGTATCAAGGTGAAATTGATGACCGCCACTGTATCAGTTCCTCTTCGGATACCTACGAAGGTGATCAGTGGGTGCAAGCCGAACTGATTGTGTTGGGCGATTCTCTGGTTACTCATATTATTAACGGCGATACCGTGTTACAGTACACCCAGCCTCAAATTGGCGGGGGCGTCGTGGAGGGTTTTGATCCGACTTATAAGCAGGACGGAAAGCCACTAACCGAAGGATACATCGCACTACAAAGCGAAGGGCAACCTATTGACTTTAGAAACATCAAACTACGTAATTTGATGAGTAATGAATGACTAATGATGAATGTTCGTATAGCATTATTCATCATTCATTAATCATTTCTTCGGGTTGAGTTTTCCAGCGGTCGTGCATCCATACCCATTGGGTAAGGTCTTGCCGGATGAGTTTCTCCAGTACATCAGAAAAACGCTGGGTATTTGTTTTGAGATCATCTTCGGTATTACCGGTTTTGTCAATTTTAAGTTCGGGCAGAAAGGTGATCTGTTGCTCTTCATTTGGTAGCCGATGAATGGCCATTGGAACAACTGCAGTATTGGTGCTTTGGGCTAGCCAGGCCGCCCCAATAGGCGTATAGGTCGGCTTTCCAAAGAAGTTAACAAACACTCCTTTAGCCCAGCTAACATCCTGATCAATTAATATGGCTACAGCTTCTCCTCTCTTTAAGGCCCTTACTAAAGTCAATACACTCTCCTGGCTATAGATTGTTCTGGCCCCGTAACGGGAACGGTGCTTAACCAAAAGTGCATCCAGGGTGTCATTTTTGAGTTTTCTACCTACCAGATTTACTTTATAACCTCGATGGCTAAGGTACGTTCCTACCATCTCAAATGCCCCTAAATGCGGCCCCAGCATAATCACCCCCTCGCCCCGCTGGTAAGCCTGATCAAAATGCTCCAACCCCTCTACATTCACGCTATTTAATAGTTTTTTCCAGGCAGATGGTGAATGAGAGATAAAAATATCGGCAACATTCTTAGAGAGATTACTGAATAAAGTACGAGTAAATTCCTCCTGATTTACACTTTCTGCCTCGAGGCCCAGAGCAAAACTAAGGTTTCTTTTAATTTGGGCTCGTACTTCCGGATATAGGCGATAAGCTAACTTACCCAAACGTTCGTAGAACGATAGAACTAACGGTCGGGGAAGATGAGCTGCCAACCACAATATTGCTTGTATAAAGCGATATAGCAGCGCGTACTTAATTTTTTTTTGCAAGGGCTTAGGCTGAGCCATACTGTGTTATCAGATTTGGAGGCGAATTACGGTAGAATTCATAAGATTTACCAAATGAAGATCGTGAGAACCTCAAATCATTCTTTTAAGGCTCATTAAGGTAACTCCTTCCCAAATTCACGTTTTTTTTGGAAAGTGGTCACTGAAAGAAACAGCTTTAGTTTTACTCCCAACGCAAACCATACCCTTTTATCTGTATTCCAAACTGTTTCATAACATTATTGTATTAGTCCAGCGTTTCGCGGGTTTCACCGCATCGCAACATTGACTCTCCAAAGTAGGGATTATTGATTTCCAGTAGTTCGCTAAGCCAGTAGGCTCCTTGATCACTATCAGCCATCGGACAGTATTGGTAGTACATATCCAGACTTGTAACATTAAACTCACGGATGCTACGGTAGAGGGCTTCGCTAAGTGGGGCAAACGCCTCCCTTTGGGTTTCCAGTGAATTACTGGATTGAATATCGTTTAGTGACTGCTGAATAACTTTTTGATTCTTCATCCACCGTTGCTGGGCTGCACCTGATACAAGCGATATATTTATCTGCTCAATAGCCTGATTTATTTGCTGTGCTGCCTCAGTCCCCTCCTTAGCATCAGAAGCTACCAGGGCATTTTTTAGTTCTAAATACGGCTTTATTACCGCTCTTAATTGCTCCTGAAATTCAGCCGGTACTTGCTCAAAGGATTGGTTCGGAGCGGCCTCGAATTGCTGAGAAACCACAGCGTGATTGTGAACTGCCGATGAACGACCTACACTACTCGGTTTAGGATTCATCATGCTGACTTTTCCTTGAAGTTGAGCAGCAGCATCTACTTTAAACACCCCATTGGCCACAATCTCTTCTCCTTCCTGCAAACCATCGTTTACTACATATTGTCCACCAGCTTCAGGTCCTAAAACTACTTCCCGATATGAAAAGGTAGGTTGATCAAACCCTGGTTCTTTTACGTATACAACCGCTCGTTTTCCTGTCCACAGTACAGCAGACTTGGGAATAACTAATTCGTTCTTAGACGTGGCTAGACTAGCCTGCAACACACCCTGAGCATACATGTGAGGCTTAAGTTCACCTCCTTCGTTTTTTAATTCCGTGCGTACCTGAGCTACCCGCCTCTCCGGACTGATAACCGGATCGATAAACGATATTTCACTGGCAAACTCCTTTCCGGGTAAGGATTGTACGGTAAAACTTATTTCATCCCCTTCTTTAATCCAGGGCAAGTCGCTCTCGTAGATATCAAAAACTACCCACACCTGATGAAGGCTTGCAACCTCAAACATGGATTGTCCTTCATAAATATGGTCCCCAGCATTTACATTACGGGTTACAATTGTTCCTGATCGGGGCGACAACACGTCAAAGTTGTATCGTACCTTTTCGCTCTCTAGTATCTTCTCTATCTGTTGATCAGTTAAATCCCAGAGTTTGAGTTTGTTGACAGCAGCTTCAAAGAATGTGGGGTTAGTTTCCTTCAACTGGAAAGCTTCAAATAATTCTTTTTGGGCGGTCACCAACTGTGGCGAGTACACACTAGCCAGAGGCTGCCCCCGCTGAACTTCTTGCCCCGTAACGTTTACTAAAAGCCTTTCTATTCGTCCGTTGTAATGAGCGGTTATCTCCGATATTCTCCGCTCATCGACTTTAACTCTCCCGTTTAGAAATATTTCCTTTTTGGGGTTAGCTACTTCTACCCGTACAGTTTGTACATTGGCAATTTTAAGGGAAGCAGGAGTCATCTGCACGGCTCCCTCCCATTCAACATCTGACGAGACAGTCGCCGGAATCAAATCCATCCCACAGATAGGGCACTGCCCAGAGTTATCCTGTCGGATTTGCGGATGCATCGAGCAGGTCCAAACTTCATCTTCAAGATGATCATGTCCCATATGTGTCTCATCGCTAGTAGACGTATTTGGTTGATTCGTTTCCCTGCCGAATATAAGCCATCCTAAGAGTAGACCAACTACCAGAAATCCAAGAGAAATATATATTGTGAACTGATTACTATTCGTTTTCATGACTGTCCCATTAAATACCGAATGCTATAAACATGCTTATTTTGATCTACCTGCGCTCGTAAAAGGTTAAGTTGGTAATTCAATAATTGTCGCTCTACCGAAAGAATCTCGTCAAAGGAGGCTTCTCCTGCAGAAAATTCGGTCTGTAATAAATTTAGTGTTCGCTTCGCCAGTTCGGCCAGTCGCCGATTTAACTTCACTCGGCGTGTGGCATCCTGATAATCGGTGTAAAGCTTCTCCAACTCGGTTCTTAATCTGTCCTGAGTACTCTCCTGCATCAGTGAGGTAGCTTGCTGCTGTAGTTGAGCCTGCTTTTCCATCGCTTGGTATCTTTTACGATAAATGGGTAATCGTAAACCCACTTGCGGAAAAAGAATAGCATCCCTCCCGTTTTCCATCACTTCCATATCGGTTCGAGGGCTGATCAAAGTGTAACTGCCCCCTACTGTGAGTGAGGGTGCCCCCATTTTATTGGCTACAGTTGCTTGGTTTGAATAGGCTTGTTCCTCGTATTGTAGTTCTTGCAAACGAGGATGTTTTTCCAGGATGTTCCGAAAAATACTGTCTTTCGGTAATAGTAGAACCTCAGGTTCCAGCGAATTGGGCAAGTTTAACGCTTCTTGAAATTCCGTATTTAGTAGTTGTTCAAGCTGTCTCAAGAGCGGATTGAGACTCTCTTCCAGGGATTGCAATTGATTTTTTAACTCTTCTTCCTGAATTTCTACCTGTAATACGTCGGCAAAACCAGCATTTCCTCCTTCAAAATTTACCCGGGCTAGTTCTTTTAATGAAGCCAGCAACTGAAGGTTCTCCTGGGTAATTTCAACGGATCGGTCTACATAATACAACTCGTTATAGGTATCACTCACCTGATTACAAAGGCTCAACTTGGCAGCCTCGAACTGTTGTAGTTTTGCTTTGGCCCGCTCAGATGCCACCTGCTCTTGCGCAGTTAAAGCTCCGAACCAGGGAAACAACTGACTTACCGAAAAATTGGCTCGTTGAGCACCAACCCGAGTTTCTATGGGTTGAACAAACGCAGCAAATGTCAACTGAGGATCAGGTAGGCTACCTACTTGCGTCACTTCCTCCAAGGCAGCTAAGTACTGATTGAACAGGGCTTTGAGTTGAGGATTGTTCTCGGCAGCGGTTTGGAGGTAGCGGTCTAGTGTACTTTGGCCTGCAGAGGTTAGAGGATGGAGAGTAAAAGCTAGAAAAACTATTATCGAGACTATCAGTACACAAGAATTCATGCCTTTCATATTGTTTTCCATTTTTTGTGCAATTGAGTCAGCATTTGTCCTCTAGCCACCAACTCTTGGTTGAGACTCTGATGTTCTTCTTTAGTGATATATTCGCAATTCAGAGCAACATCCAGCCAGGTTTGCGTCTCACTGGCCGAACCCAGGGAGTTAATAATGAATTGCTTAAAAACATTCTCATAGGTTCTTCTCGCCCAACCTTCAGACAGATTAGTAGCTATCAGGCGAGAGGATCTGATGATCTGCGAAGCCAATGAATAGGCTTCCACCTTGGGAAACTTTTTAGCAATAGTAGATATTTCCATTGCCAACTGATACGTTCTTTGATACACTTCTAAATCCCAAAAACTTTTTATCATACCTTTGAACTTAAATTATCTAACCTCCAACTTCTTGCCTCTAGCCTCTACCTTTCTTTCTTGCCACCAGCAGTATAGAACAGGTACTACAAAAATGGTCATCACCTGAATGAGCATTCCACCCACTGTGGGAATTGCCATAGGCACCATTATATCTGCACCCTTTCCGGTGGAGGTCAATACGGGTAGCAAAGCAATGATCGTGGTAGCAGTGGTCATCATGGCCGGTCTTACCCGCTTTTGTCCAGCCTGCAATACGGCTTTTCGGATGCCAGCAATGCTCTGAGGTTGTTCACTACTGAATACCTGTTTTAGGTAGGTACCCATCAGAACACCATCGTCGGTAGCTATTCCAAAGAGCGCGATGAACCCCACCCAAACCGCTACACTGAGATTGATGGTACGGATCTGGAACAAATCCCGTAAAGACTCCCCAAAAAAGTGAAAATTCAGGAACCAGTCCTGACCATACAACCAAAGCAATATGAAGCCTCCCGAAAAAGCCACGAACACCCCGGAAAAGACCATTAATGTGGTACTGATGTCCTTAAATTGAAAGTAAAGGATCAGAAGTATCGCCAATAGACTTAGTGGTATTACTACCATTAGAGTTTTTGCGGCCCGAAGTTGATTTTCGTAGTTTCCGGCAAATCGATAGCTAACGCCGGGAGGAACCTGAAACTCGCCGGAATTGATTTTCTCGTTGAGGTAACGTTGAGCCTGCTCTACAACATCCACTTCAGCGTAGCCATCTTCCTTATCAAAGATGACGTAGCTCACTAAAAATGTGTCTTCACTCTTGATGCTTTGTGGTCCACGCACATAATTCAAATCGGCCAGATCGCCTAAGGGAACCTGTGGTCCGGCAGGCGTTGGAATTAGTATATTTATAATTGCTTCGGGATTATCACGGAATTCCCGAGCGTACCGCACCCGAACCGGATATCGTTCCCGTCCTTCAACGGTAGTAGTCAGTTGATTACCGCCAATTGCCACGCTAATGAACGTTTGCATATCCTGCACCGACAGTCCGTATCGAGCCAGTGCCCTGCGATTCAGATCAATTTCCAAATAGGGTTTTCCCACAACTCGATCGGCGAAAACCGACGATGCTTTTATTCCTGGCACTTCTGCCAGTAATTCTTCTAATCGAAGACCCACTTGATCCAAGGTGGGTAGGTCTGGTCCGTAGACTTTTACTCCCATTGGAGCTCGCATACCGGTTGAAAGCATGACTAAGCGAGTAGCAATCGGTTGTAATTTGGGTGCCGAGGTCATACCCGGAATGTTGGTGGTTGCCACAATCTCATCCCAAATATCATCTGGAGATTGAATATGCTCTCGCCACTGCCGAAAGTACTCACCGTTTTTATCAGGAATAAGTTGATCTGTGTCTAATTCAGTAACCGACATACTGTCGGGAATAAATAGACCATCATTCTTCAATTTGAAATTCCCATTTTCATCTACTGCGAAGCGTTTACGATGTCCGTCTTCATCCAGCACATATTCTGGCTTGTAGTTAACAACATTCTCGAACATGGAAATTGGTGCAGGGTCTAATGCCGAAGCAGCCCGTCCCCACTTTCCTACGGTCATCTCTACTTCTGGGATTGCGGTTACCCGCTGATCCAGTAACTGGATAGTGGCCAGGTTTTCTTCTACCCCCGAGTGTGGCATGGTCGTAGGCATCAGTAGGTAAGAGCCTTCGTCCAAAGGGGGCATAAACTCCTTGCCTAAACCCGGAAAGGTAGCCGAAAGCCCTTCCCAGACAACCGTCTGACGCACATTGATCCCTAAATTTTCAAAACCCCGACTTACCGAACTAAAGGTTGTGTTAAAGCCTTGCCAAGCCAATGATCCAAGTAAAATTGTGAGCAGAGGCATCGTTAAAAACGTAGCTTTATTTGCCAGACACCACCATAGTAAATGGGAATAGTAACGTACAATTAAAAATAAGGCGGTTAGGATGAAGGCAATAATCAGCACCACGAAGACGAAATTTGCCAGATAGCTATGTCCAGCCCCTAAAGGGAGCCAGGCCTGGGTCAGTACGTGTAGTACCCCAACTAGAACTATTCCGACAATTATGTATTTTGAAAACCTTCGTATATGGTCGGGTATTCTTGGTTCGAGCAGTTTGAAGCTAGCAACCAACAGCAATACTATTCCGGCCCAGAGCACGAAAAATACAATTACAATTCCTAGTCCAATAAGCAAGCTGTTCCACACCCGGCGGGTTCGGTCTCTACCCAAGTTTATAGAAAATAAGGTATGAGCTAATGCTGGAATAACGACAATACCAACCAAGAGTGCAGCGACTAATACGAAGGTTTTGGTAAATGCCAGTGGGTGGAACAGCTTTCCTTCCTCCGCCTGCAAAGCAAACACTGGAATAAAGCTGATAATTGTCGTGGCTAGAGCAGTTACTACTGCTGTTGCCACTTCAGTAGTACCTTCATAGATGACTTCGATTCGGGAACGATCCGTATTCTCGGGCATTTCCAGGTGGCGGATGATATTCTCGGTGAAGATCACTCCAACGTCAACCATTACTCCAATCGCGATGGCTATGCCCGATAAAGCCACTATGTTGGCATCTACTCCAGCATTTTTCATTACAATGAAGGTAATTAGCACGCCGATGGGTAATATACTGGAGATTAGTAGCGCAGCCCGAAGGTTAAGCACTAGAACAATAATGACGATTACACTAATCAGTACTTGTAAGCTTAGTGCCTCTTCCAGAGTGCCCAACGTCTCCTGAATAAGACCACTTCGATCGTAGAAAGAGACAATGGTTACCTTGGATACAGTACCATCGTCCAACGTTTTGCTGGGTAAACCCGGAGCAATCTCTTCTATTTTAGCTTTAACGTTTTGGATTACCTGCATGGGATTAGCACCGTAACGAGCCACTACCACCGCCCCAGTGGCCTCGGCCCCACCCTTATCCAATCCTCCACGTCGGGTAGCAGGGCCTAACTGTACTCGTGCTACTTCCTTTATCCTTATCGGCGTATTCTCATTCACCGTAACTACCGATTCTTCTAAATCTTCCAGACTTTCAATGTATCCTAAACCTCGCACTAGGTATTCGGCCCGATTGAATTCAACGGTGCGGGCTCCAACATCCAAATTACTTTTCTGCACTGCCTGCATAATCTGCCCGATATTTACTCCGTAGCTCTTCATAGCTACCGGATCAATATCAACCTGGTATTCCTTTACAAACCCACCGATAGATGCTACTTCCGCGACACCCTCAGCACTAGCTAAACTGTATTTAATGTAGAAGTCCTGAATAGAACGTAGTTCCTGGGGGTCCCAGCCATTGGTAGGCTCACCCGTTTTGGGATTTCGGCCTTCCAGCGTGTACCAGAAGATTTGCCCTAAAGCCGTGGCATCGGGGCCTAATGCTGGCTGTACATCTTCAGGAAGGGTTCCATCCGGCAAAGAATTCAGTTTTTCCAGAATACGGGAGCGGCTCCAGTAAAACTCAATATCTTCGTCAAAAATGATGTAGATACTAGATAGTCCAAAAATTGAACTACTTCGAATCGTTTTTACCCCTGGAACGCCTAGCAACACTGAGGTTAATGGATAAGAAACCTGGTCTTCAATATCCTGAGGTGATCGTCCCTCCCATTCGGTGAACACAATCTGCTGATTTTCTCTGATGTCAGGAATGGCATCTATCGGCACAGGGTCGTGAGGCAGCCAATCTAGAGACCAGTTGAAGGGAGATACAGCAATCCCCCAAACTACTAACCCCGTGATGAGCAGGAAAGTTACCAGCTTATTTTCCAGAAAATATTTTATGATAGCATTTAGCATACAGTGAATTTCTATTCAGTAAAGAAATGAATAGCAAGGCTGTACGGACAGTATGACCGACAACTAATAGTTTAGTATGCTATGCCTAAATTAAAAGTGACTGTACCCACAGATACACATCTGCATCGGGTATGGGAGGAGAATGAAAGGCGGTTTGTAATTCTGAATTATCTGAAGTAAGGGGGAAAAATGCCAGATGATTCACCAAAACATATTCAGCCAGCAGCACGAGGACTGGAAAAAGCTGGATTTTTACATCCGGGCTGAAGCTATCTAACAGCGCCTGATCTAGCTCATTATGGCAGCAATCGTCGGGCATCTCATCGGGATTGCTGCAACAGCTTTCTACTTGGTGGTTTAGCTATACTTCAGCCAAAGAATCTCCGCAAAAATGCTTGGATAGAGTAAAGCCGGAAGAGCTGACCCCAATAGTAAATAATAATATGATGGAAATTATCTGACGCATATATCAAGATATACAGCTTAACAACGATCTGTAAGGGTAAAAAGATTTCTTTAAGTACATAAAAACCCCAGACTTCGATCTTTTATTGATTGACAGTCAAGTTATTCTCCGGTTTTCCTAGTACTTCAAGCTATGAACTCTAGATCAATCTTCACTTTTACGAGGCTCTAAATCGCTTACTGAATTCCTCATCACCAATAAAATCTGCTTAAAAATTTAACTTTCGATATTATCTCAACTCCTTCGGTTTGCAAAACTTTGTTTTGCATGAGACGAAAAATACAAAACTTTTTTTATTTGATAGCATTGCTATTTAGACAAATAGAATTAACATTGCATTTTCAATTTCATAGTTTAACCGGCATTTAATTATTTAATCTATCCTAAACATCTTTAATTTTTACAAAAATGAAAAAAATCTGCGGTTTATTGGTATTACTTTTTTTAACTATTAATGTTTTTGCTCAGGAAGAGGAGGATCCTTTCAGTATGAATGTATCTCTTAATTCGGATATATTCTTTGGATTTTACCCATTTTTTGCCGGATCATACGGTACTGGCCCGGTTGACTTCACCTTTTACGGAATTCTTTGGTCGGGTGGTGCCGCTGGTGGTTCTTGGGGGAACTGGACTGAATTTGGAGTGGGTGTTGGATTTCCAGTTGGAGACGCTTTATACGTTAACCCCCAGATTGGTTTGCTAAGCGGTGGTCTGACCTCTGGCTTAGGCACACCCGTACTAGCCGAGGGTATAGTACCAAATCTAACGGTAGGAATAGGCTCCGGCGCGCTAGAAGGTGAATTCTACGCAGGCTATTACACGGGATTTGATCACGGAAATCCTTCAACAAATAATTATCTACATTATTGGCTTACCATGGGATACCAAATAAACTCCTTCTTCTCGCTCGGTCTGCATTTTGAACAGTTAAGCTATACCGGTGGAAATAATGCCCCCGAAGACCCGGCATATCCATTTTACATTTCCATTGGACCATACATTAAGTTTGCTGACCCTAAGGGTGGTGCATTTGCTCGCTTCATTACAGGTGGCGACTTACGATCGGATGAACAAGTTGAAAAAAGTAATTATGAACAGCCTTCATTTTTCAAATTAACTGTAGGCTACGGTTTTTAATTATAAGAAGTGGTTAGTCACTTTTTTTAAAAGGCTGATGAGTGCTTAAGGCATCATCAGCCTTCACTCATATCCACCCTCTTAGCTTATTTCGCTAAATCTTAGTTGTTCGTAGCCGTAAGCTATTCATTACTACGGAAACCGAGCTAAGGGCCATGGCTCCTCCGGCAATCATCGGGTCAAGCAAGAAGCCATTAAGTGGGTAGAGCACTCCAGCAGCTATCGGAATGCCAATTAAATTATAGATAAACGCCCAGAACAGGTTCTGTCGAATGCCTCTCACCGTTTTTCTTGACAGGTTTAAGGCTTTAGGTATCGTCCGTAGATCAGAAGTGGTGATAGTCATCTTGGCTACATCCATCGCAACATCCGATCCCTGCCCCATCGCAATGCTTACATTCGCTTGGGCCAGAGCCTGAGAATCATTAATTCCATCGCCTACCATCGCTACTACTTTTCCATTGTCTTGCAATTTTTGCACGAAATCAGCTTTGTCGGCGGGTAGCACTTCAGCCTGAAAATCCGTGATGCTAACCTGTCTCGCTACCGCCTGAGCAGTTTCATGGTTGTCGCCAGTCAACATATGCACCTCAACACCTTGAGATTGGAGTGCTTGTACTGCCTCCTGGGAACTCTCTTTGATGGTATCAGCAACGGCAATTACCGCTAATAGCTGTTGTGCGTTGGCAAAGAAAACTACCGTGTTAGCTTGTTGACGAAGCGACTCAGCAAGCTGACCTGCTTTTTGATCAATAGCGACCTGATGATCTTCTAGTAATTTCTTATTACCCACCAAGTAGGTCATACCATGCTCATCAGTAGCTAGCACGCCTTTTCCAGTCACACTTTCAAATTGCTCCCAAGCTATAGTTTCAAAACTATGATGCTTGAGGTGTTCCACAACAGCTTCTGCTAGGGGGTGTTCTGATTTAGCTTCTAAAGTTTTTAGTACAGACTGGAGGTATTTTCGGTCCGCTTCAACCAACCAGTGAAGATCAGTAACGGAAGGTTTACCTTCGGTGATGGTGCCGGTCTTATCGAGAATTACAGTATCAACTTTATGAGCAAGTTCTAAGCTTTCAGCATCTTTTATTAGTATGTTATTTTCGGCACCCCGACCAACCCCCACCATAATAGCAGTGGGGGTAGCTAATCCTAAAGCACAAGGGCAGGCAATTACCAACACCGAAATTGAAGTAAGTAAAGCGTGGGTGAAAGCATCTTCTCCACCAAACAGTAGCCAAATCAGGAAAGTAAGTACTGCAATACCCAGCACCACCGGAACAAAAACTCCGGCTATTTTATCAACCAGTTTCTGCACCGGAGCTTTACTCCCCTGAGCTTCCTGTACCTGCTGAATAATCTGGGCTAGCAAAGTATCGCTTCCCACTTTACGAGCCTTAAACTGAAAGCTACCTCGCTGATTGATAGTACCGGCAAACACCTGATTACCCGTAGTTTTTTCTACCGCCAATGGTTCGCCAGTAAGCATACTTTCGTCTACAAAGGAAGTACCTTGCGTAATTATCCCATCTACCGGAATTTTCTCCCCAGGTCTAACCACCACTATGTCTCCAATCTCCACCGAAGCAATGGGGATTAACTGCTCATCTCCATTTCGTACCACTAGAGATTCCTTAGGTTGTAAGCCCATCAGTTTTTTAATGGCGGAAGAGGTTTGGGATTTTGCTCGTTCTTCCAACAGCCGTCCCAATAAAATAAAGGTAATAATGACAGTGGCTGCTTCGTAGTACACGTGAGGGATTAACCCCTGCTGAAGCCAAAACTCAGGAAAGAGCGTATTGAAAAGACTGAACACAAACGCAATGCTCGTACTAAGTGCTACCAATGTATCCATATTAGCTTGGCGTTGCCGAGCCTGTTTGACAGCATTAACGAAAAATCGTCGGCCAAACCAGAATAAAACCGGAGTACTGAGCACTAGTGATATCCATCGGCCTGGCAGCCAATCCATGAAAAACATCCCCACAATAAAGACAGGTACAGTTAAAAGCGCCGCACCAACAGTATCTCGTTTGGTCTGCTGGTAGTGTTCTTCTTTTAGTTGCTGCTGAGTTTCCTGCGCGCCTTCTTCCTCAATAATTAGATCATAGCCAGCAGAGCGGAGCGAATTCTGTAACTCGATAGGCGAAAGCTGAGTGTCATATTCTACACGTACCGAGCTATTGGCAAAGTTCACTATCGCTTCGGTTACTCCTTCTGTATTACGTATAGTTGATTCTACACTAGCTGCACAACCCGCACAACTCATTCCAGTTACCGGAAACGTTTTCCGATTAGTATGTTTCTCTTTTTGGTTAGTGATTGATAGTGTATCGTTGGCCATTTTTTTCTCTTCCTCTCCTTACTTTAACAAATGCAGGCTGCGGGTAATTCATCCAGGGTGAAATAAACTATTGACGCTATAACTCATCATCTACTCGGTAGAAACTGAAGTTGTAATTCTTAAGAGTCATAATCAGCGAGTCATCTTTAGTATGAAATACCACTTCGGTATTACGCCTAAAATCCAAAAAGGTAGAATCTGGGAGCGGGGTTAGATCAAAGCGTTCACCGTCGTCGGGATCAAGAAGAATCAACATTCCATCCTTAGCATGAGCGTTAATTGGATAGTTCGTGACCCCAAAAAGCGGTTGCGTAGAATGGTAGGTTCCAGCAAAACTTTGGAGTTGTTCATCGCTAAGATCTACGGTCTCTACCACTCTAGTATCCGAAATTTTCTGATTGATATCGTATTGCTTCACCAATGAGCGGTAGATTTCACCGATGAGCGGACCGCCGTTGTCAGCATTGGTCATAATGATAACTGCATTACCGTGTCTTACGGAAGCAACCATATCGTTAGTAAATCCAGCATTTTTACCCCCGTGGCCAAACATCAACGAATCTCCCTCACCTCTCAGGCCCGGTCCTAACCCCCAGTTATTCTGATGCTTGGTCAACATTTTTTCTACGGTAGCCCGACTCAAAATATCGCTCGGTTGACCAGCAGCGATCTCCTGCATTGCAATACAGTACTTGGCTAAGTCAGTAGGTGTAGTCCACAAGCCAGCTGCTGCCAGTTCGGGATAATTATGCCAAAGCCCTTCAATTAAGTTACCTTGTTCATCGTAAGCGGCGCTGGCTCTTTGGTGATATTGCTCGGGTAAGGGTTGCTCATAAGTGCTATTGGTCATTCCTAATGGATCAAGAATTTTATTATCCAGATATTCAGCGAAAGCCATTCCGCTGACATCAGCTACGGCCTTCTGGGCAATCGTATAACCGCCGCCTGAGTAACGCCATATAGAACCCGGCACGGTATCCACTTCAATTTTTGAAGTATTACCCTCCCCGTCGAGTACCTCTATCACGGAAGGAAAAGTATCGGTTTGGATGTAGCCCGGAAATCCGTGAACGGTTACCCCGGCTGAATGAGTAAGCAGCCCCCGTAATGTCACCTTTTCGTCCTCTGTATACTTGCTATTCTCAATCTTCCAATCAGTCAGGTAAGTATTCACATCGGTATCTAGCTCCAGCTTTCCTTCTTCGGCTAATTTGAGTACGGCTAACGCCGCCACGGGTTTGCTAATCGAACCGGCCTGAAAGAGTGTACTTTCGTCTACGGGACTTCTGGTTTGGGTATTAGCGGTTCCGTAGCCTTTGGCCCAGCGCAATTTACCTTCGGTCACCACTGCAATACTCACCCCCGGAACGTTGTAGTGCTCCATACGTTCCATAATACTGAAACTTTTGGCAGAATCAGCCAGGGTGACCACCGAAGGTCGCAGCCCGTTCTCAACGGCTTGTATCTCTTCGGCAAGTATGTCCTGAGGATCGGGTTGTGGTGAACAGGCGGAAAAAGCAAGAAATATGATTAGGGAAAGAGTGTAGCAATACTTGAAATGCATGAGAGAGTAGGTTTAGTTTTACAAACCCCGATTAAGACGTAGTGCGGCAAATATACGCATCAGAGAATTAACGAACTTCAATCCTATCTATTTCCAGCGCAAAGCTTTCGGGTTTTTTATTGGCGATTAACAGCCCCAGTTCTTCCATCTTTTTCCCGGCGAAGTTCGGCATATCTAGGTTTCGTCCCCTAAATACGGGGTACATTTGCTGAAACTCTATTTCGTACTCGGCCCAGTCAGTGCTGGTCTGAATATAGCTGATGAATGAATAGTAATCGCTTTGACTTTCCTTTACTCTAAACTGATACCGCTTACCGTCGCCCTTCAGCCGAAGCACAAACTTATTGTATTTTGAAACATCAGTAGTAGGAAAGCTGTGACGCACTGAGGAAAACCCACCATTATTTTCTAGCGATACCTTTCCCCGAAACAACCCCGTACCCTCAGAACTGATCGTAATCTCACCACTGGACCTTCCTCCCATCACCACATCATCTACCACTTTCCATTGGCGAATATTGGTATCGGGAGTAAAATCAAAGATGGTAAGTCGGTCTATCATGATAAAAAAACTTAGGTATAAAACTGGATAATAGATAATTGGGTTGGATAACAACATCTCTTCAAACTTTGGTTAACAACTTCACTGTTGTTATTAACCACTGATGCCTTCTGTTTGTCTACTGATGAGGTGTATTTTGTCTTAACTGTCTTACTGGTCCAAATCGCCTGAATAAAGTAGGCTTCTGATTTCCGGATTTTCTAGCATATAGTTGGCTAAATCTTTAGCCCAAACTTGATAAGTTAATCGGGAGGGATGAACTCCATCGCTAAAAAAGTCAGCTGGCTCAGCTTCAACCCCCAATCGTTGAATCCAATCTTCCAAGGTAATCTTTCGAGAGTAATAAAAAGTGTTCGGACTTCTAGTGACGATCTCCGAAAGTTCTTCACCAAGAATTTCAACCAAATTTCCGATAACGAACTTAATTAGGGGAGTGAAAGCTGGAAAGACTTTTATGGGTGGCATGTTGGCAAAAATGATTGGTGCCGTTCCAAACCTGTGTCTTAATTCGGCAATTAGCTCTTGAATGTGACGCTTCCAACGGGCGGGGGTATTCAGAGTAAAAGCATCATTGCCCCCTAGCCCGATAACGATTAAATCCACCTCCGACTCGGATATTCGAGGTAGTGTTTTTTGTCTGATTCGTTGAGCAGTGTAACCGCTACGGGCATATACCCTCCATTGCACACTAGCTCCGAGCCTTTCGGCAAGCTCTTCGGCCAACGTTCCAGTAAACCCCTCTCGGTGGGTAGCTACTCCTACTCCGGCAATTGTGCTTTCGCCGATGGTTAGCAATCGGAGCAATTTGCTACTCACACCCGGACTAACTCCTTCTAAACCTTCAGCTTCCGGTAACCGGGGCACATGTTTACGAATACTTTTCCCCTGAAAGTACATGAGTGGTAGCAAAGGGAACACTAGGGCTGAGCCAAGAGTGTAACGCAGATTCATTGCCCGACAATTAACTGACTCAGCTCAAAAAATCCAAAAATATTTTCAGTTAGCCTGCTTACAGCGTTCAAAGAATTAACTACTCCACCAGTGCTTGGAAAAGCAGGGTTTCCGTTTGCACGGAGTCACTCAGCGTTAACAGATTATGCTTAATTTCATATTGATTACTTGCGAAAAGCAGCGCATAAAAATCCTCTTCATAATCCATGTTGGCCGTAGTACTTCCAACTAGAGTGGTAAATATGTCGGAAAACTGAAGAGTAAACTCTTCAGATATAGCGTAAGCACCAGCGAATTCGTTCACCGTACTGTAGCCTAAAACTGTTTGCTGGGTACCAGTACTATCCTGTAGGTAAGGTTCAGTGGTAAATTCAATCCAGGGATTGATCGCTTCGCAAGGTGGAAAACGAATAACTCCACGCTCTTCAATACCTACAAGCTCCCACCGGCTGGTCAAAGGCTCAGTACGCTCAGAGTCCACAGCAAATTCAGTTTGGCAGACGCGAGGTCGAATATCACTGATTCGGGTATAGAAAACTTCCTCATTTTCTACATTAAAGATGGGATTGTCGCAGTTACCCATTACCTGGCTACTGAAAACTACATGAGTACCGGTTTCATAGCGCTGGCCGAGTATTGATAACTCTAATGTTCCCCATTCTTCCTGATAGTACTCACAAAGTAAATAAGACTGTCCGCGGTTTCCATTGCTGTCTAACTCGGTTATTGAGTAGATAGGATTACCTGCGATGTTATTCCAACTCAGTACACCCACCTGATTTTCGATGAACTTCAAAGTGGGTCGCCGATCATCACATTCATTAGATGTACAAATCGAGGGAGAATCAGGTTCATCGTCACAAGCTACAAGCCATAGTACTGAAAAAAGCCAAGTATTGAAAGATATTTTCATTTATGTAACAAACGTTGTTTCATATAACGTAATACTACCCCTCAGTGGTGTAATTCTACGCCAAGCCGACGTTGTTCAACTCAATAATTTATCTATGAAGTAAACCGCCTGATGATACCGCTCAGAATAGTTACCGGCTATTTCTTTAAAGTTTACGCCGTGCTCATCAAGTATCTTTCGATGAGATTGATCTAGTAAATCGCGTTGCGATCTAGAAAGTCGGGTTCCGTCTTGCACGTACTTAGTTTCCTTAGTTAAATACAAATACAACTGAGCCAGATTGGTTTGGTACACACCATCGCTAACTACAAGCTCCCGGTTAAACTTAAACCTAGCGTAAGATTTAGTAATATGAATGTCGGTATCAATGATTACTAACGGGCTATTTCCGTAAGTAGCCTCATCAATTCTCCTTGCATGCTCACTGGCTACCTGTTCTAAGTCAGCATAACTAAACTCTTGGGAATCCGCTATTAAATCCCGCCCAGCTTCCAATACCAAACTACACTGATAATATTCGGCTAGTTGCTGGGCTAATGTTGTCTTACCAACCGATTCAGTGCCCAAAATCACTACTTTCAGCGCATAGTCTTGCTTCACAATCTCTGGGAGAAAACCCCAGTACGCTCGAAAATTTGTCCGGATATCGGTGGCTGAAATTGGAAACAGGCGACGAGAGGGATCAAAGGGAATATGCCGTATGCCCATAAAGTCGGCCACAAATTTACCATAAGGCTCAGAAGTTACTACCACACCGAAATCTGGATAAAGCTCTTTAAAAACCCTGGCCCATTGCTGGGATACCGCCCGAGACGATTCTGAGGTGTTAGGAAGATCGATTTCCGAATAGTTAAATACCTTTACCTCTACCCGCTTTTCATTCACAAATGTACTAGTGATCCACCTACTCCGAGTGTTACCGTCCGGCTTTTCTTGGTCACTGCAACAAATTAATACCGATAGCAAATCGCAATGAGTTAGTGCAAAACGTATCATGGCTTCGTGCCCCCGGTGGAAGGGCAAAAATTTACCGAAGACAAAACCTTTAACCATAGCTTTGCTGTTTTCTCCAACGATATAGCCCGTAGGTAGCAATTCCTAGAAAAATAGCGTACTCTAAACTAAGAAAGTATATTTCTTTTTTAAGGTAAAGCAGTACTGCAACTGCATCTACAGCAATCCACAGATACCAAGTCTCAATCTTCTTTTTGGCCAATAGAATGGTGGCCACGATACTGGCCACTAAAATGAATGAATCAGGATATGGGTAGCTGGCCGGAACGCTGAATACTACCGGTAAAAGCCGATGAATGTGACTGAATACGAACCCAGCGAGTAAAGCACCAACCAATACCGTTACGATCATCAGTATCTTGGTCTTTACGTTTAGAGGGTCAATTCGGTACTTTACCGATGGCTGTTTCCAGTTGTACCAACCATAGATTGTAACCACAAAAAAATAGATTTGCAGGAACATATCAGCGTACAGTTGCACCTGAAAAAACAGAAGAAAGAAGAATATCTCATTGACAATGCCCGTAGGCCAAGTAAGAATGTTCGCCTGAGAAGCGAAATAAACTGACAACAGCCCGAAAAATGTTCCTAATAGTTCAACGTAGCTAAGCGGGTATCCGAGAACCGAAAATGCGGTGGTTTGAATATCAAAAATCGCCATCAGAATCGGTACATTACCGAGGAATAAACGTTGAATGGAACCTGTACAAAGTACTTGGGAGTACCATCCGGCTCGACGTAACCGTTGTTGAAGTACTGAACGTTGGTGACATTATTTAAGAATAAACCTAGCTGCCATTTCTTGTGATTATACTGCGCTCGCGCATTAATTAACAGGTAGCCATCCAGCAGTTCAGTATTGGCAAAATCCAGGTAAGACTCACTCTGGTAACGTGCGCTTAGCGCCAATGAGAATGCTTCTTTCGTATAGATTACTTCCTGATTGAAGATAAACTGGGGAGTAAGTATCGCCTGAAAAGTCTCATTCTCTTCTTTGATCCGGCTATGGTTGTAGGATGAGTTATTGATTATTGACCAACGTTTACTGATCTGATAGTTCAAAAAAACTTCAAGCCCGGTCCGGTAGCTTTGCGCTACATTATTGGTCAGTGCCAAACCGTTAGGTCCGAACTGCCCGCTCAAGACTATCTCGTTCTCAAAATCCATGTAGAATAAATTTGCGCCCAGCCCGATTTTGTCTGAGAAGTATCTAATTCCCAGTTCCTGGTCAGTCACGTACTCCGGATCACGGATAAAGGTCAGCGCATTTCCTTGCTCGTCTTGGAGCAGGTCGTCATTCCCACCGAACAAATCATTACGGGTTGGCTCCCGCCCGGTTCTTCCCAGGCTGTAGTATGCTACGGTATTATCATTAACTGCGAAACTGATACCAACCTTAGGGTTGAAGAAGTTCCAGTTTAAGTTCGGCAAGGCTACTACTCCTTGGTACTTAAATTCGGTCAATCGGTATTGTAAGTCGGCAAAGAAAGTAGTTTTTCGCCAGGTGTAGTCGGCCTTAGAAAATAAACTTAGCTCATTCTTGAATCCGGTGTTTTGATAGAGTTCCCCTAAAGAATATTCGCTGCCGGTATGCTTCCGCTCATAGGTGTTGGCGTGTACTCCTGCCCTAAGTTCCAGATTGTTTTTAGAAAAACGATAATTAGTAAAAAAGCCCACCCAATGCGACTGAAAGGCATAGTTAAACAGTTCATTGTCAGTAGGTAATTCCAGAAAGTTGTTTAGGTTAAAATCATAATTCCCCTGAAGATAATTGTAGTACGCACTGCTTTGAAGAGATGAGGACTGGTTCCAAGCCCATTGGTTTTGGAGCTGAACCACGGCTTGCGTAAACTCATCATTCTCGTTCTCGTTAGCGTCGGTCCGGGGGTCAATCCGGATCAAAGAATCGGATACGCCTAGCCAGGCCAGCTCATTTTTTTGCCTACCGGCCAGCACATTCAATTTCCAGACTGTTTGATCTCCCTTTAGCCCCCCGCTGAAGAAAACCGAGCGCGAATTATTGGAGGAATTATACTTATACCCATCCGAATAGATTTGGGAGGCTCTGACGTATATAGCTTTATTATTTTTCTCTCCACTTTGGTATTCACCGAAGGCACGTAAACTATTGAATGAGCCATATCCCAGACCGAACGTTAGTTCCTCCTCACCAAACAGGTTAGGAGATGATAACTCCAGGCTTCCCCCGTAGCTGGCAACCCCATTTTTGCTAGTCCCCACTCCCCGCTGAATCTGTAGGTTACTTACAGAGTTGAGTATATCCGGGAAGTTAGAAAAATAGGCTCCCTGATCTTCCGGTTCGTTCAGTGGCATACCATCCAACGTGATATTAATTCTTGTCTGGTCAATTCCTCTTAGCCTGAAATAGGAGTAGCCCTGGGTATTACCGGCATCTGAGTAGGCAGTGATAGAAGGGGTTTTGGCCAGCAGGAAGGAAGGCTCCTGACCAGTGGACCTGATCTCCAAATATTCTTCTGAAAGGTTTTGGAAAGTGACCGGAGTAAGCCTGTCGGGCTGGTAAGTAATTGTTACCTCCTGAAGTACCCGCACCGTATCAGCTGTAGCAATTAGCTGAGCATGGAGTGGAAAACAACAAAGAACGGATATCGCTAAAAACAGTAGAAACTTTGCCATCTCTGAAGACTGAGCATACAAGAATGCGGCAATTTGAAAAAAATAAGTTAAAACATACCAGCTTTTAAACGTAAACCAGCCGTTTCCTCCCAACCCATCATGAGATTAAGGTTCTGTACGGCCTGACCGGAAGCCCCCTTAAGAAGATTATCTATCATACTGATTACCAACAGTGTATCTTCGTGTTGTTCCAGATAAACAATACCTTTGTTCGTATTCACCACCTGTTTCAGATGAGTTTTATTATCCGTAAGTTGCTCTTAGGGTGAATCC
>ERZ1740058.464-NODE-464-length-30791-cov-6.311199_pt1 | contig 30791 bp, 22 predicted proteins | sample MGYA00581745_ERZ1740058 | MGnify/ENA primary metagenome ERZ1740058 (study PRJEB43018, sample SAMN04849742) | marine metagenome | isolation source: floating plastic debris | place: Pacific Ocean | collected 2008-08-30 | study: EMG produced TPA metagenomics assembly... | reverse complement strand
CCGATTTATCAATCTGTATTTCTTTTAAAAAACTACTTTAACCCATCACCAAAGAGACAATAGATAATAGCTCTAAAATAATTAGCTCGTTCGGTAACTACATTTCTGAAATATCAGTATCCAGTGAATAGAGCATAACTGGCATTTTCACCAAATCCCGAAAATCCTCTCCTGATTCTTTCATATCTTCGTCTTCCTCTTCGTAATACCAGTGAACTTCTACATTAGTACGGTGACCATGCAGTTTTTCCAATCGGCGAAAAATATCAATTAAACACTTAGATGACGAAGTATTGAAGTATTCCAGTTTTACGGAAAGTTTGGTTTCCTCGTTGGGTTTCTTCTCGTATTCATCCAACCAATTCATCACCTGAGAATAGAAATCAATGGAGTTTTCCGGAATCGAGCGACCCTTTATCTCGAAATTACCCATCTCCAGATCGAAAAAGATGTCGGGCGTTTTCATGGTGCGGGGAATGTACAGATTGGTCATGATCAGACGTCGTTATTAGGTAGAATTAAACAAAAATACTGCCATAGCTTAGCTCTGCACTATGTTATGTTCTGCCATTTAGTGTACTCAGAATGCAATATGTAAACGCTGAGATTCTAAAAAATTTGATAACGACAAAAGATTCTTTTAAAAGTAACCTTTCTTGAAAGATACAGTTATAAGGGAGTGTATTTGTTAAATAAAAAATAAATAAAACTTAAACAAAATTATTCTGTAGTAATTGTATGCATAAAGTAACCGTTTGTAGAAAAGCACATTTTAACGCTGCTCATCGATTGTACAATCCAGAGTGGTCCGATGATCAAAATAGCGAGGTCTTTGGCAAGTGTAGTAATCCCCATTATCACGGTCATAATTACGATCTAATAGTGAAGGTAAGTGGGTACCCTGATCCGCAGACTGGCTACGTTGTTGATATGAAAAAATTGAAAGACATTATTCATGAAGAAGTTACTTCTCGTTTTGATCACAAAAATTTGAACCTCGACACCGAAGAATTCCGTAGAGTAAATCCGACAGCCGAAAACATTGCGGTTGTTATTTGGAACCTTATTCGGGACCAAATAGACCAGGAGCTTGATCTGAAAGTAATTTTATTTGAAACTGAACGTAATTTTGTAGAATATCCCGCGTAAAAAGGAATAGTAAATCATGTTAAATAATCATTTAGAAAATCCAAGTTTATCCGATGAGTTAGGTGACAATCACATTGCTACCTCGCATGAAACACCTTTGCGTCCAGACGCATTTGAGAAGGACGACGAACTCAAGATGGAGTTAATTGCCAAGCATTTCAAAGAGATTATGTTAATTCTCGGACTAGACCTAGAAGACGATAGTTTGAAAGGCACTCCCCGTCGCGTGGCAAAAATGTACGTACAGGAAATTTTCAGTGGTTTAAATCCTGAGAATAAACCAGTACCTGCCCTTTTTGAAAATAAGTATCAGTATAACGAGATGTTAGTGGAGAAGAATATTACATTCTATTCTAACTGTGAACATCATTTTGTGCCGATTTATGGCAAAGCTCACGTAGCCTACATTTCTAATGGTTACGTGATTGGCCTTTCTAAAATAAATCGCATTGTACAATACTACGCTAAACGACCGCAAGTACAGGAGCGAATGACAGTACAAATTGCGGAAGAGCTAAAATCAGTACTAAAAACTGAAGATATCGCTGTAGTTCTAGATGCTACTCATTTGTGTGTTGCTTCTCGTGGAGTTAAGGATATAAATAGTTCGACAGTTACCTCTCACTACTCTGGAGTATTTGAAAAGAACGAGGAGAAAAAGCGAGAGCTTCTAGATTACATAAATCTAAATTCTTAAAATGAAATTTAGAGATAGAAATATATTAATTGTAGGAGGCACTTCTGGTATTGGCGAAGCTACGATCAAACTTTTGCTCGATGAAGGTGCTAGTCTGGTTGTAGCTTCTCGCCAAGAGCCGCTGAAGGATGATAATATCCAGCATATTCACCTGGATGTAAACGAAATGGGTAATGAGCTTGATGCAATACCTGACGAGCTACATGGGTTAGTATATACTCCTGGAACAATTAACCTAAAGCCTTTCCAATCGCTTAAGCCGCAGGATTTCCAGAACGAAATTCAGTTGAACGCAATCGGTGCAGTTAAGGTGATTCAGGCAACCCTGCGCAAGTTGAGAGCAGCTAAAGGTTCTAGCATCGTGCTATTTAGTACAGTAGCGGTGCAGTTAGGCCTGAATTTCCATACCGCAGTGGCAATGGCTAAGGGAGCGGTGGAAGGTCTTGGCCGCTCGTTGGCGGCTGAAATGGCTTCAAAACAAATTCGGGTGAATGTGGTGGCTCCCTCCCTTACCGATACACCGCTAGCGCAAAACCTCTTATCTACCGAAGACAAAAAAGAAGCTTCCAATCAGCGGCATCCGCTGGGAAGATACGGACAGCCCGATGACATTGCGCAGGCAGTGGTTTATCTTCTTTCAGAATCCAGCAGTTGGGTGACCGGACAGGTATTTCATATAGATGGAGGGTTGTCTGCTATCAAGCACGTATAATTAAATACTTCTCCAAATAATTTTCTATTTAAGAGCTTGTCTAGCTGGCTTTAAAGTCTTTAACTTCAATTTTTTAGCTAGAAATTATAAAAAAAGGAAAACCTTACCGAATAACATTTTGTTAAGGTAAAAGTAAACAAACCTAGATTCCTTGTTAGTGCATTGTGGAATTAGATTATGAAGGTAAAATTATATCGATGAAGACCCCCCCTGAGTCATATCTCATTTTCAAGGAAGAGCTTAAGAAAGCGGAGATAGAGAAAGAGCGGCTTAAAGCTGAATATGAAGAGAAGCTGCGCGAGATGAATATGGAGCTTTCTTTTCTTAAAGAACAAATATCTTCTCAACAGGATATGATGAAGACTACTCTGACCTACGCTAGTCGGCTAGAAAACGAAATTAATGGTCTTCATAAGCAAATCAGTGAAGATAAAAAGCAACGTAAAGGAAGTTTTCATTAAATTGGGAGTGAATTAATTTTTTAGCTATGAAAGAGTCAACGCTATCCCAACAACCTAATGTGTCGCAATTTGAAAGTCACTTTGACGGTAGGTTCGCCAAAGTCACCTATCACGAACCCTCTGGGATTATCATCTGTGAGCTGAAATCCGAATACGTTCCGATAGAGCATTTCAAAGATATTTTTTACAAAATTTCCGAATTGGTAAAAAGAGGAATAAGTCAAAAATTCATCTTTGATAAGAGAGCCTTGCGTGCTTTTCACCAGCCCTCTATGGAATGGTATTTTGTGGTATGGAAGAAAGAGATGTACCAGCATGGCTTGAGTCTGCACCGTAAAATCTTGCCAGATGAACCCTGGTTTCAGAAATCGGTAGAGATTGCTAAGGAACAGATTGTGAAGAATTATCCTGATACCATTGTGGATAAGCTCGATATTCGCTACTGTGACTCCATTCAAGAAGCGATAGAAAATTAATTCATGCCTCAGCGTTCGTACTCCCGTTCGGAAATAGCTAAGCTTGAAAAGCGATTCCGAACAAACTTAGTTAACTCGCTGACGGGTTTTAAAAGTGTCTCGTTGGTTGGAACACTCTCTAATGATGGGATAACCAATTTGGCGGTTTTCTCCCAGATTATTCACGTAGGGGCAAATCCACCACTGATTGGAGTCTTGTTCCGTCCTCACACTGTCCCGCGTCATACCTTAGAGAATATCCTGAACACCAAGTCATTTACTGTTAACCATATTCGTGAGGATTTTGTAAAACAGGCGCATCATACCAGTGCCCGCTGGGATGATTCTGAGTTTGAAGCGTGTGGATTCACTCCCAAATTTACTTCCAATGTATCTGCCCCGTACGTAGCCGAGGCTTCCCTTCAGCTGGGTTTGAGCTATGTAGAACATTATACTTTAACTTGTAACGAAACTGTGTTTCTGGTTGGGGAAATTCAAGAAATCCTTTTGCCTGAAGAATGCATCGGTTCCGATGGATTTGTGGACTTGGTTACTGCTGGATCACTCACCTGCTCGGGCTTGGACGCCTATCACCAGGTGCAACTTCCGCTTCGGCTAACTTACGCTAAACCAGACCAGCTAGTAGAGTCTATCGATCAGTAAACAATTCACTATTTGGATTGTCCTAAGAGTGTATGAAGCCTCTTATCGAATTTACTGATCGTGGTCTATTCTGTCCTCCTGCAGGTATCTACGTTGATCCCTGGAAGCCAGTTGACAAAGCAGTAATTACCCACGCTCATTCTGATCATGCTCGCTGGGGAATGAAACATTATTTAGCACATCAGCAATCTGAAACCATTCTTCGGCTGAGACTGGGTCAGGATATTTCCCTAGAAACTTTACCTTACAGCGAATCTATCAATGTAGGCGGAGTCAGCATTTCACTGCATCCAGCAGCTCATATCTACGGTTCATCCCAAGTTCGTTTAGAATATAAAGGGCAAATATGGGTGGTATCTGGAGACTATAAGCTAGAAGATGATGGCTTCAGCGGTTCCTTCGAGCCGGTTCGCTGCCACTCCTTCATCACCGAATCAACGTTTGGGCTGCCTATTTATTCTTGGAAGCCTCAGCCCGAAGTAATGAAGGAGATTCACGAATGGTGGCAAAGTAATCAGTCTCAGAATAAAGCTTCTTTATTGATTGCTTATTCACTGGGTAAATCCCAACGTATTATTCATCAGTTAGACCGATCGATTGGGCCAGTTTATTTACACGGAGCAGTAGCGAACATTAATCACGCTTTAATTGCTGGAGGAGCCAAATTGCCTAATCTACCAAAGTTAGACTCCAGCATTCCCAAAGATGAGTTTCATAAAGCGTTGATAATTGCCCCTTCTTCAGCGCTGAACAGTTCCTGGGCGAATCGATTTCGGCCGTTCAGTACTGGAATCGCCTCGGGCTGGATGATGGTAAGAGGGGCGAAGCGGCGAAGGGCTGCTGATCGGGGCTTCGTTCTCTCAGATCATGCCGACTGGCTGGGATTAAACCAAGCCGTAAAGGCTACTGGGGCTGAGTCGGTCTACGTTACCCACGGTTTCACCTCAGTCTTCAGTCGCTGGCTAACTGAGCAAGGCCTAAATGCCTGCGAAGTGGAGACACTCTACGACGGTGAATCGGTAGAAATGAATGAAACGGTAGATCAGGAAAACGATTCTTAAGAAATTATCTGAGCTTACGTTTGATCATGAAAACGGCTCCGTCTAACAGAGCGTTCAGCAAGTAATTACGGATAGGTTTTACGGTCATCACTCGGAAGGCAATAACACTAGCGACAACACTGAGTAGTATTTTAAGCAGATTGTTCATATCAAAAAGTGGTTTAGCTGAGTAACGAGCCCTTTCACGAAATGTTTGAGAATGAAACTCAAATAAGAGCGTACCTTGTGTGTGGTAAACTACCCAAAAAAGGTTTTTTATCCGGACTGCATCCCGTATATTTGCACCGCAATTTATCTAGGTACAAAAAATCAATTTATGCATAATTTAGTCTATCTCGTACCCCTGTTTGGGATCGTTGGTTTAGTGTTTATGGCAATTAGGTCAGCATGGATCTCGAAGCAGGATGCAGGAGAAGAAAATATGAAGGAGCTGGCAAAGTATATTGCCGATGGAGCGATGGCTTTTCTGAAAGCGGAGTGGAAAGTGTTAACCTATTTTGCCATTATCGCTGCCATTCTACTCGCCTGGTCAGGTACTCTGGTTGAAACATCTAGTCCTATTATTGCGGTATCATTCATTATCGGAGCAGTTTTCTCCGCCGTAGCTGGTTACATCGGTATGAGAGTGGCCACCAAAGCTAATGTTCGCACTACCCAAGCCGCTCGTACCAGCCTTTCTAAAGCGCTAAAAGTTTCCTTTGCTGGTGGAACAGTCATGGGACTAGGAGTTGCCGGACTAGCTGTACTAGGTTTAGGTAGCTTGTTTATCGTGTTCTACCAAATGTACGTGATTAGTGCTGGTGCTTCAGCTAATGGGATAGAAATGGAAAAGGCGCTGGAAGTACTAGCCGGTTTTTCATTAGGAGCGGAAAGTATTGCCCTGTTTGCCCGGGTTGGCGGCGGAATTTACACCAAAGCAGCGGATGTTGGGGCCGACTTAGTGGGAAAAGTGGAAGCTGGAATCCCGGAAGATGACGTTCGTAACCCGGCTACTATTGCGGATAATGTGGGTGATAATGTAGGTGACGTGGCTGGCATGGGTGCTGATTTATTTGGTTCGTACGTAGCAACTATTCTGGCAACGATGGTACTGGGCCGAGAGATTGAGTCAAACGATGCTTTTGGGGGAATTGCCCCTATTTTATTGCCGATGCTTATCGCCGGTATCGGATTGATCTTTTCCGTTATTAGTTCCTATTTCGTTCGCATCAACCATGAAACGGATAGTGTTCAAAAGGCATTGAATATTGGCAACTGGTCTTCCATTATCCTCACCGTAATTGCATCTTACTTTTTGGTTAGTTACCTCCTTCCTGATAATCTGGAGATCAGAGGAGTTGCTTTTACTAGCATGGATGTCTTTTGGGCAATCTTCATCGGCCTTATTGTTGGCGCTTTAATGAGTATCATCACCGAATACTACACTGCGATGGGAAAACGTCCCGTGAACAGTATTATCCGTCAGTCATCTACTGGGCATGCCACCAATATTATTGGTGGACTATCCGTAGGAATGGAGTCTACCGTGATGCCAACTATCGTTTTGGCTTTGGGGATTATCCTTTCTTATTCCTTTGCTGGATTATACGGGGTAGCCATTGCGGCAGCTGGTATGATGGCGACCACTGCTATGCAATTAGCCATTGATGCTTTTGGGCCTATTGCCGATAATGCTGGAGGTATTGCCGAGATGAGTGGTTTGCCCGAGGAGGTTCGGGGACGTACCGATAATCTGGACGCAGTAGGTAACACTACCGCTGCTACCGGAAAAGGGTTTGCTATCGCTTCTGCAGCATTAACCGCCTTAGCCCTGTTTGCCGCATTTGTAGGGGTTGCTGGAATTGAATCCATTGATTTATACAAAGCCCCGGTATTAGGCGCCCTCTTCATTGGAGCCATGATACCTTTTATCTTCTCTTCGCTGGCTATTGCCGCAGTAGGTAAAGCAGCGATGGATATGGTGCAGGAGGTTCGTAGGCAGTTCAAAGAAATTCCAGGCATTATGGAGCACAAAGCCCAACCGGAATATCAGAAGTGTGTGGAAATTTCTACTAAGGCATCAATTCGCGAGATGATCTTACCAGGAGCTATTGCCTTGCTTGCTCCTATTTTAGTTGGCTTTGGCTTTAGAGGTGTTTTTCCTGAGACATCCTCAGCCGAAATTCTGGGCGGATTATTAGCCGGAATTACCGTATCAGGAGTATTAATGGGAATGTTCCAGAACAACGCTGGTGGTGCCTGGGATAATGCCAAGAAGTCGTTTGAGAAAGGTGCTGAGATCAACGGAAAAATGGAATACAAAGGTTCGGAGGCACATAAAGCTTCGGTAACCGGTGATACTGTAGGCGACCCTTTCAAAGATACTTCTGGGCCATCTATGAACATTTTGATCAAGCTAACGTCGATTGTGGCCCTTATCATCGCCCCTCACATTGCGGTAGACGGAGTACATTCCAGTCTAGCTGGAACAAATTCTGACGAACTTGGTACAGTTGAAAAGAAAGAGATTAAGTTAGAGAAGAAGGTAGAAACCAGTGAAGAGACAATAGTTGAGGTACGTTAAGTACCTCAGCTTTTTTCTAATCTATTCCAAACTCCTTCTGCCTTTTTGCCAATTAGCCAGAAGGAAAGAGCCAGCAAGGCGAAAAATACTACTCGGTGCAGATTATCCCAGGCGTATTCAAAATATCGAGTATAAATATTCAGGAGAAGAAAAAAGATACCAATTTCGGCGGTAAGTCGTTCATTCTTCTTCAATCCCCACCAGATGCCAAAAGCACAGATGCCGGTTAAAAGCAGTACGGCGTACCAGAACTGATACTGAGGCACACTATTCCAGGAGGATAAGTCAGCATGATTTCCAAAGATGGAAAGTAGCCAGAGCGAGGCTAGTAGAAGGAGTAAGCCCGAATAATAAGTTAGTTGGAAAAAAACGGTCGTTAGTGACTGTAATTTAAGTCCAAAGCTGACAGTCAGCAGCAAAGCTCCGAAAATAACGTAACGTAGTGGAAAGTTCATTCCTAAGAAGCGGTAGCCTTCACTACTCCAGTAAAACGTTTCCATACCGTACCAGATCGTAAGCGCAGCAAGGCTGATTCCCCATAGCAATCGGCTTTTCAAATAAATGGCAATGAGACCGTAGAGAACGGCACCTAAGCCCCCGAAAACCGAAAAATTACCTTCTGCCATTTGCAAAGCTTCGCTGAGGTAGGTAAGGAAGAAGGCAACGAAAATTGCCCCGAAAATGAGCAGGGCTTCGTTGCTAAATTTCTGAAGGGGAAATCTCCGCCTGCGGCGAACTCCTAAGGCAAAGGTAAACAAGGCGAGAATTAGAAAGATGGCGCATTTGACTAAAGCCGAAGCACCTAACCAGCGGTTGACCAAACCCATTAGCCAATCGTCAAGAAGAAAGAGTACGGTAGCTAAGACGATACAGGAAACTGAGAAAAAAAAAGCTATTAACGAAAAGTTTTTCCAATCGAAACGAGACGTAGAATGAGTAATTTGATAGGATTGCCGCAGGGTTTCAGCCGTAGCGGTACTGATTAGTTGCTGGTTTTCCCAGTATCCAATGGCCTCCTTAATGGTCCTTTCCTGCTCTTGATTGACTTGCATACCGCAATATACAAATCCCAAATAATGCGTGTAGTGATATTACCAGCGCAATAGATTCTCTGATAAAAAAGAATCCACCGAAACTTCCATCGTAAATGGCGGTAGCTTCGGTGGATTATTGGAGACTTATTGACTATTAATTCGGCCGACTACGGCTTGATCTTGAAGCAGCAGATCGGGCTCCGGAAGTTCTGGATTTACTACTTCGGGACACCGCAGAGCGGCTATTAGAGCTACCAGATCTACTTACAGTGGTTCGAGTACTACTTCGTGATGTAGTGCTGCGAGATACTCCAGAACGAGAACTACTTGATCGGCTAGTAGTAACGCTGCGCTTTGACCCTGAAGAGGTTCGAGCACTACTTCTATTGACTGTTGATCGTTGGTTCACACCACTGTTGGATGAACGAGAACTACTCCGACTAGCACTACTATTTACCGTAGATCGTTGAGTACGAGATGATCCGTACTGATTTCCTCTCGCGGTAGTAGAACGCTGTTTAGAGCTGTATTTCTGCGAACTACGAGGACTTGCATCCCGCGATCCACGATTTTGAACCGCAGAGGAACGGGTACTGCTAGAATAGTCTACTCGAGGAGATCGCGCTCTAGGTGCCGCTGGGCTCACGTTGGAAGAAGCACGTGACGACCGTCGGTTATTACTTCTATTGTCATAGCTATTCTGGTTTGCAAAGCCTGAGTTAGAATGTACGCGAGTAGCTTGTCCTCGTCGGCCACCTCTAGCTGCTGGTTGGTACATAGTCACCGAACCACCTCTCAGAGCAGGCGTTCCCGGACGTTGGGCTGGTCGTACCTGTCGCACCGCCACTCTTCGGCGAGTAACTCGCTCAATCTCCCGAACTTGAGGGCCACTGTAGTAATGATGCTGATTGTTATACACATACGTATTATTTATGACCGTAGTACGATTGAAAAAGTGAGTTGCCCGACGAGGAGGAACACAGTAATCGTAAATACGAGCGTGAGAAATGAAGCGATGAGGCACGTATCGCCAGTGTCTTCGAGGAATACGATGACCAATATTGATGGAAACGTTGATATTCAGACCAGGAGATAGCGGTGCCCAACCGTAGTGACCACCACCGGAGCGCCAAGCTACCCAAGCTGGCCCCCAATCGTACCCCGGTACCCAGGCCCAGCCGTAATAATCATCTAAATACCAACGTCCGTAATGAAATGGAGCCCATCCCCAGGAATAATCAGATAGCCAGGTATTACCGTAATCGGTCATGATCCATTGACCACGCGTTACGTAGGGATGAAAGTCACGACGAACATTAGGAATCCACACTTGTCCGTACTGGGGGTTATGAACCCAGTTTCCGTGAGGAGCCAATTCGTGATAGAAAACATCGAATGAAACGTAGCCTTGAGCCTTGCTTTCTACCGGTGAGAGCAGAAAACCAAACACTATCAAAGCTAATCCGAATATGTTTAATTTATTATAGGCTTTCATAATCGTGAACGTTAGATGGCACATTGAAGTATTCTACCAAATCTTGGTAAATACTTACACTTTCATAATAAAAGGGCCAAAATCATGCCTATAATTAGGATAAATCAATAGAAATTTCTGATTTCTAAGTTTTCTATAAACTATCTAGCTGTTTCTCAGCTATTTATAAAATTAAGAAAAATTGCAATTTTCCGTGAATAATCTGTTCTGGTAAGGATAAAGAGATTGATTCTACTGAATTTCTAGTAAGTATTCATCAGCAAACCTTACGTATTAATCAGGCTAAAATCCCAAGATACGTTTGGACTATAATGCAATGCGCCTTGCTGAATAAGTAGGGGAGAGGGTATATTGTTGTGGTATAGCTGGCCAGTTCCCAATCCCTGGGGCATCTGCACCTTTTTGAAGGCAGCGAACTGAGCGATGGCATTCAGTCCTACATTAGATTCTAAAGCAGAAGTCATCCACCAACCAATATTCCTTTCCTCAGCCAATCTGATCCACTCTTCACTAATTGACAATCCTCCTAGTAACGTAGGTTTGAGTATGATATACTGAGGTTGAACATTATCTAATAACTCTGCCGCTTGACTATGAACGTTTACACCAATGAGTTCTTCGTCCAACGCTATCGGTATTGGTGAATGTTGGCAGAGCTTATTCATAGCTTCGGCTTGGCCGGGTGCAATGGGTTGTTCAATGGAATGGAGTTGGTATTCAGCTAATTTTTCTAGTTTTTGTAGTGCCTCATCCGGTGAAAAAGCACCATTGGCATCTACTCGCAGGGTAATTTGGTCTTTAGAGAAGTGCTCACGAATGTAGGTCAGAAGCGAAAGTTCAGTATCAAAATCAATGGCACCAATCTTTAGTTTGATACAGTTGAAGCCTAGTTTGATCTTCTCATCTATTTGCCGAAGCATAAAGTCTCGGTCACCCATCCATACTAATCCGTTAATTGGGACTGGATCAAATCTGTTTTCTGTAAAAACTGCTGGAAATAACCGCCTTTTACCGCCGTGAAGATAATCTAGAACTGCGGTTTCCGTACCAAATCGGATAGCTGGTAGATCATCAGAGATATTTTCAAGTATCCAACTTTCAACCTCCTCGGGACTGTCTGGAAAATCTAGTTTCTGAACCCTTTGAATAGTCTGGTTCAGTATTTCTTCAAAATCAGAACGGTAGTCTACACTAAGTCCTTTGAGAGGAGAAGCTTCGCCAATTCCCATCGTGTTCGATGCCTCATCGACCAGTATGATGAAATAGGCCGTGTGCTGAGTTAGTGTTCCACGTGAGGTCCCCGCTACAAAGGTAAAATTCAGGATATGTTTCTTCCAATAGGCTTTAAGTTTCATGTAATATGCTTCCTATTTTGTGTACTAGGTAATAACTTACCAAACGTCAAATTGATCTACTATTTACCACCAAAAGTATGGATGCCTCCGAAAATCTGACCTTCGATGTAATTGTGGAAATACCGAAGGGAAGCCGAAATAAATACGAATATGATCCAGTGAAAAAAATGATTCGCTACGACCGGATGATTTTCTCTTCAATGTTTTATCCCAGTGATTATGGTTTTATTCCGGAAACACTAGCCGGAGATGGAGATGCCCTGGATGCACTAGTTTTGGTTACTGAACCAACGTTCCCAGGATGTTTAATTGAAGTGAAACCTATTGGCTTATTTCGAATGCGAGACGAAAAGGGGCCGGATGCTAAAGTACTTTGTGTGCCAATCAGCGACCCTATCTGGAATAAGGTGAATTCATTGGATGAAATTAACCCACATCTGAAAAAGGAAATTGAGCACTTCTTTCAGGTATATAAAGACCTGGAAAAGAAGAAAGTTGGTATTGATGGTTGGGAAGATAAAGCGGCCGCTATTGAAGTGTATTATGAGTCTAAGCAACGGTATCAGGAAGAAAAGAATGATTGACTCGCGTTTCTTGGAAGATGTATTGGAAAGCAGATAGTTAGTATTTACCAGCCGAAGGCAGTTTTGGCTAGGAGAACGAAAACAAGGTATTGGAGGAAGGTGGAAAATTATTGGGGATCAAATTCAACTTCTACAGCCGGAAATAATAGATTTGAACGGGCGAATTGTCTCTCATGAAACCCGCAACCTTTGGGAGATAACCCTATCTGATGAGTGGATGATTTGGCGGGGTACTGCTCAGAATGATACCCAGCATTTAAAAATTCTGTTGAAAAAAACAGTCTAAAAGCCAATGAAAGTATCAATGACTTTCCGGTTTCAAGTATAAACTATTCATCTCGTAAGCTATTAACTGGATTCTGAACCGCGGCCTTCACCGTCTGAATTCCCACAGAGAATAGGGCAATAAAAAGGATGAGTCCACCACCCAGTATAAACATCCACCACTGAATAGGGATACGATAGGAAAAGTTGGTTAACCACTCCTGCATAAAGTAGTTAGCTATAGGTACTGATAGTACAAAGCTGATTAGTAGCAAAATAAACAAATCCTTGGAGAGCAACATCAATATGTCGATTACTGAGGCACCTAATACCTTACGTACCCCAACCTCTTTAGTACGCTGACTGATCGTGTAGGTAACTAATCCTAAGAGCCCCAGACAACAAATGATAATAGAGGCAATGGTAAAAATTAGGACTAATCGGGCCATAGTTCGTTCTTTCTCATACAGCTCCGATAGCGAGTCTTCTAATAACTGATAAGAAAATACCTGATCGGGAAAAGTTCCTTCCCAGAGGGTCTGGATAGTTTGTAGAGTTTCGGTGAAGTTCCGAGGTTGAATTTGAATTCCGGCTTGGCGAAACAATCTAGGATAAGGATAGATAACTACTGGTTCAATAGGATTCTGTAGTGACCGGTGGTGAAAATCACTCACTACGCCCACAATAACACCCTGTACAGCCGCATTACCCTCAAATAAGTACTTACCGATAACATCATCTGGCGAGAATACTCCCAATTGCCGGACGAACTCTTCATTTACCAAAAACTCGGTGGCCGAGTCGCGTATTATCAGGTTTCTTCCGGCTAATAGTTCCAGGTCATAGGTATCAATATAGTGCTCGTCAGCCCAGCGGTCGCGTACTAAAAAGGATGTCCATTTATCCTGATTATCAAATTTTACGTATCCACCGTCATTCATCGTAGCCATCGGCGGACGATGATGAAAACTTACTTCTCCGATAGCCGGGAACTGCTGAAGTCGATTGCGGAAAGTAGCTAAGGTAGAATAGTTGCTTCGGGGGATATCTACCGTCAGAATGGCATCTTCCCGAAAACCGGTATCAACTTGCTGGAAGTAATTCATCTGATACAAGATGATTAAGGCCCCGATAATAAAAGCCTGAGAAACCGTAAACTGAAAAGCTACTAGCCACTTACGAAACTGATAACCTCCGGCAACTCCAGAGCTTATCTTGTTTTTAAGTGCTTGTATGGGATCAAATCCGGCTAGCACTATTGCCGGATAGCTACCCGCTAAAAAGATAATGCCAATAGCCAATAGAATAATAAGAGCAAGAATCGATGGGTTGGCCAAGGACTGTAGCGTCAGATTTGTTCCTATCCAGTAATTTAGTTGGGGTAAGGTGATAACAAGGAAGATAGCTGATAACACCAGCGTAATTCCAATTAGCAGGGCAGTTTCACCAATAAATTGCCAGAAGAGTTGGGAGCGGGTACTACCCATTGACTTCCTGACCCCCACTTCTCTGGAACGAGATAGCGCCTGCACGGTGGAAAGATTGATAAAGTTGATACAGGCAACTAGTACCATCAATACTGCTACCGTACTTAACAACCATAGTAAAGGTTTGCGAATGGTACCATCGTAGCGGGTATCGAAGTGCATTTCGGCCAGAGGCTGGAGATGAAACTTCCAGTGTTTAAAATTATTGCCTAAGTATTTGCTTACAAAAGCGGGTAGTTGTTCATCAATCGCCGATGCGTCGCTGTTTTTCGCAAGTTTTACAAACGTCCAGTTTTTGTTGCCAATCCATTTATAGTTTTCAGTTTGATAGTTTGGTCGTAATACTGTTAGCGTAGGTAGTGAGATCCATACATCAATGTCAAAATCGGTGTTGGAAGGGTAATCTTCAACAATCCCCACTACTTCCAAGTCGGCTTTGTTGTTAATATTTATTGTCTGCCCGATTGCTTCTTGATTACCAAAATACTTGCGGGCCTGCTGTCGGGTAAGTAGTACTTGATTGGGATCAATCATGGCTGTGTTAACATCACCTTCAATAAAATGAAGGTCAAACATCTTAATAAATTGGTTATCTGCGTAAGCCACGCCACTCTCTTCAATCAGCTGGGTGCGTTCTCCCTGCTGATTTAACAACGATATAGTGGGAGCAGAGTAAAACTTTCGGCAGAACCCAGCCTGTTCTATAGTAGCGTATTCGTTCTTTAGAGTCTGAGCCATTGGGAGACTAGTGCCCGGTTCGTATTCAATGCTACCATTCTCAATGTGTATATCTAACACCACCCGGTAAATACGATTGGCATCCGGATAAAAAGTATCTGTACTAAAATGATGGTGTACAAATAGGAAAATTACTAAACCTCCAATCAGCCCTAATGACAAACCAATTACATGGATAAGGGTAGAGAGTTTCTGTTTTTGGAAATTGCGAAGTGCCGTGAGTAGATAATTCTTGATCATAGTTGCTTAGCTTGGGGCTAGGAGCGAGGAGCAGGGCGTACTCTATGCCCCCGGCCCCCAGCCAAATTATTCATCTCGTAAACTATCCACTGGGTTCTGCCGGGCAGCCTTCACAGTTTGAGTGCCTGTTGCCAGCAGAGCAATAACCAACATGGAAAGCCCTGCTCCAATAAATAGCCACCAAGGAATACCGATACGATAAGCAAACCCGTTGAGCCATTCGGAAAATAGGTAGTTGGCAATGGGCATCGCAATAAGAAAAGCAACTAGCGTAAGTTTAATATACTCTCGAAATAGAAGCATCAAAATACTACTTACTGACGCACCCAACACTTTCCGGATACCAATTTCTTTGGTACGGCGCACTACCGTATAGGTGGCTAACCCAAATAGCCCTAAACTAGCGATGAAGATCGCCAGCGCGGTAAACATACCAAACACCTTGTTGAATTGCTGGTAGGACACATACTGCCGATTGAAGAAGTCATCCAGAAAAAAATGATCAAATGGCTGATCAGGAAAGGTCTGATTCCAGGTAGCTCGCACTTGCGCTACGGTTTGTGGTACATTGCCCACTGGCCTAAATCGTAGTGCTACGTAGCCCATTGCCGACGGAGTATACCGTAGCACGATAGACTCGGGAGACTTTTGCAGTGACTGCTGGTTGTAGTTCTTAACAATACCGATGATTTCCAGTGTAGTATTTCTTTCACCCAAAACAATTACCCGCTGATTGAGAGCCTCCTCCAGACTATCGTAGCCCAGCATATCAATCGTTGCTTCATTGACAACCACTTCCTCAACTGAGCTTGCAGTATAACCGGGGCTGAAGTTTCGTCCAGCGACTAAATTGAGTTGCAGCGTCTCCAGAAAGTCTTCATCGGTGCGAACCATATAGAAGTTACTACCCCGTTTGGTGCCACCGTCGGTACGGCTCAACCCTCGGCTGTGAGCAATTTCTTTACCGGGTACAAAGTTAGTAGCACTGGCCTCTTCTACGCTGGTCAAAGTCTTTACCTGATTTTTAAAGTACTCCAATCCCGATTGGTAGGTGCTATCGGATTGGGGAGAGGTTTTCAGTACCATTACCTGATCAATATTCATCCCCAAATCGTGTTGCTGCATAAACGCTAGCTGGCGATACACAATCAAGCTACCAAAAATTAGGATTAGTGACGCTATAAATTGGAAAACGACTAATCCCTGGCGGGAGAGTGAACCTTCTTTGGAAAAAATCTTCTTTGTAGCCTTTAGCCCGATGGTAGGAGTTTTTATCATCATCCGAGCTGGGTATAAAGCCGATAGCAGACTTCCGGCCAGGAAAAGTAGTATGAACCCGACAAACACATCAGAAGCAAACAGTTCCCTTATTTCTATTCCGGATAGATTCCATCCCAAACAGTTAGTGAGGCTGGGTTGCAAAAATACTACTAGCAGCACCGCCAACAGAACCGAAATAACATTGATAATGACAGACTCGGTTACAAATTGGCTGAGAATATGCCGTTTTGATGCGCCTATTGCTTTTTTAATTCCCACTTCTTCCGCCCGGTCAAAAGATTTGGCAATGGTTTGGTTCAGGTAGTTAATCCAACCGATAATTAGAATAAATACCCCAATCACTGATAAGAAGTAAACCGAAGTGCGGGAACCATTTACCCCCGCTTCAAATAACAGATTAGAATCTAGATGAATAGAAGTGAGGGGTTGCAAAAACATAATGGGCTTTTTTTCCCAGTCGTAGTGATCGTTAATGATCTTTCTAATCTTTTCTTCTACTACCGATCGATTAGCCTGAGGAGCTAGTCGTAGATAGGTGTAGCACTGGCTCCAAGCCCAGTTTCGGTTTACCCCCGCATCGCTGCGAAAAGAGGAGTAGGAGAGTAGAAAGTCAAATTGGATATGAGAATTAGCCTGAACATCTTCCAGAATACCGGTGACCGTAAATCGTCCCTGCTGCATTCCACTGATTTCGATTGTCTGTCCGATAGGTACATCTTGCTCCCAGTCTTGACCGAAGTACCTTCTGGCCAAGCTAGTAGTGAGTAAAATACTTCTAGGTTTAGTTAAAGCAGTTTTAAAATTACCGTAGCGTAACGGAAAGGTAAACACCTCAAAGAAGGTTGAGTCCGCGTAAAACCCATTCTCTTCGTGAAAACTGATACGTTGGCCATTGGGAGGGTCATAAGAAAGTACGTTGGAACTTACCACGGTAAGTACGTGAAACAAGCGAGTAGCGGCTACTACCTCGGGAATCTCTGCTTGCGCGGTAGGGGCGAAACCAGGTACATTAGAAGCGTAAACTTCGGTATGCACTCCATTTTCATCCGTAGCGTGCCAGTCAAACGGGACACGATAGATATTTTCCGCTTGCAGGTGAAACGTGTCGTAGCTAAATTCAAAATAAACGTACTGAAGAATGAACAAAGCCGCCGTCATGCCTAACACCAGTCCCACAATATTGACTAGTGAGTATACTTTGTTTTTGATCAGATGTCGGACTGCAGTTTTAAGGTAGTTTTTTATCATAATCTTTATAGCTTAGGGCAAGGGGTGTGGAGCTGTGCGTACTCCTCGCCCTAGCCTCTGCCCAGTTATTCATCTCGTAAACTATCCACTGGATTTTGCTGAGCGGCTCTGAGCGTTTGTCCACCTACGGAGAGTAATGTAACTGCCAGTAATAATCCGGCAGGCATGACAAACAGCCACCACTGTCTATCAATATGGTAAGCGAAGCTTTCCAGCCACTCGGCCAGTAGAAAATTGGCCACTGGAACAGCAATGATCAGAGCTATTAGCAATAATTTTAAGTACTGGTTGGAAAGGAGTATGAGTAGTTGGGTAACCGTTGCCCCAAGTACCTTTCGTACCCCAATCTCCTTCTGACGACGCTGGGCAGTGTAGGTAGCCATCCCTAGCAGTCCGAGAGCAGAAATAATGACGGCTAAAACTGTGAAGGCATTAGTAATTGTACCGATACGTTGCTCACTTTGGTACATCTCATTGTAGCTATCATCTAAGAATTCGTAATCTAGCGGAAAGTCAGGGTGATATTGGGCATAAATATTTTGAAGGGCACTAACTGCTTCCGATGTGCGACCAGGCGCAACCCTGATGTAAGCCTGCTCAGCGTGTTCAGGCCATAGAATGAACACTATTGGGCCTATTTTTTGCCGTAGCGATTGAAAATGAAAGTCTTTGACTACGCCAATGATTTCTCCTTTCCCGCGCCAAAAATGCAGCTCAGTTCCTACGGGATCTTCTAATCCCATTTGCTGTACAGCTTCTTCATTTAAGATATAGTTAATAGTATCTTGCGCATAATCAGGCGAAAAGCTGCGACCTTCCAAAAAGTTGATGTCAAGAGAACTGAAATAGTTATAGTCGATCATATCTAAGTTGAAATCTCGATTGTCGCCATCAACTTTGCCGGGCCACCAAGGGTCGCTGGAAGAACCAGCAATCGAAATTGGATTTTGAGAACTGCGGGTTACCGATAAGAAAATTGGGTTTTGAACCAGCTTCTGTCGGAATGTCTCGAAGTGTTGGTTGATGGTAGGATTGGTCGTAAAACTGATGATATTACTTCGATTTAACCCAAGATTTTTCTTCTGTATGTACTGAATTTGGTTGTAAATCGTGAATGTGCCCACTAGCAAAATTGTAGAAAAAACGATCTGAGTGACTATCAAAACTGATCGAATGCTATACTTCTGAGTACCTGAATGTACACTACCCTTGAGAGTAGCGACGGGGTTGAAGGAAGAAAGTAGTAACGATGGATAACTTCCAGCAAGCAAGGTAGTAAGAACTACGATGATGAATATGGAAATAAAAAACCACGGTTCTAGGTAGGGTACGGTTAATTCTTTTGCTACCATTTTATTAAAAAACGGTAAACCAAGTCTGACCAAAAGAAGTGCTATTCCCGTAGCCGAACTAACCGTTAGCAGTGATTCGTACATAAATTGTTTTACCAATGCAGTGCGAGGTGCTCCAATCGCTTTCCGAATACCTACTTCAGTAGCACGTTGGTTAGCTCGGGCCGTTGACAGATTAATAAAGTTGATACAAGCAACTATCAATACCAATAATGCAATACCAGAAAATAAATAGACGTAGGAAATATCACCTTGATAGAATTTATCATCTGCTCGGAAGGTTGCTCTCAGATGCAAATCAGTATATGGTAGTAATGTTAACTCAAAGTACGGAGCACCCTGATATTGAGACATCATTAAAGAGATCTTTTCATCTACGACTTCAGATGAGTGAGAATGAGTCAACTCTATCAAGGTAGTCACTGCGGTGCTTCCCCATTTTTTTAACCAGTCGTTACGTTTTTCTAGATCAGAATAAGGTAGCACATATTCAAAATGTAGAGAGCTATTAGACGGAAGATTAGCCAATACTCCGGTTACCTTATATTCACGGCTTCCCTCTGAGTCACTCAATGTTATAGTCTCACCCAGAGGGCTATTACTATCAAATAAATCTTTAGCAATTGTGTGACTAATAACAATACTTTGAGGATCAGTTAAAGCTTTTTCGGGGTTACCATAGGTTAGTGGATAAGACAGCATGCTAAAAAAAGAAGTATCAGCGTAGATTCCGCTTTGACGAATAGCAGTGTTTTCTACTTGAAGAAGATCATCGGTAGTCCAGTTGGGCATAAGACGACAAATACGACTTATCTCAGGAACATTCTCTTTCAGTTCTTCGGCTAAGTTAGCTGGTGTGTTTGATCTAATTTCAGTAGTACCATCAGAGTAGCTCCAATCGGCGAGGACTAAGAATAAACGATCTTTCTTGGTGTGAAACTGATCGTAGCTTAACTCATCTTGTACCCAAAGATAAATAAGCAGGCTACAGGCTAGCCCTAGCGATAACCCAATCAGGTTGATTGAGGAGAATAATTTCTGCTTCCAAAAGTGACGGAAAGCAATAAGTAAGTAACTTTTAAGCATAAAGATATATGGTTAAGGGTAGATCGTTAAGGATATAAGGCTCATTCACCTGGTACCATCTACTGCTTTCCATGATTTATTCATTGCGTAGATTCTCGACCGGATTTTGATGTGCTGCCTTTATTGTTTGACCTCCTACGGAGAGTAGAGCAAAAAGAAAGACTACGATACCCGGAATAAAGTATAGCCACCACGAAATCTGGACTCGGTACGCGTAACTGTCTAGCCAGTCACTGGTGAAATAGTTAGCAATAGGAATGGCAATAACGCAAGAAATTAGAATCAGGCGGACATATTCCTTGGAGAGCAAAGAAAGAATACTAGCTACTGAAGCTCCTAGTACCTTCCGAATGCTTACTTCTTTCTTGCGTTTCTCAAGCATGTGGTTAATTAAACCAAGGAGACCGAGGCAAGCAACGAATAGAGTGAAGAAAGTAAAGTAGCCAAACACATCTGACATACGTTTCTCAGACTGGTATAACTGCTCATACTCTTCGTCTATGAAGCGGTACTCAAACGGGTAGTTGGGGTTATGGGTTGACCAGGCCTGCTCTAGTAAATCTAGGGAAGCTGTTGTGTTGCCAGAAGCCACGCTGGTCATGATGTACGACGGCCTAAACACCATATGCAGTATCAACGGTTCTACTTGTTGGTGTAGCGATTTAAAATGAAAGTCTTTGACCACCCCAACGATGGTTCCCTCATTACCGAACAGATTTATTTGACTTCCCACGGGATCATTCAATCCCATCAGTTTCACTGCTTCTTCGTTTAGAATAAAGTTAGCGGTATCCGCCGGAAAGTCAGTTGAAAAATTTCTTCCTTGTAGTAACTCTAGTCCCAAAGTTTCTACGTAGTCGTGGTCTACGGCAAAATGATGAAACAAGGTTTCGTCTTCATCTTCTTTGCCTGCCCAGTCTACTCCGAGGGTAGCTCGTATGGTGTAGGTAGGGATGTCAGAAGAAGTGGTGATTCCCTTGATGGTGGGTTGTCGCAGCAGATCGTTTTTAAACCCATCGTAGTTATCTCGTATATCACCCCGGATCGGCATGTAGACTAGCAAGTCTTTATCGTAGCCCAAATCTTTTTCTACAAAGTACTGAAACTGCCGATACACTACCGTAGTACCTAAGATCAAGATGATAGTAACAGCAAACTGAGTAACAACCAGTACTCGGCGGAACAGCGTGCCTCCCTGCTTTGTAGAAGCACCGCCCTTGAGTACCTGCGCGGGCTTAAAGGCTGACAAGACCAAAGCGGGATAGCTACCGGCTACTAACCCAAGCAGTACCGTTCCGATAATAAAGCTAATGCAAATCACCCATTTTTCGGGGCTTAGTACAATAGACTTTCCCACAATCTCATTAAAGGCGGATAGAGACAGTAGCATAGCTACAGCAGCGACGACCAAAGCTAAAAGCGATAATAGTACGGATTCACTCAGTAGTTGCCCAATAATTTGGCTTCGTTGTGAACCTATGGCTTTCCGCAATCCAATTTCCTTCGCTCTGCGTTCTGACTGAGCGGTAGAAAGATTCATAAAGTTGATACTGGCAATCAGGAGGATGGCGAGGGCTACTACAATAAAAATATTGACGTAGGGATAGCGAGGTTCGGTACTGCCGTATACATCAATGTCAAAGTTGGAGTAAAGATGAATATCGTCCAGTGCTTGTAGATAAAAGTAGTCGCTAAGGTCTTTGTCCACTCTAGCAAATTCAGTGATTTTCTCGGAAAGGGCTTCTCCGGCCACGTCGTTACCCAGTAAGAAGTAAGCGTAGTAGTAGTTATTATCATTACTCAAATTGAAGCCGAGTTCGTATAACTTGCGGAATGGCAGCAGCATATCAAACTGAAAATGAGTATTAGTCGGCAGGTTTTCGGTAACTCCGCTAATGGCAAAACTCAGATTTTGATCCACCGTCAGTATCTTACCTAAAATATCTTCTTGCTGCCAATCCTCACCAAAGTACTTCTGAGCCAGTTGTTCGTTAATCACCGCCGAGTTTGGGTCATCTAAAGCAGTAGCCGGGTTTCCAATAATGAAAGGAAGCTGAAAAACCTGAAAGAAAGTAGAGTCTACGTAGGTGGTCTTCTCGTAGAACTTTGCCTCACCGTACTCAACTAAGGATCGATCAGGGAAAGGACGAAAGCGGGTATATTCCTCAATGCCAGGAAACTGTTCTGCCAACAGTTCAGGAGTAGATGCTGTATTGGCGGCGGCTCGAAATATTGTACCATCGCTCATTTCTGGCGCCTGTACTAAACGATAAATCTGCTTAGAGTTCGGCCAAAAGGATTCGTAGCTTAACTCATCATTAATCCAGAGGATAATCAGAATAGCACAAAACATACTTAGAGCCAATCCCAGCACGTTAATGAGCGAATACACTCTGTTGCGAACAAAGTGTCGGTAGGCGATTTTTAGATAGCTTCTAATCATGGCAATAGGGTTATGCAATGATGTTAATCAATCTCGGAGAAAGAAACTATCGTTTTGCAGTTAACGACCGCCAGGATGCAGTGAATGAGATTTACGGATTAAGCAGCAGTTTCCCTAATAGATGAGTATTTGGTCTGATTCACCGATTTCGTATTTCTTTTTCGTTGACTCTCGATCATATATCTTGAGTGGTATGGGTTCCGGTAGACGGCCATAGAGTTGATTCATTTTTTTAATCTGGCGGATGATCGGGGTAGTAGTTACATCGGATTTCATACGCTACAGCCAGTTTCCAGTGGGAGAGGGAGTTTAGATTATCCTTTCTCCTAGATTCAGAAAATATCGTATTGGTATGACACATAGCTTACAAACCACTGTAAGGCTATGCTTTACATACCAACACGATAAAGAATTTGAATTGGTTGCTGGTCGGTACTTAATGGACGCTTTGGGTTCCTAATACTTGCTCTTCCAGTTCAGCCGGCAGCATGTCAAAAATCACATGGATACGATCCTCATCGCCATCATTGCGAGCTTCATGCATTTGATTATTGTCAAACCACCAAAGCTCACCTTCCTGCATACGTACTTCTTCATCGCCCGTTTTCATCCAGGACCCTAGGCTTGAACGAAGGACAAAATGATAACGATTTCGAACGCGATAGTATTCACCACGATCGATATGCGGGTACACACGCTTACCAGCGGGTAAACAAACGACTTTTGCCCGTCCCAATATTTCGTTTTGTTCTTGGGCAAAGTTTTCAAGAAAATCAACAAACACCGGGTACTGCTTGCTACCGGTTGTCCACCGGCTTTCGTGCACATCTCTACGTTTTCTATCACCAATAGCCGATTTTCTTAGGCCACGTAGGGGAATGGCAAGTGCTTCGCGTTGCACTTTTATTTTGTCTTGTCGTCCAGTCGAGCCAGCCCAGGCGTCCTCAATAGCGTCTATTTGGGCTAAAAAAGGTTCAGTAGCAATGTTTTGTTTGATACGCTTAAAGTACTTCATTGTATTATTCCGTTAAGTTTGACATTAAATAGTTTTTTAAAAATGCTTTTAATGCCTCTATGTCGTAGTGAGCTGACCGAACGTAACTACTTCTTCCGAAAAAAATCAACTTTTTTAATCGGCCTTTTTTCAACTTCCTTGTTTACAAGCATTTGCTGCTTTGCGCCCAAGTGCCAAACCTTGCTTTGCTTATAATGATACTACGTACCAGACTATTTGTCATCTCTGCTAGTCTTGTAATGGGCATTGCCAGAATTCAGCCGGTTACTGGCAACGCCTAGTACTTCGGAGTTTGTTTTTAAACTTCGGGTGCAAAAGAAAAATGAATTAAAAAATGACCGATAGCTTTCTTTTCAGCAGCAACTAATAAAGGCGGTGGTATAATATTTAAAAAGCCATTACACCACGGATGTAATCTACGACAATTTGCTACTTTGAAACTGCTTTCTTGGCGGCTGAAGACTTGGCGCGAGTAACTGGTTTTACCTTTTTCTTGGCGGGCTTACGAGTCGGTTTTTTAGGGGCAATGGGTGCGGGTAAACGGTCATAAACCTGATTCATCGTTTTGATCTGCCGGGTGAGCAGAGCCGTAATTGCATCCTGTTTCATTCTCCAAAGCCAGTTACCGGTGGGAGTGGAGGGGCGGTTCATAATCGCTTCTTCCCCCAGATTCAGAAAATCCTGCATAGGTATAACACACAACTGGCAGACCGATTGCATGGCTAAGCCGCTTAAAAGATAGGCAGCATTTTCTACAGATACATCTTGTTGGAGATACTGGGCGACTCGCTTTCGGTCGGCTATCCTCAGTCGCTTAAACCAACCTTTGGTAGTGTTATTATCGTGGGTTCCGGTATATACTATTGAATTTGGCTCGTGGTGATGAGGAATGTAGCCACTCTTGGGCATATCGACCCCGAAAGCAAAGTGGAGCACCTTCATACCCGGCAGCCCAAAATCCTTCATTAAATTGCGCACGGGCTGATCAATATCTCCTAAGTCTTCAGCAATAATGGGTACTTGCTTATGTTTCTTCTTAAGCTTTTTGAAGAATTCGTCCTGAGGGCCATCTTTCCACTTACCATTAATAGCAGTCTTTTCCGAAGCTTTTACCTCCCAAAAGGCCGAAAAAGCCCGAAAATGATCTAGCCGCACCAGATCAAACATTGCCAGGTTGTGATTGATACGGTGCATCCACCAGTGGTAGTTTTTCTTTTTTAGCTGTTTCCAGTCAAACACCGGCATGCCCCAGAGTTGCCCAGTTTTGCTAAAGTAGTCGGGAGGTACACCAGCTACGACTTTAGGTAGTTTGTTTTTTTTAAGCTTAAATATATCCTGATGTGCCCAAACATCGGCACTATCGTAGCCTACATAAAAGGGAATGTCGCCCAAGAATTTTACTCCTTTTTTCTGACAATATGCTTTTAAGGCATTCCACTGACGAAAAAAGATAAATTGTTCAAATTTGATCTGATTAACGGTCAGGTGAAGTTTATTCCTTAAATCATCAAGCGCCAAAGCATCCCGGCTTTTAATGTCATTGGGCCACTGATCCCAACTTTTTCCCTTAAAATGCTTGCGAAACGCGGAATAATCAGCAAAATCGTCCAGCCAGTCAGCTTCGTACAAACAAAACTGTTCGTAGCTGTCTTTAAGACGCTTGCTCCGGCTTCGGGTAAACTTCTGATAGGCCAAATTCAACCAGGATTTTATTTGGGGAACTACCGCCGTAAACTCAACCTTATCGGAAGTATACTTCTTTTTATGCTTAATATCCGAATTGGTTAGAAGACGATCGCGAACCAAAAGTTCCGGGCTAATAATTAGTGGATTACCGGCAAAAGCGGAGAGGCCACTATACGGAGAGAAGCCGCTTCCTTCATCCACTGGATTTAAAGGCAGAATCTGCCAGTAGGTGAGTCCTGAGCGCTGCATAAAATCAGCAAACTTGTACGCGGCTGGTCCTAAGTTACCAATGCCATTGGGTGAGGGTAGGGAGGTGATATGAAGGAGTACGCCGCTCCGTCGTTGGGTAATCATGATTACTGATTGGTTAGTATAGCTACTGGAAAATGCCGCAAGATAGCAGAAAGTGGCAAAGTGTCAGTAGATGTGTGCAGTATTTCGCCGGTAAACTCATTCTGCCAGTGATCTTTAGGCAAACCGGGTATGGTCAGATCGTTGCCTTCCCAGAACTGATCTAACGGCAAATCTTCATCATCGGCCAATTGGCCAATCACCTCACGAGGAATGATGACTATTACAAAACGATCAAGATGACGTCTTGAGAAGGCAAGAACATTGGAGGCTTTGGGCCCCATCACGACTAGCGGTTCGTAAAAGCTTTCGGCGAACAACGATTCCCAGCGTTTTCGGAGTTGTAGGCTCTTGTAAAGTGTGAACATTTTGATAGCCGGGTCATCCAATCGACTCGCTAATTCTTGTACTAGCTCGAGTAGGTTAGTTGATTGTTGAAATCGCTCTAGCTGAAGCTGTCGGGCTTGGTAATCTACGGGGCGACGATTATCGGGATCTACCATACTCAAATCCCAAAATTCAGTGCCCTGATAAATATCAGGTACCCCCGGAGTCGTAATCTTAAGAACTAGCTGACCCAAAGAATAGGTAACCGATTTTTTGGCTAGTGGATGCGCGAAATTCTTTAATGAATCTAGAAAGGTAGTATCCGCTAGTAAATTCTGGGTAAATCGGTAAAGGCTGCGTTCGTAGTCTTCACTAGCGCTGGCCCAACTACTATTAACTTTTGCTTCTCGAGCGGCTTTTAAAAGATAATCCTGTAGTCGCTCGGAATAATTCGCTTCCAGCGGAGAGGTATGGAATGGATACGTTCCCACTAAGGTTTGATAGATGAAATAGATAGCGTTTTCGGTAGGGAAAGTCTTCCCTCCTACATCCTCACGGTACTTTTTAAACTGATCCTGCCATGATAAGCATACGTTAGCCCACTGATCAACTTTTTCACTTAAGGCGTTAATCCTCATTCGGGTGTCTTCTCCTCGTTTGGTATCGTGGGTGGCTGTGGCATTCATAGTCAGCAGTTCGCGAGTGCTAGCCCACTGATGAAATTCATCTACGGTCATGCCTACTTTATCCGGGTTGTCACCCACCTCATTGCGGGAGACTAACCGATTGTACTGATAAAAAGTAGTGTCCTCTATGCCTTTGGCAGCCAGCGGACCGGAAAACTGCTGGCAGCGCTGAATAAAGTGGAGCGTATTTTTGTTAGTTTTCTCACTTTTATTAGGTGCGCCGTTGAAAATATTGTGAAGGGTATCAAAGGCCAGCGATAGATGGGGAGCCTTAGATTCAGCTTTCTCAAAAATTTCCGCAAATATCGCGAGCGATTCTTCGGAAAGAGGAAGTTGGTTGTCGTAGACTCGGTAGACGGGGAACGACACTAAAAAATGGGATAATGCTTCTTCAAGCTGTTCACGGGTGGCAGAGTTATCATTCGGAATTATCTCAAGCGCACTAAGTGAGTTGGTGAGATTCCTTAGTTCACCCCTCATTCGCTCCTTCAGAATGAACATCTTGTTTTTGTACACCTGATCGGCGTAGGAAGTCTCTGAAGTATTCCATTGCCCATAAAGGTCGGTGAGTTTAGCCTGAGCCTGAGTGCTACTAAACAATTGGTTAGCTCGTACTAAAAAATCATAGCCCGTTGTGCCTTGAACAGGCCAATTGCTGGGTATTTCTTCTTTTCCTTCCAGAATTTTCTCCACTACCAGATAGGCCTTATCACTTATCAGTCTTCGCAATTGAGTCAGATACTGGGTTGGATCAAATAATCCATCAATATGATCAATGCGTAGGCCTTGAACTACATTGTTGCGTATGAGTTCAGCAATCAACTGATGATACTCCTCAAAAACATCCTCGTGCTGCATGTTCAAGCAAATGAGGTCGTTTACGGTGAAGAATCGGCGATAGTAAATTTCCTTTTCGGTTTCCTTCCAGTAGGCAAGGCGAAAGTGTTGTTCGCTGAGCAGTTCCAATAGTTGTGATGAATGATTGTTTCGTTTATCTAAGCATGGTTTTAAGGCTAATTTGACATTCTTATCAAAAAAAATATCCTGCCAAGAGGTCTTAAATTGCTTCCAGCCATCCGGGTGGAACTCGGAGTCAATAGAAGGATAGATTCTTTCGTATTGGGTTAGCAGAGAAACGAATTTTGATTTAGTTAGCCGGTCTTGCGGTATCTTGCTTCCTTCAAATAACAATTCACCGTAGGATTGAGCCGCTAGCGGAATTCGGTGTTCGTAGTAGCGAAAAGCAAAACCCTCGGAGTCCATAGATAACCGGAGCTGGTGCTTTTCAGCCTCCTTGCTTAGGGTATTACCCAAGATTGGCACCATCAGTTTACCGTGGTTATCGGGGCGGTCGTTCAACCAGTGAACATCAAAAAAAATGAAATAGGGTGAGCGAGGCCCTAACTCTAATAGATTCGTTATCCACGGGTTGGCGGTACTGAATGCCATATGGTTAGGCACAATATCCTGTAGCCAGCCCATTTCTCTACGCTGTAGTTCCTGCGACAAGGCGATAAATGCTTCATGGGTACCTACTTCAGGGTTAATCCTGAGGGGGTTGATCACATCGTAGCCGTGGGTACTACCAATCCGCGCTTCCGATATAGGCGATGCGTAGATCGTAGAAATTCCTAATCGGTCTAGATAGTCTAACTGATTTTGAATATCTGCTAGATTAAATTCGGCGTGGATTTGAAGCCGATAGGTTGCTCGGGGTTGATACATTAGTTTGTCATTAGTCAATATCTTCGGACTCCCGTCTTCGGACTTCCAACTTCCAACTCCTACGTCAACTGAGGTACTGGGGCGTCTTCTGCTACATTAATGTTTAGCTCTTGAAATAGGTCCTCAAAGTTATCACACCAAACTCGAGACTTTTCATCGCCTTCATCTCGATGCTGGCACTGTTGCACGTAATGCTGCCGGTGAATCGTAAACGCAATATTTTGAGCCTCCCATAAATCAGGAGTAAGATGTACTTTCTTGCTTACCTGGATAAACTGTACAGTTCGGTGCATTAGACGATCGTTCAAAGGCTCATCTTTCAACCGACTCATCATTTGATTTATTCGCTCGGCTGCTAAGTAACTCAAACCTACTTGGTCAATATCTACTGAGAGGTGCTCCAAACTATCGGCTAGGATGTTAAACTCTCGCATATCAATTTCTTCTCCTAGCAGCAAACGGCGAAGATTAGCATTCACTGTAAACTCTCCCGGAAATTTTAGGGGTTTTGGTGCTTCAATACTCAACTCCTTCATGGCCTGAAGTAGTGAGTAATTATCTTCGTAAATCTTGCGGAAAGTGGCTTCTACTCCGGTTAAAGTCTGTTCTAAAACTTGGTTCAAAATGCGCTTCTGATCATCCTTAAATAGGTGCCAGAACGAATAGTTGTGGCTACCGAAATGCTTATCCATCAATACAATAGCTTCGTGCACCCGGCTTTTTTGGAAAGCGGTGACTACCTCACTTCGCATAGCTTCAAAGGTCTCTTCACCGCAATAATCGCGAACCCCTCCGAAAAGGTGATGATCGCCCAGGTGGAGAATAGCGAAGGTAATTTGATCCGTCTCTAGGGTAACTTCTGATTTCAACACAGCCTTACCTAGTGCCATTTTGTATTTACCCGCTTCGTGAACCTCGAAGTTCTCAGCTTTGGCGTCGTAGCTGTAAATTTGGGTTTCTTCTGGATAAGAGGCGAATAATGAAGAAACGGCGTAGTGGGCACCTACCCGCGGCATATCGACAATGGAAGGGCGAACAAACTTTTCGTACGCTACCGCTGCATTCTGATACTCGGGTATGTTTGATTCTGCCCGAGCAAGTAATTCCAGAAAATGCTTTTCGTAGTTAGTATGGGTAACGTCTTCCATGAGTTGAAGTACCCGTGCGGCATACAGAATGTCCTGCATGGTTTCAATTCCGGTAACTTCATCGAAGAACCAACCACAGCTAGTATACATTAGCATGGTGTGATGCTGAACTTCTAACAGCTTTAGGAATTTAATCTTTTCACTTTGAGGCAACTCACGTGGTACGTGTTGGCTGATGAAGCTTTCCACACTATCTCGGGAGCGGTCAAGCACTACATTAATGTAATGGTTACGCACTTCCCAAGGATTTACTCCAAACGATTGCATTTCAGCTTCGTAGATAGGATTTACAGTATCGCGTAGCCAGTCAAATGCTGCTCGCAAAGGTTTTCGCCAGCGTTGGTGCCATTCGGGATGCCCACCGGTGTTTCCTCCACCATTTTCTGACCAACGTTCAAGGTGTGGGGTACTACTCCAGGCAGTATTTTCAATCACTTTAGCTTCATACTCGATAGGGTGCTTTTCTAAATATTCTCCGTAGATCGTAAGCTCAGCATCTGTCTGGTTTTCAATGTGGTGCAGACAGTACGAAAGCCCCATTTCACCGTAACGGTGGTGGTGGCCGTAGCTCTCACCGTCGGTAGCGATATGCATGATCTGAGGTTTCTCGGAGTTAAAATCCAGTTGATCAACCAAGCGCTTGGAAAAAGCAGCTCCATTGTTTAGCAACCCCTCAAAAGCAATTCCCTGAGAAACCGGTCCATCGTAGAAGAACAACGCAATGGTATTGCCGGAAGGTAATTTACATTGGTAGGGACGACGTGGGTCAACTTTCGCTCCGGTAGCATCTTGCCATTCTTTGTTGCCAATTTTCCGAACCTTCAGGGCCTGATAGGGCGATAGTATGGTAAACTTGATACCGTGTTTAGCCAACACTTCCAACGTATCGGTATTTACCGCTGTTTCGGGAAGCCACATGCCCTCGGGGGGGCGTTGAAAACGGGCCTCAAAGTCACGAATACCCCAGATAATTTGGGTTTCTTGGTCGCGAGGGTTTGCTAGTGGAACAATCAAGTGATTGTAGGCCTGGGCAATGGCTGAGCCGTGACCGCCGAATTGCTGCTGACTGATTTTATCAGCTTCCAGAATGGCTTCGTACACATCCGGAGCTTGTAATTTCATCCACTGGAGCAGCGTAGGACCAAAGTTGAAACTGATTTTGGCGTAATTGTTAATGATGTCTTTTATGTGACCTTCACCATCCAGGATTCGAGCGGCTGAATTTCGCGAGTAGCATTCGGCGGTGATCCGCTCGTTCCAATCGTGGTAGGGGTAGGCCGAATCCTGAACCTCCACCCGATTTAACCAGGGGTTTTCGCGGGGAGGCTGGTAAAAATGTCCGTGAATACAAACGTATTTATTGGTATTGTTCATAGCTTGTTCAATGATTTAATTGCTTATTGCTAGTTATACTATATCATTTATCCTTAAACCTGTCTATGCCTGAAATAGGTTGACCGAATTTGCGGTATAAACCTAGCGTTA
>ERZ1740058.463-NODE-463-length-30792-cov-11.832027_pt1 | contig 30792 bp, 29 predicted proteins | sample MGYA00581745_ERZ1740058 | MGnify/ENA primary metagenome ERZ1740058 (study PRJEB43018, sample SAMN04849742) | marine metagenome | isolation source: floating plastic debris | place: Pacific Ocean | collected 2008-08-30 | study: EMG produced TPA metagenomics... | reverse complement strand
TTTGGCGACTTGTGGCTGATTATCTCTGTTTTTTTTAGTTGTATGTAGTGTCTCTTTATTGTGGTCATTCTTTCATCTCGTATGCTCAATCGCTCCCTAAAGTATTGCCTCAGGTGGTCTGCTCGACGGCAATTAATGACAGCAATGACGAATACCGGGCAGCCTTGGAAATGGGTTGTCCTATATTTCATCGCTCTGATATCCTGGCAGCCTTGATGAATCAGCGCCAAAGCATTGCGGTGGCCGGTACCCACGGTAAAACTACAACCAGCAGCATGATGGGCTACGGGTTGTTGGCTGCGAATGTTGATCCGACTGTTGTTGTAGGTGGCGAGGTCTCAGCCTGGGATGGCAATGCCCGCCTCGGCAACAGTGATTGGTTTGTGGCTGAGGCCGATGAATCCGACGGCTCTCTGGTTAAGCTATCAGCCACGATTGGCATCATTACTAATATTGAATTAGATCATCCCGACCACTACAGCAGCTTGGATGATGTCGTCGATATCTTTAGCCAATTCGCCAGAAACACTGAGACATTAATTGTTTCCGCCGATTGTGAAACTATTGAACGCTACATCACCGCTGACATCACCTATAGTGTGGAGCCTGGTAAGCAAGCCGACTATACGGTCAGTGACGTTGTGTTTGGCGCTACCGGTACCCGTGCCGTCGTCTGGGAACGGGGCACCCGTCTAGGTATTTTGCATCTCTCTGTGCCGGGTAAACACAACTTAAGTAATGCCTTGGCAGTGATTGCCGCCGGTCGCCGCATGGGACTTGACTTTGCTGACCTGGCAGCAGGGCTATCAAAATTTGAAGGGGCGCGACGACGATTTGAGCGCCGCGGATTTTACAATGGCATCCAGTTCGTCGATGACTATGCCCATCATCCGAGTGAAATTAAAGCCACCCTATCAACGGCTAGTTTGCTCAGAACTAACGAAAGTCTAGGTGCCGCCGTGAGACGAGTGGTAGCCATCTTCCAGCCCCACCGCTACAGCCGCATTACAGCATTCTTAGATGACTTTGCGGAGGCCTTTGCCGATGCTGATGAAGTGATTGTGACCGACGTCTACGGCGCGGGTGAAGTGGCGCCAACCAACTTTTCGACCAAGAAAGTGGGTCAGGCGATCGCCCTTCATCATCCTCATGTCCAATATTGTCCGTCGCTAGACGCGGTTAGTACAGTTTTGAAAGAGCGCCTACAGCCTGGTGACATTGCGTTGTTCTTAGGGGCTGGTAACCTCAACCGGATTATTCCGGAAGTCATGGAGCCCTTTATGGCGGCGGAAATGCAGGCGGTGCAGCAGGCTTAATTGAGCGATCGCAGCAGCCTAGTTTCAAGGGTAAGATAGGGTGTTCTCCGTGGATGCGACTAAACCGCGTCAATATCGGTAGTCGTAGTTTTTTCAGCGTCTTTGAATGCCCACTGGCATCGTTCACACAGCAAGCGCTTCAGACTTAGTTGCCATGGTTATAAAAACGCCAGTTTTAGATGGACGTGGTTTAACGTGGTTCAGCAGCTAAAATTCCCTCTGAAACAAAACGTTTCTCTGGCCAGCTTTACTTCTTATCGAGTGGGTGGGGTTGCTGACTGGTTTGCTTTGCCAAAAACCCCCGAAGCGGTCATCGCAAGCTTGGCTTGGGCCAGTGAAAGAGAACTACCCATCACTTTTTTGGGCGGCGGTTCCAATCTGTTGGTGAGCGATCGCGGCGTGCGCGGGCTGGTGGTTGGCACCCGACATCTGCGGGGCGTCACCTTTGATGAAGCAACCGGAGCGTTTACGGCAGCAGCTGGCGAACCATTACCAAACTTAGCTTGGAAAGCGGCCCGTCGCGGCTGGCGGGGCTTTGAGTGGGCCGTTGGCATTCCCGGCACGGTTGGTGGCGCGGTCTTTATGAATGCGGGAGCCCATGGGGCTTGCGCTGCCGATAGCCTGATTGAGGCCAAAGCAGTGACACAGTCGGGAGAAATCGTCACCCTGACCCCGGCCAGCCTGAAATTTACCTATCGCACCTCTAGCCTGCAGTCTCAGATGCGCTTTGTGACACAAGCAACCTTTCAGCTTCATCCTGGCCATGACCCCGATGTCGTGATGGCAGAAACTCAAGCGGCTCTCGAAAAGCGTCACTCAACTCAGCCTTACCATTTACCGAGCTGTGGCAGCGTATTTCGTAATCCGCTGCCCCACACTGCCGGCTGGCTGATTGAGCAAACTGGACTTAAAGCTTGGAAGATCGGGCAGGCGCAAGTATCTCCCATGCATGCCAACTTTATTGTCAACACGGGTGGGGCCACGGCGGACAACGTTTTGAACCTAATCCATTCCGTACAAGATCGGGTGGAGGAAAAATGGTCTGTGCGGCTACATCCTGAAGTGCGGTTGCTGGGCAGCTTTGAGCCCTCGGCCAATAGGGCGCCCTGCACTGATACTCTGTGAGTACGATACCGACTACTCTGTAAGCACAATTATTGAATGCTCTTTTATCGCCACTAGTTTTGGAATTGCAGAACCTCGCAAGCTGTGATCAAATGAAGAGAGAAAAACTTTGAAATACGAGCTGCTTGCACACCCATGGATCTTCATTTATCAACTCAGTCAGTAGCCAATTGGACCGGCGATTGCCTAGCCGTCGGCGTGACCGAATCTGATTTACCGCTGACCGGAGCCCTGTCCGAGTTAAACACTAAACTATCGGGACTGGTGCAGGAGCTGATTGATGAGTCTGAGTTTAAGGCCGCCGCTGACAGCAGCGCTGTAATTCGGGTTGGCAAGGACCATTCCGTGCATAAGCTAGCGCTGGTGGGATTAGGTAAGGGAGAAGACCTGACGATAGAAACGCTGCGCCGGGCTGGGGCGATCGCGGCTCGACTGGCCAAAAAAGAAAAATGTAAAGTTCTGGGAATTAGCCTGCCAGCCTGGCAGGATGATGCTTCTTTGTCAGCTCAAGGAATTTGCGAAGGCGCGTTGCTAGCGCTGCATGAAGACACCCGTTTCAAATCGGAAGCGAACAGCAAAAGCTTTGCCATCGAACGGATTGAACTGTTGGGATTGCCGGACGAGGCGCCAGCGCTGGCGCGAGCCCAGCAGATTGCAGACGGTGTTATTTTGGCGCGTGAGTTAGTGGCTGCGCCTCCTAATGTGGCCACCCCAGCCATGCTTGCCGAAACGGCTGAGGCGATTGCCCGCGACCACGGAATTGACGTCGAGGTGCTCGATCAGGAAGCCTGCGAGGCGTTGGGCATGGGCGCATTTTTAGGGGTCGCCCAAGCTTCTGATCTGCCGCCTAAGTTCATTCACTTAACCTACAAACCAACGGCCATCCCTAGCCGTAAACTGGCCATTGTTGGCAAAGGTCTCACTTTTGACTCTGGTGGGCTTAATTTGAAAGCTGGAGCCGGCAGCATGATTGAAATGATGAAGTTTGACATGGGCGGTGCTGCGGCAACACTGGGAGCCGCCAAGGCGATCGCGCAACTGAAGCCCAATGTGGAAGTTCATTTCATCACTGCTGCCGCTGAAAATATGATCAGCGGTCATGCGCTTCACCCTGGCGATGTGCTTACCGCGTCAAATGGCAAAACCATTGAGGTCAATAATACTGATGCGGAAGGGCGGCTTACCTTAGCCGATGCGCTGGTGTTTGCAGAGAAGCTGGGCATCGATGCCATGATTGACGTGGCTACCTTGACAGGAGCAAGCATTGTGGCGCTGGGCGATTCGATTGCCGGATTGTGGAGCCCCGATGATGAACTGGCGGGAGAAATTGTAGGGGCGGCAGCGATCGCCGGCGAAAAGCTGTGGCGCATGCCTCTGGAAGAAAAGTATTTCGAGGGCATGAAGTCTCTGGCGGCAGACATGAAGAATACTGGTCCACGCTTTGGGGGAGCCATTACTGCGGCTCTGTTTCTACAGCAGTTTGTCAAAGAAACTGCCTGGGCCCACCTCGATATTGCCGGTCCTGTCTGGAATGAGCGGGAAAACGCTTACAACAGTCCGGGAGCTACTGGCTATGGGGTCCGTACCCTAGTGCAGTGGGCATTGTCATAGTTTCAACAAAAGCCGCCCGCCAAGAATTGATCATCAGCTATTGATCAGCGATTAGCTAGAGCGGCTACAAATAGACCATGTTGGATTCACCATCGGGCGAAAGGCCAACACCAACGGCAGAATCCTGGAGAATCGGCCCAATTTTGACTGCCGCCTGGTGCCATTTCAGTTGGAAAAATATAGATGAATAATCGCACCGCTGCCTAGAATTTTGGTTTTCCGCATCAAAGGTAGGCTTAGTCAATATCACTGGAATTTATTTGCCTCGTCACAAAGCGGCTGGACTCATTAGTGTTAAGCGGACTACAAGATGCCTTACAAAGTCCAAAAAAGAGCCTCCAGATTTACTTAACGCTTGTAGAAGCGTGGCGTTAATCCCTGAAAAGGAATCGCGGGATGCTCAATTTACTGTCGCTGGTGGGGATGGCGGGACTGTGTGCAGTGGCCTGGTTAGGCTCAGAAGATCGACGACGCACGCCTTGGAAGCTAATTATTTGGGGCATTGGTTTGCAGTTGGCGCTGGGACTGCTGATTTTTCGCGCTCCGCTTACCCGCGAGGTCGTGGTTTGGTTGAGCGGCTTGCTCAATGCCCTGATTGATGCCTCTGAAGCCGGTGCACGATTTTTATTTGGGCCGATTTTAGTTCCTGATCTCGGTGAACAGGTGGGGCCACAGGGGGCCGGGCGCTGGCTAGCACGGGCACTGACGCCGCCTTTTACGGCTGTGCCCGGCGATCGCTTGGGGGCTGATAACTTGGGCTTGGGATATATTCTGGCATTTCGCGCTTTGCCACAGGTGATTTTCTTTGCGGCTATCTTTAATCTGCTCTACAACTTAGGCGTGATTCAGCCCGTAGTGCGAGTGTTTGCCAGGTTCTTTCGCAGCGTGATGAACATCAGCGGGGCCGAGTCATTGGCCGGCGCAGCCAATATTTTTGTCGGCATTGAGTCGGCGATCGCCATCAAGCCATTCCTGGAAAGAATGACCCGCAGCGAACTCTGTGCCATCTTAGCCTCCTGCTTCGGCTCCATCGCCTCTACGGTATTGGGACTATACGCCGGTTATCTGCGCGGCACCTTTCCGGCGATCGCCGGTCACCTGATGTCGGCTTCGATATTAACGATTCCCGCTGCCTTTGTGATGGCGAAAATCTTGGTGCCTGAAAAAGATGAGCCCGAGACTTTAGGCAAAGTGCCCCAGCTAGTTCAATCGGACGAAAAGAAAAAAAGTCCGATGGATGCGCTGATTTTGGGAGCGCTAGACGGGGTCAAAATGGCCGTTGGCATCGCGGCTTCTTTGATTGCCATTCTGGGCCTAGTGGCTCTGCTCAATCTAATTTTCACCGCTTTAGCCGGCTTACAAACGAGCCAAATCGCTCTGCTGCGGCCCATTGGTCAACTCTTCAGCGTCATCACCCTAGACAACATCACCGGGGTACTATTCCTGCCGTTGACTTTTCTTACCGGCGTTTCCTTCGACTGGAATGAGCTGTGGACTTCCTCAGTACTCATTGGCCAAAGGCTCTTGAAAACTGCTATCCCGCCCTACATTGCCCTAGCCGACCTATCGGCAGCCGGGGCGCTGAGCGATCGTGCCCTAGTGATCATCAGCTACGTTTTGTGCGGTTTTGCCCACGTGCCCTCAGTCGGCATCTTTGTGGGGGGCCTTGCTGGACTGGTACCCTCACGCAGCAAAGACATTTCTGAACTCGGCTGGAAGGCACTTTGGGCAGGTACCCTAGCGACATTGATGACCGGCTGTGTTGCTGGGGTTTGGTTTTATGAAGGAACTGCTGTGCTGGGTCGCTAGAACGGCGATGCCGCGCCACGCGAAAATTCTCACTCTGGTTTTTCAAGACAGTCTCGAATAAACCAGGCCGAGCCTGATAGCGGCAGTCTTGAGCAAAGCGGCAGTCTTGAGCAAATAGGAAGCAGGTACTGCGAGGCTGACAATCACCACAGTAAAAAGTCAGCTCTATTCAGCCCTCTAAATGACTGGGGCCGAGTCACTCGCAGCCGACTAGATGAACTCAATCTTTATTCGTCAGCAGAGAAACATAGAGAACGTTTAGCTTTGCTTTACAATTTGTCCAAAGCTTTCAATTGCTTTCGCTTGGTCTGCTCTTCCTTCGTTACCTCCAAGAAACATAACCGTTATGAGTACCGGATATCTCGCCCTCGTTCTACATGCCCACTTGCCCTTTGTGCGCCACCCAGAGAGCGACTTTGTCCTAGAGGAAGAATGGCTGTTCGAGGCGATTTCAGAGACTTATGTACCGCTCATTACGATGTTTGAAGGCCTGCAGCGGGACGGAGTCGATTTCAAATTGACTATGAGCATGACGCCTCCCTTGGTTTCAATGCTGCGCGATCCCTTGCTGCAAGAGCGCTTCGACGAACACCTGAGCAAGTTGGAAGAGCTAATCGAACTCGAAGTTGAGCGGAATGAACATAACGGCCATCTGCGTTATTTGGCTGAGCATTACGCTAACGAGTTTGGTCACGTTCGAGAAATTTGGGAGAAGTACGACTGCGACCTGGTTAAGGCGTTCAAGAAGTTTCAGGACAGCAATAATTTAGAAATTATTACCTGCGGCGCTACCCACGGCTATTTCCCGCTGATGAAGATGTATCCCGAGGCGGTATGGGCGCAAATTCAAGTTGCTGTAGAAAGCTATCAAGAACATTTTGACCGACCGCCTAATGGCATTTGGCTGCCTGAGTGCGCCTATTATGAAGGCGTTGAGCGGATGTTGGCGGATGCGGGGCTGCGCTATTTCCTCACCGATGGTCATGGAATTTTGTATGCTCGTCCACGACCGCGATTTGGCTCTTATGCTCCGATCTTCACAGAGACTGGGGTCGCCGCCTTTGGCCGCGATCACGAGTCGTCGCAGCAGGTCTGGTCTTCGCAAGTGGGCTATCCGGGAGCCCCAGAGTATCGGGAATTCTACCGCGACCTGGGCTGGGATGCGGAGTATGAATACATCAAGCCTTACGTGATGCCCAATGGCCAACGCAAAAACGTCGGCATCAAATATCACAAGATTACGGGCAAAGGGCTCGGGCTTTCTGATAAGGATTGGTACGATCCCTATTGGGCAAAGGAAAAAGCCGCCGAACATGCAGCTAACTTTATGTTTAACCGCGAGCGGCAGGTCGAACATCTGCACGGCATCATGAATCGCCCGCCCGTTATCGTGTCGCCCTATGATGCCGAACTCTTTGGTCACTGGTGGTATGAGGGGCCGTGGTTTCTCGATTACCTATTTCGTAAAACGTGGTTTGACCAGGGTACTTACGAAATGACCCACTTAGCCGATTACCTGCGAATTAATCCGACACAGCAAATTGCCAAACCTTCCCAATCTAGCTGGGGCTACAAGGGTTTTCATGAATATTGGCTAAATGAGACCAATTCTTGGATTTATCCGCACCTCCATAAAGCAGCAGAGCGGATGATTGACTTAGCCAAGCGAGAACCCGTTGACGAGTTGGAGTGGCGAGCGTTGAATCAGGCTGCCCGGGAATTGCTGCTAGCGCAATCGTCTGACTGGGCTTTCATCATGCGCACTGGCACCATGGTGCCCTATGCCGTTCGCCGCACGCGATCGCACCTCTCCCGGTTCACCAAACTGTGGGAAGACATCAATAACAACAAGATTGACTCTGGCTGGTTGGTAAAGCTGGAAGCGATCGACAACATCTTTCCCAACATCAACTATCGGGTTTATCGACCCCTATAGTAGAGTCAGCGATCGCTGCCGCCCATGGGTCTCGCAGCCATTTGCCGTGGCCAGATTTCGGGCCCAACAGCACCCCACTGAACTCAGCCTTGATCTCCTTGTCCAGAGAATTGATAAAGCTCTTCCAGGCCTGGTCAACCCACCCTGACTCTTTGATCCCCCGCCCTTAAGGCTCTGAAATATCGGTCAAATCTGGCCCATCGGGTATCGCGGTGGAATTCCATTCAATCTCAGGCATATCCTGAGCCGCTTCTCGCAAGGCAATTTCCCAGTGCTTGCGCATCTTAATCAGGTAAGGATCGCCGGCGACAAACCGGGCCTTATGTTCAATTTGGAAGCTATCGGTGTGATACATGATGAGATTTATCGGTGGCCCCACCGACAAATTTGACCGCATCGTCGAATCGATGGATAGCAGCGCAAACTTGGCGACTGCTTCAACTGGCGTTTCGAAAGTCAAAGTGCGGTCAAGAATGGGCTTGCCGTATTTATTTTCACCAATTTGCAGAAAAGGCGTCTCGGGAGTGCTGCGGATGCAATTACCCTGGCTATAAATCAGATAAAGCTCTGGCGCTTCCCCCTTCACCTGACCACCTAGCAAAAAGCTACATTGAAAATCGATATTGTCCTTTTGCAGCCAAGGACGGTCAATTTCCTGCATATTGCGAGTACAAGTACCGATATACCGAGCAATGTCGTACATGGTCGGCAAGGTATGCAGATTGGCCTCCGCGTTGGTAATCAAATCACGATCGAGGGCGTGCAAAACTGCCTGAGTCATCGAAAGACTGCCAGATGTACAAAGAATTAAGGCGCGATCGCCCGGCACCGAAAAATCGAACAGTTTTCGATAGGAAGAAATATAGTCCACCCCGGCATTGGTGCGGGAGTCAGCAGCAAGCAACACACCTTGCTGTACATGAATGCCCAGGCAATAAGTCATGTCAATATCGGCACAATGAGTAATGGTTGAAGCGGTCGTGGGCTAGATTCAGGAAAAAACAAGTGAATTTAGGTGTTTTAGGCCGCATTGGCCAGGATTTCAGCCTTTGCTTCAGGGAATTGAGGCAGTCATGATCATGCCGCTCGCGCGAATTTTTTCTAGCATTTATTGATCATACGCCGAGTTTCGCACAGCTCGAATCTTCCTCCCGGTCAGTGTGAGTATCTTGCTCGCGATGGTAACTGCAGTGACAGCTCAATTTTCGCCGTTGAGCACTGTAGTCGCTGCCAAGACCGTTGGGGCAAGACGATTTACTGTCATCCTCGAAAAATTGCTTAAGACTCAACCGAAGTCGTTTCAACAGCAGCAAAAAACCGACTGAGCTCCTGACTCCGGGCCCCGTACACGTCGCTGATCTGCTGCTCACAGCAGGCGATCGCAAATTCGTCCATGGCCTCCGGCTCGATACCAAACATGCGGCCAAACGTGTCCGCCTGCACACGGCAAAAATTGGGCCGAGTCTCGTAAATTGTGCAGCCGCGACTGCTATGGTCATAGTGAATGCACCAGCCATCAGCGCCAACCAAACTCAAGTAATGAGCGAGTTCTTCAGTAGTGAGATACTGATCGAGGTCAGGGCGATCGCTTGGGTCGAGATGACAGCAGGCTCCACACCTCCGAATACATTGCCAATGTGCCATGTGACAGGTCGAAATTTTCCCTTAGAATTTTGTAAAGTTAGTTAAATGCGCGTTCCCACCAGCAGATAAGATAACGCTATTAGATCTCTAGAACGGCCAAATTTTGTTGTCTGGGAGGACTCATGGAGTTCATTTCAAATTTTGTTAGCGGCATCAACATTGAACTTATCGCTCAGCTCACTATGCTAGCGATGATTGTGATTTCTGGGCCCATCATTGTCTTCCTACTGGCAGCACGTGGCGGCGACCTTTAAGCTGTAGCCGGATTGCCTTCACGATATGGCGAGGCGTCTGTCACTCTAACATTTTTCTGAAATCTGCCCTGTTGATGCGATTTTCTTGCCAGGAAAATCGCATCTATTTTGCGTAAACTCAGCTTTTATTGCGATCACCACTAAGCATAGTTTGTTTTACTCCAAGGATTTTGTTCAGGGATAGATTATCATCACAAAAACTCGCAGGTTTTGTTGCTTATGATCTGTCTGGAGACTAAACAGGCCAATCCTACGTATTAGCGACGGCGACGTAGATTGAGGAGGTTCCGCCGTCGCGCTGTGTAAAAGAGAACTATCCCAAGTGTAGAGTCAACAGCAACTGCTTTGAGAAGCGCCTATCTTAAAGAGCAAACCTCATTGCTGCATCTGACTGCGGCCCTTTCAAGTCCCAATTTTCGGGAACCCAGATGTAACGTTTGCCAGATTCAGGAGGGGCTTAAAGGGTAATGGGTAGGTCAAAAAGGTGGAAGAAGAGTAGAAAGAATTTGCTCTGACCACTCACCGATATTATGCAAGCCAGATTATGTAAGCCGACCTCAGAGAATTGGCGCTGCGTACTGCTATCTCAGTAAAGGTAGAGAAAACCGCCAATTTAGGCGGTTAAACGCCATCGGTGACTTGTTCGCTTGGCGTTAAAGTTGGGAGAATAGGATGCTGTCAAGGCTAGGGCGATGAGCGAAGAAATTACGGGAAAAGTACTGTTGGTAGATGATGAAGCTGGGCTGCGAGAGGCAGTGCAGGCTTATCTTGAAGATAGCGGCTTTACGGTTGAAGTGGCTAGCAACGCCGCTGAGGGGTGGGAGAAGCTACAGCTAGCTACTCCAGATATCTTGATTTCTGACATCATGATGCCTCAAGTTGACGGCTATGAATTTTTGCAGCAAGTACGAGAAGATCCCCGCTACAAATCTTTGCCAGTGGTCTTTTTGACTGCTCGTGGGATGACTGGCGATCGCATTCAGGGCTACAGTGCTGGAGTCGACGCCTATTTGCCTAAACCTTTTGATCCCGATGAATTAGTGGCGATCATCAGCAATTTGATTGAGCGTCAGGCCGCTCGCATCCCAGAAGGTGGTCCTTTGCCTGACATTGCAGCGATGGCTAAGCAGATCGAAGAAATCAAGGCACTGCTGACGCAAAAAGGAACAATTGCTAAATCAACTTCCCCAATTCGCATTGACTTTACCCCCCGTGAGCAAGACGTGCTTAATCGAGTTGCAGAAGGCTTGATGAATAAGGAAATTGCCAGCCGACTCGAAACTAGCGTGCGTAATGTAGAAAAGTATGTGAGTCGCTTGTTTAGCAAAACCGGCACAAACAGCCGTACCGAACTTGTTCGATATGCTCTAGAAAATGGATTAGTGACTGATGACGAGTAGGCTATCCCTCGGTTTTATCTTCTCCGAGATTTAGTGTTCAATGCCGTCAATTCAGGCGTTAGATCGCAAAAGCAATCTCTAGCTGTTTCACAAATCAAAGTTGAATAGGAGGCCTATGTTTTCCTGCTAGCTTTGGCAAAGTTTAAGTATCTCGTCGTTATTGGCTTTCGAAAAGTTTGTGAATTATGACTAAGCGTGAGACAATAAAGTGCTGGACTGAATTCAGACAGCACGGATTCTCCATGGCTTTGTCACATTACTGAGGCTGCCATGATAATAGTCAAAGGCCAATAGCTTGAGAAAGGAATTGATTAGTTCGATCAAATCGTTAGTGTATTTGGGCAAGGCGCTGAAAAACAAGCTGAAGAGCCTGTTTGCACTAGCTGACAATGAAGCTGTGAAAAGGATCAGGCCGGCAATTGTTACATAACGTTAAATTGGGTTAACATTAGATAGAAAAGGTGCACTCTGGTCTGCGCCTGCGTCCCGTTTTTAGGGATTTTAGCAATACACCGCCTAGACTGGGCCCAATTAGTTATTTGGGATAGGCGCTTTACCGGAACTACGCATTATTTATGTCTTTTGAATCTTTGGGCTTGTCTAGCAAGCTGTTGCGGGCGATCGCTGATGAGGGATATGACTCTCCCACTCCAATTCAGGCCGAAGCCATTCCCGCTATTTTGGCAAACCGCGATGTTTTAGCCAGTGCTCAAACAGGAACTGGAAAAACTGCTAGTTTTACGCTGCCAATCCTGCAGCTTCTTAGCCAATCTGGCACCAAACGTGAGCGCCGTCCCCGAGCCTTAGTTTTGACTCCGACCCGAGAATTGGCAGCGCAGGTCGAAAACAGCATTAAGACCTACGGTAAGTACATGCCTTTGCGCATTGCTTCGGTATATGGCGGAACGCGCATGGAGCCTCAAATCGCTCGCTTGCGTAAAGGCGTTGATGTTTTAGTTGCCACTCCTGGACGGCTACTAGATCACGTTGGCCAGAAAACAGTCGATTTGTCAGCGGTTAAAATGCTGGTATTGGATGAAGCCGATCGCATGCTCGACATGGGCTTTATCCATGACATTCGGAAAGTCATTGAACATACTGCTAGCGATCGCCAGACGCTTCTGTTTTCCGCTACATTCTCACGACAAATTCGCAAGTTGGCCGATGATTTGCTGCATGAGCCGCAGGTGATTGAAGTGGCCCGCACCAATACAGTGGCGGAAAATGTCACTCAAGTTGTACACCCGGTTGATCGTCATCGCAAGCGGGAATTGCTATCCCACATGATTGGGTCTAAGAATTGGCGGCGAGTCCTGGTTTTCACCCGCACCAAGCATGGAGCTAATCGGCTGGCTGAACAGCTTAATAGTGATGGCCTCAAATCCGACACGATTCATGGCAATAAGAGCCAGGGAGCCCGGGCGAGAGCGCTAGAATCCTTTAAGCGTGGCAAAGTACGCGTTTTGGTTGCAACTGACGTCGCGGCTCGTGGTCTAGATATTGATGAGTTGCCCCATGTCGTCAACTTCGACCTGCCAAATGTAGCCGAAGATTATGTCCACCGGATTGGGCGCACCGGCAGAGCAGGTAACGAGGGCGATGCAGTTTCTTTGGTTTGCGTGGACGAGCATTATTTGCTGAATAACATTGAGCGACTACTCAAGCGCAATATTCCCTCTGCTGTTATTCCTGGATACGAGCCCGACCCGACCATTGAACCACAGCCAATTCCCGGAGCGAAGCGCCCCGCCAAACGCCGAAGCGGGGGCGGTAAGCGCTATTCGTCGCGCGGCGGTCCATCTCGCCGATCTGGCAATATGAGTGGCGATCGTAATCGCTCAGCCCGGCCCCAGCGCCGCCGTCGCGCTACCCCAACTTCTGGAGTGAAGAAGGCCTCTGGCTCGGCTTCCGGAGGTGCGAGCCGTCAGCGAGCTTAGTGAAAGTTGAGCGCTGACCTGCCGTCTAGCAATACTCTCAAGAAAGTTGCTAGCTGGTTTTGACATAACTAACGATTTACTGCCCTGCAATGATTGTAGGGCAGCTTTTAATGCGGTGTAGTGGCATACCAAAAGCCAGCATATCATCCAGATCAATGGCCCGTGGCTGTGATAACAAACATGTGGAGTCTTTGACGATCAAGAATACCAACTGACGCTGAGATGAAAGTCGCTGCACCAGCCAAGCATCGCAGCGCAGGCAAATCTTAAGTGCAGTCTCGTTTAAGAGTTTGCCTGCGGCCATAATCATTGGGTTCAAACTACCAATGAGCATCTGCTGTATTCGATTACGCCCTTCTAAATTGATCGGACGGCCCTCGATTAGGCGAAAGGGCAATCTTAGCCAAGAGCTATATAAACCAAATGCTTGAACGCTATAGTCGTCGGGCACTAATGCTTGAAAGCTGCTCAAGTTGAAGGCGTGAATGTGAGCATGAGGAATTTTTCGGCGAATATTTTCAGCCACTTCTGCGGGGGGATCTTGAGGCACTGTAACAATAACGGCTTTGCGAGCAACACGCAAAAGTTCATAGAAGGCGTCCTTGTAATTAGGAATGTGCTCTAAAGTTTCACTACTCAGAACAACATCAAAAGCAGCATCTTCATAAGGTAGAGCGATCGCATCTACGGGAGTAGCCGGCACCTGAAAGATTTCTTGGGCGCGCTTACAGGCTTCTTCTGAAAGATCTGTTCCTTGGACTTGGACATTAAACATCTTGCGGATTGCAGCCAGCATGTAACCTTCTGCACACCCTACGTCTAAAAAAGAATCAAACTGTATTCGACTGAGAGTTTTCAAAATGTTGTAGAAAATGACGTAGCGCAAAACCATGCCGGGTTCAGCATAGGGCGATTTGAAACCGTAAATGTTTTGATGGGCATAAAAATAGCCATCAGCCGTAGTGGCACGAAATCGCTGATTGAGCCATTGCTTAACTTCTTGAGTATATTTATCCATCAGCAGACCTTTGGGTCACAAACATGACGCTGGCATTTGTCACGCTTCCCAGCTTAGTAGGTTATGCGACTCTGTTTGAGCATAGTGGCATCAAACCAGTTTCCTGTCCTATTTGGTTTTAGAAATGCTCTGCCCATGTCCCTCCATCGCCATTTTGCCCTTGAAGTTGTTTCGGCAAAATGCCGCAGTAGAGTTCCTTTTAGGCTTATATCGGCATTATTCCGACTATCTCAGTAGAGAATTACTGATTGACCGCCTGTAGAGCGCTTCTCAAAAAATAGCATCCACTCAAATCTCAATGACTTCGACTCTTTTTATCTCAATGTCGATCAATTCGATTGAGCAGTGGTTTAGAAATTCGGTGATTGTTAATAATGTTCAGGATCTCTACATCTGAACTAATTCAATGAAAACCGCTCATTCCAATTTTTTGACATAATCAACAGATCTGTAGGTTGTGATTCGCTCAACGTCCAAGCTTGCATAAGCTAAAGTTGTAAACTCAAAATTCAAAAGCCAGGACAACCTTGTCTAGAAAAACTGAATTAATGATTTAATTAAAAACACAACTATGCCTGAGAACATCAAAAAACTGTCAGATTAGGATAGAAAAGCTACAACAAACATCACTCATAGCTCTTTAAACTTCAAGAATTGAAGATAAGTTTTAATGGTGCCATTGTATATCAGGTAGAAATCTAATATTGAAGTTTTATAACCCTGTGTCGCTTTAGCAGGTAACTAAAACTTCAGCATAGCGAATACTTTTTAAGCTTTCTATAATCTTCAAAATTCTTAATTTATCTAATCGTATATTGCAAGACAATTTCAATTTGAATATCAGGGCCTAGGTCTCCATTGAAAGGCAAAAAGATTACGGTTTTTACTGGTCTAGCCAAGTAAAAGATCTTAGCTTGCATGCTCTATTGATACTGAATTTGCTCCAGAAAAATAGCGGAAATCAGCTAAATGCTGCTCTAAGGCAACAATTTGAGGCAAATTTAAGCTGTAGTAAGTCCATCGGCCCTGAGGGCGCGATCGCACAATTGCTGCATCCTTCAAAACTCTGAGATGAAATGACAGCTTCGATTGACTTACATCTAGATGTTCGCACAAGTCAGCGACACAATATTCCTGCTTTCGCAAGCTTTCGACAATTTGCAAGCGCAAACGATCGGATAATGCATGAAACGCTTTAGAAGCGGGAATTTCAACTGAAGAAATCATTAAAAATTAGATTTGATTAAACGACAAACGACACTCACAACCTTATTGAAATGCTTCACCTTGCCTGAGTACCTAGGCTTCAGCCTTTTCGCACCTAGTAACTTCGGTTTTTAGAACGCTGTATTATCAATTGTAATTATTTAATTGATTGATCACATTCCCCCCAGGAGGGATATCTCCCGTAGGAGGATAGATGTGTAGACAAATCCTGCTTGAGTTCACTTAGTGCCTGATTAATTTTAGACACAAAGCCTTGCAGTAAACTTACTAAGAGCTTCTCGAAAAACGTTTGCCAGCAACATTTTATGATTAAGGCTGACTCTTTTGGGAAGGTATTGTAACTCATGGGTGAAAAATCATTTCCCAAAGGCTGCAAAAATCAAGCTATATATTCTCCAAAAAAAGAACTTTAATTGATTGAGATATATCAAATACCTGTAGTGTAAGAAATTGACTTATGTCACGAGGTAATTGATTGAAGACAAACCTATTTAATAATTAATGTTAACGATAAATAAAAGAAAAGTATTCGACGAAAGGTATCTAACGAAACGTGTTTATGTAAGGGGCACTACATTTTACGCTTTTACTGTGGATATTTTGATCGCAACCATGATTCTTGCCTAAAGCATTCAGGAATTGAAATTTTTTCTTAAGCCGGGTCATCAGCCATGCCTTTCGGCAATGAATATTGGCTTTCCCTAATGAAAGGCAGTGAACATAGAGCACCTGCCAGGCAAATGCGCGAAGTCTCTCAGTCTTATATTTTTACGATTTCACTCGCAGGCAAGATGTGCATCCAGGACGACTTGAAAATTCATCCATTTGAGATGCCTTCAACGCCTGGGCAGAATCAAGCTCTCCAGCTTAGGACTTAGCGCAGCCAACAGTTTCTGAGATAGTCAGAAATTGGCTAGTAAATGCTGTTTGCAGCAGCTCAGTTTTCGTCTGTCCAAAAAACCGCAATCAACCGGTTCCTGTTTCTGAACAAGCCCGTTATGTGAGTCATACACGAGCGGTTGCCTCTGCCCAAAGTTTTTGTAAGCCCATTTCTCCATAGCTGATAGCTATTGCAGCAGCATCAGTTTTTCTACTCCAGCAACGGCCTGGGCTAGTTGCTCTGCCAGGAGCTTGGCAACAGTTTGATGAAAAGCGGCGGCAATGTCAGGCCGCTCCTGTTGCATTTGGTCAAGCGATCGCCGCGATAGTCGGTAAACGCTAGTGGGCTTATCGGCAACACCGGAACCAGCATGTCTTGTTTGTCCGTATAAACCGATTTCCCCGACGATTGTGCCCGAACTGCTTGTCTGTAAATGCTTCACCTTATCTGGAGCAAGTTCTAAAAAGGTTGAAACCTGCCCTGATTCTATGAAATAGAGAGCTTCTGCTATCTCTCCCTGGCGAAAGAGAATTTCTCCCGCCGGTAATTTTATTTTTTCTAGGTACTGCATAAAGGGGCGGACCTGCTCCGGATCGGTAAAGAATTCTTCCAACTGCATGGCAAAGGGAATAAACCGCTTGCGACGAAAGGTCCGCTGTTCAATAATTTTGGCCTCACACCAGTCAATCGCCTGATCTAAATCGTCGAATACTTGACAAACTGAATCCGCCGGTGCGATCGCGCCCTGCCGTCCTCGCAGTGTTGCCTCGATTTTGGGCGACAGACCGGTGAACAGGAGGTAGGCGTTCACCTGCTCGGCTAAATGCTTCATTTTGATAAAGCTATTGAGAGCTGACGAATCGAGACCTGACACTAGCCGAAAATCCAATAGTAAATACTGCTCGGTCTCTACTTCCAGTTTTGCTAAATAGTCACGAATATCGCTTAGCAGCGAGTATGCTGTGCCGAAAAACAGATAGCCCTGCACCACAAAAATTTGAATATTTTTACCTTCATGACGCAGAATTCGCTGCTCATGAAAGGTACGGTTTTGACGGCTGGGATAGGTGAGCCCTGATAAACGATTGCGAATTACCTGCAGAGAGCTGTAAGTGATCACGAAGAGCAAGCAGGCCACCAGCAGCCCCACACCCACTCCAGCAAGAAAGCCAAATCGAGCCCCAATCAGCAAAATGGCCAGAACTAGGCCATAGTCCACCCGAGACAAGCGAAAGTAGGCATCATAAATCCATTCAATCAGCAGTCCGGCCCCGAGATAGAGCAAGAGTCCACCCAGAATCGCTTTGGGCAAAAACGCTAAGATTTCGGTGCCCCAAATCGCTACACTCCCGCAGAAAAGTGCCGCTACGATGCCCGATAGCCGGTGGGTGGCACCCGCCTGGCGATTAAGCAAGCTGCGACTGACCGATAAATGCCCCACCATGCCGCCAAAAACTCCCGTCAGCACATTGGCAATTCCTGCCACCTGCAGCTCACGGTCAAAGTCCATATCTTGGTTGGTCGCCATTTCCAGGCTAGTGGCGCAAAGCAAAATAGTGATAGCGACCACAGCAAACAGGGTCAGCAGGCTGCCAGTTTGAGTCATCAGGGCTGACCACTGGACATCTTGCCATGAGAGAGTTTGCCAGAGCTGCGTTGGGTTAGTGTTGCGGAAAGGAGCCAGCAGCCAGCCCTGGGCGATCGCCACTTCCCGAGTGAGCCCCATAAGCCGGATGGCGACATGCAGGATCACTGTTGAGCCTAACAGCACTGCTGGCAGCGTCAGGCTATGGCGAAACTGCCCCAGAGTCCATTTCAGAATGATGGCAAGAATAAGTCCTGGCAGCCACAGCAGCAGGCGCTCTGAAACAAAGAAAGTGGGCAAATTCTGTAGCGTGGGGCTGACATCCGTCATCACCTTAAAGGCGCCCTGTGCCAGCAGCAGTCCCACTCCCGCTAAAAAGCCACCCACTACCGGATAAGGAATGAAGCGGACAAACCTTCCCAGACGCAACCGCCCCATCAACCATAAAAAGCCGCCGGTCAGCAACGTGCTGCTCAAAATGGCAAACCAAATAGTGACGGCGATCGCTCCATTGCTAGCGGTCACCGGTATCTGTGCGGCTACAGTAGTCGCAATTAATGCCAGAATGGCAGCGGCATTACCATCCGGCCCGGCAATCGTAAACGGCAGCGAACTGCCCAACGCCACGATAAGCCCCAAAAAAACCGTGCCAATCAAAGCACTACCAATCCCAACATCCAAATAAGAGGAAAGATCGCCCGAAAAGATGAGGGCAGCGTAGGACATGCTGTAGGTTAAAGTCAGCAGTCCAGTAATCAACCCCGCAGTGATATTGGGAATTAAGATTTGAAGGTTCCACAATTTCATACTGCTGTGGGGCCGTCGCTTTAGATTTGCAGCGCTTTGATGGCAGGGGCTTCAGACCCTACCTTATGAAGTTGGGAAGAGCGTCATAACGCTTATCCCACCAGGTTCCTGGCATTAATTGATGACGTCCCTGAGAAAATTTTGCCCGTGGTCAACTCAGGTTCAGTAACCCCTTAAATGAATTTAATGGCTTTCAGGCCAAAATAAAGTCCCATGGCCGTGGTCACGCCACCCCCCAACAAAATCACAAATGCTATCGCGGCATCAATATTCATGAAAGTAACTCCTAGTTAACAGTGGTTTGCGTACTCAAATCTGAATGGAAGACTGTGGCAGGTCGCTGGAATCAGCGGTTAAACAGAGCGATCGCTGCCACCAGTGTTTGCTGTTTTCTCCGACCAGTGCTGGCAAGCTAGCGCTATTAAACGCGCGGCACAGCACTAGCAAGAGTATTCAAAAGGGACACCATAAAAGGCCTCCCTAATCGTTATAAATGTCTGACAGAGACTATTACAGCTCACTAAGAACTTGACGGGCGGCTGCGATTGTTTTGGCCACATCGTCTTCCGTATGCGCGAGCGAAGTAAAACCAGCTTCATACTGAGACGGCGCTAAGTACACACCCGCTTCTAGCATGCCCCGATGGAAGCGGCTAAATTTCTGGGTGTCGGCGTTCTTAGCATCGTCATAGCTGTGAACTTCTTGATCGGTAAAGAACATGCCAAACATTGCGCTAATGTTGCCACCAGTGGCGGCATGGCCCGCGTCGTGGGCGGCCTGCAGTAAACCCGTGATGAGCTGGTTAGTGATCGTTGCCAACTGTTCGTAAGTGCCAGGGCGCTGCAGAATTTCCAAAGTCTTGATGCCTGCGGTCATGGCCAGGGGATTACCAGACAGCGTTCCCGCTTGGTAAACTGGGCCAGCCGGAGCAATCATTGCCATGATGTCGCGGCGGCCACCATAAGCCCCGACCGGCAGACCGCCACCGATGATTTTGCCCAGTGTGGTGAGGTCAGGGGTGACGCCAAATTTTTCTTGAGCGCCACCGTAGGCAATCCGAAAACCGGTCATCACTTCGTCAAAGACCAAGAGAGCATCGTATGATTTTGTGATTTCACGCAGCCCCGCGAGGAAACCAGCATCTGGAGTAACGAAACCCGAGTTGCCGACTACTGGCTCCAGAATGACGCCAGCAATTTCGCCAGGATTCTCCTCGAAAAGCTTTTTAACAGCAGCAAGATCGTTGTAAGGGGCTGTCAGAGTGCTTTGGGTGGCGGCTTTGGGCACCCCAGGGGAATCGGGCAGGCCCAAGGTAGCGACGCCAGAGCCCGCTTTCACCAAAAACATGTCGGCGTGGCCGTGATAGTTGCCCTCAAATTTGATAATTTTGTCCCGTCCAGTGAAGGCGCGCATCAGTCGCAGAACGGCCATGCAAGCTTCAGTACCAGAGTTGACAAAGCGCACCATTTCAATGCTGGGTACGGCATCAATAACCATTTCTGCCAGCACATTTTCTAGATAGCAGGGCGCGCCAAAGCTAGTGCCTTTTTCGAGGGCCGCTGACAGGGCAGAGAGCACTTCCGGATGGGCATGGCCGCAAATAGCTGGTCCCCAAGTGCCGACGTAATCAATGTACTGATTGTTGTCGACGTCCCAGATGTAAGCCCCTTTAACCCGGTCAAACACAATGGGTTGACCACCAACTGATTTGAAGGCGCGCACCGGAGAACTGACGCCGCCGGGCATGAGGTTTTGGGCGGCAGCAAAAATATCTGCTGACTTTGTCGTTTTGAGTGAAGCTGTACTGACCAAGGTGTTTTCCTCTTAAATGTCTTTCTAAAATCGTCTGAGCGGAGCGATTGCCCGACCGACGAATGGCTTACAAAGTTGTTGTTTATTATCCTATCGATCGCATCGCGTGGATTTCAGCCATGTCAAGAAGGTTTAAGATTGCGGCTTGGCGATGGGGGTGACGAACGGCTCTGTTGAGCAGCTTGTGCATTACGTCGCCACATTGCGGGTTTAATGCGTCGCAAGGCGGAAGCTGGAAAGCGGCGATTCCATTCAGCCTCATGCAGCTCAGCCAAGTCCGTGAGTGACGGAGCGACGTTGTCTGGATAGGGTTGAAAGTCTTCAACGTCCGTTGTTTGAGCATAATGTTGATTCCAGGGGCAAACATCCTGGCAGATGTCGCAGCCGGCCACCCAGCCTTCCAGATTAGAGACAATGTCCGGCGGCAGGGTTTCGCTGCGGTTTTCAATGGTGTGATAGGCGATACACCGATTAGCGTCCACGACAAAGGGAGCTGCAATTGCTTTAGTGGGACAGGCGTCTAGACAGCGAGTGCAGTTGCCACAGTGCTCCGCATGGGGGCGATCACTAGGCAGATCTAGATTGGTCAGAATTTCGCCCAAAAATACCCAGGAGCCATAGTCGCGGGTGATGACATTGCCGTTTTTAGCAATCCACCCAAGACCAGCCTGCTGAGCCCAAAATTTGTCGGCAATGGGACCCGTATCGGCATGAAATCGAGTTTCAATGTCGGGATCGTGCGATCGCAGCCATTCGGACAGGGCCTTCAGTTTTTTCTGTAGCACCCGATGATAGTCGCGCCCCCAACCGTATCGAGAAATTTTGCCATGATGCCCGTCATCGGGCCGTTCGTGGGGAGTGTAGTAGTTGAGCGCTAGGCAAATCAGGGAGCGCACTTCCGGCATCACTTGGGTAATATCCTGCCGCTTGGGATTATCCATCCAAGCCATATCGGCCTGATATCCTTGCGCGAGCCAGCGCTGCAAGGCGGCATTACGAGCGGTGATCGCTTCAGAGCTGTCGTCTACGCGGGCAATGCCAACGCGATGCCAACCAACCGCATAGGCCTGCTGTCGAATTTGCTGCGGAGTAGGTGCCGAAACTGGACTCACCGAAGAATATGCCAACGACGGTTTAGCTATAAAGCAGTTTGCGCACTGCACTCTTAAGTCTAGAAGCCGTGGCGCTTTTTTTGACCACTTTTGCTCACCCAACCGGGTGATTCCGCCGCTATGTCAGCCAATCAGCCTGCGGAGCACTTAACCAACAGTCCGAGGTGACTTTACATAGCTAATAGGGCGGCCTCTTCAATATCGTAGTTCACCCAATTGGCTTCTACGCGATAGGTGCCTTCCATCTGTTCAGCCAGGTCAATCAACTGGTGCAGCATCAAGCGATCGCGGACAACCCCCTGCAAAATCACCACCCGACCTCGCTGACTGATTACCAACCGAGCTAGCTCATCAGCTGAAAAATTTCGCTTAAAAGCCGTCTCTACTCGCTTTTGCAGGCCGTAATAATCATATTCACCATTTAGTCCGGTGCGCTCTGGCGGCGGCGACTGCAACCAATCGGGAAAGGCATTGCTCCAGCGAAATGGAAAGGATTCTCCTTGTTCAAAAGTGCTTTTACAGAAAATATTCTGCTTTCGATAGATACCCATTCTCTACTACCTAGCGATCGTACGATACGACGTAATCTGCTTAACCCGCGAGAGAAATTCCGTAGATACCCGGATGATGCCATCCAGAATACCTGTAAGGAGGGGCGCTGCGGAGCGCTTTCTTTACAAAAGTCTACGACAAATTAATCAAAATTTTATAAAAGAAAGAACCGATTCAGACAAACGAGAGTGCAACTAAGCGTCAATCTGGTTCAAACCAAAGCCCGGTCTTTTCTCTTCGTAGAAAGTTATTGGCAGATGATCAGTCAGATGGATAACCGCCCTAAGACCACCCTGCCGCTAAAAACTTTGCTACTTGAAGAGATTTAATTGCAAAATATCTCGACTTTTTTGCTTGATCTGTAGCCCCAATGTCCTGTACCAGAAAATTAATATTCTGCACTTACTTCAAGCAGGGGCCATTCATAGCTCGTTGACGCCCCTGGAGGCTTTATAAAACAGCTTGCCAAATCTGCTCTAGCTTTGTGGTTAGGAACTGAAGCTTTGACAGGCAGCCTGGTCCACCAGATGATGACGGTCCTCAACTGCTCAAGAGGCTTTAATGATGGGGCTTAGACACTTAAAATCGGAGGGCGTTGGGGCCATTTGAGCGCCGCCGGGCTTTACATTACTTTTGGGAAACGACTAAAGCTACGGCATAAGCAGCAATTCCTTCTTCTCTGCCGGTCGGTCCCAACTTTTCATTCGTTGTGGCTTTGATGCCGATGCGATCCGGGGCAACCTTAAGCACCTGAGCCAAAGTGCTACGAATTTCGGCAATGTGGGGCTTTAATTTGGGGCGTTCAGCGACCACAACGGTATCAATATTAATGATCGCCCAATCGCGATCGCGAACCATCTGATGAACCTGGGCAAGCAGCTTTAAACTATCAGCACCCGCCCATTGGGGATCACTGGGGGGGAAATAGGTGCCAATGTCGCCCAAACTGAGGGCGCCCAAAAGCGCATCTGTAATGGCGTGACTCAAAACATCAGCATCGCTATGGCCCAATAATCCCTTTTTATGGGGAATAAGGACACCACCGAGAATTAGAGGGCGATCTTCTACTAACCGATGAATGTCATAGCCATTGCCAATCCGTATATCCATGAATCTATAGTAACAAATTTACAAGCTTGCTAAGTATTAATCAGCACAAATTCTGATGCTAAGGTGCTAATTTGATTTGGCTTCAATGGGCTGAGTCTTGATATTCAGCAGATTTACGACGATTTTCCCTGCTGTTGGCGTTTTTGCCAAGTTTTGTAAAGATCAGGGCGGCGCTGTTGGGTTCGAGTTATTTGCTGGGCCAGTCGCCACTGGGCGATCGCTTCATGGTTGCCTGAACGCAATACGTCTGGGACTGCCCACCCGCGAAATTCTGCTGGACGAGTATATTGCGGATAGTCCAAAAGGTCCGCTTCGAAACTCTCAAATTTTAGCGAGTCAGGTTTGCCCACCGTGCCAGGACGCAGGCGCACTACTCCGTTAATCAGCGTTAGCGCTGGAATCTCACCACAGGTGAGCACGAAGTCACCCAAAGATACTTCGCGATCAACTAAATGTAAAACGCGCTCATCGACTCCCTCATAATGACCACAAATCAACACAATTTGGTCGAACTCCGCATTAAGCTGCCAAAACATTGGCTGTGACATTGTCTCTCCCTGCGGAGTCAGCAAAATAACCGACCGTCGGGGATAAACTGGCAGCGATTCCACCGCAGCGAAGACCGGCTCCGGCTTAATCAACATACCGACGCCCCCTCCATAAGGCTCGTCATCAACTTTGTGGTGTTTATCAGTGGTGAAATCTCGCGGGTTAATCAAATTAATCGTCGCAATTTCCCGTTCAATGGCTTTGCCGAGTAAGCCTGATTGCAAAGGCGATGCAAAGAAATCAGGAAACAGCGTTATGACATCAAATCTAAGAGGAGACTCTAACTTCATACCCAGGGCCCATACTGAGAGCAATAAAACAGTGCCAACCTAGCCCATGCAACAGGCGATGATTACCATATCGCAGACGGCGCTATTTGGCGACAGCGATCGCCCCTTGCCCATAAAGCAATGTCGGAGATGTTTAAGGTTCCAGTAGCTTTCCTGGTTGTCTTATCTCGGCTTACTTTTTAGAGCTACAGGCATCGAGTGTTGGGATTTCTTCGACCTTGCAGTCTCGAATCTAAAATCACCAAGCTAGGATTGAGTTCACTACTCAGCGCCTATGTTCGTTAATCCAAAATCGTAAATTTAAAATCTCGAGTTGGGGTTAAGGCTCCGACAGTGCAGGAGTTTGAGTTCTATCCTTGCCTTCGCTTAAGAATTTCGAGCAAGTGCTGCCAGGATTGACGCTGCGAAGTTCTTTTTATCGGCCATTGATACACTGCACTGCTGAGAATCTGACGAGAATCCTCTTCGCCTGTTTGCCTTTCACTGTTGCCGATCAAAATGAATAACCCCCGACGCCTAAGCATCGGGGGATTTTACACATAAGTGGTTAAGTTTAGAAGAAGTCAAGATATCAGCTTTCTGAGACCAACAAGCCACGAAAATCAGCCTTAGACTAATTTACTCGGTTAGAGTTACGCACCTTATTGAGCAGAGAAGTGCCGTTGGTGTCTTTCGACAGTTTTATATTGCCCCAAAGATTCTGAATCTCTCTCTACTTTCTAGGTGGATTTACTCTAAAAAAGTAATCAACCGCTGTAATGCAAAGTTTGCAACAAGCGTGTTGCCGCATACAGTGTTTCTGTCCGCACAAATGCTGATGCGCCCCTGAAAGCGAGACTGAACCATCTTCGTGGGCGCATATTGTGACGCAGATCAGTAAGAGGCTTTAGCGCTAGGCGGGCATTTTTTGCAGCTCTGGTCGCTCAGTGGGCAAAATTGCGCCTTCAACCGGGCAGACCTGCAGGCAAATGCCACAATCAATGCAGGTGGAAAAATCAATCCAGCACCAATCGGTGCCTTTACGATTTTTGCTGGGGCCTTCGTGAATGCAGGCAACAGGACAAGCGTCTAGGCAGTCGGCAATTCCTTCACAGACGTTGGTTACGATTGTATGGGCCATGAATCTCCTCTCTTTCTCCGTCGCCTAAGCTGCACTTTGTCGGCGCTTAGTCTTTGGATAGCGTCAAATGGCTCTATCCAGAGAAAATGAAGTGCATAGCTTAGGATGCGTCATTAATTATATAAAACGTCTCAGCGTCTCGGCATAGCCGAGCCCCTTTGTCGAAATGACATTAGCGATGGTTTGGAGTCGCCGATGATTGGGCTTGACCGATGGACCGCGATCGCTTTCAGCTAACCACTCCAGCTAACCACTCCAGCTAACCGCCTCAATTTCTGGAGGCTGGGTCTCCGTAATCCAAGCAATGCGGCTGATGTGGCGATCGCGAGCCCGCTGCCGAATAATTTCCACCGCATCATCGGGTTCCAGATAAAGCTCGACTCGCACGACGGCTTCGGCTTCTCGAATAGTTTGAGCATACTGAAATGCCGCGATCGCCGCCTGCGGCGTTTTCGGCACTACCAACCAATCGCTCGGAGGAATTGCCTCTGGCAAGCATCCCGTCCCCAGGAGCGCCTGATGCAGACTTTCAACATTGAGCATAAAACCAATGCCGGGGTAGCTGCGGCCCTTGGGGTCAAATACGCTGAGCAAGTGGTCATAGCGTCCCCCTTTCCCCACCACCTGTCGCCCCTGTGAGGTATCTGCCACCACCTCAAACACGACGCCGGTGTAGTAATCAAACGACTGAATCAAACTTAAATCCAGAATTAAGGGCGGTTGATGATCACTCTCTAGCAGCTCTACTAACGACTTCAGCTCGTTAACCGTGTTCATTTGCTCAACTGTCAGAGACAGTTGACTCACCGTTTGCAGTACGTCTTGCGGGCGACCGCGTAAATCCATCATCTGCAGAGCGCGCTGACACAAATCGTCGGGGAGGGCCAATGTCTCTAGCGTAATGCGGTCAAGCCGAGCGATCGCCCCTCGCACCGGATCCCGGACTGCCTCGGGAAATATTTCTAGTAGCGATCGCGTTAGCCCCGCATTGCCCACAATCAACCGCCAATCGGCCAGCTGTAGAGTACTGACACAGCTTAATAGCAGCCGCAGAATTTCCGCATCGGCCAGCGTTCCGGGCGTGCCCAACAGCTCCACGCCAGCCTGATAATATTCTCGCTGACCGGCTTGACTGCCCCTAGTCCCGCGACTAAACACGTTAGCGGTATAGTAAAGCCGCTGCGGATAGGTCACTTGGGCCATCCGCGTTACTGCCGCTCGCGCAATTGAGGCTGTGAGTTCAGGCCGTAGTCCCAACCGCTCTGGGCCGCTTCCTTGCAGCTGAATCACAGAAGACTGAGCGATCGCGCCCCCAGCCATCAGGGTATCCAGATTCTCCACGGTGGATGTAATAATTCGGTGATATCCCCAGCGCTGAAAAATCTCTTCCAGCCGTTCTTCTATCCAATATTTCTGCGCCACATCCAGAGGCAGCAAATCACGCGCCCCTGATGGCGGTTGATAACTCATCTATTTTTGCTTTCCTCCAAACAGGCCAAATAGGCCACCCTTCGATTTTGCGGGAGCACTTTTGGCAGTCGCCCGAGGGGGTTTTGGCGCAGTCACCTGATTGAGCTTGGCGTCTAACTCTTGAGCAAGAGAATTACCCGCGTCTAAATCCAGCGATCGCTTGATATGAATTTTCGCCATCTTGGTTTGTCCTGCCTGCAAATAATAGGCTGCTAACTGACTATGACATTGGGCATCGGTGGGATGCGATTTGACCGCATCGCGCATTTCCACGATGGCGCGAGTGTAATCTTTTTTAAGGGCAAATTCAGCCGCACGATTAAAATAGCTGCCGATAATGGCCTGTCGCTGTTGTCGAGGAGAAGGCGGTGGAGCTGGAGCCTTGGGGCGTGCTCCCGGCGGCGACGGAACATTTGTCGTATTTGTTGCCGCCGTCGTTTCTCTAGCAACGGTGGCGCTACCGCTGGCATTATCGGCAGTACTCATCAAATAAGCCAAATTAAGCTCGCTGATTTTCCCCGTAATATTTAAGACCTGATCGATTTCCTCGTACTGAGTCTCGGTCAGCTCTTTAAGACTGTTGGTGTAGATAGAGGCAGCATTATTGCTTTTGGCGACTGACTTAGCAGCATCTGACTGCAGCGGCACGGAAGCTTGTCGACGCAACTGTTGTCCCCGCAAACGCAGCACCACCAGATGCTCAGTCATGGATTTTTCCTGATTGAGGGTTTCATAGGCCGGATTCACAAGTTTGGAAAGCAATTCGTTGGCCTTTTGCCGATCTTCATCAGTGGCTGTGCGTAAGCTGTCAGGATGCAGCCTGCGAGCGATTTTAAGGTAGCGTTTGCGAATGGCTTTGGCGTCGGCGTTAATCGCAACTCCCAAAATGGCGTGATAGTCCGTGAGGTCAAACTGAAATAGTCCTTGCTCAATCTTCATATCGGTAATTTTCCCCGCCTTTCAAGGCATGTTCCTGATTCTTACCTGTAGTGACGTGTGCAGTGCTTACATCACTTCAACCTGTGGTATTGAGTATTGACCGGTGAGCAGATGTAATCAACAGTGCCCTGAATAATAAAAAAATTCAAGCGCTATTCCGTAATCGCAATAGGTTGAAAATTATCTAAAGGTTTCACCTGTTTTAACACTTGACTCAAAATAGTGTGAATTCGGCCATTTGTCGCTAAGAGGCGTCCCGATTGAATATCAAAAGCCGATTCGTCGTAGGCCGTAACGTGTCCCCCCGCTTCTTCAAGCAGGATGACGCCCGCAGCCATATCCCAAACTGAGAGTCCTCGCTCCCAATAGCCATCTAAACGACCGCAGGCAACGTAGGCTAAATCGAGCGAGGCGGCCCCGCCCCGCCGCACCCCCTGAGTCAAGTGAGTCAAATGACAAAATTCCGCATAGTTGTTGTCGCGTCGCTGATGGCGATCGTAAGCAAAGCCCGTCACCAGCAAACTGTCGGCCAATTTATCAGTGGTCGAAACATTGATGGGTCGACGGTTTAAGGTCGCCCCTAAACCTTTAGCCGCACGAAATAGGTCTTCTCGAAAAGGGTCAAAAATAGCACCCACTACCGGATGACCATTCCACAGCAACCCGATAGAGACAGCGGAAAAGGGATATTGGTGAGTGTAGTTAGTCGTGCCGTCCAGCGGATCGATCGCCCACAGAAATGGGCTATTGGTTTGACTGCTCAGGCTGCCAGATTCTTCCGCCAGAATCGGATGGTCGGGTAAGTGACGCTTCAGCACTTCGATGGCAACCGCTTCAGCGGCCTTGTCGGCTTCAGTTACCAAATCTCCCGGTCGCCCTTTATTTTCAATATGCTCAAGCTGGCCCCAATAGGTTTGTAAAACAGTTCCAGCGGCTAAAGCGGCCTCGGAAGCAATTTCGAGATAACGCTGTAATTCTTGCTGACTAACCACTGCTAAGCTCTCACTGACACCACCCATAGTTTAAGGGGAAGGCGATCGCTCCCGAAACGTTTCTGCCGTTTCTCTCAGGGGAAGCATCGGATTCCAAATCCCCAGCCCCAGCAGGCGAGCTCGTTCCTGAGCATATAAAAAGCTCTGATATTGAGGACTCTGGCTTTGGTCGGGAGCCGTCAAATAGGCACATCCTTCAGCAAGAGAGCGTCGGTTGATCGACTCTGAACCCAGCCAACTGTAAGCCCACAAGCGATTGTAAGCATCTGGGCTGCTGTCAACGGGTTCTACATAAATGATTTCATTTTCCAAATCGCTGAGACATTCGCGAGATGCGTCACCCCACGGATTTTGGTCACGGTCGGGCGCTTCAATCGCCGCCAGCCGAATCGTCGTCGTCGAAATTTCTGATCCCAGGTCAGGCAGCAATTCGAGGGTATGGCCGCTTTTGGCATAATTCACTGTCACCGTTAGGCGATTGGCGATGGCGGCAGGTGCCACATTAAGCCACAGCATCAGACTGGCGATCGCTATCCCAACAAGCAACAGCTGCAGCCACCGACCTGGAAACCGCTTATCCATGGCGCATCCTTAGCTAAAATTTTGGGAGTTGCTGATTTTCGAGATTATCCCTAGGCGGCATTAGCGATCGCGCTTTCCCTCATTTTCGGTGGTGGAGAACCCGCCCAGCAAAAATAGTCTCTCCCGATGGATGCAGTGTGCCCATGTCATGGGGATTAATCATCTTCAAGGGGCAGGCCAAACCGCACTTTACCCTTACCGAAATAGCGGCCAAATTGCAGCTCATAGACTTCGTCTTCGTCCTGCGTCTCAACCTCAAGATCGGTGCGCGGATAGCTCACGCAAAGCAGCGCATAGCCTTTCTCGCGCAAGTCTGGAGACAAGCCCATCGCCTCTGGCTGGTCTACTTCGCCAGATAAGACGCGAACGGCACAAGTGGTGCAGGCGCCGTTACGGCAGGCAAAAGGAAGCTTTGCACCTTGATTCTCCGCCGTGTGCAAAATATAGCGATCCTCAGGCACTTCAACAGTGTAGTGGCGATCGCAATCGCGATTATGGATATTGATCTGATGCGAATGATGCGAAGAGTTCACATCTGGAGAGTTGGCGTTTGCAGAGCCCACACTTGAAGAGTTTGTACTTAAAGTCATGGTTAAAAAGCTAAAAAATTATGAACAGCTATGAGATTGGTGTAGTTGTTCCCTCGTTTAAGCCAATCCAGAAGAATGTTGAATTGGCTCGCTCTCGACTTTAAAGATAGGGCTGTAAGGTAAGAATCGACTACAACAATCTCAGATAGAGTGAATATTTTTCGTCGATGCCGTCTCCAGAAGATTTTAAGTCTGTGGCACCTCAATATCAGAGTCACAGTATTTAGGAGAACGATAGCATTCGCCAACATGAAACCTGATCTTGAGGATAGACTTTTCCAGGGCGATCGCGGCTTTGTCGTCACATTCTTTGATAGTATAAAACTCTGAGATTGGCGCTTATTAAGCCAATCATTCAAATTGGAGAGATGGCCGAGTGGTTTAAGGCGCAGCACTGGAAATGCTGTTTAGGGGCAACTCTAACGAGGGTTCGAATCCCTCTCTCTCCGTTGCAAAATCAAAGAAAAGCTTCCAAATCAACACAGTATCTAACCCTTTTTAGAAACGGCATCGCTGTTGGCAAGATACCAGCGCCAAGGAATATCAGCCCCCTGCGTTAGGCCAATACGTGTCGTTTGGACAAGTTTTCTTTTGCCCGTGGCGATCGCTTCGGCATCTTTCGGCGATCGCCCTTCCAGCCAGAGGGGTTGCCCAGGAGAAAAGGTAATGCCGTTGAGGTCGCGATCGATTTTGAGCGATCGGCATAGCTTTCCGGGGCCGGCAGCAACTCGATGCGGCTTTTGACGATGCTTTTCATCAATCCAAGGCGGCAGGAGATCGAGCTCCAAGGCGCGAATCAGGACGGCGCTCGGCACTGTGTCTAAGTCAGTCACGACATTGATGCAGTGATAGATGCCGTAAATCAGGTAGACGTAGCAGCCGCCAGATGGGCCAAACATCACGTCGTTGCGAGCGGTGCGGCCACGATAGCCGTGACAGGCGGGATCATCCGGTCCATAGGCTTCGGCTTCCACAATTAATCCCCGGTACACGCTGCCGTCGGCAAACTGGCGTACCAGGGTGCAGCCGATTAGATCGGGAGCGACTTCGGGAGCAGGACGGCGGAGCCATTCGGCGGAGAGGGCGGGGCGGGGCATTGGGAGTGTGAGGGTGTGAGGGTGTGAG
>ERZ1740058.461-NODE-461-length-30837-cov-18.981255_pt1 | contig 30837 bp, 31 predicted proteins | sample MGYA00581745_ERZ1740058 | MGnify/ENA primary metagenome ERZ1740058 (study PRJEB43018, sample SAMN04849742) | marine metagenome | isolation source: floating plastic debris | place: Pacific Ocean | collected 2008-08-30 | study: EMG produced TPA metagenomics... | reverse complement strand
AGGGCTAGCGCTACACAATCTTCATTTTCCGGTGGGCGATTTGCTCTTTCCGTTGTTTTAGCAACTCAGCAGTAAGTTGGCTCAGAGCTTGGCGATCGCGTCTACCTTCTCCTCCTCCGACACATCCAAATACCGCTGCAACGCTGCCATCGAAGTCCAGCCGCCCAGGTCTTGGATCGTCTTCAGGCGCACCCCGGCCTTATCCAACTTGGTGGCCCAGGTACGCCGATTGCTGTGGGTACTAAAGCCGCGCAACCCTAAGCGATCGCAGGCCACTCGCAGGGCCGTATCACATGCCTGCCGCGTCACACAGCCCGACTTGCGACCGGGGAAAAGATCCCCCGTCGTCGGCAGCTCCGCCGCATCGAGAATCTGTTTGAGTTGGGGATGCATCGGCACTGATCGCGTCCGCTTGGTTTTGGTCGTCTCCTTCCGCAGCACAATCGCATTCCCCACCACATCTTCGGCCTTGAGTTGCCGCGCCTCACTCACCCGGCAACCCGTGTAAAAACAGATGGAGAAGATCGCCCGCATTTTGGGGCTCAGTTCCGCCATCACTTCCTGAAACTGATCCTCGGTCCACATCTCAGCCTGACCGTGGCGATCTCGTTTGGGCATTTGCGGTTGATTTGCTCTTTTTTAAGATTTAGCAAATTAATTTTATCGACGCTTTAGGGGTTTCAGCGATTCGACTCAAAACCAGCGGTTCTTATTGAGAAATAACCCACTCTTCTTGCAAATCGAAACAACTCAGCTCCCAAACCTGAGAAAGTCATTCACTGGTAGTGGTAGTGACGTGGTGACGATTGCTTCCTCGCAATCGCTCTATGGCGTTTGTAGTTGGGACCTAAGACAGTTGACGATAACGTCAGTGGGTCTAGCCGTGTCAAAGAGTAGAAGCAAGGCAAGCGGCAGCGATCTCGGCCTGGATAATCGCCATCATGAGCAAAGAAGAACAAATCTCTTCTCAGTATGCTTGGCACAGACGTGAAGTATCTCCCCAGTTTCTTATGCGCTTCCCATGAGTACGGAGACCCCCACTAGCCACATCTGTATCGAAGGGGCAAGTCAAAGCACATATAGATAAAGCGCAATGCCTAATGGCACTGGCAATGTCCAATTCCTGGGGAGGAAACACATGATGGCAAAGCCAACATACTCAGAAATGACAGAAAACAATAGTCCTGAAAACCTCAGCCTCCAAAAGGATCGCGAGTTATTACATCACGTCGTTCATGAGAGGGTGCGACAGACAAAACTCAGCGCTAATCAAGCATATTGGAGTTTTTCAGTTGCTATTGTGATGACAACCGCCAGCGCTCTTATCGGCTTAGTTGGAGCTGGTCTCATTCTACTCGATAAGACATCTGAAGGTTCGGTCACTGCCGCAGTTGGGCTTGCATCCAGCGTCTACTCATATCAGCTATCAAAAGAAGCAGGAGAGCGACAGAAACAAGCCAACAACCGCTTAGACCAAATGCTCGCAGAGCTTCAACAAACCAAAGTGAACTAACCCAAAAAAAGAGGGGTGTGAGTGACATCCCTCTTTTTTGCTATCTCATCCAGTAGAACTAAAGACCCTATGCGTCATCAGCATCATTTGGCTCAGTAGAGTCAGAGGCATCAGGCATCTGGATGTCCTCGCGGAGATCTTCATAGAGCTGCCGTAATTTATTCAGACTCCGAGCTCCACGTTGTCGGGCTGTTCCCTCCTTAAGGGGCTTACCCTCAGAATCGAGGATGTTTCGCCCAATCTCTTTCCAAGAAAGATCCTCGACGACTCTTTGAGAGAGGATCTCCTGCTCTTCTGGACTCAACTGCTGCACCGCAGTCTGTATGGTCAGAAAATCTTCTTCAAGCATCAACTCCGAAAAGACAATCCCGCCAGGAGACCAAGGTAACCTGACAATTTTGGGATTATCGGCCCTTTGCTGCTCACGTTTGAACTCTCGTATGACGTATAGAGAAGTTTTTCGTAGCCATCCCAACGGGTTACGGATCTTTGTACCTGAGTTGATACTTTTAACACCTCGGGTATATGCCTCTGCAATTATCTCTCTAGCGTCATAGGTTCTACCCAGACCAAATTGATAAAGCTGTCGAGTAATCGAAGCAAAAAAGTTTGAGGCATTCTCATCAGACCCATCAAACAACGATTGAACAGCCCGATCAAACTTTCGTCGATTCCGTTCTTTATCAGATCTGGAGTTTCGCTTGATAGCATTGATAATTTCCAGGAATGTGGTCTTCAGGAGTGCGACTTCCACCTCAGAGGATTGGGAAGCCGCCTGAAAAACGTTACAGTCCTGGGAAATACAAGCGGTGATCAGAGCGAGTGTATACCTCTCGTCCACTTCGTGGTTAGCTAATGAATCTTCAATCCAAGTATTAAATTCCTCAATGTTTTTAAATTCGCTATTGAAACGAACCCTGAACTCATAGCTCATTTCACCCCCCTAGATGTCCATAACTTTACAGATGTTTCTCTCCCCAGTACCCCATCCTCTTTGAGTTTTTCTGTCTTCTGAAACTGCTTAACTGCAATAACTGAATCCATCCCGAAGATGCCATCAATCTCGTGATGATAAAACCCTTTCTCAGCTAACGCACGCTGGGCATCTCGATGGAATTCCTGAATAGCTTCTGTCGAACGGACGCCAATCACACCATCGATAGGCCCCTTGTAGTAGTTAAACTCTCGAAGAAGTGCCTGCATTTCTTTTCGAGCAGCCTCATCGAGAGGAACTTCTTGAAGATGCTCTCGAAGCCAAGATTTTTGATTTTCGTACTCTTGATGCTTGTTTTCACTAAGCAGGCCGAGTCTGCGATTTATGAAGTAGTCAATTTCTTCAATTAGGAAATTCAGACAAGGATCAGCCTCGGCCTCTTCATAAATCTGTTCTAACCTCTCAGCCTCTTCATAAGATAATTCATCACATAGAGACAGGCGATAATATTCGACCAACTTTCCTTTACGTTGCTGACTGGCGGCAGTCAAACAGGCAGATGTATCGCTTGAAGGATATTCCATACCAATTATTCTCCTTTTGAGTACGAGGACTCCTTGTCGCCGATTGATCTACAGAGCTAGCCGTCAAAACCGACGACTTCCAAGTGTTCTGTCTTAGTGTGTAATTCAGACCCTAAACGTTACAAACATTCCTTTTTTCTTTTCGCCTCTCGGAAAAGTATTATTAAGCACAGAAATACTCTGCTTAAACAAGGTCACAAGTCAACGTATATCAAAACTAGGGTTTAAAACTGTTGTTATTCCATCAATTGAGCCGATTGTCAGTAGCCGTTCTCTAGATTTCTGTAACGTTAATGCCCTGAGTCTCACATCAAAACAAAGCACGAATTCAGTCTATTTTGATGAGGGTAGTCCAATGGGAACGTCTAACTTTGTCTTACTTGAACCTGTTGCCAATCAATCCAACATTTACCTAATGGACGGTCGTTGGGTAGCCCCAGAGATGGTGGATTACTGCAACGAGCGAGATTACGACTGGATTGGCTTACTCCAAGCTGATCGGGAAATTGAGTTATTCAGACTAAGCTTGCCAAGGGTTAAACGATTAAAGCGTCAGCGATCCTGCAATATGGCGATATCTGACCTCGTTAAATTAACTTGCCAAGCTCCTTACCAAGACATTCGTGTTTCCCAGCATACGTATTGGAGTTATACCTGCAGTCTTCAAGTCGTTGGTTTTGGCAAGGTCAGATTTGTTGTTTATTTCGACAATCCGCAGAAACAAGGTTCTTTCATTGCATTTGTGACCAATCGCTTAGATTGGTCCACTAGCAAGATCCTTCAGCATTGGATGCGACATCATGGGCCACCCACTTTTACAACATCACAGAAGGTCTTGAAAATGCCTCACCTTAAAGGTCTTCAAGCCGTCTGAGACTGATCGGAGTGCTTCGATATCACTGCTTATTTGTAGGAGAAGACTGAGATGATACCCACATATATCGCCCACTTACTATCGGTATGGAAAGCGTGGAATCGACAAATGCCAAAATCAGATGCATTAGCCTGGACACCCACGGTGCTTGACGCCGATGTCGAGGTTGCCGGGGAGGTCACCAAAGTCCTGAAACCAGGACGGGAGTGGCGAGTGAAGTCTATGGCCACCTTTTGGGTAGCCCACTCCCAAGTTGTCCTAAATCTCGGTCCAGGAGATGAGGTTAAAGTCACGGGACGCAAAGGAGGTGCATTACTAATAGAACCCGTAGACAGAAACTAACTCGCCGAAGTGGATACCCCTACTCGTGCTTATGGAAATGGGGCAGGTGGTATTAACTACCTGCCTTTCCTGAGCAATGCCGACTGCTGTAACCGCTTTGAATGCTATCCCACTCACCAGAGCTGTACTGCTAAAGATGTAGAGGTTTCACATGCTAGCAAAGCAGACAATGCCAAACGTCTTCAGCGCTGCAACGAGACTCGGCATGATGGCTATGTACTGAGTGTGTTTAAGCTACTGCTGCTTCTAGTTCAAGTCGATTTGCAACAGCGTTGTTGTTGAGATTTTGGGGCTAGCTGCAACAAGCTGGACCGCGATATCACTGCGGTATCGCCCAACCGCTGAGGATTGCCACCGTGAAACCGACCGTGATTGCCCCTTCCCACTTAACCGCCCGCCAGCGTCGCCTTCGAGAGATCGTCAAACGCCTAGTCATCGAACTGGGCTATCTCGAACACTGCCTCGCCGAGGGCTTACAAGATACCAATGTCCAGACTGCTGCCGCTGGCATCGATACTGCGATTGATTGCCTGAACGAGCATTTGTCTCGCTAGTCGCTAAACTAACGGCCACTATCTGCCAACGGCGTCCCCTTACCCTGTGGTGAGGGGCTTTTTTTGAGGTATGAAGTCGATTCGTGACCTGCCTCACCGGCACTCAGGTCTGCCTCTGATCGCCCTCAGCTTTCTCAGAAAGCGATTAACTCCGGCTTATTTTCCGGTCAGGCAGGGCTCAGGGGCGGGCTCCACTATAGAACTCAAGATGATTGAAACGCTAAATCACCCCCCAAAACAAAGGAGTTCACATCATGAAACGCATTGCATTAGCCCTCACTGCTCTGACCGCTGTTACCATTGCCATTGCTCCCGCTAGCTACGCTGCCGTAGACTTCGATGAACTGCGTCAGGAAAACCTGGACAAAGACGCCGTCAACTTTGACGAACTACGCCGCGAGAATCTCGACAAGGATGCGGTTGAAACGATTCAAGTCAAAGCGATCGACTTCGACGAGCTACGTCGTGAAAACTTAGACAAAGACGCGGTTGATTTTGACGAACTGCGCCGCGAAAACCTCGGCAAAGATGCCGTCTACGAAGTTGTGGCTGCCGTTGACTTTGATGAGCTACGCCGAGAGAATCTGGATAAAGATGCCGTCAACTTCGACGAGTTGCGTCGTGAGAACCTGGACAAGGACGCGATTTATGAAGTTGTGGCCGCGGTTGACTTTGATGAGCTGCGCCGTGAGAACCTGGACAAAGACGCGGTTGATTTCGATGAACTGCGCCGTGAAAATCTAGAGAAAGACGCCATCGCCACCGTTTAGACGATAGGCTCTTTCCTTTCGGCCAACGACTTTACGTCCCACACACCTTTGCCCCCTCAATGCCAGCATTCAGGGGGCTTTATTGAAGCTTGGTGCCTGAACTCCATGAGAGTCAATCATCTTGCACCAAAAGGCTCTGATCGCATGGCGGTTAGAGCCTTTCTTCATCAGAATAGACATCGCTTTTCTGAGATCAAAATTATGCTGAGACTAAATATTCAGAATAATTTTGCTGAGGATAAATGGGTTGAATACGAGTTGAGAACTCAAGAATAATATTTAAAATAATAACAGCACCCAGAACGGCTCTTTTGAGTGACTTCCTCACCGAGTTCGAGCTTTCTTAGAGCGGTGGCGGTAATCGCTTTTTCAAGGCTGGGCCTTGCGATACCAACATCCTGGCTCTCTGCTGTTAATTCGAGGAAATATCAAATACCTGATTGGATGCTGTTATTGTTGATGACGTTTCAGACGTTAAATCGATATCAAACCTCCTCTTTAACGTGAACTGAACGGTCATGTAGCGTCGGAGCTTTTTGCTCCTTGATTACTAGAGTACTGCGCTAGAGAAGCGTTCTGTAGAGCTGCAAACAAAGTTCATTTTTCGTCTGATGAATTTGCATGGTGTAGAGCTTCTTTGCAGTCAACATTCTCCTGATGACGCCTCGCGCCAATTGAACGATGTCAGGAGTATGCACGGGCCGAGATCGCCTGTGGGTCAATCTGACGTAGACGATGGCCTGGTGATTCCCTGGCCTTCTGCGGGTGCGGTGCCGTGTCGTGGCACGCTGAAAGGCGCGACCGCCTGGGGCAAGAGCGAAAGCTGTAAGCCTTCCGGCCAAGCATCATCCAGGGAGAGCTGGCCGAAGAATTCCGCCTTGAGCCGCCGCTGCTTGGCGCGAAAGCGACTGTCAAACTGAAGATGACAGACCGTGCAGAGCGCCTTGAGATTGCTGGGGGTTTGATTGCTAGGCTGCTGGTCGAGGTGAGCCACCGTCAAAAGATAGCGCCGAGGCGCGGCTTCAAACTTCGCCGGTAACGGTGTTTGCCCCTGCCGCCAGCGCTTCACCCGCTCCAGAAAGTCAGCCAACGGTTCACTCGGCTGACGACAAGGCCGCTGACACTGCTGACAACACCAACGGGCCTCGTGCTTGATGCGTAGGGCAATGGCTTCCCAGTCCTCTGGATATCGAGCCCGAATAATCGGCATCCCCTCTGCTCCCCCGTGGTTCCTTAAGATCGCCAAACGGCCCTGACCTGAAGCAGCCGCTCAAATAATAACCCCTCGATGCCGAGACACCGAGGGGAGGTTTTTAATAAGAAGCAACTTATAAGGAGTGGAATTGCCATACTGTCCCGTCGGACACCTATCAGGATGCCTGAGACTGCCGAAAAGGAATAGAGCCCAGCCCCGGAATTTACCCAATGCCTGCACTCGTCCCCATCTCCGTAAATTCCCTATAAAGTGTGCCGCGCGCACTTTTCCTTTCCCGTGGCCTGAGCCAGACTGTAGGGCTGCCTCTTCAGCGCCATTGATACTCACTCTGGCGCAGTGCCAATCGCCCGTTCAATGCGCTCCAGCCGAATCAGGGTGGAATTCTGGAGCCGCTCCAAATGCCGCACCTGCTGCTGGAGCCCGATCGCATAGAGCCCCAGCCCCACCATCCCAGTGATCGCGATGCCGATGAACCAGGACTTACGGCTCCAAATCCAACTCTCTATGCGACTGCCAGCGCTCACCCTTTGCACTTGAGCCGTGAGCTGCTGGAGATGGTTGAATAGCCCCTGCACCTGCCGCTCGTTGAGACCCAACGATGTCGTTTCGGCCTGGTGCCAGTGTTTGCTCAATGACGGCATTTGCTGCTGCAATGCCGTCAATTGCCCTTTTAAGTGCTCGCAAGTACTGCTGAGCTGCGCGAAGTTTTGCGCCAGCCGCTCCGTCTTCTGAGTGCGGGCTGTCAGGAGCCGAATCAGTTCCAGATTGGTGTCCGTCCATGCGTTGACCTCCTTCTCCAATCGAATCACCGGCCTAAAAGCGCGGACCATGAGATCGTCAGGGTCTAAATCGAGTTCCCCCGCGAAGCGTCGTTCTTCCGCCGAAATCGTTCCGTTGCGGTTGCTGTGGGTCATGTCGACAAATACCCCGTCTTCTCAAACTGGGCATAGGCCGCGCGTAAATACGTCTTCACCGCCGCTTGCTCGACAATGCCGAAGCTCTTCCCCTGGTAAGACTGACCAGCCGCAAACGAGAGCCGCTGCTGGAGTAACGTGCTGGCGACCCGTAACGGTAACTTGGGTAAATCAATCACCTGACTACCGGTTTCCTGAATCAGCGCCTGCAGTTCCTCCGCCCCGTCAAAGAAGTCCCACTCGGCATACTTCAAGTTGCGCACCACCACATGAGGAATCTGCTCACCAAAGGCGCTCAGTGAGATTTCTAAAGACTTGAGACTGTCAAACTCGCCAGTAACGACAAACCATTTCACCAATTCCACCTGATGCTCTGCCGCCAGCGTCACGATGCCATAGTTGTTCACCCAACTCTGGAAAGCCCCATGCACTGTGGCAGGCAGATTCACGACGACAGCCTGCTGCGCCTCGACCGCCGTATTCAAAATCGAGTTGGCTCGCGCCCCCAAGGTTTCATCTTCTGAGAACTGCGATACCGCCACCTCCGGATAAATGCCCTTGAAGTCAGGCGAATTCACATCCGCCTCAATGCCGACCACCGGCACCGGCTGATCGACAAACCATTGATAGAGGGTGCGACAGAGGAACGACTTGCCAACGCCGCCCTTATTGCCATCGGCTAAGTGAATCCGCGATGTGATCACCGGCGCGGTCGGCTCCTCTTTGCGATCGCGCTTTTTAACTGTTGTAGCTGTCATGCTGATGACCTCAATACGCTAACTGGACTTCATCCGACTGTTCCGGTAGAGGTAGTTGCGGTGCCCTGGTTGTTTCCTTGGTCGTTTCCCTGATTTTTCCTGTAGTTACCGACGGCGATGGCGCTGCTGTAGGCGATCGCTTGCCGCTGCTCTTGCCGTTGCCCTTCCGCTTCTTCGCCGTAGCTGCTTTCTGGTCGTTCCCGTTGCGTTCCCGCCGCAGGCGCAAGACATAATGCTTCAGACTGCCCGCACTGATCGCTAAGCCCTGTTCCCCTAACCGTTTGGCCACCTCGCTGTAGGTATGGGTCGCTAACGCTTCCTCAATGCTGTCGAACAGCGCTTCGACCGCTTCCCGGCAGTTGAACTGAGTGCGGGGTTCTGCGGCCAGCTCCGTGAGCCCCTGGCGACAGTTCTCAATGGTTTCCGATGAATAAACTTTGTCCGCCATAACTGATCCCGTAGCGCTGGGCGTTATCGTTCAGCCTGACGAATATTTTTTTCCGCGTGGAGCGGGCTCAACGAGGTGTAACGAAGCGTTGCCGACCGACACAATGTGAGGAAGTGGTGACCTATGCTCCCTGCCCTGCAGGAATGGTAACTCGGCTGTGACGTTGGCGTTCCCGCGTGTTGCTGAAAGGGGTACTCAATAAAACGTAAGCGACCGTTGCCGAAGTGTTGCCGACCGACACTCTGTAAGGGAGTGACGACCTATGCTCTCTGCTCTGCCAGAACGCTCACTCTACTGTGCCATTGGCGTTCCCCAAAAGATTCCCCTATTTTGTCGAAAGTGTTCTCCATGCATTGCCGATGCATTGCCGAGGCATTCCCGAAGGGGTGCCAGAGGGAGAACGCCACTGCGTGGCAGCCAATCCGAACCGTGCCCAGGGGAGCCCCTAAGTCCCGAAATCGAACCTTTCACACAATACGCCAAATTTTTGGCAAAAACCCGTAACCAACTGATACACAAGCGCTTCAGAGATTTACCCGCAAAGCGTGAAAAACGCGGCAGAATGGAGGCAACGTTTCCGGCAGCTCGCTCCATCATGCTGTCGCTCTCCAACCTCAAAGCGGCCCAAGCAGAAACCTACTACCAGGCTGATGATTATTACACGACAGAAGCATCCGGTGCTGCCGAGTTCAGTCCCCAGTGGTTTGGAGAGGGAGCCGCCGCGCTGAACTTAGACGGCAATGTGGCAGGCGACGATTTCAAAGCGCTCTTGCAGGGCTATGGTCCAGACGGACAAGCCTTATTTCAACGCCAAGTCGATGTCGAAAAGCGTCGAGGTGCTACCGACTACACCTTTAGCGCCCCGAAAAGTGTCAGTGTTGCCGCCCTGGTGCAGCAGGATGAGCGCGTCCTCCAGGCCCACCATCGGGCCGTGAAAACGGCGCTGTCTGTGCTTGAAGATCGCTACGTCGAAGCCCGCATCACGATCGCGCCGGGCGATCGCCAGCGCGTGAATACCGGCAACCTCATCAGCGCTCTATTCCCGCACCAAACCAGCCGCGAATTGGACCCCCAGTTGCACACCCACTGCGTCACGATTAACGCGACTCAAGCGCCGGATGGTCGCTGGTTTTCCTTCTCCAATGAGAGCGTAATTCGGCAGCAAAAACTGCTGGGTGAGGTCTACCAAAATGAACTCGCTTATGAGCTGCGGCAGGCGGGCTATGAAATTGAACCCCTCGCCAATGGTCAGTTCGAGCTGGCCGGATACGACCCGGAAATGCTCGACGGATTCTCGAAACGCCGCCGACAAATTGAGGCCGTGATGGAGCGTTGGCAGCAAGAGCGTGAGGCTATGCAGGATGCCGAGGGGCAACCCGTCACCGATACAGCCGCGCGACGAGAGGCGGCAAATCTGCGATCGCGGCAGCGCAAATGTCACGATATTGGGCGCGAAGAACTGACCCAGGCGTGGCAGCAGCAGGTGCAGCAGGAAGGCTGGACGTTGCCGGAAATTCCGGGCGCATCAGGGCAACTTTCGAGTCCATCAGCGCAGGACATCATCGATAACAGCATCCAGCATTGCGAAGAACGGCGGGCGATTTTCCCCCGCGAAGCCGTCGAACGATTTGCCTTGGAACATCATCTGGGCGATCTCCCCTTTGTAGACATTGCCGGAACCGTGGCGAACTCCAGCGACCTGCTTCGTATCGAACCGGGGCTACCGGCGGGCAGTCTCTTAACGACGCAGCGCGCGATCTCCCTGGAGCAAAATACGATTCAACGGATGCGGGCGGGCCAGGGTCAGGTGCTCCCGTTGGCGTCCTCCTGGCAGGTGGCCCGCCTGGTGAACGAGGGCAACTTCAACATGGGCCAACAGCTGGCGGTGCAGCAGACGCTGACGAGTCGCGACCGAGTGATCGGTTGGCAGGGGGTGGCCGGAGCGGGCAAAACCTACGCGCTGTCCGGGGTGAAAATGCAAGCGGAGCAGTCGGGCTACCGCGTGAAGGGCTTGGCCCCCAGCGCCGAAGCGGCGAGCGAGCTCGGAAAATCTTTGCAGATCGAAACGGCCACCGTCGCCAGCCATCTGCTGACGCCCCGGCAGGAGCGCGGCCCCCAACTCTGGATTGTCGATGAGGCGAGTCTGCTGGGGATGAAGACCGCCCATGACCTGCTAGAGAAAGCCCAGCAGCAGGACGCCCGCGTCATCTTGGTTGGCGATACCCGCCAGCTCTCGGCGGTGGAAGCGGGGCATCCTTTCAAAGCTCTGCAAGCCGCCGGGATGGCCACTAGCTATCTCGATGAGAGCCGTCGCCAGCAGACCCGCAGCCTACAGCAAGCGGTACGGCATTTGGCGGCAGGTGAGATTGACCTGGGCATTGATGAGCTGATGGCCAATGGCAACATCACCCTCGCGGCAACCCCCGCCGCCAGCGAAGACCGGCTCGTGGAAACCTACTGCCAATTTTCCCAGGCGGAACGAGACCAGACGCTGATCCTGACGAGCACTCGCGAAGCGCGGCAACGACTGACGCAAGCGCTGCGACATCAGTTGCAGGATGACGGTGAACTGGCGGCCAATCAACTGCAAATCACGGGCATGACCCCCAAACACTTGACGGTCGCGGAGGCCGGGTATGCCAGTCACTACGAAATCGGTGATGTGGTTGTGCCGCTGTATGGCTACCGTCAGAAAGGCGTTCAGGCTGACTCAACGGGAGCGGGCCTCAGTCTCCGCCAGCGGTATGAAGTCGTCGATATTCAGTTAGAGCCCAATATCCTGACAGTGCGCGGTGAGGATGGTCAGGGGGTGACCTTTGACCCCGCCAAATGCGTGAAAAAGCTGGTGTATCAACCGACGCGGCTCGATGTGGCCGTGGGCGATCGCCTGCGGTGGACCCGCAACGACCGTCAGCAGCACCGTCGCAACGGTCAGGAACTCACGGTCGAAGCGATCGACGGGACGCAAGTGAGTGCCGTCGACCCGTCCGGTCAGCGCTACGAGATTGACGCCCAAACCTGGCAGTATCTCGACTACGCCTGGAGCAATACGATTCATAGTGCTCAAGGCAAAACAGCAGACCGCGTCATGGTGCTGGCCCACGACAATATTGATCAGGAGTCCTTTTATGTAGCCTGCTCCCGAGTCAAACATCATCTGAGCCTCTACACCGATAGCCTGGAACACCTGCGGCAGCAAGCCCATCGTTCTCGTAGTCAAGTGAATGTGACGGATTATCTGAGTATTTTGAGAACTCAGTATGCCGAGCAGGTGGCGACGGCAACCCCACAGGAGACCCCATTTTCTGAGTCAGTAGAGCCCGAATTCTCCCGTGCTCAATCCTCGTCGCTTGCTGCTCCAACGTCTCATCTAGTGCCGGTCGCAACCGCCGCGCCGCGTGAATCTCCCGCTCGTGCCGAACAGATTCGCCAACAGGCAAATGAGTATCGCCGCCAGTGGGTGGCGTATCGGGATCAGCTACCAGCCACGTTAACGGGTGAGTGGCTAGATATGTTCATTGCGCGGCAGGTCTGTGCCGACGCGAAGACCCCTGATCAAGTTGCTGGCATCATCGTGTGTGGGTTGAATGCTGAACAGTATCCGGCAGCAGAGCGTGCCGCCTATGCTCAGAGAATCGCCGAAGATGCGGTCAATCACCAGACCAGGCAACAGCAGCCTCGAAAACCCCTTCCTCAGAAGCAACAGCAGCGAGGCTGTGAGCTTGAATAAAGTCGCTCGCCGCTGGGCATCACCAGGGGGATGGGTTGGGGATAGATCGGAGAGTGAGGCTGTTGGGGACTAATGGGCAGAATTGGCTGATTGGAAATGCCTGGGACACCCCCTTGGTGGATGCAAAGTGTAGCAAGGGACTGGCCGTCAAGTGCTTTCGCGGCATAGGCTCCTCTCGCTCTGCTCAGTCCGCTATTCCACGCTCACTTAACTTGATAGAGGTTCTCTACATTGGTCTTTGACTGTTCCTGAGAAAGCAGCAGGTCATAGCCATGAAGAGACTTGGTTCTAATTTTCATTTCTGGCCTGAAGTGCTATGAATATGGCAGCGTCCTAGGAGTTTTTACGGAATACCTAAGTGTTATGGAGAAGAATAGAGTACTGGCTGAGTATTCCCTGGAAGATGGTACGACTGTCCGAGTAGCTGTGCCTGAACCCTTAGATAGTAGTGCGGTTGAAGAAGTATCAATTCTAGATGAGACCCTGTATAAAGCTGATGAGACGATTGAATCAGCCTTGAGTAAAGTGACTCCTATTGCTTCAGCCGTGATGTCGCGCCTCAAATCTGGCTTGACGACACCTGCGGACGAAGTAGAAGTGACTTTCGGGTTGGACCTCAGTGTTGAATCCGGCGTGATTCTCTCGACCGTTGGTGGAAGTGTAAACTTTCAGGTCAGGCTGAAGTGGCAGAAAAAGACAACTGACTAGGCTTCATAAGTGTGGAGACAGTGACTCCTAGGTTAACCGCAGAAAGTGCGATCGCTCGTATCTACAAAGGCAACAAAGTCATCGGTGCTGGTTTTCTAGTTGATGGCAATTGCGTACTCACCTGTGCGCACGTTATTAGGGATGCCCTAGCTCTTGGAGCGGATGATTCTGCGATCGGGCAGACGGTCAGGCTTAACTTTCCTTATGTGTCATTAAGGCAGAAGCTAACGGCGGTCGTCTCACTCTACCGATTGATGAAAGGGGACGAAGAACAGAATGAGGACGTTGCTGGTCTATTTCTTGTTGATTCACTACCCACAGGCGTCCATCCGATCAAACTCTCGATTGGTTATCAGCTACATAGCCCTTATTGGGTGATGGGGTTCCCAAAGGGGCATGCAAAAGGCATTGTGTCCTATGGTCAGCTCTTAAAAGATTTACCCAATGGATGGGTACAGCTAGAGGATAGGAAGGCTCAGGGTTTAGCTATTTTGCCCGGATTTAGTGGAGCCTCTGTTTGGGATGAAACAACCTCCACTGTGGTTGGCATGGTTGTGGCACGGGAGAAGGACCAGCCTGAAGCCAAGATTGGGTTTATGGTGCCTGCAAAAACACTGATAGCTGTACAGCGAGAACTGGACAGCTATCATCTGTTACCGCTTTTACAGGGGCATGAAGAGACGCTGGCTGAGGCTGTTAAGGTTGCCTATCGGTTGGCGTATCCAGCTGGCCGAGAAATTCCAGAGAAACTGCCAGAACTGCTGAAATCGCTGCAAGAGGCAATGCGTGGTGACGATCAATTTGAAGTAATAGACCGATTTGTTGCCATATTGAGCCTTCCAGAGTTAAATCCAGAGGCAGAATTGCGGGAAAAGCTGCAAGGTTGGGTGCAGCGACGGGTTGCTGAGCGATGGCAAGAGCTACTGAATCGTGCTAAGGCACTCTACGAAGAACATCGGACAGTTCGAGAAACCGGTATCCCGTCTCACTTGCTCATTTATGTTCAAGATGAGTCAAGTGAAGCGCGTTCTGTCTCAGCCCTTTTCATTCAAGATGCTAATCAATATGGTGTACGAACGGGTAAGGGAAGTGAACGCTTGGAAGCACCCGGCAAGGCTCCCTTTTTAGAGAAAGTGACCTTGGATGACTTGCCCCGCTTGGTACGAGCCTGTTTAGACGAGGCCCTCGATAAGCTACCGAAGAGTTTGATGCTGCATCTGATCTTGCCGCTAGCGTGGTTGCCCGAGGCGTGCGATCGCTGGACGTTTATGAATCGGGAGCAGTTCTCTTTCTTGCCGAGCACACTGGACCGAATTGGTACCCGATTCTGCTGCGTTATTCGCATTTCGGAGAGACTCAATCCTGAGCTCTTGAAACGGTTCAGGGAGCCTTGGCAGGGGAAATGGAAAAGTTTGCTGTCGATCACCTCTAGTGATATTTGCCATGCGTTTGTACTCGGAGATGGTCTGGCGATAGAACCCGACCTGGTTACGCAGCTCAATCAACCGACCAGCGTCGGCCTAAAAGCCTCAATGGTTTATGAGGACAGCCAGTATCCCAAAGTATTCGGAGCGTTAATTGCAACGGGGACACCGGCAGCTGTTTGGCTACGACATGACCAATTTGCTAAAGAGATTTGTGCGGTTGCTGACCTGGATACGTTGCTCACCTGTAAGATTGCTACGTTGCCGGAGAAGGTAAAAGAAGTGCGTTCAAAGGCTCTTGGGTGTGAAGAAAACGAGCATATTGGCCATCACTTGTCCTTTCTGTGGGAAGACCCGGCTCTGATTCCACCCGGTACGCAGAAGTCGCTCGGAATGCCACAGCCATGACAGATTCAACCTGGCGAATTTTTCAAGGGAGCCGCAATCCCCACGAGAATCAGGATTACATCACCGAGCGATTGCCAGATCCTCCTGGTTGGCGACCCTTTGGCACTCAAGCGGCGGCTGAGGAAACGGTTGCTAGTTTGAAAAAGCAGCAGCGAGGGGCAACCTTTCAGGCTACAGATGATGAGATTGATATGGTCAACGCCGCGCTCTATCTGCGGCGACCGTTACTAGTGACGGGGAAACCGGGAACTGGTAAGACCTCTCTGGCCTACGCCGTAGCGTATGAGCTAAATCTGGGCGAAGTGCTCTACTGGCCGATCACGACCCGCACCACCCGCAAAGATGGCCTCTACAGCTACGATGCTATCGCCCGCTTGCAGGACTCTCAGTTAGGGCGTGAGAAGAAAGACATTGGCAGTTACATTACCTTGGGGCCATTGGGGACGGCGCTGTTGCCGACAGAGCATCCAAAACGTCCTCGGGTATTGCTGATTGATGAGATCGATAAGAGCGATATCGACCTGCCCAACGACCTGCTGCATCTCTTTGAGGACGGAGAATTTGAAATTCCTGAAATTGTCCGACTAGCAGAAGAGTTGAAGCAGAAAAAACAAAAAGCCAGAGTCCGCACGGCCTATACCGAGCCAGATGAAAAGCAGTGGCAAGAAACCGAAACGGGACGCTTTCGATGTGGAGCATTCCCCTTCGTGGTGATGACCAGCAATGGTGAGCGAGACTTTCCTCCAGCCTTTCTACGCCGTTGTCTGCGACTGAACATGGGTGAGCCCAAGCCCGATCGCCTCAAGAAAATTGTGGAGGCTCATCTACAAGATGACCTGAACGATAAAGCCAAAGTCGCTGAGGCCGAGGCACTGATCAAGCAGTTCTGCAATCGTAGTGAGAAAGGCGACCTCTCTACAGACCAGTTGCTCAATGCCATTTACTTTGTGACGCGGGAGCGCGTGCCTGAGCAAAAGACCAAAGACAAGTTAGTGAAGGCTCTGATGAAGTATCTCTCCAGCACTGAGGATGCATGAGGCCCGGCAATTCCAAGGTTGAAGACATTGATGGTCTAGCGACGCTGCTGACTAGGGCAGGGGTGGACTTTGGCGTTGAGGATGTGGCTGATGCCTTGTGGCTAGCGGGGCATATGGGAGATTTGGCGGCTGGCCCGAGTCAACAAAACCAACCTACTTCCACCACGAATCAGACCAACATCCGCGAAGAATTTATTGAGGCTGACGAGGCGGAAGAAACAGACCCCGTTGCTCAGCTTTCATTACCCAAGCAGCCGTCTCAACAACAAACAGGGACTCAATCAGAATCGGGAATTCCGATTAAGGCACCGGCTGCGCCAGCCCTGAGAATTCGCCTGGAGCTAGCCCGATCGCTACGCCCCCTGCGCCAAACGGTACCGTCTCCAGGACGAATGGAATTTGACGAAGCGGCCACCGTCGAGCGAATTGCTGATCAGCGGACTTGGTCACCCGTGCTTAAACCAGCTCCTGAGTGCTGGCTGGATGTGGCTTTAGTGGTTGAGGACATGCGATCACTGCCGCTGTGGGAAGAAACGATTGACGAATTCCAAACCTTGCTGGAGCGACAGGGAGCCTTTCGCCGGGTGACGACCTGGCGGTTACAGGCAGAACCAGGTCAGCCCTTAAAGCTATTTCCCAACTGGCGCGATCCGGTGTATCGGCAACGCCCCCGTCAGGCTAAACAGCTATGGGATCCGGCCCGACGACGATTGATCCTACTGCTGAGTGACTGTACCTCCGAGGCATGGTACACGGGCAAACTGCTGTCCTGGCTAGAGACCTGCGGTCAGCAGGCTCCCACAGCGGTGGTGCAGTTACTGCCAGAGCGACTCTGGTCACAGACCGCATTAGGGCAGGGAACCCCCGTATGGCTAAAGACGGTGGACCGGGGAACCGTGACCGCCAACTTGACCACTCAGTATCGCATGGCGCTATTGCAGCAGCTGATCGCCAAACCGGCTCAGCCGATGACGGTGCCCGTGGTGCCTTTAGAGGCTGAGCCGATGAAGCAGTGGGCCAAGCTAGTCGCAGGCAGTGGAGACAGTCGAGCCGTAGGGGTGCAGTTTGATTTAGGCAAAGCAGAGCCGGTCGGAGAGCCGGAGTCAGAAGTTAGGAGTCAGGAGGAGAGCGAGCCCTCGCCACAAGAACGGGTGCAGCGATTTTGGACAACAGCGTCATTGATGGCGCAAAAGCTAGCGGGACTCATGTCGGCTGCGCCTGTAAACCCGCCCATTGTTAATTTGATTCGGCAGACGCTGTTGCCCAAGGCAGAGCCGGTGCATGTGGCTGAGGTGTATATGGGGGGCCTCATGCAGGTGCAACCAGCTTCAGGCGCTGAAGATGCCAAGGTAGCACCGCTGCAATATGACTTTGCCGACGGGGTGAGAAATGTTCTGTCTGATGCGGTTTCTCGAGGTGAGGCTGAGTCAGTGCTGGATGCGGTATCGCGCTACATTGCTGATCGCTTAAACCTCAGCACTAAGAACTTTGAAGCTCTTCTGAGGCTTGATTTTCAGGGCGATCCAGAAGCGGAAGACATCATGATTCCCTTTGCTGAAATTGCCACCCAGACGCTAGAACGCATGGGAGGCGAATATGCCCAGATCGCTCAACAACTCGCTACAACACCCAAAGTTGCCCCACCACCACCAACCCTAAACCCAGACGACCTGTTCCCGTTACTACAAACCTTTCGTTTTCGCGAAGCCATTCTCTCTTTTGAAACTGAACAGACAGAAGTTTCAGCAGCGAAACTGACAGCCGAGATTGAGCGTTATGGTCTAACGGCTCGTGAAGCCGAAGTTTGGCGGCTATATGGCCAAGGACATAGCCTTCAGGAGATTGGAGGTCAGCTCCACGTTACTGAAAACACAGTCAGGAAGCATCTAAATCGCATCGAGACTAAGCGGCAAATCGTAGATGCTTTAGGTGAGGGAATACGCCCAGAATTTTTTGAATTTGAAACCGCCTCTATCGACTTTAGCCAAGACCAGTCAATAGACCGTGAAGCGATTTTTGAAAAACTGGAAGAGGAGATTAGAGAGCGCTTTGTCCCTGAAATTATGCCGCTGAGTGAATTTCAAGAGGTAATTCTGCGCGGAGTGTGGGATGGTCAACCCTATGACGAGATTGGTCTCCTGATAGAGCGGCCTGCCTCAGTGGTCAAAAAAGAGGCTGCTAGGCTCTGGCCTCTTTTGTCGCAGGTAGTTGGGGGAACAGTCACTAAACGCAACCTCAAGAGCGTATTAGAGAAATGGGCTAGGGCAAAAGGTCAACCTAAGTTGACGATTTACCGTCGCCAAGACCGAGCCTGGCAATTTGTTGAAACTCTGCTGGAAGGTATCGAGCTAGAGATGGTTTCTATCTCCGGAGGAACTTTCACAATGGGGGCTCCAGAGGTCGAGATAGGCCGCTCTGACGATGAAGGTCCTCAGCACGAGGTGGCTATTGCAGAATTCTTTATAGCTAAATATCCGATCACTCAAGCTCAGTGGCGAGCTGTAGCCGCACTACCCCAAGTAGAGCAAGAGCTAGATTCAGATCCATCCGAGTTTAAAGGCGACAACCGCCCCGTTGAGCAGGTCACCTGGTATGACGCGGTTGAATTTTGTGCTCGTCTCAGTCGGCAGACTAGGAGGGACTACCGCTTACCGACCGAAGCCGAGTGGGAATATGCTTGCCGCGCGGGCACCAATACCCCCTTCCACTTTGGGGAAACTATCACACCCGAGTTAGCCAATTATGATGGTAATTCCACATACGGAGATGGCCCCAAGGGTGAGTATCGAGGAGAAACTACAGAGGTCGGCAACTTCCCGGCCAATGCCTTTGGCCTATACGACATGCACAGCAACGTGTGGGAATGGTGCCAAGATACCTGGCATGGAAATTACGAAGGTGCGCCCGAAGATGGTTCGGCCTGGATATCGTCTGATGAGAGTGAAAATGATCGCTTACTGCGGGGCGGTGCCTGGAACTACTCTCCTGGGCGCTGCCGGTCGGCGAGCCGCAGCAGGGACGCGCCCGGCAACACTTACAACAACGTTGGTTTTCGGGTGGTGTGCGGCGGCGCGAGGACATAGCCCTCTTCCCTTTTGCCCTCTTGCCCTCTGGCGAGAAAGTAAAGTACAAATGTTCTTTACCTCTAAAGGCTATGAAACGAGAGCTGCCCATCGTTCAAAAAACCTACGATCTGGTGAAGTGGTATGTGCCCATTCTCAACAAGCTGCCTCGCGAGCATAAGTTTTTGTTGGGCGATCGCGTCATCACTGGCCTCTACGATTTGCTTGAAGGACTAATCCTGGCTCGGTATAGTAGCGACAAGCTGTCAAGGCTAAAGGCTCTAAATGGCAGGTTAGATCTGCTGCGTCATCAAACCCGGCTGATGTTTGAGTTTGAGTTGATGTCAGCCCAACGTTACAAATACGTCAGTCAGTTGATTGATGGCATCGGTCAGGAGCTAGGTGGCTGGATGCGGCAGCAGCACCAAAAGGCGACCGCTAGTTCTTAGTCATGGTCAAGCGATACGGGAATCTCTGGTCTCAAGTTATCCACTTCGAAAATCTGCTGCTGGCGGCTCGCAATGCCCAGCGAGGCAAACGAATGCAGGCAAGCGTCTTGCGATTCAACTACAGTTTGGAGTCGGAATTGCTAGCTCTCCAGACAGAGCTTACCCATAAAACGTATAAGCCTGGAGGCTACACCACCTTTGAAATCTATGATCCTAAACTCCGGATGATTTCTGCGGCCCCCTATCGCGATCTCGTCGTCCACCACGCGCTCTGCAATATCATTCAGCCCATTTTTGAACGCACCTTTATTGATGATTCCTATGCCAATCGTCTTGGTTATGGCACCCACCGGGCTCTGCGGCGGTTCATCCACTTTATACGCACCTCTCCCTACGTGCTGCAATGCGACGTGCAAAAGTATTTCCCTTCAATTGATCTCGAAGTCCTCAAAAGCCTGATACGCCGTAAAATCAAGTGCCCAGACACCCTCTGGCTGATTGACACCATCATTGACCACAGCAACGAGCAAATGCCCGTCCACGAGTTGTTTCCGGGGGACGACCTGCTGACCGTCCTCCAGCGCCGGCGAGGGCTCCCTATTGGCAACCTCACCAGCCAGTTCTTTGCCAATGTCTATCTCAATGGCTTTGACCACTTTGTCAAAGAGCAGCTCAAGGTCAAAAAGTATGTCCGCTATGTCGATGACTATGCCCTGTTCAGCACTGACCGTAGTTTTCTTGCAGATGCCCGTCTGGCCGTAGAAGACTACCTGGCTAGGCTGCGGCTGCGCATTCACCCGGTTAAAAGCCAGCTCTTTGAAACTCGCCATGGAGCTAACTTCCTGGGATTTCGAGTGCTGCCCATTGGCGACACCTTCCCCAAGGATGTACGCATTCGAGTACGCCGCGAAAACCTGCGCCGGGGCAGGCGTAGGCTCAAACAGCTTCAGGCTGACTACGCCAGCGGTAAGATTGGTTTCAAAGAGCTGGATCAGTCCATTCAAAGCTGGCTGGCCCACCTCGACCATGGCGATACCTGGCAACTCCGCAAACAGCTATTTGCTGATCTCGTATTTTCGAGACGGTGAAGACGGGGCAGGCCCCCCGACTGCGGGGCGGTTCCTGGAACAACAATCCTGAGAACTGCCGGTCGGCGAACCGCAACAGGAACGCGCCCGACAACACTAACAACAACGTTGGTTTTCGGGTGGTGTGCGGCGGCGCGAGCACTCTTCTGGGCCGGAACTGGCAGATGGGAATCTGTTGGGCGTGCGAAGAGGAGTCCAGTCCTGGTCCGGTGATGTTGGTGACGGCATCCGAATAGAAAACAGGGCTGAGTAGCCTGGTAAGCCTGGCTGAACGGTTGCTCGGTCCACCCTGGGTAAGAAGTCAGAAGACAGGAGGAGAGAATCCAGAATCCGAAATCCGAAGACTTAAATGCGCTGTTTCTTCTGACTTCTAGCTCCTGAACTCTGCCTCTTGTTTCTTATGTCTGCCACCCCAAATGCTAAGCCAGAGCCAATTACTCAGTACCGCAATCGCACTGCTCAGTTTTTTAGAGAAGATTGCTTGTCCTGGCAAACATCGCAGCCATTACCTGAAAGCGTAAGCAGTCTTGAAGACCAACAGAATCGCGGTATTTCTGAGCCAGAGCAAATGGTGTATGAGTACATCAAGGATCTTTCTCGACTATCTCCGGGAAAGGCAAGGAAGCAGTTTGAGAGTCTGATAACTCAACGCCAAATTTCCTCTTCACAGCAAAAGAATCCTGAAGTACTTCGAGCTCTAGATCAAGTTTTGAAGTCTAGCTCAGATTCTGAAAGTAACTTCTTTCTCAACCGATGCTTTTACACGCTGGTTAATCCCTGGCATCTTCAAGGGAATGCCCAGGAGATTAGTAAATTAGTTGCTGCACTAGAGCAAACTCCACAGTTAACCGAGAGCAAGCAGTCGGCAAGACTTAGCCAGGCACTGAGCAGCTACAGAGACAGTGAGCAATATATGGCTCTGAAGCAAGCCGAGGCCGAGCCAAAGTATTTTCCCCTTGACATGGTCTACATTCCCCCTGGCAGCTTCCTGATGGGCTCCCCTGAAGATGAGCAGGGGTGGCACTCATCCCAAAGCCCTCAACATGAAGTGACTATTGCCCAGCCGTTCTTTATGAGCAAATACCCGGTGACACAAGCCCAGTGGAGGGCCGTTGCCGAATTCCCCCAAGTTGAACGCGAGCTCAACCCAGATCCTTCAAAGTTCAAGGGTGATAATCGTCCGGTAGAGCAAGTCTCCTGGCATGACGCTGTAGAATTTTGCCGCCGACTAGAACAGGCCACCAGACGCCCCTACCGTCTGCCTACAGAAGCCCAGTGGGAGTACGCGGCTCGTGCCGGAACCACGACCCCATTCCATTTTGGTGAATCCATCACGACAGACCTGGCAAACTACCGGGGCACCGATTGGGAGTATGAAGGCAAAACGTATCCTGGAGCCTATGGAGATGGTCCCTACGGTGAGTTCCGGGAAGAAACAACAGAGGTCGGTAGCTTTGAAGTTGCCAATGCCTTTGGTCTATATGACATCCACGGCAATGTGTGGGAGTGGTGCCAGGATTGGTGGCATGAGACCTATGAAGGAGCCCCTACAGATGATGGCAGTGCCTGGTTAGCTCATGAAGAAGACGCCGAAGAAAAGCGCGTGCTGCGGGGCGGTTCCTGGGGCGACGATCCTGAGGTCTGCCGGTCGGCGTTCCGCGACTGGTTCGCGCCCGGCTCCGCTAACGGCAGCGTTGGTTTTCGGGTGGTGTGCGGCGGCGCGAGGACATAGCCCTCTTCCCTTTTGCCCTCTTGCCCTCTGGCGACTTTCTCAGGCAAATATTTTTATAAAAAGTAAGAACGAGACTACACTGGGCGGTGCAGCATAGTTGCCCCTAAGCGGCAACCACTCTTCAGAGACAGCAAGTGTTTATTAAAACAGCGAGGACGACAGTTTAGGCGTTTCAAAGCACATAACTCTGAAGCGGTATAGGCCAAAACTGGGCCAGAGAACTATTCGCAGTTAATCTGAGCCTGTTTGAACATCGTGTGCTGAAGGGTGCTCCTGTTCCCGGTTTGCGAGCTACCGTGACGGCTCAGTGACGGGCGGGGCGAATACAAGGGTGCGGCCCTCTCGATGCCAATTCGGCATCGCTTCTGGGCGGGCGGAGATCGCCGTTGCTTCAGACTCCATCACGAACCAGAGTCTGTCGGGGAGCACCCCACAGCTAACGAACCGATGGCCATTGGCGATATCTTCAGGGGTAATCTGATTCAATCGATTGACGGCTTGAACCACTTTTTTGTGTTTTGACTCCGCCTGCTCCCAGGTTTCGCTAAGGAAGGGCGGATTGCCGTCGTCCACGACAGCCGTTTCAAAGAATAGAGGCAGCTCCCCCTTTCCCAAGTTGACGCCAGCAAAAGTCGTCAAAACCTCAAACTCTCCGACGACATCCTTCGCTACCGTTCGGCCTGCGATGTCATCCATGAATGCTTGCCATTTTGCAAGGTCATCGCAGGGCACCGGCTCCTTGCGGTTTAAAACGAATCGAGTTCCTGCCGTCATCACAATTCAACCCAACTCGCTCGATTTTTGGGGTTGCCATCATCATGCCTCACGGCTGAGCGCGTGTGGTTGGCACCCGGTCTAAGAACAGCTCAAAATTGATCAATGCCTGGAATGGCTGAGGGCAGCATAGAGTCACCGGTCTACGGAGAAAGCCGCTGCGCCTTCCCATCTCGGCTGAGGCTTCAAGGTGAACAGGGCGCGGGGACGGGTGAATGGTGCTCAGTTTTCGTCTGGCAACATGACCCTGGCAGGGGCTATGGAAAACGCCGCTGCGCCGTCGCGTTTCCCACAACCCCCGCCTTCCCCGCGCCCGGAGATTTTTCTTTGCTTTCCTGATCTCTAAGCCTGAGAACTGGGTGCCTCATCGAGAAACCACTGCAACTGCCCATCAAGAGTGTGGCTGACATTCGCCGCGATGCACACATCTCCGATCGACTCTGCTGGTGCAACTGCCTGAATGCCTAAAAGCGCCAGGACTTGCCACAGCGTTGCCGGACTCAAAGCCACCCCTGACCGGGCCAAAACTTGTCGGATGTGACCGCTCGCCATGCCAATGTGATAAGTCACCACCCGCTGATTGGCCGTCGATCGCCGCCAATATTCTCCTGTCGTTGTGCAACCGTTGTAGCTGCCCTCGTACCGACCATCCTGAGCCAACAGCGCCGGGTCTTGAGAGAGCCCCGTGATGAAAAAAGAGCGGAGTGTGTGCAAAAGCCAACTTTGGTACCGCATGGCTAGCTCCGCTGCAAAAGTCGCATCAAAGAGCTGCGCCCAGGGGATGGCAATCTGAAAGGGATATTTGACCCAAAGGGAGCCCTGAACCGTTTGGAGCACCGCCGCCTGGATTTGTAAGGGACCGGCTGCTGCCGGTGACTGCGGCGGGTGAACCGTGGTCAACCGAATGTTCTCAATCGTACTTAGCCGGAGATAGCGTTCATCGTCTTGCACAACGCCATTAATGATTTCGGTAACGGGAATGATCCGGTCCATCAGGTGCCTCAAAATTCGATAGTGGTTCAGCAGGGCAGACGCTCATCTGGCCTGACCCCGCAGCTTTCACGGGAGCTGTTCTTAACAAAAAACCTGTGTGACAGTTGAGTGTCGGCGGTGTCGGTGCTCAACTGTCGGCGTCGGTCGTGTCGGTGGTGTCGGCAAGCGTCGGCGTCGGCTACCGACACCTGCCCTTGGGGGCGTTGCCGACGCCGACCCCCCTATGTGCCAGTGGCCTGATATCTGTCGGTGAATCCATTCGTTTCTTGACTGACATGGCCTTCTGAAATCATCAGCGCGAGCAGGTCTTTCACCTGAGAGACGTTCGGTCGTGGATCATCCGTAGAGCGAGTACAAGCCCTGCAGATATCCCTGGCAGTTTTGCCCTGCGGTTGCTTTTTGAGATAGTCCAAAATGCGCTCTTCAAAAGACTGCTTGCGAGCCTTTGGGGGCGGCTGACCGGGCTCCGTTTCCCCCTCATCAAACGGACAGGCCACCACATCTTTGAGGGGTAGTTCCGATAACGGCACTTGCGATAACGTCGGGCCATTGTTCTCCCAGAGCTGCCAATAGCCCTGGAGGTGCAAAATCTCCGCCTCCTGCTCACTCGATAGACGAATGCCAGTGAGCTTGCCGAACGCCGCAATCATCTGTGCCTTCTTGCGCTTGCCACAGGCGACAATCGAGAAATTCTGCAACAGATCAAGGTCAATCCCGAGCGGCCCGCTGTTGCCCGTCTGGGAGAGAATGCCCCCCATCGCATTGACCGCTGCACCCGCCGTCAGCAACTCCACAATGAAGCCCCGCAGCCGATCTGACACCTCCTTAAACCCTTTCGTCTTGAGGCTTTGTAAGATGCCCACCGCCTCATCAATGACAAACCATTCCCGGCCTTTGTCGCTGCCCTCAAGGTGATTGAGCAAAGAAGCTTCCCACTGATCCAGTAGCCAGGTCATCTGTGCCCCTAAGTGGGGGCCACCGACCCGGTACCCTTGCCAGTGCGACGGCACCTGGTCAGTCGCCTTCGAGGTGACATACCAAACCCGCTGCTCCGCCCCAATCAGATGCTTCAACGTCTCCGACTTGCCCTCTCGGGTCCGGCCCACCATGAATAAGTGCGGTGCCGCCTCATCCAACCGGGCCACCGCTCTAGGAAGGAGAACAGCGTCGCCACTGCTGGGCATTGACGTCCCATTCCCAGATGTCGTTGTCCGTGGCTGCCCCATTTCGGGGCTCATCTTTTTTCCCGAGACAATCCCGGCGGCGATCGCCTGGCGCTTCAGCTCCAACACATCATCCTGAGTCAGATATTCGCCCAGCTTGGCAAAACTGCCCCGACTCACCGCCAGCTCAATGGCTTCTGATTCCTTCGTCGCCCCCATCACCGACCCGATGAGAATTACCCCGGCAAAGCCTCCCATTGCCACGATGCCCCACGGCCCGGCAATGACCGTGCCAATCGGCCAGAGCAAGCTTGCCGTTGCCGCTGCAATTTGTCCATAGGAGGTGTGCGATAACCAGCAGCGGGTAATCGCTCGATTCTTGGTCGCCAGCAATAATGCGGCTTGTGCTTCCGTCATGAGTGTTTACCTGAAAGACAACAACGCCCCCGGAATGGGGGCGGCAAGGACTGATTCACATCACCTGGCGGACATAGCGCCAGAGACAGACATAGGCGGCTAAGCCAAACAGCGTGAAGATGGCAATCGCGATGTTGCCCCAGGCGATCGCGCTCAGCGTCGGGGCATAGCGAAACACCGCAAAATCTACTGTCAAGGGCGGCCAAAACTTGGCACAGGCCGCCGCATCAATGGCATAGCCCCCACAGGCAATCGTGCAGGCCGTCCGAATGCGGCGATTCCAGTCCTCATCCCGCGCTTCTGACGGCGTATCCAGCATCAGCAAAGGCCACATCTCCGCCGACTGCACCGCGGCTAAACAGCCAATCCCGACGATGAAGCCCAGGGCAGCGGGCACCCACGGCAGCCAGCGCATCATCGGAATCTGCCTCACCAGCGAGGTGAAGAGGCTGGTGTAGGGGCCAATGTTCTGACAGAGGGCGAAGAACGTGACGCCGCCAAACCCGATGAGAATCGCCCAGCCGATGAGACTATCCACCCGCTTCGGATCGTTGCGTTTCTGTTTGTTCGCTACCATCCCAAAAACCTCCTAATCACGTCCGTGTTGTTCGTACGGGCAAAGCCGTCTAAAGTGCCGTCTTGGGCGACGATGGCCGTCGTCCCCTGGTGGTCACAGACCGCCGAACCCGGCGTGAGATTGGCCACCGTCATCCCTGGCTGCAAAGGCACCTCAGAGAGTACACAAGCACCGCTGCGGTAGCGCGTCTCCGCCAGTTGAGACTCCGCCTGTAACCGCGTGGCTTGAATCTGGGCATTGACTTCCGCATTGGCCGAAAAGCGCTGCCAGTCCTGCCGTTCTGCCCGACTGGGGTCAAGCGACGTGGTGACCGCGCCAATTGCCATCACGACAGCGGGAAAAGCGAGGAGCATCATCGGATTCTTCATCACTCCCCCTCGCCAAAGATGTCGTTTAGGGCCGAGGTATGCTCGTTGCCCGGTTTCGCCTGAGAGGCTGATGAGGACGACGACTGACGGCGATCGCCACTGCGCACCGCCTTGAAAAACAGCCCGGCGATGACGAGCAACATCGGAGCGCCGATCGCGATCAATCGCCAACTGGGGCCAGTGCTAGTCAGTTGAGGCGTAACTGTTGGAGCCGGTTGCCCGGCTTGGCCTGGTGAATTGCCGGTCGTCAGCTGCGGAGTCGTCGTCACCTGAGCGACCTGGCGCTGGGGCACCTGATCGGCGTAGACCAAAGGCACGTCCACCCCGCCAATCTTGCAAATCCCCTCGGCATCGAGCCAAAAGTGCGCCGCTTGAACACTCATGGGCGTATAGGCGGCGAGTTCGATGCGATGGTTGTCGGCCATGGTGACCGTCCAGAAAATGCGATTCCCCTGCTGAATCGGCACCAATTGAGTGCAGGCCGGACGAAAGGCAATGTGTTTAGCTGTTGCGGGCGGCAGCGTTTGTTGCGAGGGAATGGTGACCCCGCCATAGTTGACGTCATTGGCGACTGCGGGACTGGAAGTCAGGGCGACAATCACCCCAGCGACCCAGAAAGTAAAGCGTTTCGGTTTCATAATGGTGGTGTCTGTTGGTTAATGGACAGCCCCGGTTAGGCGTCCAAACTTCACCGGGGTTCAAATCAGCAGAATGGCTAGCGTGATCGCTAACGCTAACGTCAGATGCTCCCGCCAGCGGGCTTTCCCAACTGCGCCGTGGCATCCCCCAACGCATTGGCCTTGATCGTGGCGACGGTCTGTTTGATGTCAGCGACCGCCGCCGCCATCTCAGCTATTGCTAAGTCACTCAGCAGCGAATCCGCTCGGGCAGCAGTCGCGTTGGTGTGTTGCTCAAGTGCGTTCAGGTTGTCCTGAGCAGCGGCCAGATCGAAGCGCTGTCTTTGTCGAGCTGAAAAGGTGGAATGCCGCAGGGCGAGCGAAGTCGTTTGCGGGGTGAGCACCTCTGTGGTGTCTTCACCGTCGAGCAGTTCTCCCTCCCACACGTCATCTTCTGCCGGTGGCGTCACGGGGATTCGAGGAGCCAACTCAGCGATGAGCGACACTTCATCTTCAGAAAAGAGTGTGCGGCGACCGTCAGCCGGGTCAGGTCTGCCTAACTGTTTCTGATCTCGTTTCTCAATCTTGCGACGGTATTTGTTGACAGCCTGAGCGGTGCAGCCCAGACGCTTGGCGATATCGGTGGTTGAGTACATAGGCTTAAGTTCTGAAATGTTTCCGAAACGATTCCAAATTGTTTCGCTGAAACAGTGATAGCATAATTCTATGCGATAAACATATAAAGACGCTTAAGGCGTTAGCATAAATGCGTCAGAGTTGAGATGAGGATCTACAATTCATGCAGAATCCAAGCGAAAGCATGACTAAACGCCTGACAATATCAGTAGATGACGATGTCCACGAAATCCTTGAAAAGTGGGCAAACGAAGAGGTTCGCACGGTTGCTAATCTTGCGGCGGCGATCGTCACGCTAGAAGCTCGTGAACGTCAAAAGAAGCAAGCTCAATCATGACAAACGGAACTAGCCGCCTAGACCGCATTGAAGCGATCCTTGCGTCGGTAACGGAATCTCAGCAGCGCACCCAACAGCAGCAGGAGGTGAACACCACCGCGATCTCTGCAATGAGGGAGCGCCAAGAGCAGGCTGACAGCGATCTTCGAGAGTCAATCTCGGACGTGATCGGAATCGTCGGCGGTTTGGCCGAGCAGCAGCAGGCCACCGATCAGCGGATTGATGCGCTGTGCCAGCAGCAAGCGGAGACCGATCAGCGCTTCAACACCTTCCTGCAGGACGCCAGAGCAGATCGTCAACGGGCGGATGAGCGAGAAGAGAGAACTCGCCAGCGGATTGATGCGCTACGCCAGCAGCAAGCGGAGACTGATCAGCGCTTCAATATCTTGCTGGAAGAAGCCCGTGAAGACCGACGACGTAATGAGCAGGAGCACAGCGCTTTCGTCGAGAACATGCGGACGATGTTTCTTGAAATTACTCGGATCTGGCAGCGGCTGACCGGCTAGTGCGATCATTCAATACGAACAGTTGCACCAGTACAAAAGATCAGTTACTAGATAGTGAGTAAGAAAAAAGTTTTCCCTGCTCGGATCTCGCGAACGTCCGCTAAGATCCCGGCACTACAGGCCTTAAAGGAGGTGAGGATGATGTGATAGGTAGCCAGAAAGTTAAAAACCCCAACTGTTGGTAGCAGTCAGGGCTTTAAGCTTTCTTATTTCGTTTCCACTTTTATGCGGGTGCCTAACTCATGCTTTGGACGGCGTGGCAGTTAGGCAGCTCATAGAGCAATGCGTCTATATTACCAATGCTTTCCAAAAAGGGTCAACTCTTTCGGAAAGTAACGGGCAAATTTTTTACGCATCGCTCTCTATCCCGCGCTTCATTCGGTAGAGAGCTTTTTGAGGGCTCTCTATCGCCGCCCCCTTTAGAGAGCAAGGATTATGACGTTCAGGGTTGGGTGCCTCGCGCAGGCACATCAGAGCACAGGATATTCAAGGACAAATTGGGTTGAGCTTGGGCAAGGCGGTGCGGCATGGTAGCCAACTTCCACCCACCGAAAGCTCTCCCGGCTGACCCTCTCGGTCAACGCCTGCACGAAATCTTCGGGCGTAACCTGTGGGACTTCCTCGAAGCCGCCGCCCCTAAACCAGGCAAGAAACCGAAGTGGCGCACGACTAAAAAGTACAAAATCGGACCTCGCATCCTCTGGCAGCGCTGGCAAGATCCCGACACCCTGATCGGTGTCCGCTTCGAAAGCGAAACCTACTACGCCCTCATCGACGTCGATTTCTGGAGTCGCTACTGCACCGCCGAAGCGATCGCCCAGCTCCGCGCCGGTCTCGAAACCATCGGCATTACCCGCACATTGCTGCTGCGTTCCAGCCACAGTAACGGCCTGCACCTGTATATCCCGCTGCCGGAACCCGTCAAAACCTTCGACCTGGCCGTTGCCCTTGAAGCCTGCCTGAAAGCTCAAGACTTTCAACTGGCCAACGGCACCCTAGAGATCTTCCCCAACCCTAAACCCTACGGCGTTAAGCAGATCATTCACTACAACGGTCACCGGCTGCCGTTGCAACCGGGCACCGGCTCCTACCTGCTCGATGACGACCTGAACCCGATTAGCGACCAGCTTGATCGCTTCTTCTGGCAGTGGGACGGCGCGGCCAGCCACCAAGATATGGACGCGCTGCGCCACGCCCTCAAAGTTGGACGAGACAATCGCCGTAAGAAGCCCAGGCGTTCTCTCTATCCCAGCAACAGCACCCTCGCCATCTGGCGGCAGGACTTAGAGAGCGAACTGGAAGCGGGCTGGAGCGGTCATGGCCAGACTAATCACCTGCTAAAAACCGTGGCCTGCTATGGTCGCGTCTTCCTAGAGCTGTCCGGTGACGCGTTGACGACACACACCCTGGAGACAGTCCTTCAGCTGCCCGGCTACCGACAGCACTGCCGCCACCAGCATGAGATCGAGCTTAAAGTCCGAGGCTGGTGCAAATCCGTCGAGGGCTACTACTGGCCACTGAGTGACAATCCCCAGCGCGATACCAGCGTTGATCGGCCTCCCCAGCCGAGTGTGAATCAACAGCGAGCAGAGAATGCCCGCGAGCGCATTGAGCAAGCGATCGCCACGCTCCAGCAACTGGGCGAATTACCCAGCAAGATTCGCGACCTGACTCAGCAGCTGGCCGAAATCGCCCGTTGCAGCCTGAGAACTATCTATAAGCACACAGCGCTCTGGCACCCGACCCAGACTCAAAAGCCTGAAGAAAGGCCGGTAACAGCCCCAGTAGAAGCCGTATCCCCTCTGGCTAAAGCGGTTGAGGTCTGTCCAGCCATCCCACCATCTCCACCGCCTGATCCGCCAGACCCCTTACCAGCCGGACTGTTACCGACCCAAGAGAGATCT